>Ga0315277_10008921_pt1 | contig 12849 bp, 10 predicted proteins | sample YL17G05_15_MG_FD_203695 | JGI IMG/M metagenome (GOLD analysis project Ga0315277, IMG submission 203695) | Sediment microbial communities from Yellowstone Lake, YNP, Wyoming, USA - YL17G05_15 | ecosystem: Environmental > Aquatic > Freshwater > Lake > Sediment | place: USA: Wyoming | collected...
CCGGGTGATTATTTCTTCACCACTCCCAGCGGAGCCACGGCCCTCCCGTAGACCTCGTTGAGTACTTGCCCCAAACCGGCGTACATGGCCGACAGACCGCATCCGATCCCTTCAATCCCCGCCAGCGTCTTGACCGCCCGGCTTCCGGTGGCATCGCCCAAGGCCAAAAGAAAAAAGAGGATCGTCAGCGAGGCAAACACAACCTGAAGCGCGCGACTGATCTTTAGGGCGCCGATAAACATGACCGCTGTGAACAATCCCCAGATCAGGAGATATGAACTCATCGAGACGGCATCCGGAACCTCGCCCCACCCCAGTCGCGGAAAGACCAAAAGCGCCGCCAGGCTGAGCCAGAAAAGGCCGTAGGCCGTAAAGGCGGTGGTTCCGAAAGTATTCCCCTTCTTCCATTCCATGATTCCGGCCAATACCTGCGCCATGCCGCCGAAAAAGACGCCCATGCCCAAAATCATGGTGTCAAGACCAAAGAGGCCGGCGTTGTGAAGGTTCAAAAGGACCGTCGTCATGCCGAATCCCAAAAGACCCAGCGGCGCCGGGTTGGCGGTGGTGTCCGTGACGGTTGTCGTCGAAATGGCCGGTGTCTCCATGTCCGCAAATCTCCCTTCCGTTGCAATCTCACTGCGTGTCATGGGCGCGCATGTCCGCGTACCGATGATCTATCAGGCTGCAAAATAGAAGATTTGGCCAATGAATTCAAGCCCCTTCTTGACGGATGGAGACATCCGAACGAGCATCTGCCGCCCCAGGCAATGCGGCGGCGCGGATGAAAAGGCGGCCGCCCGTCCTTAGGACCGTCACTATTAATGGGGAACTTCCTGAGCGGCAACCTGGTTTAATTCAAAAAACAGCAACAGGATCGGACTCGACCCTTTTCGCCATGCACGTCATACGCACGGATATTACCGCACCGGCGGGCGCCGCACTCGCCCATCATACGAAGGGCGGCTTCCGCAACCCCTATAACCAAGAGAGTCGCGGATTTCGTGATTTTCTCAGGTGGCAACTGGGGCGCGGACCCGACGAAATGCCGGTTGTCCCCGACTCCCGGATACCCCCGTACGTCCCGCGTGCCGTCACGCCCGATCTGGAAAAGATTCACGATCCCGATGCATCGGCGATTCAAGTCACCTGGATCGGCCATTCGACGTTTTTGATCCAGCTCCGGGGAATAAACATCCTCACCGATCCCGTTTTCAGCGAGCGATGTTCACCGTTTTCATTCCTTGGACCCAAACGAGCCGCGCCTCCGGGGATTGCCATCAATCAGCTGCCCGAAATTGACCTCGTCCTTCTCAGCCATGACCACTATGACCACCTGGATGACAAAACGATCCGCCGGTTGGGCGATAAACCAAGATATGTGGTTCCGATCGGGCTGAAGGCCTGGCTGACCAGGCGGGATATCCGTGACGTCGAGGAGTTGGATTGGTGGCAAACGACGCCGTTTGCAGGTCTCCAGCTACAGTGCGTGCCGGCGCAGCATTTTTCCGGACGCGGTCCATTCGGGAGAAACAAAACGCTCTGGTGCGGATGGGTAATTCAGGCTGACCAGACAAAACTTCACTTCGTCGGCGACACCGGGTATGCGCCTTATTTTCAGGAGATCGCCCGGCGCGTCGGCCCCATCGACGTCGCCTTCATACCGATCGGCGCGTACCGTCCCCGGTGGTTTATGGGTCCGATGCACGTCGATCCATCCGAAGCCGTCAAGATTCATCGTGAACTGGGCGCACGCCGGTCGATCGGCATGCATTGGGGCACTTTTCAACTTTCCGACGAACCTATGGGCGCGCCGCGGGTCGAACTGCGCCAGGCTCTTGAGGCGGCAGGTATCGCCGACGACGTTTTCATAACCATGGAATTCGGCGAAACCCGCATCTATTAATAAGGCGGCATTCCTCGCGCCGGCAACACGTGGCCGGACAAAGGCGATGTCCGGCCATTGATAACTGCCTTTTGCCCGGGCGCTTACGGGCAGCCGGGCTCGGGTCCCCCCTTGAAAATATAATTGACCAGATATACGGCATCGGCCAGGTTGGTCGTGCCGTCGCAATTGGCGTCACCGGCTTCCATGGGAACAGGCGCCGGACCACCTTTGAAAACGTAGTTGATGATATAAACGGCGTCGGCCAGGTTGACCGCCTCATCGCCGTTGGCGTCGCCGGCCACGTAATTGAAGGCGCCAGCAAGATGAGCCATTAACCACCGGCGCGCCTTGATGACATTGATGATCAGGTTGGCGGCAATACCGTCACGAACGGTTGTGAGAACGGTGAAAATTTCAACCGTATCAGTCGGGTTGATGGTTGCTGAATTGAAATACGTCATCAGCGAAAACATGTCTTGCGCACCCCCCGGAAACGACGTAAAGCCGGGCGTTTGCATCAGACCGTAGAATTCGGCGGCGTTGATGCCCCCGTAAGTATAGGACGCATTGGCTTCGGCCAGCGCCCCGTAGGGAACAGCCGAGGTGTCGAGATTGCCATTGTTGTACCGGACACCGAGAAACGCCTGCCCGCCAAACCGCCGGTCATTGTCAATGCACCCCGTTCCCGTCCCCTGCAGATAAACCAGTTTGGCATCCTCATTGTGGCCTGTCAGGTCGAAGCTCCCGTTTTCCCCCGGGATATCCCAATCGAGCAGTTCGCCGATCGCCAGATCGGTCGTTGCCTGAGTACTCTGAGAGAACAGCCGCAGGCATTGAATCACAAAATTGCAGCTGTCCGGCTGGCGGGGCGCATACCAGATTTTCTCCACCCCGACTCTCCCCGCCGCCGCCAGGAATGTTTCGGTTTGATAGATCTGGTAGGCCGCGGAATCGGCCGTCGGGATCGCCGGATGTCCCGGCAGTATCGTGAAGAGGTCCTTGCCGTATATACTATACCCGACGTCGTAAGCCTCCCCGCCGTTTATCCGCCAGATAATGATGGGACTGCCGTCGTAGAGATAGACCGATTCACAGTCGCCCTGGGCAAAATAATCCATTGTATACCCGGCGGCAGCCTGATGACCGCAGTTGCCGCGACTTCCCACCGCCAGACCCAGGCAGGAAGTCGTGATAGTATCACATGTTTCCGGTTCGCAGAGATCGCCGAAGCCGTCGCCGTCGCCATCAGCCTGATCGGGGTTGCTGATGTCCGGGCAGTTGTCGACGTCATCGGCGACGCCGTCCCCATCCCGGTCGGTGATATTGGTGACGGAAGCATACAGCTTATCGTCGACTATCGAATCGACCCGGATGGCAATCCCGGTCGGGAATGAGTACCCGTTGCTGTTGGGCGCCGAATTGCCGTCGAACACCTGCTGCCCCGGGACGTCATCGGAAAACGCGGCGCCCTTCCGCGATTCATAGGGGTACCACCATTGCGCACTATCCGACGGACCGCCTCCGGGATTGGAATAGACGTCATGCGCCGGGTTGTAGCCGGCGTCCTCCACCGCCACGGTATAGTGCGGATAGCGAGGCAGGCCGTAGTTGATCCGCCAGAAGTACGCGCCCAGGGAATCATGGACGTGGGTTATAAGCAGGCCGCGGTCCAGCGTATCACAGCCGAAGGTCAGATCGGGGAAGAAATAGCAGCTGAAGTCGGAATCGCGCTTGTCGAATTTTCCGGTCGAGCGTGGATTGCGGAATTCCAGAAGGAAATATTCGCCCTCCGCCATATCGATCGGCACGAGATACAACGAGCTGTCCTGGTGCGTTTCGATATCATAGATCACAAGGTCGTCATGTATACCCGACGTCAGCGTGATGGGTTCGATCCAGCCGGCCTGCCTCTTGCTCCAGCCGCATAGATGGGAGGGAGTTTCCGAACCGATGGATAAGATGCCGTATCCGCCGTATCCCATCACGCACCAATCGTAGACGGGATGATCATTGGAGTCGCTGGGCGTGTAAAACGTGGGGACGGTCAATTTGGCGTCATAGTCGTAGAGATCGGGGATGCCGATATTGTGGGCCATCTCATGGGCAAAGACGCGGATTCGGCTGGGCCCGGTTTCTCCGGAAAACTGCGTGGGATTGTCGGGGTCCCGCAACGGCACCGTCTCAGGCGACGTATTCCATCTCGGAACATGCAGGCCGTCCAACGGGCCCGGGCCATAACCGGGCGAATAGACGATCGCGTACGACCAGATATCGTTGGGATCCTGGGAATCTTCCTCGCCGTTTCCCGACCGGATGAACACGACCGCATCGACGTCGCCGTTCTGGTCGCCGTCGAACTGAGAGTAGTCGATGATCGGATCGAGGCCATACAAGATCGCCTCAAAGTCGTAGCTCCCAAAATACGGCGTGTAATAACCGGCGTTGTGCCAGTCGATCACCTGTCCCGTGACGGTCAACTGCCCGAAAGAAACTTCGTGGTAATAGTCGGCCACCGACCCGCCGGGATAGGCGTCGCGCGAGAAGAGAAGGCTGTCGAAATGCGCCGCCGGATATTGGCCGGGACGATCACTCCATTCAAGCAGAATGGCCAGCACTTTCAAGGTGTCGCCGCCGAACCGATAGGCCGCCATAGCGGCGTCCTCTTCGGGCGTCAACGCCGTCCCGGGGATGGCGCCCAATTTCTCGAATATCATATCGGGCGGCATGTCAAGGACAACCGCCTTTGACAGATCGGTGGTCCCGGCGGGAACGGCCATCATCACACTGAGCATGATCAGCGTCAAGCCCGCCCAGGTCATCGCCAAATGATGCCGCGCTTCTGTTCTCTTCCACAACATGGTTCTTCCTCCAAAATGATTCCTCCGGGTCTATCGTCGTCTCGTCGCGCGATAGCACCCTATCGGCACCAATACCGGCTCCTCTTGCCTGACATCCTTACACTCGCGCCGCCCGGCTTATGGGCACCCGGGGGGCGGGCCACTCCTGAAAATGTAATTGATCAGATAGACGGCATCGGCCAGGTCGATAGAGGCGTCGCAGTTGGGGTCGCCGGCAGCCAGGGGCTCTGGCGGCGGACCGCCTTTGAAGATGTAATTGATGATGTAGACCACGTCGGCCACGTTGACCGTCTCATCATTGTTGGCGTCGCCGGCCACGTAACCGGAGCCGCCGACAATATGATTCATAAACCATTGGCGGGCCTTGTTCACCCCGGTGGTAATGGTCGCGGTCGTGCCGTCCCTCACCGTCAACAGCGCGGTAAAGACCTCGATCGTATCGCCCGGATTGATGGTCGTCAAACTGAAGTACGTAAGCAGTGTGAACTTGTCCGCGGGTCCCATGACGTCGGCATTATAGCCGGAGGTCTGCATCAACGCCTGCATATCGGCGGGATTTACCTCGCTCCACAGGTACGACTCGCAATTCTGCGTCAACGCCCCGTACGGTCCGGCGGAAGTGTTAATGTCGCCGCCGTTGGTGCGGCGGCCCAGGAATGTCTGCCCGCCGAACCGACGTTCGTTATCGATACAGCCGTAGCCGAGGCCGCTGAGATAGACCACCTTGGAGGAACTGTTGACGCCACTGGTGTTGATGGCGTAGGGATCAGACGGAATGTCCCAGTCAAGCAGTTCGCCGATGGACAACCCGGTCACCGCTTGACCGCCCCTTGCATAAAACCTCAGGCCCTGGACGATGAAGGTGCAACTATCGAGTTGTTTCGGCGCATACCAGGTTTTTTCCAAACCCAAAACTCCGTCGGCGGTCATAAACGATCCTGATCTATATACCTGATAGGTTCCGGAGTCAACCGTCGGCTGCCCAGGCACGCCCGTCGGGTCGGTCCGGAAGGTGTTCCTACCGTGAATGTTGTGGTCGGCGATAAGAACGCCGTTGTTGTGGATGACCATCGGGGTTCCGTCATAGAGGTACAGCCCGGCACAATCTCCCTGCGCGCCGTAATCCATCGAGTAGTAATTGGTGCCTTGATTGCCGCAGTTGCCCTGGCTGCTGACCACCAAACCAAGGCAGGCGGTCGAGAGGGTATCGAATTGCTCGGCTTCACAGACGTCCCCGACGCCATCGCCGTCCGTGTCGAGTTGATCCGGATTATAGACCGTGGGACAGTTGTCGACGTCGGCACAAAGTCCGTCGCCATCACCATCGTTGGCCAGGTCGTTCGGGCAGGGATCGCACTCATTACCCATGAAGTCGCCGTCATTGTCGGTCTGGAGAGGATTGGAAAGGCCGGGGCAGTTGTCGCACTCGTCGCCGCGGCCGTCGCCGTCTGAATCCGCCTGTGACGGGTTCGCCACTGCCGGGCAGTTGTCGCACAGGTCGCCCTTGCCGTCGCCGTCAACGTCGCGCTGGGCGGGGTTAGGGATCGACGCGCAATTGTCGCAGAGATCGCCGACGCCATCGCCGTCGTTGTCGGTCTGGAGCGGATTCGGAACGGCCGGGCAATTGTCGCTGATGTCGGCGATACCGTCGCCGTCAAGGTCGCCCGGTTCACATCCGTCGGGAATCCCGTTCTGATTGACATCGGAGATAGATGCCGGCAGAAAACAGAACCCCGAAGGGCCGCCCAGCGCCCCTGCGCCGCGGACTAACGGACGAAAATTGACGCCGGTTTCGAAGTACTCCATGATCCTGGCCTCGCCGGTGGAGGTCGACGCGGCGGCGAAAACGTTGCCGTTGGGGCCGATCCGTAATCCCCATGGATTGACAATCGTGTATCCCTCGCTGAAATCGCGTACAAAATCGCCGGTCGTCCCATCGTACTCGAGAATCTTATCGGAACCATAGCTGGCCACAAGCAGGTTGCCGGTGCTCATGAAGACCATGCCGCGCGGCTGACTCAACCCCCCGGCGCCGGGGTCGACAAACGGCCCGACATACGCCCCGCTCGTGCCATTGTACTCATACACGGCGTTATTGCCGCTGGAGACATACAGATTCCCATTGGGGCCGAAAATAAGCGAGTTCGGGGAGGTCAAAGGCGACGAGCCGGGGTTCACAAAATTCCCCAGGAAGGCGCCGCTGGCGTGATCATATTTCCGCACGGCATGAGCGCTGACGTCGGCGACATACAAGACATTGCCGGGGCCGAGGGTCAGGGCGCTGGGTGTCTGCAAGCCGCCGGAACCCTGCGGAATGAAAGTCGTGACACTCAGGTCGGCTATCGATACCGTAAACACCGCTCCGGCTCCGGCGTCGGCCGTATAAACGAACGGACCTTCTCCATAATGGTCGGTGGGTCCGGGGATGACATCGAAAACATAGTTGGACTGCGTCGCGACAACCCGATCCCTCACGCCGCTGGCGCCGTTGAATTCCCAGAGCAGGGGGTGGCCGAAATCGCACACATAAAGGTAATGCTGCCAGTCCAGATCGGAGCGAAAATCGACGACGGCGTTGGTATTGCAGTCCTGGCACTCATCGGGTACCCGGTTACGGTCGATGTCGATGGCCGGATCGACGAAAATATCCATATAATCCACAATACCATTTTCATTGCAGTCGGGGTCGCAAACGTCGGGACGATTATTGCCGTCCTCGTCGGTGGCCGTCCCCTGCCATGTTTCGTATACGTCGGGGACGTTGTTGGCATTGCAGTCGGCCTCGCACGCGTCGGGGATGCCATTGCCATCGATGTCCGGCAACCCTTCGTTCGGATCAAGAATCGCATTATCGTTGCAGTCCTGGCATTCGTCGGGGATGCCGTCGACATTTGTATCCAGCGAGGTTCCTTCGGCGATATCGACGTCGTCTTCGACGTTGTTTCCGTTGCAATCCCGGCCGTGGCATCCGGCGGCGGACACGATGCCGGTGATTACCTGCTGGACGCGCCGATGGAAGCGAAGGTCGATATTGAGTTCGTATCCGGGACCGGTGTGGCAGTAACTCATCATCGTTCCCGGAGTAAAGGTGCCGTTTCCGCAGTCGTCGATGTGCGGCTGGTACGCGTCATCATGGGTATGAGGGGAACCGCAGTTGTGCCCCATTTCGTGGGCGACGACGTTGATATCCCAATTGCCGTTGTCGGGGTAGGTGACCGGCGCGGCGAAATATCCATTGATCCGGGAACAGATGGCGTAAGCGTACCCATTGCAGGTATTGGAGTAGTACGCCATCCCGCCCCAGGTAAAATCCCGTCCGCCGGTCAGCAAAGTGACCATGTCGACGGCGGTGGTATTCTCGTTGGCGACCCAGTATGCCCGGAAATCGCTCAGGTCATCGGGATCGCTCGAAAATGGTTCGCCGCCGTCCGGCCACAAGCGGGCGGACACAAGGGTCAGGCGCATATTCAGGTCCCGTTCATAAATGACGGAGATGGCGCCGACCAGCTGGACGATGTAATCGCGCGCCTCCAGGGTCGTTGAGAAGAGCTGCGTGAACTCCTGATCGGCGTCGATCGCCAAATGCGCCAGGTATGGCCCCGCCGCCGTCGGCGGCGCCAACGCCATTCCCAAACCGAGGCTCTGCGCCAACTCCGGATCATAGACGACGCCGCAGAATTGGTCCACTGATCCGCCGATTGCCGGCGTCTTGCGAATGGTCAACGTCGCGCGGCCGCCAGCCTCCGCCTTCGGCGGGGTGGAAAAGGCGTATCGTTGATCCCCCTGACCCTCCACAAAACCGTTGATCAGCCCGGTCGAAGAAACCGCCATGAATGCCTGGCTTTGCGCCTCGCCGTCGATGGCGCCTTTGAATAGGATGACGTCGGGGGAACCCAGGGGCTGGTCACCCGTCGACGTCCCAACGAGAAAGCGCGCCTTCGGCGCAACTATGTCAAATCGGGTCAGGTTCAGAGTCAGTGTTTTGGTCCGCGAAACGGGGAGTTCAACCAGCCACTCGTCGGACACCGACGCGGCCGTCGAAAAGATCCGGCTGTCGATGCCCGCCAGGACTTCCTCGCCCTCGGTATTCGCGCCAATAATTGCGAACGGTCTGGCGGCCGTCTGAGTGGCGGCGACAGCCGCGTTCGTCGTCGCGACCAGTACCGCCATGACGGCAAACAAAGCCATCGCCGGCAGGGACACCGTCAGCTTTTCTTTCCGGTCCGAGCAATGATAAGGGTTAAGATGCCGGTGGTTTCGCTTGTTGGAAAAGATCATATTCCCTCCCTACGCGGATTCTTCCGCCGTATCGCTACCCCTACGTTACGATTCCTTTTACCGCACCCGGCAGGCATGCCGGCTCCTCCGCGCTCGGCGCAGACTCGGCTTGCCTTGCCCATCTTCGGTCACATCATGGTTGTCGTTCCTGATACTGAGGTAGCGTGTAATCGATCAGCGATAAGCGACACCACATAATATACCTAACCTCCGCCGTTTGTCAATCGGAAAGCGGCGGACTCCGGACGCCGGTATTGACAAACCGGCCCGTTTTGGCTATATATAGTCAAAGTTTTCGTGGTTGAAATCCTAAAAGCAGACGACACCGCGCTGCACCACCTGTGACGAACTCACGGCGCCGATTCCGGGCCGGCCGGTATTGGTGTATGCCGGCGCGAATGACGTTGTCGTGTGAGAGGATAATATGTCAAACCAATTCAGATTCCGGCCGGGCTGGTGGCTCTGGCTTCTGGCGCTGAGCGTGATTATGGGGTGTTCGAAAATGGGCGGCGGTGTGGACGTCGACGATGATGGCGAGGAAGACGATACCACGCCGCCGAGTACGGTGGTCGATTTCCGCGCGACGGACATCGGCATTACTGCGGCCACTCTGTGTTGGACCGCGCCGGGTGACGACGGCGACAGCGGTTATGCCTTCCAGTACGATCTGCGCGCTTCATTGGACAGCATCACCGCCGCCGACTTTGCTCAGGCATACAAGATCGACAGTATCGACCCGCCTGTAACTCCCGGCGTCACGCAGTGTTACACTCTGGACAGCCTTGAGGCAGGCCAGATGTATTACTTCGCGCTCAAGACGTGCGATTTTGAGGGGAACTGGAGCGGTATGTCCAACTGTATCGGTCTGCGCTGCCAGACCGATTCGGTCGTAGTCTTTCCCGATACCGCCCTGGAGCGGGTGGTTCGGGAGGCCATCAGCAAACCGACCGGTGATATCGAGCGGTCCGATTTGCAGAGTCTCACCGAACTGTGGGCTGACGACGCGCACATCGTCGACCTCTCCGGAGTTCAGTACTTTCGCCAGCTGGTGTTTCTGCATGCGTCGTTCAACCCGATTTCAGATCTGACGCCGTTGCAGGGGATGACATCTCTCCGGGGGATCGGGCTGGTGGGTAACCAGATTACCGGCGCCGGCGCGCTTGCCGGTCTGACTGATCTCGAACAACTGGGTCTTGGTCAAAACCCGATCACCAATCTGGCGCCTCTGGCCGGTTTGACGAAGCTGAAATGCCTGAGCCTTCACTCCATCCAGACGAACGATTTCTCACCCATCTACGGCCTGACCGCGCTCGAGGAATTGAATATCGGGAGCAACCCGACCGGGAATTACGCCTTTATCGCCAGCTTCACGGCCCTCAAACGCCTGACCATGAACTTCTGCGGCCTGACCGATCTATCCATGCTCCAGAATCTGACCGAACTCACGGATCTCTGTCTGGTGTACAACCAGATCAGCGACGTCACCCCGCTGTCGTCGCTGGAAAACATAAACACCCTGGATCTCAGTATCAACAGCATCTCGGATATTCTCCCGTTGGTGAACAATCCCGGCTTGGGGACCGGTGACATTCTCAAACTTCAGAACAACCCATCATTGTCGACGCAGTCAAAGGACGTATACATTCCGGCGCTGCAGGCTCGGGGGGTGACGGTCACCTGGTAAACACATTTGTCGCTCGGTCGATGCTTGTTGAGGTTCCGGCAGGCAAACGCCTGCCGGCAATTGATCTCGACGCCCTCTTCAAAAAAAACCTTGCTCACCCTGGCGAAGGGGGGTCCGATATTGTTCCGGATCCCACTGGGCTGCAAAAATCCAGTTGACCTCGAAAGGGCGGCCACCCTATTTTGAATAGTCTTCCCCTTTTTCAGGGGGTGATCAGTTATATCTATCGGCGACCCCTCTGTTGCGAAATTGGCGGGGCAGATCAGCGGTGGCGCCGAGTACCGATTCACGTGCGTAAGACACCATTATGGACGGAGGACCAACCAATGAGACGTTCACTTGTGTTTATCATCTTGAGTGCGATGATCATCATCGCCGTTGGGGTCAACGGGGTCTCGGCCCAGAGCGCCCGCAAGTACACCATCGTGGGTGGGGCCGAACTGGCCTTTGCCGTCGCACCCTCGCAGTTTACCGATTACTACGCCCTTGGATTCGGGGGGTTGGTCGGGGTGGAATTTCCCGCGTCCCCTAACTGGGCGTTCCAGGGGGGCTTCGACGTCAAGATGTTCAGCCCGGCGGCGGGGATAATCAAAGATTGGTGGACTGATGAGGGCGAGTACCCCAGGGCCACCAACATCGCTGTCGGCGAAGGGCAGGCGACCGCTTTGACCGTATTTGTGGTCAGCAAGGGAAGCCTGCGGAAAGAAGGGCAACGGACATTTCCCTATGTCAAAGGCGGCTTCGGCGTGACCATGGCCTGGGCGGATGCGGTCAAGGTCAGCTGGGATGATCCTTATATGGACCGCCGGACCGAATGGGTGTCCGGGTTCGAAGAAGTTACCAAGGTCTCGATTCTTCTGGGGCTGGGGATGGAAACCGGCCTGGGGGCTGGACGGTCATCCCTTTTTATCGAGGCCGGGTTGCACATGATTCTTCAGGAGGAAGCTAATCCGACGATCGCCCCCTTGACGGTTGGTGTAAAATTCTAAAGCCGTGACGCCGGGCGGATCAAGGAGCTTGAGGAAGAGAACCGGAAACTGAAGCAGGTGGGACGAAGCAATCTCAGTTTTCATAGAGGGCTTGGGGCGACAGAGAGTAAGTAAGCGTTTCGCCGGGTGGCCCGTCCGTTCCCCCGGTACTACCGGGGGACGGGCGGGTTCCCGCTATCGTTTGGTGGTTGACGGATGTCCCGTCTGCCGACAAGAGACTTGGCTGACCCACGCGGACGCACACCGGCCCCATGAATGATAGAACGTGGGGCATGACACGATTATTCTTCCCGTGCGCGGCACATGTCCACATGTGCCCGTCCCCCGGCCGATGCGGCCGTCTGCCGGGCGCACAATGTACAATATAGTCTGACGGTATTATTAATATTTTATTTGTAGGTCAGGAGCCCTGTGCTCCTGACTATTTCTGGGTGGCCCGTCCGTTCCCCCGGTACTACCGGGGGACGGGCGGGTTCCCGCTATCGTTGGGTTTTGCCCGCGCCTGGTTTTCATTCCCAGATAGACCGGGTACCCCACCCATCGGGTGGGGTCGGTTGGTTATGCTGAATCCTCGATTTCATGCACACCGCACGACCTTGCTCCCGTTCTGCAATTTCTCTCCAAATTCGATGCTGTTTCCGATCCTGGCCCGTTTAATGGCGATAGTAATATACATGATAGTCAAGATAGGGAGATAATGAAATCAAAAAATGATAAAACGAACCTATCTCCACTCCGCGGCACGCCCGGCCAGGGATGCAGCTCTGCTGCCTGTCGCCCCATGCCTCCCCGTGCCGCCGATATCCGCAAAAAATCAGTAACTTTACCACGGATTTGACAAAATTGGGAACCCTAAAAAATGAGGAAACAAAGCCAACGATTTTGGCCCCGCAACCGGCCCAAACATCCAATCCCGCAATCACTTCCGGCGACAGTCCCATCCTCTGCGATGAAACCATTTTTCATGATATTTCAGACTAGGAAATATTGTCCCATCGGCTCGGGGCGCTTGGTTCTATGGAATGAAAAACGCGCCGGGAAACCCGGCCCCTACGGAAATCTCCGACGGCGAATGAAGGCGGGCGGCGGGGCGCCTGGCCGGGGCAGACGTGGGGAGGCTGACCCATAAATACCGTTCTTCGAGGTTCGGGCAGG
>Ga0315277_10008922_pt1 | contig 12849 bp, 9 predicted proteins | sample YL17G05_15_MG_FD_203695 | JGI IMG/M metagenome (GOLD analysis project Ga0315277, IMG submission 203695) | Sediment microbial communities from Yellowstone Lake, YNP, Wyoming, USA - YL17G05_15 | ecosystem: Environmental > Aquatic > Freshwater > Lake > Sediment | place: USA: Wyoming | collected...
TTCCAGTAGAGGAAGAAGAAGAGAAGGGCGGTTACTCCCTCTACCACCGGGAGCTTCACCGGTATGTGGGCCTGGCAATAGCGGCAGCGCCCCCGTAGCACCAGGTAACTGAACACAGGAACCAGGTCAAGAACGCCCAACTTACGATTGCAGGCATCGCAATGAGATGGAGGGGAGACTATCGATTTTCCGCGCGGCAACCTGTCTATGCACACATTCAGGAAGCTGCCCACGAATAGGCCAAGCAGGACAAAAAGAAATGCTAATAGTACTGACAATTCTTACGCGACCTGTCGTGAACAGTATTTACAGTGCCTATGATACATCAGGGGGATGGACTAAGCAACTGCCTGGTTTTATTGAGTCAGTTGTTGCTTGCAGGTGTGAGAGGGGAACACGGGATAGCGGAAACTCCAGTTATGCTGACCCGGCGGTTGGGGGGATTCCAGATGTTCATTTATCTCTGGTTGAATCCGGGCAGTTCATTGCTGGTGACATGCTCGCCGCCGCCTCATCGGGTATACCTCTGGGCTCCAGTGCCGAAATATCATTCCGCGCCGTTGCAAGCATACCCCGGGTATGGCTATTGGCCGTCAGTTTGGTCCTTATGCTGTCGAGGTGGCGCCGGATAGTTTCTGCGCTAATACACAGGGCGCAAGCGAGCTGTTCAATAGAGTTTCCGGCAACAATGTGTTGCAGAATCTTACGTTCATCGGTACCGAGGCGGGACAACGTATCATCCGCTCTTTTACCAATTGAATTAACGGCTTCAAATTCACCAATAACCCGGGAGGCGATTCCGGGCTTAAGCAGGTCTTCGCTCAGCGGGCATGTTCCTTGAGCAGCTTCCCTTACGATGCTGACCAGCTCATCGGGGTCAATCTCTTTAGTAACGTAGGCGCTGGCACCGGACTTCATTGCCGAAAAAAGCCGTCCCTCATCGTAATTATCTGCGACCAATACTATAGACACCGATGGCAGGGTCTTCTTAATACGGCGGGTTATATCAATGCCGCTGGCTTTGCCCCGGTCAGAATTTAAGATAGCTACTCGTGGTGGATTTGCTTCAATTGACTTAAGGACCTCATCATTGTCGGCAGCCTCACCGATAACGTCGATGTCTTCTCCGCCAGAGAGAGTTAAATGAACGCCCTCGCGGAAAAGAACCTGCCAATCAGCTAAAAAGACCGTAATCTTATCCATTTTCTGTCCTCGTCGCAATTTTAACCTATAGTTATTATTTAACACAAGAACAATAAAGGCCGCATAAAGATTTCCTTAAGGTTTTGTTAATAATTCGCTTGACACTTTAGATACGGATGACATACTATACACTATCTAACATCTCTGGTCGGAAAAATACGGTTTAGTGTTTTTAAGGCTGTTTCCCACTTATTCACCCACGAAAACTCCGTTCGCCAGAACCCGTCAATGGAAACAAGCCGCTAATGTTGCTTAGGGAGACGACAATGACTGAAATAGGGGAGACTGTTTCTTCTTACATCGGTGGGACCGTGCCTGTGGAAGAGGGGGCGGAAGGTTTTGTTGAGTTGCTGAATGCCAATGATGTGAAGCACGTGTTCTTCAATCCCGGAAGCGATACCATTGCGATTATAGAAGCTATCGCCAAATTCCGAAGCATGGGTAAACCCAGTCCTGAAGTCATTCTATGCCAGCACGAGTCACTGGCGATGACAGTAGCCCACGGATATTTTATGGTCTCAGGGAAGCCTCAGGTTGTTCTGGTACACGTGGATATGGGCACGCAACAGGTAGGCGGCGCCCTCCACAATGCTTATCGAGGGATGGCCGGAATACTTTTATGCGCCGGGGTTGCGCCCTGGACTCTGGATGGCGGCAAGCGCGGCAGTCGCAATTCCGGCGTACATTATACACAGGAGACACTCGACCAGGCTGGAATTGTTCGTGGCTACGTGAAGTGGTACTATGAAATCCGCTGCAACGAACATATCCATCATGTACTGCAGCGGGCATTCCAGATAGCTAGTACCGAGCCCTGTGGCCCGGTCTACCTCATCTTACCTCCTGAAGTGCTGATGGAGAAGATAACAGCAGTTCACCCCCTGCCGAAGGCAAGGTATGGCGCTGCAATTAGCCCGGGAGTGGATGCCGCGACATTGCGGCAGGTGGCCAGGATGCTAATAGATGCCCGGCAGCCCTTAGCCATCACCGGCTATCTCGGCAGGCACCCCCAGACAGTAGCCCCGTTTGTTAAACTGGCTGAAACTCTGGCCATGCGGGTGGCTAGCCGCAGCACCAGGATGAGTTTCCCTACAGACCACCCTTCGTGGGTGGCAAACTCTACCCCTTGTATTAGAGAGGCTGATGTTATTCTGGTCATAGATAACACGGTGCCCTACAGTCCTCCTGCCGTTCAACCATCGCCTGATGCCAAGATTATCCATATTGACATCGACCCGATTAAGGTTAGCCTGCCTTTGTGGAATTTCCCGGCTGATTTGCGTATTCAGGCCGATTCAAGTACCGCAATTCCGGCCCTCTATGACATGGTCTTGGAGATGAGCACGGCACAAGATAGAGCCCGTTTCCAGGAACGTTTCCGACAACTGCAGCGGGAACAGAAGACATGGCAAGCTCAGTGTGAAAGCCGGGCTAAAGCCAGGGCCAAGCAAAAGCCCATCTCACCGGAGTGGTTCGCCTATTGTCTCGCTCAGGCAGTGGATGATGACACGATTGTCTTTGACGAGGCACTGACCGCCAGTCCAGCATTAGCCCAGTACCTGCGCCGTACCAAGCCGGGCACTATGTATAGCGGGGTGGGCAGTCTGGGGATGGGGCTGGGCGCTTCCCTCGGCATCAAGCTGGCGTCTCCAGAAAGCACCGTGGTCTGTGTTAACGGGGACGGCGGTTTTCTCTATGGGTATCCTATAGGTGCCCTCTGGGCGGCAAGCAGGTATAAGACACCCTTCCTCGCCATAGTGCTTGACAACGAAGGTTACCGGGCTATGGACATGATGCTCAAAGCCACTTATGGAGCGGAATCTCACTGGGTAAAGGCTGGTGACAGACTGGGCATGTCACTTTCTCCACCTCCTGATTATGCCCTCATCGCCCAGGCCAGCGGTGCCTGGGGAGAAAAAGTAGAGGACCCTGACTTGTTACCGGGTGCTATCAGAAAAGCACTGCAAAGAGTGAGGGATGGGCAGCCGGGGGTTTTAGCGGTGAAGGTGGGAGGGTATTGAGCGGCGGATACGCCTGATAGCTATTACTGTTCTTAATCTGCTGGCTTCGATGATGGGCCTTCCAATTAACAGATTATCTGGTACTCCCTGGTTTCTGTATCGAGTTTTCTTGTCTGGTAAACTCTGGTCTGGTAAGATAAGACGGAAGGAGGACTTAAAGTATGGCACTTCTTGAAGAACCAATAAAAAAGGTAGTGGAGCTAAAGAACTACATAAACGGCGAATGGGTTGAGTCCAGAGGTGAAAACGTTGACGTGGTGAACCCAGTTACCGGCAAGGCAATAGCCAAAGTCCCAATCTCAACCAAAGAGGAAATAGATGCCGCCGTAGCCGCGGCCCAGGAGGCTTACCCGGACTGGAGAAGAACGGCCCCGGTGGCCAGGGCAAGATATCTTTTTAGATTAAAAGAATTACTGGAAGAGAATTTCGAGGAACTGAGCCGGATACAGACACAGGAACACGGCAAGACGATAGATGAGTCAAGGGGAGAAACCAGGCGCGGCATAGAGAATGTAGAGGTTGCCTGCGGGATTCCGACTTTGATTCAGGGCCCTTATTCCGAGGACATTGCGCCTGGCATAGATGAGTGGATAATAAGACAGCCTCTGGGAGTTTTTGGGATAATAGGTCCCTTTAATTTCCCCTTTATGATTCCACTGTGGTCGGCACCATACGCTCTGGCTACTGGCAATTGCGTGGTAATCAAGCCCTCTAGTGAAGTGCCAAATAGCCAGGCAAGGCTGGCTGAGCTGGTTGATGAGGCTGGTTTCCCGCCGGGAGTGTGGAATTTAGTCCATGGTGGTCGGACCGTGGTAAATGGTATGCTCGACCATCCGGATATTAAAGGGATAACCTTCGTCGGCTCCACTCCTACGGCAAAGTTTATTTACGAAAGGTGTGGTGCCACGGGCAAGAGGGTTATTGCTCAGGGTGGCGCTAAGAACTATATGGTGATTATGCCGGATTGTGACATAAGGTCGACCATCCCGGCGCTTATGACTTCGTTTTTTGGCAACGCCGGCCAGCGGTGTCTGTCAGGTGCCAATCTGGTGGTTGTTGGTGATGACGGGTTCTACAACAAGCTTATGGACGGGGTTGCCGATACTGCAGCCAAGATAATTATTGGTAGTGGACTCGATGAATCCGTCCAGATGGGCCCGGTGCGCGATAAAGACAAGAAAAAAAGAATCCTGGGGTATATAGAAAGCGGCATACAGCAAGGGGCGAAACTCAGGCTCGACGGTAGAAAAGCGCTAAAGATTCGCGGTGACTGGCCCGATACGTGCTTTCTTGGCCCCACCATTCTGGAGAATGTTGCGCCGGATACGAAATGCGGCAGCGAGGAAATCTTTGGACCGGTAATGAGTGTTATGCGGGCGAAGGACCTGGATGAAGCCATAGATATGTGTAACGCCTGCTCTTTTGCCAATGCCCATGCTATCTTTACCTCAAAGGGCAAGAACGCCAGAGAATTTCAATACCGGGTGGTCAGCGGCAATCTGGGTATAAACATTGGCATAGTGGCTCCAATGGCATGGTTTCCGTTCAGTGGTGCGAAGGAGTCATTTTTCGGCGTACTGCATACCCAGGGGCAGGAATCCATCCGTTTCTTTACCGAAAGCAAGGTTGTCATCCAGAGATGGGCATAAGAAAGGAGTAACGGCAAGTGATAATGCATACTTGCTCCGAGGTTATCAGCTTTGCCAGACAGCTTGAAAACGAATCGGCGGGCTTCTATGAGAGTTTGGCCCGGAAATATGCCAAGGACGGTGACGTTTTCCTCTCTTTTGCCAAAGAGAATAAGAAGAATATAGTCCAGGTTGAGAGGGCATACTACGGAGTCATCTCTGATGCCATCGAGGGCTGTTTTGCCTTTGAGATAGATACCGCTGGCTACACGTTTAAAACGGAACTAGCCGGCGATGCCAGCTATGCCGGCGCTTTGAGCAGAGCAGAAGAGATAGAAGTGAAGATAGTAAAGTTTTATTCCGATGCGGCTGAGCAGTCAAAGGCTTTAATGGCGGATGTTCCCAGGAATTTTACCCTGGTAGCCAAGAAAAGAAGTAACCGTATATCAAAGTTACAATCGCTCAGGTAGTGGAGGCTAAACCCAGAATGACGGAAAAACGCCGAGTAAGTTGTCCCATACGACATGTGACGGCATTTGTCCTTAAACATGATGACGGTAGTATTATCGTTAAGTGTTCCGACGTGAAAATTTGCGGTGCTTCGTGTCCCTATCTGGAGAATGCTGACTATAAGAGTGCTTACAAGAGAGCCCCGGACTATAAGCCTGAATAGCTGGTAGAATCCTTTTGGTGCTGAGGGATACCAGTCATTTATTGCCGGTTATTACACCGGTCTTCGCCATGGCATCCATATCTATAAGCCGGCTGGGGTTGGCGATATTATTCGGGTCGAGTGCCTTTTTAATGCCAGCCACTATTAAATGGATATTGGCGAAAGCCCGCCCGGTGAGATTGTATGGCGTAGCCGCAATGGCGTGGGACGCTATCCGCTGCTGCAGATTTCTCTTAATGCCATCTGCCAGCAGAAGGCGCACCGTGTTCATGTCATCCTCGTCCGTTTTCTGCCGGGGGAAGTCGACTTCAATGAGGGCGTTGTGACCTAAATCATAAGGGTGGACCCAGGCTGGATGTCCGCAGTCCAGTACCGGTGGGGTGTACTTGTCCAGAATCTCCCAGCCTGATTCAAGACTACCCAGAGCGTCATCAAGCGAATCGGTTATCACCACCTGCATGAAGTAGCCGCCACCCGTCCGCATCATCCGGCAACCATTGGTGTCTCTAAGCCAATTATTGGCGGTATAGGGCACCCACCGCTGGTATACCTCATCCGGCACCGGTTTGCCCCCGGTCTCATCGATTATCTGCTTGAGCACCTTGTCCTCATACTCTACCTGTTTCTCTGAGGCAAATCCCCAGAGGCAGATGGCAACACAGTTGTTGACGTTTCTCTGCCAGTAGTCGCTTGTCCAGGTACTCCAGTATTCCTCAAAGGACTTTGCCCACCACCAGTTATAGTAAATGGGGGGCCAGCAGTGCAGCATACCGCCAATCTCAGACTTACCAATCTCGCGCATGGCCTCAATGGCTTCGCCGAGGGTAGGGTAGGTAAAGAGGTACCATTTGAACGTACCTTCGGGCAGTTCGCATTTCTTGACCGGTGCCAGTCCCTCGGTGGGTAAAACCGGCGGACCGGGCCAGGGGTAAAGTTTGACTGCTATCCTGGTTATTATCCCCAGGGCACCCAGATGGCCGGTGGCAGCCCTTAATAGCCCTCTGGCATCTGGCCCCGGGCCCTCGCCCCAGAAGTAGCCGGCTTCGGGATTAGCCAGTGAGCCAGTCCTCAGAATCTCGCCGTTGGGTAAGACCCACTCCACGCCCAGAACGTTTCGCGCCGCAAATCCAGACCGGTAGGCTATACCCTGTAAGCCAAAGGCGATATTGTTTGCCAGGCTGGATGACTGAGAGCCAGCCTCAGGGGTGCCGTTAATCAACCCTCTCTTCATGGCTTCTGCCTGTACCTGGGCATGGGTAACGTAGGGTTCAACTATGGCATACATGTTTTCGTCATCTATGTGCAGTCGGTTCATCCGCTTGGGGTCAATAAGGCACCAGTAGGGTTTGACCGCGGAGCAGATAGCCATAAGCAGCCCCGTGCTGAATACCGAGACGGGGAATTTATAGCGGTTGGCCAGTCTTATTATCTGCTGGACATCCTCGGTACTGGCGGGTAAAGCAACAAACTCGTACCGGCCGCGGGTCAAGAAACTGAGTGACTGCGATTCACGGCTGTAAGCTTCCATTAAGCCGCGGTCGTCGCAGACATATTCCGGGCCGAGGATGTCGACCAGCTCTTTATATATTAGCTTGTGTTTATCATCCCCGAATGGCATGGCAAGCACATCCTTTTAGATTGCCTGCTGAACGAGCTCCACGATGTCATAGACTTTCATCTTGCTGCCATTGAGGGAATCGAGGAAGTTGCGCTCACACCACGGACAGGCAGTTACCAGAGCAGCGGCACCGGTAGCCGTCGCCTCCTCTATTCTCTCCTGAGCCGTGAAAGCATTGAAGTCAGGGTAGGCTTCCTTTACGCCACCACCGGCGCCGCAGCACCAGGCGTACTCCTTTATCCTTTCCATTTCAACCAGCTCTACGCCGGGGATGCTCTTGATGATATTTCTGGGCTGGTCATAAAGTCCCATAATGGCTTCACCGGGGACGTAGACATGGTCACGCCGGCCGAGGTGACACGGGTCATGATAGGTAACGGTCAGCGGGACGGTCTTGGTGAACTTCAGCTTACCTTCTTTGATAAGGCGGTCAATGAATTCAACGATGTGGAGGACTTCAAACTTAGAGCCAAGCGCAGGATAGAGGTGCTTAAAACCATAGTAGCAGTCAGAGCAGGCAGTAACCACGGTCTTAGCTCCGGCATTAGTCCAGGCTTCTATATTGTTCTCGGCATATTTGGTCAGTTCACCCTGGTAGCCCATTTCATAAGCCCGGCAACCGCAACAGGCCTCATCTTTACCCATAATGCCAATATCGACACCGGCATTCTGGAGCAGGGTTACTGCTGTTCTGGCTGTTTTCCCCAGTGTCTCGTCAAAGCTGAAGTTACAGCCGGCATGGAAGACTACCTCAGCCTTTTCCCTGGTCAGGTCCTTCACCTTCAGCCCCTTAGCCCACTTGCCGCGCTCAGCCTTGGGCTTCATCATCATGTTGTCCTCTTTGCGGAGGTTATCCATGACGGGCATATGAAGCGGCAGGAGCTGGCCATCTCCAACCAGCCTGGTCCTCATCTCCTGAATTACTCTCAGCGGCTCCATGTCCTGGACGCGTTTGCACATGGCATCACAGCCGCCACACATGTTGCACTTATAGAAGATATCCAGCAGCGCCGGTGAGTCCTCGTATTTCAAGGTCCCATCTATAAGCGCCAGTGCCACGTCCATTCTGCCCTGGCAGGAATAGGCATCAAAGAGATAGAATAGACTCGAAGGGCAAATTTTGGCGAATCTGGCGCTCTTCACTTCCCACGAGTCTACCCACTTGCAGACGGAGCATCGGGCACAGTTCCAGGCGTTCTTTCTTAAGTCCCAGTAATATTTTCTATGCCAAGGGTCCTTGGGCAGTGATTTCCCTTTTTCCATTACCATTTGCATTACCTCCTAATAATTACAGCTTGCTAGAAGCATAATTTGCCCGGGTTCAAAATGTTATTGGGGTCAAGGGCATTCTTCACCACTTTCATTACCGCAGTATAAGTGGCGGCCCGGCTATAGACCATGTCTGCCCACGCCCCGTATGGGGTGGTGAAAAGTCCGCCCATACTCATTGCCAGCTCGCTGGCTTCCAGGAAAAGGCTGCGCACGAGGTTTACCTCGTTGGCATCCTGGGGGTCACAGTGAAAACCGAACTGGCAGAAACTAACGCGTGCTCGCTCTATTGGCTGAATATAAATGCCGATGTCCTTCGTCGGGTAGCCATACCTGGCGGCCACTTCATTCATGGCGTTAGTTAACTCAGCCGCCCTGTCGAGTGTGATGTGGAAGAAGACGTCATGGCATGAGCCCTTATAGCGGAACTTCCAGTAGGGCTCCCCCATCCCGGGTTTGCGCAGCATTTTAGATATAGTATTGTCCAGTCCCGGAATACCGGCTACGGTGCGCAGCGGTTCAAAATGGAGTTCAGAAGCGACCTCCATCAGGGCTTCCTCTTCGTATTCTATCTTTTCCTTTGGCATTCGGTGTAAGCCCGATAAACAGAGTATGACCGTCCATGGTGGCAAAGAGTCCCTCAGGTCTTCAAAGTCCTCCGGCCATTTTTCTGCCAGAATGGCAGCAAGGTTGAAGTTGTTCAAGATGAAGCACTCATTGCCCAACATGCGCCGCTGTATCCGGTATACGGGTTCAGCGACGTCTTCAATCCGGTCGAATGGCATAAAGAATATCTTGTCCATAGTAGGCAGGTACTCAGCTTTAAGGTTAGCCCAGGTGATTATTCCCAGTGTGCCCTGAGCTCCCAGGAAAAGCCTCGTACTTGGAATCAGGGCATCCGGGAAGTTCTGTCCTTTCATTCCCTTGCCCATGGCGGTGCCTGTCCAGAATAAGTCCCCACTGGCCAGGACCATCTCAGAAGTGAGGAAAACTTCGCTGTATTCACTCTTGGGGATGAGTATTGGCTCCCTTTCCATGGCGCTGGTGAGGACAGATTTTAGCGGGTGAGGCAGCAGTGGATTACACACCATTAGCCCCTGCTTTCCCAGTTCTTCCTGCGCCTGAGCCCAGGTAACTCCCGGCTCTACCTTTACTTTCTTGTTCCGCCCATCGATTTCCAGGATTCGGTTCATTCTGGTAAGGTCAAGTATAATTCCGCCCTGGCTGGGTATGCCGGCCCCGTAAAAACTGATACCTGACGAGCGAGGGGTTACCGGTATCATGTGCTCGTTGGCATATTTAACCACTTTCTGAATCTCCTCGGTGGTTTTGGCATAGATGACATAGCTCGGTTTCCTCGGCTGAACAAAACTATAGTCTCTGGAGTATTTTTCAATCGTTTCCGGGTCATCGGTAAACGACTCCGAGCCAACAATGCCTACCAACTCCTCTTTTATGGCCATCTAGAACCTCCTGTGAAAATGTTCGGTAGTAATTCTGGGACCATTATCTAAACGCCTTATACAGCCTGTGAAGACACGCAATGAATTGGAAGCCACATGCGCTAACAAAGCCGCCAAAGTATAATATCATAAATCTGCACTTTTGTAAAAAAGAGCGGATTATCAGTGGAGAGCAGGCTCAGGAGGAATTGTACTTAAGTAGAAGAAAGATTAGCCGCATACTAAAGCAGGGTATTGAACGAGTCGAGGTGTGGTCTTTGCTGTTTTCAAGGTGTATAATAGCCAAGCGGGATGTGGGGCACCGGTCAGGGGCTTCTACGATATAGATACGAAAACTTAACCGAGATGATTCGTTTAAGGAGGGACCAGGTCAATGGCAAATGAAATGCTGGAAATAATGATGAGAAATGTAAAGGGAAAGATGCCAAGGGAAGAGCTTGAGGAGCATATTACTGAGTTTCTAAAATCGCATACCATGTGTGTGCTGGCAACGGCAAAGGGCAATGTTCCGAGGGCAACTCCGATTGAGTACAAGTCGGTAGGGACCACCCTTTACCTGGTTGGCGACCCGGGCACAAAAATTGAACATATGAAGGCCAATCCGCAGGTAAGCGTTTGCATACATGACCCCCTGACAACCGGCTGGTTCAGTGTAAGGGGGATAGTAATAACCGGGAAACCAATCCTGCTGACTTCGGATAATCCGGAATACTTCGAGGCGTGGAAAATATGCCAGTGGGAAAAGGTAAGTAAGGAGCTTGGACTGACTGAACCTCCCAGGAATATCATGATGATTAAGATTGAAGCCCAGAGTATAAAGCTGCTGGAAAATGTCCTAAAGTTTAGCGGCTATGATGCCACCCAGGTCTGGGAGGCCAGGCCGAAATAATGTTGGTTATGTCGGTAGCTGCTTTCCAGTCTTCGAAGGGCATAGAGTGATTTTGGGGAGGCTTTAAGTGGCGTTGGACCACTGGCAGGCGCGACACTTGTTTTGAGGGCTATAACATGAAATTCGTAACCGGGGCATCTTATATCTTTACCAAGGAGTACGACCTGGAAGGGTTCATTGAGTTTGCATCGAAAGAAGGTTTTGATTTTGTCCAGCTAGGTTATGAAGCACCGCTGAAATGGATTGGAGAAGTCAGTAGGAGCAGAAGGGAGCGAATACGCTCTCTCGCCAAAAGGCTTGGTCTGCAGGTTGGCGTTCACTCCGTGGCCAATGGTATAAACGTAGCCTGGACGAATACCCGGCTTAGAGAAGAGTCGCTGCGTCAAATCAAGGAGGCGATAGAGTTCACTCATGATGTGGGAGGAGAATTGCTCACTATTCATCCCGGGTGGAAGGACTTATTTGGATATCGGTACCCCGATGACGCCTACGCTCTGGCTATTGAGGGGCATCGTGAGCTTGCTGACTTCGCCTCCGGCTGCGGAGTAAGAATCGGCGTCGAAAACATGCCGCCGTTCTGGTTGTCTTTTTGCGATGGGCCCAAGGAAACGCTTGCCATGGTTCAGACAATTGACCGCGAGAACTTCGGTATGACTCTGGATATAGGGCATGCCAATCTCCTCGGTGCTGAAGCTATAGAAGAATTCATTGTGACCCTGAACCGCAAGATATTTCTGATTCATATCCACGACAATGATGGTAAGGGAGACCAGCACCGGGTAATAGGTGAGGGAACAGTTGACTTCCGCCGGGTAATTGCTCTATTGACCCAAAATGGTATCAATGTGCCGCTAAGTATTGAGTCTCACAATTTGCAGGACTTAGCCAAAAGCAAGGAAGTCTTTAAGCGGTTCTGCCCGGAGCAGTCTTAAGGTCAGCTGCTAGATAGTGTAGACGCTGTCATAGCAGTTTTCGGCTAGCTGCTGGAAGTTTTCACGATAATGTTTCACGGCGTAGGGCAGGTAGTCCGCGATGTCCTGGGCGGTGATGCCGTCCTCTCCCTTTACTTGGGCCGCCAGGTCCCCGGAGAGCCCGTGCATAAAGACTCCCGTTCTCACCGCATCCCTGAGAGGTAACCCGAGTCCGTACATGGCAGCGATGGTTCCGGTAAGCGCATCCCCGCTGCCGGCCGTAGCCATTCCTGGATTGCCGCTGGTATTAATATAGACCTTGCCGTCAGGGTAGCCTATTAGCGAGTGTGCTCCCTTTAGGACAATGATGGCGTTAAGTCCGCTCGCCGTTCTTTGCAGTACATTTATCTTGTCTTTGTTTATCTCCTCCACTTCCATCCCGGTGAGCCGGGACATCTCGCCACTATGCGGGGTCAGGATGGTCTCCGTTTTTCTCTGCGCAATGAGGTCGGCGTCCCCGGCGACTGCCGTGATTCCGTCGCCATCTATAAGTATTGGAGTCTCCACTTTTCTTACCAGCTTCCGTACTAACTCCTGCGTTTCCTCGTTGAGTGAGACTCCGGGCCCAATAATGGTGATGTCCACCCGCCTCGAGAACTCCACCAGTCCCTCCAGGTTTTCCAGAGCCAGGCTTCCAGTACTGGTTTCACTCTGGGGGATAAAGACGACTTCGCTCCCCTTACTAGCCAGGAATGGAGAAATTGACCCGGGTGTGGCCAGGTAGGCAAGCCCCCCACCCGCCTTGAGGAAGGAAAGAGCGGAGAAATAAGGCGCTCCCAGGTAATTTGAAGAGCCGGCAATGAAGAGGGCTTTACCGTAACTTCCTTTATGGCTGTCTCTATCCCTTTGCGGCAGTTGCACGAGGTCGTTCATCTGGATTTTCACTGAGTCTGTGTCATATATAGACGGCGGAAAAGAGATATGCGATACGTAGAGCTTGCCGCAAAGGTTGAACCCCGGGTAAAGCATATTTCCGATTTTTGGCAGTCCGTAGGTTATCGTGTAATCAGCCTTTACGGCACAACCCATTACTTGTCCGGTATCGCCATTGACCCCTGACGGAATGTCAAGGCTAAATACTTTCTTCCCGCTTTCATTTATTAATTGAATTACG
>Ga0315277_10008925_pt1 | contig 12847 bp, 10 predicted proteins | sample YL17G05_15_MG_FD_203695 | JGI IMG/M metagenome (GOLD analysis project Ga0315277, IMG submission 203695) | Sediment microbial communities from Yellowstone Lake, YNP, Wyoming, USA - YL17G05_15 | ecosystem: Environmental > Aquatic > Freshwater > Lake > Sediment | place: USA: Wyoming | collected...
ACGAACGAGATCCTCCTGCGTCTCCAGCGCGCGCGGGGCAGCTCGGCAGAGAAGCACCGAGGCCCCTCACCTAGCGACATCTTTGTAGTGGCATCTAGAATCCCCGAGGTAGTGATAAAGGGAACGGGCATGCCCGTCTCCATTGAGCGGAATGACCCGGGCCTCATTCGGAGTCAGCCTGAGTACAACTGGGATTACAAGCGAGAGCAGGTACGGACTCGGATCAGCCGAGGATTGAGAACCTCAGCCGAGGGTCCGCGAATCCTCGCCTCGGCCGCAAACCTAGAGTGGGAGCAGCGCCTCCCACTTCCCGGCATGAAGGAGGCCCTGCCCTCGACCGTTGTCAAAGACTACATCGATCTCTTTGAAGCCCTACTTGGAAGGGAGGAGGGGAACCTACGAGACGAGCTGGTGCCCATGACGAGGGGCGCCCTCGTGCTGAGACCGTACTTCTTGGAGGAGAGCGGCGGCACGATCATCAACCCATCGGATGGATCCGCAAACGTTGCATTCAAGGTGTCCACTTTCGTGGCCTTCCTAGAGGCGCTATGTAGACGGATTGCGGAGACTGCCGCATCCTCAGGCGGGGGCGACGCAGAGGCACAAGCCGCTGTGGACGCGGCTCTGTTCGACGCCGGCCGCGAAGCCGCGGCGGAGTTCAGCAGCTACCTTGTCAGCATCCTGTTCGCCGGGCGGGACAAGAGCAAGGAGAGCCTGTGGGAAGAGGTCGAGATGTGGTGCAGCTTCGACTCCACAGTAGGGTTCGGCCGCTTCGAGGCGCAACCGTGGGGTAAGGGCGAGTCCGAAGGCCGCGTTATCGTGCGAAACAACTTCCTCGCCCGCGGGCGGAGCCCGAACAGACCAAATCTGTGTGCTTTCCTCAGAGGCTACATGACGCGCGTGCTGGACCGGATCTACGCACCCGCCCGCGTGGTTGTGGACCACGACCTGGACCGAGACTGCGCCCAGAGCGGTTCTGGCGGCGCCGACGCCAAGTCAGACTGTACCTTCGCTTTCATCGTGCAGCGAGACGAGAGCGCCGGACCTCGGGAGTAGGGAGGTCGATCGTGCCTCTTCCGCGGATTTGTCTGGTCTACACAGGCGGCACAATCGGAATGGTCGAGACTCCCGATGGACTTCGGCCTCCTGATGACCCGAGGGACTTCCTTCACATCGCTCCAGAGCTCGAGCGCATCGCGGAAGTGGAGTTTGTGCCCCTCCTGAACAAGGACAGCACGAACATGCACCCTCGCGACTGGGCGCTCATCGCTGAAGCTGTTTGTGCTCGGCGCAACCAGGGCTACGCTGGTTTTGTCATCGCACATGGCACGGACACCATGCACTTCTCCTCATCCGCTGTCGCGTTTGCGCTCGGCGCCAACCTCAACTTCCCCGTGGTGTTCACCGGGGCGCAGACCATTCCAAGCGTCGCGCACGGGGATGCACGCATCAACCTGGTCCGAGCAACAAAGGTCAGTCTGACCAACCTCGCCGAGGTCGTCGTCTCGTTTGGCGACTACATCTTCAGAGGCTGTCGAGTTCAGAAGAAAGACGAGCGGCGGTTCGATGCATTCGAATCGCCTGGCTATTTCCCAGTTGGCTACATCTCGGAGGAGATCGAGTTGCATCCGACGGCCAAGACCCGGGCTGCGAGGGAGGAGCCTCTCGATTTCCGGCCGCAGTTTGCAGAGGGGATCATACAGGTAGCATTGATCCCCGGGCTCGAACCTGAGATCATCGTTCCCGCAATAGAGGCCGACATCTGTCGCGGGGTGATGCTGCAGTCCTTCGGCTGGGGCAACGTCCCAAGCGAGCCGCCCTTCTCCTTTGAGGAGGTCATCCGCCACTCGGTCTACGACCTTGCAAAGCCGGTGATCATCACAAGCCAATTCCCCGCCCACACAACTGTCGGAAGCGCTTACGCGCCAGGACTTCGCGCTGTCAAGGCCGGGGCGATTCCGACGGGCAACATGACGAATGCCGCCGCAACGGCCAAGTTCCGCTGGATTCTTGCTCAGGTTGAGTCTGACATCCGGGCCGGCACGCTGCTGGAGTCGGAGAAGATCCGAGCAGTCAGGGATGGCATGGGCCGCAACTTCGTGGGAGAGATGGACTGATGGATGACGGTGCGGCAGGGACAGGTGGCGAACGTGGCGGATCGCGCAGCCTGCTTGTGGGCTACACCGGAAAGCATCTTGACGAGTTTCACCTAGACCTCGAGGCGTTGACACGAGGGTTGGTCGTGGTCGGTCAGTCGGGGTGTGGGAAGTCTTTCTTCCTTGCCCGGCTGCTTGAAGAGATGGTCATGAAGGGACGAACGGAAGATCGTTTCCTCGCCATCGATGCAAACTCCGATTTCCGGCAGGGCTTGAAGGTCGTGGACCTGAGGGTCTTTGAAGACAAGTGGCTTGCGGACCTCTTGAGCAGAACGAGAGCGGCTCCGACGCGGGAGGATGAGGTTCGCCTGGCTGAACTGGCAAGCAGAACTGCCTTGGAGACACACCCGGCGTGCCTGCAAGCGAGGGTGTTTGGCACCGTTGAGAGCCCATTCAACCTTGACTGGCGGGAGCTGATTCTGGATCCACGAGCCCTCACGGACTACCTCTCACCCGGGCACAAGTACTTCGCCAGCTATCTGTGGTGTCTTCTGTGGGCTTTGAGCGAGAGAAAGGACCATGCGGGGGAGACCGAGACTCTGCGCGCACTCGCCAAGGGAGTTTGGGAGATGGCGACCAGCCGCAGGTTCTCCCTGGACCAGATCACCGACCCCGCGACGCAGAGCGCACTCGCGATCGACCTGAACGAGTTGGCAGAGTCCCCCGAGTGGAGGAAGACCGCAGCAGATCCAGGTCTACCCGAGGAGCTAGACAAGAAGCGCGTCAGCATCCTGGAGACAGAGTTGCTGGAGAAGGAGACGGCTCGGTTGCGAGTCGTCCTCAGCTCTCTTGAGTACCTCTGGAAGCTACAGGTCAAGGAACGCGAGGCCTACCTGGCCTCAAGGACCCCCAGCGCTTCTGTCGCGATTCCGGTCGCAGAGAAGAAGAAGCGGCCGGCGTGGTTCGTCATTGTGGAGGAAGCGCACCGGCTGGCCGCGGCCCGTCCTGCCAGCCCCCTCGCGGAGCGCGTCCGGGACCTGTTGTGGCAGATCGCTTCAGAGGGCAGGAAGTACGGGCTTTATCTGATCCTCGCGACGCAACGTCCAACGAAGGTCGCACCAGGCCTCTTGGGCGAGTGCGATAACGCGGTCGTCATGAAGATGAACTCCCGAGCGGATCTGGAATTCCTTGCCAAGGAAATGCGCATCCTCGACGTGAAGCTTCTGGAAGGGACGCTCCATTTCCAGGGCAAGGGGAATGCTCTAGCCGTCGGCGAGGCCGCTGGTGCGGCCCCGAATGTAGTCCAGTTCATGACCGCCCCTCGCCGCAGTGCGGAGGGAGGCGGGGACCTCGAGAGGTAGCCACGGGAGACGGGAGGCACGAGTAGCCGCCTGCAGGCCCGCCAGTGCTTTCGCTGACCTTTGAGGCCGCGCAACCACAACGACGCGGTCAGTCTACTGTGAGCGTCTTGCTCAGGTTCCGCGGGAAGTCAGGGTCGATGCCGCGGGCGAGGCTCATGTAGTAGCTGACAAGCTGGAGGGGAATCGCCGCGAGGAGAGTCGTGACCTCCGGGTCCGCCGCGGGGAGAACAAGGTAGTCGTGCACGTTCTCGCGCAGAAGCTTGTCCTCGGCAGCAATGGCGATGGCGCGCCCCCCTCGGCATGTCGTCTCGTTGACGTGGCTGACCATCATCGCCACGTCCTCCGGTGCGGTGATGAAGACGACGGGATAGCCATCATAGACGGAAGAGAGTGGCCCGTGCTTGAACTCCGCCGAGAGGATGCCCTCGCAGTGGGCGTAGGTGATCTCCTTCAGCTTGAGCGCTCCCTCCAGGGCGACCCCGAGCGTCAAGCCGTATCCGAGGTAGTACAACTCATTCAGCGGCTCCAGGATCTCGGCGATCCGCTTGGCCGAGGCGTCCGTCTCGTCCAAAGCCCGTTGAATCAGCTCCGGGACCTCTCTCCAAGCGATCCGCGGCCCTTCCGGGTGCAGGCGATCAGCCAGGTACAGGAAGAGGATCACCTGGTTGAGGAAGGTCTTCGTCGCCGGCACGCTGATCTCATACCCCGAGGCGATCGGCAGGTATCGGTGGGCGGCGTGCATCAGCGTCGAGCCGATGACGTTGAGTACGCCGAGGAGCCGCGCGCCAGTCCCACGAGCCGCGTTGAGCGCATTGAGAACATCCTTGGTCTCCCCACTCTGGCTCACGAGCACGACTGCGTCACCTGGAGAGAGGGTCCGGGCGAGCGTCTCGCGGAACTGCGGTGCAAGACAGGCCACGGCCGGAATCCCGGCCAGGCGATTGAAGTACGCCGCGCCAATCAAACAAGCATGGTAGCTCGTTCCGCAGCCAACGAGATAGAGATGCCGCGCACGCCGCAGTTCCTCCAGAAAGGGCTCGACGAACGGCGAGGCGCCAAGCCAGTGCAGGAGGTCGGCGGCCACCTTGGGCTGCTCGTGGATCTCCTTCAGCATGAAGTGCGCGTACCCTCCCTTACGCACGGCATCCATGCTCTCCGTGGCAATCTCGGCCTCTCGATCGACCACCGCTCCGTCGTCCACGCGGCGAATCTCGGCCCGATCGGGCCAGAGGATGACCATCTCCCCGTCGTAGACGCGGAGAATCCGGTTCGTGAGCGGGAGGATCGACGGGAGGTCGGACGACACGCAGGTCGCGCCATCGGCGAAGCCGACCACCAGGCCGGACCCCTGCTTGATCGCGTAGAGGGGCGCTCCGGCCGCACCGTCCTTCCCGTCCACCCGGCCGATGACGAAGGCGTAGTCCCCTTGAAGGTCACGTGCAGCGCGGCGGATCGCCTCGACCATGTCGAAGCCTCGGTCGACGTAGCGCTCCACGGCGTGGACACAGGACTCCCCGTCGTTCGTCCCTCGAACCGTCATCCCCTCTGCGATGAACGCCTCACGGAGAGCGACGTTGTTCACGATGTTCCCGTTGTGCGCCCCCACGAGGTCGCCGTCGGAGTCAAGGTGCGGTTGGGCGTTGTCATGGGACGGGGAGCCGAAGGTTGCCCAGCGCAGCTGGACGATGCCACGGCGACCCTGCATGTTCGTGAAGTGCAGCCGTCCGTTGACATCGTCGATCTTGCCAACGTCCTTGCGCAGGTCGATCGACCCCGAAGAGGTGATCACCGCACAGCCGATCGAGTCGTACCCGCGGTACGTGAGCCGCCGACCCGCGGCCAAGAGGATCTCGCCGAGAGCTCCGTCCTCCGCCGCCACAATGCCGAAGATCCCGCACATCGCTTGGTCTCCTTCACGCGAACCCGGAACGGTTGCGGTCGATTCTAACCGGACGAGCGGTGGACCTCATCCCGCCGAGTGCCGGCCGCGCCGGACCCCTCTCCTTGTCGATTCCGCCGCCTTCCCCTACGATGGGATCCCATAGGGAGGCGGTCTCCATGATGCGGACAAAGTGGATTGAGGCAGGCCTCCTCGCGGTGTCCGTTGCCGCGCTCTCGGGCTGCCCGTTCTCTCCGGGCGCGGTGACCATGGCGGCAGGCGATGAAGGGACGATCGTGACGATCAACGTGGGCGACACCCTCGTCGTCCGCCTGTCGGGGAACCCCACGACCGGCTTCTCCTGGGCAAGAACCGAACCCCAGAACCAGACCATCCCCGAGCCGGTCGGGGATCCGGAGTACACACCCGACGACCCGAACGTGTGCGGCGGGGGCGGGACCTTCCGCTTCACCTTCCGCGCGGTCGGCGCGGGGACGACGCCCCTCTCGTTCGACTACAAGCGGCCCTGGGAAGAGGCCGCCGTCGACAGCTACGCCGTGACGGTGGACGTGCCATAGGCTGGCTCCGCCTCCGGCCAGGTGGCCGGGTCCTGCCGGTAGTAGGCGGCGAGGGCGTCGTACAGCCGCGGCCGGCTTTCCCTCAGCCGGACAGGCAGCTCGAAGAAGGCCTCGCTCGAGACGGCGAAGAACTCCGCCGGGTTCGTCGCCCCGTAGCCGTCGAGGCCGGCCTCCCAGCCGCGGGAGACCGCGCCCCGGAACTCCTCGTACTCCCGCTCCATCTCCGCCGTCCACGCGCGCAGCGCCGCGGAGGGGAGGATAAGCGGGACGCCGTCCATCGCCCCGTTCTCGGCGTCGAGCTGATGCACGAACTCGTGCAGGACGACGTTCCTCCCCGGGATGGTGCCCCCCGCCTGAGCCAGGGCGTCCTCCCAGGAGACGACGAGCGCCCCCTGGCGCCACGACTCCCCCAGCCTCTCCTCCGGCCCCTCGTAGACGATCCCCGCGAGCGGGTCTTGGATCGGCTCGTCGGCGAGGTACATCCCTGGGTAGAGGATCACCGAGACGAGCTTGGCGAAGTACGCCGTGCGCCGATGAAGGAGAAGGACCGCGGCAAGGGCACAGATCGTGACCCGCATCTCCTCGGTCACCTCGAGGCCCGCCGCCCCCTCGAAGTGCTTCTCCTCGAGCAGGATCCGCGCGTGTCCGAGGAGCTCCCGCTGGTCGTCCTGGGAGAGCCTGCGGAAGAGACCGACGTTCCGCCGCACGGCCTCCTGATCCTTCTCTGAGAGCCCCTGACGACGGAGCCGCTCTCGCCGCCGCTCGCGGAAGAAGCCCATCCCCCCTCCTACGGGTAGACGAGCCGCCCCTCGACGCGGCTCGCCAGGTTCTGGTGGTTGCGCAGGTACTCCTGCAGGACGTCGCTGACGGAGGTCGCGACCACCTTCGGCGTCCCGAGGGCGGCCAGCTCCGGCTCGGAGATCCCCAGGAAGGCCTTCGCGTTCCGGAGATGGTAGCCGGGAAGGACGAGGGTGTAGGTGTCGTCCGCCACCACCGGCGCATCGCGGACGGCAAGCGAGACGAGCTCGTCCCGGGCGTCGTTGTGCACCGCGCGCACGCCTCGATTCACCTGGTAGCACTCCCCCTCTCCGGTCCGATTCTCCCGCCTCAAGATGCGCTGGAAGACCCGGAGGAGGTCGCGCCCGGACACGGTGAACTTCGTCAAGCTCTCTTCGAACGGGAAGCAGGCCGTGAAGTCACCCAGGGTCACGACCGGCCCCAGCCGCTTGGAGCGGATGGATCCGCTCCCGACCAGGATCACGTCGGCCCTCGTCACGTCGGCCAGCGCATCCGCCACGAGATTGCCGAGCGGCGTCTCCTCGGTCCGGGTCGGATGGACGAGCTCGGAAGCGAACTTCGTCAGGACCGATCCGTACTTGCGGTCCACGAGTTGCTTGAAGGAGTCGATGTAGTCGTGCAATCGCTGGTCCGGCTCTGCGATCCCCTCCTCGATCGGGACGAGGTGCCAGTCCCACTCCACGATGCTGTTCGTGTCGTCATCCACCAGGATGTCGAACCGGCCGATCTGGTCGGTCCCTACGCCAGCTTGCGCGATGAGAATCCCGTTCACCTCCGCGGGCCGCTCGAGGATCGTATGCGAGTGGCCGCCGAGGATCAGGTCCACGCCCCACTCTGGCTTCAGGAGACGAGCCAGCTCGAGGTCCGACTCGAAGCCGATGTGCGTCAGGAGGACCGTGAGGTCGATGTCGTCGTTCTTGTAGGCGTTGGTGATGCGGCCGACCTCGGTGCTCGCCTCCTCGAGCGAGACGAAACTCGCGATCAGTTCGTCCCTGGCGAGATCGGCGACGATCTTCTCCGTGATAATCCCGATGAACAGGATGTCGAAGCCCGCCTTGCGCACGATGTGGTAGGGCTTCATCAGGCGCTTCTGGTAGGGTTTGAGATAGAGGTTCGCGTTCACGATGGGGAAGTTCGCGACCTTCTCCAGAAAGAGGAGGTGCGGGAGCCCGTGGTCGAACTCGTGGTTCCCGAGCGTCACGACGTCGGGCGCAAGGTAGTTCATGATCTCCATCGTGGAGATCCCTCGGTACTCGGCGTCGATGATCGAGCCCTGGACCATGTCCCCGGAGATCACGTAGAGGACGTTCTCCTCCTCCCGCCGCACCTTGTTCACGTAGCCCGAAAGAAGGGCGAGGCCGCCGATCATCTTCCCCCCGCCGCTGCGGACCTCGGCCAGGAAGTCCCCGTGCATGTCGTTTGAGTGCAGGATCGTGAACCGCCGTGTGTCCATCCCGGCCTCCCTTTCGATCGGCGCCCCGCCGTGCCCACGTCCGGGCGAGCCCGGCTCCCACAGTGTAGCGCCGGGACGCCGGACCGTCCTCAAGGGCCGGAGACTCCTCGGAGGCTCTCCTGAGGGGGGAGCGAGGCACCTCCTCCTTGACAGCGTTCGGAGTCTCCTCCTCGCGATGCGACGCAGGGCGTGACGTGGCTCAGCCAGGGAACCGGCGGGGAGGAGCCCCGGTGGAGGACACTCCTTCCGCTCTAGGGAAGGAGCGTTGCAGCGCGCTCTCTGATCGCGACACGGATCGCCTCGGCCATCTTCGCCCGGTAGGCGTAGCTGCGGGCGCCTGTCACGAGCCGGCCATCGATGACCGGGGGACGGTCCTGCCCCAGGTAGATCCCGCCTGCCCTTTCGATCGCCTCCTGATCCGCGGCGTGGCCGACGACCTTCTTCCCGCGAATCACGTTCGCCGCAGCCAGGACGCGCGTCCCGCGACACCAGCTAGAGAGAACCAGTCCCGCGCTCGCGGCCCGGCGGAGGAGGGCCAGCGCCTCGGGGGAATGAATGAGACCAGCGTGCACCGGGCCCGGAAGGATGCTGATCCCGTCGTACGAAGAGACGTCCTCAATCTCGCAGACGAGGCAGTCGACCCGCAGCGGAGGAGCACCCCGCTCCTGCCCGAATCGGCAGGGTTGAACGACGCGGTCGATTCCGACGAGCGTCAGCTCCCACCCGAACCGCCGCAGCTTCTCCAGGATGGAGAGCCTTCTCTCGTTGGAGGTGCAGTTCAGGCCGTACATGTCCCCGACCAGGAGGAGGAGCCTCGCCTGCGATCCCTTGCGCGTCCTGCTCATCCTGTATCCGTTGCTCGAGTCAAGCCGAGGCACGACTTGCCAAGGCCGCGCCTCCCCGGACTCCCCGACTGGCCCTCACGAGACCTGATCGCCGCAGCACACATCTCACCCCGGACCTCTGCCTTCGCCCCAGTGCAGAGGGGAGGGTGGCGCTGTCTTCTCCGCGCCACCCCCTCGCCCTGTTCGACCGAGAGCCCCGCCCTCGATCTCCAAGAAGGAAGATGCCTATCCACTGGGCATCGCCTCACGCAGCGTTCATCGGGTCGAACCCCGGCCGGTCCCACCACCCGTCTCGCGTCGCCTTCGGCTCCGCAAGCATGGGAGGCATAATGCTAGACTTCTGTTCTGGCGAACCTCGGCGGGTGGGCCACCGGCGCTGCCCTCGCTTGGCCGAGGCCGCAGGTGCGCCGTTGGACCCAACGGTACCTTCGGCAGATCCCGGCGACATCCTCCATCGCTTTGTTCTGTTGCCTGGTCCATGCCCCGCGGGCCGCCTTCCGCCCCTCCGATCGGCGCACGCTCCTCGGACGTCGAGCCGTTGCGCGTGCCTCGCGCAACGAGGGTCCCGCGACCGGCGTGCGGACCCTTCTGCCTGACCTCAATAACATGGATCCACTCTGTATGTCGCTGGTTTGGCTGGTCTCGCTGGCCGGTTCGAGCGCAGGGCTCCCCGCTTCTCGAAGAGCGCGGAAACATAGATCCTGACGGGAGCGCCAGCATAGGCGGCCCGTGCCATCCGGCCGTCCGCGGCTGGCGCGAACCGACCAAGATCCCGCGGTCAGCGTCCTGTAGAGCTCAAGACACTTCCTTCTCTGAGACAGGCCTATTGGAATGCCAGTCTTGGACGCGACTCGAGCCGGATCCGCGGCCCGCGTCAACGCGGGCAGCCACGCCTGGACGGCGCGCTAGGCGACGTCCAGATGGGAGGAACCCACGGCGGTGCGCCCCCCCGCCCCCCGCGCCAGCTGCACCCTTCACCCGGTGTCCTCTCTCGAGCAAGACCCCGTCCGCCGGCTCCAGGGGCTCGCACCGCTCAAGCCTCCGACCCTGGGCGAGACCGTCGTCGGCGTCCGTCTCCCTCGTCCCCGACCAAGCCGGGAGATGCTCTTGGGGACGAGCGAATCTGGGAAGCCGCGTCCCCCCAACTCGTCCCCACGCGGAGGCGAAGGAGGCACCCCAGCGTCTAGAGATCCGCACCTTGGGCACTCGGATGCCCTTGGCGCGGGGAGAGGAGACCGAGTTGGGGCTAGGGGAGAGACCCGTGGAACCCTAGCGTTGAGGTGCCTCTCCACGAGGTGGAAGCATCGGCGGCGCCTGCGCGCCGCGCGGGTCTCGTCCCGAGGGATGCACCTCGTCCCTCGAAGGAGGTGCGCGAGTGAGGAGGATCGGGCTGGTAGTGGCGCTTGTCGCCGCAATCGGGTTCGCCGGGGTCGCCCAGACGCTGGTCGCGCCGCGGGTGGTGGAGGGAGGCGTCCTGCTGTTCGACAACACGACCGGCGCGCCGACCACGAAGGTCGGGATCAGTTTCAGCGTCGCGGGGGTCACCCTCGCCCCGCAGGACATCATCGCGTTCGGAGGCAGTTTGGCGACGAACGTCGTCATCACGACGACGTTTTGCTGGATCGAGGTCGTGGTCGACGCGGGAGGGACCCTTCAGGTCACCCTTCCGGCCGAATACGCAGGCGCCGTGACTGCGGCGTTCTGGTTCGAGTAGTCGAGCCCGTCGGCGCGTCCACGTAAGGAGGAGTAGCAAGATGAAGAGAAACGTGTGGGTTCTTCTGACCGCGGGGATTCTCTCTGTGGCTCTTCTGGGGCTGGTCGGCTCCGCCCAGACGCAGGTCCCCTCCACCCCTGGCGCTCGCCTCGGCGGCACGTTGACCGTCGGTGTGAGCCAGGACTTCAAGGACCTGGACCCGAGGATCGCCAACTCTCTGTACGACAGCTACGTCGTGAGCGCCGTTTTCGACCGACTCATCGCGTTCGACAAGGACTCGCTGAAGCCGGTCCCGTACGTGGCGAAGTCGTGGGAGGTCCTGAGCGACAAGGTCACCCGCTTCCACCTCAACGAGGGCATCAAGGCGACGAACGGCGAGCCGATCACCGCGGAGGACGTCGCGTTCACGTTCAACTGGATGGCCGATCCGGCGAACGCCTCGCCGAACGCGAGCGAGGTCGGATGGATCGAGAAGGTGGTCGTGGTCGACGAGTACACGATCGACGTCATCACCAAGGACGAGTTCGCGCCGTTTGCGCCAGGGTTCGCCCAGGAGAGCCAAGCGATCGTCCCGAAGGACACCGTCCTCAGTATGGGCAGCGACGCGTTCAACCTAAGCCCGATCGGAAGCGGCCCGTACAAGTTCTCCGAGTGGCGCACCGGCGACCGGATCATCCTCGAGCGCAACGAGGGCTACTGGCTCGTGAAACCGAACCTGGACAAGATCGTCTTCCGCGTCATCCCCGAGCTCTCGGTCATGATGCTCGAGCTCGAGTCCGGCGGAATCGACCTCGCCGATAACATGCCAGCCCAGGACGTCGCGCGGTTCCGGGCGAGCGCGGACGTGACCGTCCAGCAGTGCCCCAGCCTCGACTACGCCCACCTGTTCTTCAACTTCGACATCTCCCCGTCGAACGACCTCCGCTTCCGCAAGGCCTGCTACCTGTCCGTCGACATGGACGCCGCGATCTTCTCCATCTTCCAGGAGACGACGGGAACGCGCGCCTACGGCTGCGTCCCGCCCACCCTCTGGGCGAACGACGGCGACTACCTACAGAAGGAGGTCGCGCTGGAGGAGGACGACGCCGAGGCCAAGCGCCTGTTCGACGAGCTCAAGGCCGAGGGCGTGATCCCACAGAACTACAAGTTCAACCTCTACTGCCCGCCGGATCCACGCCGGACGCAGCTGGCCACCATCGTTGCCACGAACATCAAGGAGAACGGAGTCGACGTGGAGGTCCAGCCCCTCGCCTTCGGGCCGCTCCTCGACCTGTACTACGGTTCGGACGCGGACCCGACCCGCTCGACGCTGGTCGCCGGGATCATCGGATGGACGGGCGGCTCCGACCCGCACGACTTCATCTACTACCTCCTGACGTCGGAGAACGCCACCGTCGGGACCGCGAACAACTTCGCGTTCTACAAGAACCCCGAGGTCGACCGGCTCGTGAAGCTCGGCGACACGACCCTCGACCAGGCCAAGCGCGAGGGGTACTACGTCCAGGCGCAGCGGCTCGCGTTCGCGGACTACTTGCACATTCCGTGCTATCACAAGTTCACGACGAACGGGGTGAGCAACCGCGTGCACGGCTTCCAGGTGGATCCTCTGCAGAACCTCTACTTCTGCGATCCGCAGCACAACGTCTGGCTGGAGGGCTAGGGGCAAAGCGAGCGCCTCGACCGTGAGGCCATAGGACGAAGCAAGGGGTCGCCGGGCGGAAAGACAGCCCGGCGGCCCCCAGAGAAGCCGCAACGAGGAGGAGAAGGTGGCGAGCTACGCACTTCGGAGGCTGGGGCAACTGATCCTGGTCCTGCTCGGGGTGACCGTCCTCCTGTTCATCCTCCTCAAGTCGATGCCCGGGGACCCGGCCCGCGTCATGGCCGGCCTGGGCGCCAGCCCCGAGACGATCGAGGCGATCCGGCTGAAGATGGGCCTGGACCGCCCGCTCCTCGTCCAGTACTGGCGGATGGTGAGTGGCCTGTTCAACGGACAGCTCGAGGCGATGACCTATCACAAGGGCGTGTGGAAGCTCATCCTCGAACGCCTGCCCGCCACCGTCGAGCTCGGCTTCTTCTCTCTCTTGTTCTCCCTCGCGATCTCCATCCCCGCGGGCCTCCTGTCC
>Ga0315277_10008926_pt1 | contig 12846 bp, 7 predicted proteins | sample YL17G05_15_MG_FD_203695 | JGI IMG/M metagenome (GOLD analysis project Ga0315277, IMG submission 203695) | Sediment microbial communities from Yellowstone Lake, YNP, Wyoming, USA - YL17G05_15 | ecosystem: Environmental > Aquatic > Freshwater > Lake > Sediment | place: USA: Wyoming | collected...
TTTCGATCCGTCGGTCGACATGTCTGCGCTAATCTGCGACCTTTCCAGCAGCCCTCAGGTTGAGTACGCCTGCCCGAACGCGCTGCTCAGCTTGGACAGCATCCCCAACGACACGCTGTACCCGGAGCAGTGGCACCTGCCCGACATCAACGCGCCGCGTGCCTGGGCCGTTGCCCACGGCGACAGCAACGTCCTGACCGCGATGATTGCCGATGCCCCCTACTGGACCCATCCAGACTTGGAGGCGAACATCTGGGTCAACGGGCCGGAGGACATTAACGGCAATGGCGTGTTCGACACGCTTTGGTATCCGGACGGCGACCTCGACGGCATCGACAATGACGGTAACGGCTACATTGACGACGTGATCGGCTACGATTTCTACGGAGGGGACCCGTTTCCGCTTCCGACCGATCCAATGGCCGTGGGCACACACTACCTCGGCGTGCAGAACGCGGTCACCGACAACACCGTCGGCGTTGCTGCGCCGCCGTGGAACGTGCGGTCTTGCGCCCTGCGTTGCGGGGACTCCGGTTCTGTCTCACTGTCCGCCGCCATCTCCGCCATCTACTACTGCCGGGAGCAGGGCGTATGGGCGTTCTCGATGAACTTCGGCAGTCTCACGCCGTACCAGCCGCTGGCCGTCGCCTGCCTCGCGGCTTGGGAGGCCGGGTCGGTGCCATGCGCTCCGGTCGGGCACAGCGGCGGGGAGGATGTAAGCTACCCGGCGGCCTGTGAGGGCGTCGTTGCGGTCGCGGGCAGCGGACGGGACCACCGTAAGACGCCCTCGTCGAGTTATGGCACGTGGGTTGACGTCACCGCTCCGGGCGAGGACATCTACTCAACCTACGGCCCGGGCGGCTACACTTCGCTGGACGGCAACTCCGCGGCCTGCAACATCGTGGTCGGCGTACTGGCATGGATCAAGTCGGCCTGGCCGGACATCTCGAATGACAGTGCCGTGAGCATGCTGAAGAACATGTGCGACACGATGCCGGACTCGCTCTACTGGGCGGGCAAGCTGGGCGCCGGGCGGGTGCGGATGTCTACGGAGGCATCAGGTCTGGCGGCGGCCCGAGGCCGCAGTCATCCTGCATCGGTCGATGCGACCATCGTCCACAGCACGCTTGTACTGGGCGGAGCAGACAGCGGACAGAATACAGAACGCAGGGGGGATCTGCTAGACATAGCCGGCCGCGCGGTCATGGCTCTTCGTTCCGGCACGAACGACGTGAGCGGGTTGAATCCAGGCGTCTACTTCGTCCGGCTGCACTGTCCGACAGGGGCCGCTGAGGCCAACGGTGTCCCGCGCGGCACCTACGCCCGCAAGGTGATTGTTACCCGCTAGAAGCGCGGCTCTCAGCAGCGCCGGGGACACGTCCACGGAGCGACGCGAGGAACGCGTCGCGGATGTGTCCCCTTCCCCGTTTCCTATGGACTTAGTGCCATCGCCAGCCCATAATCACTGACCATGCCTGACAATGCAATCGATGTCCGCGACCTGACCAAGGCCTTCCGCGACGTGGTTGCGGTAGGCGGCATCAGTTTCGAGGTGCGCCGGGGTGAGGTGTTCAGCCTGCTCGGGCCGAATGGCGCGGGCAAGAGCACCGCGATCTCAGTCATCTCGGGGCTGCTCCGGCCGGACTCGGGCGACGCGAGCGTGATGGGTCACTCTGTCACGAGGGAGAGCATGGCCGCACGGCGCTGCCTGGGCGTGGTGCCGCAGGAGGTAGCGCTCTACAACGACATGTCGGCGCGGGAGAACCTCGTGTTCTGGGGCCGGATGTACGGGCTTTCGGGCAAAGACCTCGAGCATCGGGTAGACGAGATGCTCAGGGCGGTCGGGCTGGTCGAGCGGCAGAAGGGACGCGTCGGGACTTACTCGGGCGGCATGAAGCGCCGGGTGAATATCGCGGCCGCGCTGCTGCACTCTCCGCCGGTCGTGATAATGGACGAACCCACGGTTGGTATCGACCCGCAGAGCCGGCGCCACATCCTCGATCATGTGAAGGAGCTGAACCGGCAGGGGATGAGCGTGCTCTACACGACGCACTACATGGAGGAGGCGGAGGAGCTATCGAACCGCATCGCCATCATGGACAAGGGCAAGGTCATCGCCTGCGGCACGCGCGACGAGCTGGTGCGCCTGGTCGGCGAGCAGGCGCGGATCGAGCTCGCGGTGATCGGCGAACCGGGCAGCGCGGCCGAGGCCATGCGCACGGTTGCCGGCGTAACCAAGGTAACGGTCGAGCAGGGCCGGGTCGAGGTGCTGGCCGCGGACGCGGATGCGGTCGTGCCCCGGTTATTCGAACGGGCCGCACAGGCGGGTTTCCGTATCAGCTCCGTGGATATACGGGAGCCGAACCTCGAGACCGTTTTCCTGTCTCTGACCGGCCGCGCCCTGCGCGACTGACAAGTGACCGAAATCCACATCGCCGGAAAGGACTTGCGCGGCTCGCTGCGCAGCCGGTTCTTTGTTGGTGTGGCCGTGCTTGTGCCGCTGTTGGTGACGTCCCTTTTTTTCTTCGCGTTCGGCGGCCACGTCAGAGAGACCGGCAAAGGGCCGGGTATGGCGCCGGTGCGCGCAGTGGTGGTGAACGAGGACACCGGCAGTCTGAGACTCGGTCAGGTTGTCCTCGGCGCTCTATCGAGCCCGCAGATTCGTGAGGTCTTGTACAGCGTTGAGGCGCTGGACACCATCCAGGCGCGCAGCGCGCTCGTGCGAAAGCAGGCAGACGTGGCCGTGGTCATACCGGCCGGGTTCAGCCGAGCTGTGACCGATAGCGCCGGGCGAGCCGAGGTCGTGCTGCTCGCCGACCCGGTAAAGACCATTGGGCCCGCAGTTGTGCAGTCCGTGCTGCAGCGGCTGCTGGACGCTTTCTCCGGTTCGAGGATACTACTGAACACCTATCGCGCTGCGGCCGGAAAACGGGGACTGTCCCGCGCCGCTCGTTCCTACGGTGCCCCGGGCACGTCCGACGCAGGCGCTCCGAGGGACCGTCCCCAGTTTTCCGCCGAGCAACGGGCCATTGCCCGGCTGGTGCAGCAGTACCAGGCAGAGGTGCGGACGGGCGCGGCGGCGCTCTCCACCCGCTCCCCCGGGGCGGGGGAGGACGTGTCGGCTCTGTTCCGCAAGATGATGGCCGGTATCTTTGCGGGGCTGATGATCTTCTTTGCATTCTACACCGGCGCCTATACCGCCCTGTCGCTCGTGCGCGAGCACGAGGACGGGACGCTGGCGCGGCTGTTCACGATGCCGGTTGGTCGCGCGCGGATCCTCGGCGGCAAGATGCTCTCGGTCGTCGCAACCGTCGCGGTGCAGGCTGGACTGCTCATCGTCGCTTCCACATTCCTCTTCGGCCTGCGCTGGGGTCAGGTCGGCAGTACCGGGCTTGCGCTTGCGGGCACGGTCGCAGCGTCCTCCGGGTTCGGGGTGATGCTCGCATCGTTCATCAAGACCACGCGTCAGGGCGGACCGGTACTCGGTGGCGGCCTCTCGGTCGCCGGGATGCTTGGCGGCCTGTTCACGCAGGCCGTGCCCAACATGCCGGCCGCGTTCAACCGCGTCGCGCTGGCACTGCCCCAGGGCTGGGTCATGCGCGGCTGGAACATCGCAATCAGCGGCAGGCCGGCTTCCGAGCTGCTTCTGCCATTCGGGGTGATGCTGGCGTGGGGCGTCGTCTGTTTCGCGGTCGGCGTACTGGTGTTCCGGCGCAGATTTGCCTGACATATGGGACGTACTTTCGCCATCGTAGCCAAGGATCTGAAGCAGATACTGCTCGACCGGCGCTCGGCCATCTTTCTTGTGTTGATGCCGGTCGTGTTCACAGCGTTCCTCGGCCTGGCGTTCCGCTGGCCGAGTCACCAGGACTCGCGGCCGGTGGTCGGCCTGTGTGACCTCGACTCGACCGAGTTGAGCGGGCTCGTACTCCGGCAAATCGAGGCGGGCGGGCTGGTGCGCGTGGAGAAGCTGGACCGGGCCGCGGCCGCAAAGGCCGATGACCTGATAAGGCGCAGCCGCTTTGACCTCGTGCTCGTTGTGCCGACCGGCTATGCAAACGGCGCGGGAGTCGGCCCGTTGCCCGAGGCGGTGTGCGACCGGTCTGAACCGCAGGCGCGGGCAGCGCTGCAGGTGGTCGAGGCGGTTGCCGCCCGGCTGGCCATCTCGGCACGCATCGGACAACTGGTCGCCGGCGAGGTCGGTTCGAGCGTGAGCGCGAACGACCTCGCTGTACAGGCAAGTGCCGGCTGGCAGGAACCGGCGCTGGCGATTCGGCGCGAGGCTTTCGGGCTGGCTCCGGCCAAGCGGCGTGCCGTGCCCAACGGGTTCGCGCAGTCGTCACCCGGCACTCTGGTCCAGTTCGCCATCTTCGGCGTGATGACTGCCGCCCTGCTGCTGGTGCTCGAGCGGCGCAGCCGGACCCTGGGCAGGATGCTCTCGGCGCCGGTTTCGCGATTCCAGGTGATCGCCGGGCACGTGCTGGCGATGTTCACGGTGACGTTCCTGCAGGGACTCCTGCTTGTCGTGCTGGGCCAGTTCGCCTTCAAGGTGGACTACATGAGCGCGCTGGCCGGAGTGCTGGTGGTGCTGGTGGCGTTGTCGCTTTGGGTGGCGAGCCTGGGGCTCTTCATCGGCGTGATCGCCAAGACCCAGGAGCAGGTAGGCATGTTCTCGATGATAGCGATGTTCCTTTTCGCGGCCGGCGGCGGAGCGTGGTTCCCGCTTGAAATCACGGGCCGGACGTTCTCGTTCATCGGCCACCTGCTGCCGAGCGCCTGGGCGATGGATGGGTTCCAGAACGTGGTGCTGCGCGGGTTGGGGATCGGCTCGGCACTGGTCCCGGCCGCAATCATCACCGGGTACGCCGTGCTCTTCTTTGTGGTCGCGGTCTGGCGCTTCCGCGCTGAGTAGCGAGCCCCTACCACAAACCCAAGCCGGGCACCGGAAAAGAGAGGCGGGAGCAGTGCTCCCGCAATCCAAAGACCGCTTCCCCGGTATCAGCCGCTGGCGCGGACGTGGAAGATGTCGCCGTCGTTGACGATTTCGTCTTTGCCGGCGAGGCGGACAAGGTTCTGGGCGTTCGCCCGCTTCATGCAACGGACGGTCATGAACGTCTTGTGCGGTATCACCTCGGCGCGGACGAACGTCTCGGCCAGACGCGTGTGAATCGCCCCGGCCGCATCGCGGGCGCAGGTGTTCCGTCTGATAGTCCAGGCTTTCACCTCGTCCTCGCCGACGGTGAGGAACGAAATCAGCCCGACGTGCTCGTAGACGACCCGTGACAGGCGCTGGATGCCGCTTTCGGTGAAGCCGTACTCCTGCAGGAATAGTTGCCGGTCAGCCTCGTCGAACTGGCTGATTTCCGATTCGATCTTCCCAGACAGCTCGATGTAGGCAAAGCCGTTCGCGGCGCACTGCTCCCGGACGTAGTCCTGGTCCGGGTAGGACTTCCGGCTGAGCTGGTTCTCGTCGATATTGACCGCGACGATTATCGGCTTGGCCGTGAACAGACCGAGCGTGCCGATTGTCTTCAGTTCCAGCGGAGTCAGTTCCTGCCGGCTCACAAGCTGCTCGTTCTCCAGCTTCTCGCGGACGGTGGTCAGGAGCTTGCGTTCCTTCTGTTCCTCGTCACTCAAGCGGTGGCGCTTGTTCTCGACCTCGGTAATCCGCTCCAGCCGGTTCTCGACCACGGCGAGGTCGCGAAGCAGCAGTTCGGTCCGGATGGTATCGAGCTGGCGGGCAGGGGTCTCGCAGTTCGCCGGCCATGCCACTGAAGGATTGTCAAAGGCGCGGACCACGCAGAGCAGGGCGTCTGACGTCTGGATGAACTGCATCACCCTGTTCTTGTCGCCCCGTGGTGCATCAATGTCGAAGCCCGGCATGTCGGCGAAAGCCAGGCTGGCCATCGTGATCTTCTTCGGGCTGAAGATGAGCGCCAGCTCGTCCACGCGCGGGTCGTGGACCAGCGCCGTGCCGGTCACGCCGTCCTTGCGCCGCGCGGCCGGGTCGAGCTGCATGCCGGTCAGCAGCGAGAAGAGAGTTGTCTTACCGCTTGCCGACAAGCCGAATACGCCAATCACCATCGAAGAGGTCCTCGCTTTCGTTTCTCTTGATTGTCTATGGGAACCAACGCGGCCGACCGAGCAGTTCCACACGGACTACTGCCTGCCGGATGCGGTCGCGTCGCAGACAGAGCGCAGGAAGTATAGCCGCAAAACGAGCGGCGTCAAGCATGGGACCGGAGACACGGAACGAGAGAGTGAACCACGGATAAACACGGATGAACACAGATCAAGCCTCGGGGCCGGAGCCAAATCCGTGTGTATCTGTGTCTATCTGTGGTTGATAGTTCCGTGCCCGCAATTCTGGATTCGGCGTTCTGCACTCTGAATTCTGGACTATCCGTGTCCTGAAACCTTGACCCTCAGGCAAACCCGGCTAGACTGGCGCCATGCAGCGTACCCTAGCGGCAGACATCGCCAAGCACATCGGTGAAGACGTCAAGCTCGTCGGCTGGCTCTTCCAGGTCCGCGAGCTGGGTTCGATTTCCTTCGTCGTTGTCCGGGACCGGACCGGCACCGCGCAGGCGGTCATTCTCGACCCCACCAAGCACGACCTTTCGCGACTGAAGCGCGAGAGTCTGGTTGAAGTATACGGCACGGTGAAGGCCGAGCCGCAGGCCAAGCGCGGGGCCGAGCTCCTGTTCAAGGAGGTGAAGGTGCTGTCCGAGCCGGTGGCGGAGCTGCCGTTCGAGGTGAACCGCTCCAAGAAGAAGCTGAACCTCAAGATCGATTCGATACTCGACCACCGGGCGTTCAGCCTGCGTAACCCGGAGATATCGGCGCCGTTCAAGGTGCAGGCGGAAATTGTGCGGACGTTCGCCGACTACCTGCGCGGGCTGGGGTTCACCGAGGTGCACACTTCGAAGATTGTGTCGGCCGGGACCGAGGGCGGGACCGCGCTCTTTCCCATCAAGTACTTCGAGCAGACGGCCTACTTGGCCCAGAGTCCGCAGTTCTACAAGCAGATGCTCGTCGGCGCCGGTTTCGAGCGGGTGTTCGAGATTGGCTTCGTCTATCGGGCCGAGGACCACGCGACCTCGCGCCACATCAATGAGTACCTGTCGCTCGACTTCGAGATGGGGTTCATTGAATCGTATACCGACGTGATTGACGTCGAGCGGGTCTTTCTGAAGCAGATGGTCGAGAACATCGGGAAGACGTGCGCGGATGAAATGGCCTTGCTCAAGGCCGAACTACCGAAGACCGGCGAGTTTCCTGAGATCCGTCTGAAGGACGCGCTCGCGATTCTCGCCAAGGACTACAAGCGCGACACGAAGGACATGGTCGACCTCGACCCGGAGGGCGAACGGCAGATATGCGACTACGCTCTAAAGACGCACGGTAGCGAGTTCGTGTTCATCAGCCGCTACCCGCGCAAGGCTCGGCCGTTTTACACCATGCCGGACCCTGAGGACGAGGAGTCAACGCTCGGCTTCGACTGCCTGTTCCGCGGCCTCGAGGTCACTACCGGGAGCCAGCGCATCCACGACTACAACATGCTGGTCGAGAGCATCAAGCGCATCGGCGGGGACCCGGACAACTTCAACTTCTACCTCGAGATATTCAGGTACGCGATGCCGCCGCACGGCGGGCTGGCAATCGGCGCGGAGCGGCTGACCCAGCAGATTCTGAACCTCGCGAACGTGCGCGAGGCGAGTTTCTTCCCGCGCGACCGGTTCCGGCTCACGCCGTAGGGTCGGAACTAGCCACCAAGACACCAAGCCCGAGCCTGCCGGTCGAGCATTCAGTGCGATTTGGTGGTTGACAATCCCTGAGACAACGTCTAGTATGATGGCGATGGCTGCCAGGGATAGACGCTTAACGGTCTTCCTCTCCCGGTCTTGGCCGGCCAGGCGCGCGGCTGTAGCTCTGGTGGCGCTATGCGCCGCGTCCTGCAGTCGGACAGACCCGAACCTTCATCCCGACCATGTCGTGAGGACGGTCTCGATGGGCGAGTGGATTTATGCGCTATCACCGACACCGGGCGGGACCCGGCTATATGTTTCTCGGGATGCCCATGGGGGCGAGGTGCAGATGATGATACTGCGGGCGCGGAACTATGCGGTTCTCGATTCCTTTCCGTGCGGGGCGTTGCCGCTGGGCATGTTGTTCCTGCCCAACGGCAAGTACCTGTACGTCGCGGACGACCCGTTCTTGGCTAGCATGGGCAAGGTCTGGGCGGTAGACGTCGCGGAGAGCCGGGTGGTCAAGGAGATTCCGACTAATCGTGACCCAAGCCTGCTGGCTGCCACGCCGGACAGCCGCTTCCTGTACTTGGGGAGTTGGTTCAGCGACGGAGTGCTCGTCGTCAGAACCGAGGACAACGTCGTCGTGGACACCATAGGCTTCCCGTATCCGGCTTTCGCCGCCGCGGTCTCGCCGGATGGGTCGCGCCTGTACGTGAGCGCGTGGAAGATATACGTCCTACAGGCTTCTAACTGCAGGGTGATCGACTCAATTGACGTTGGCAAGTGTGCGGGCGCGCTGGCAATCCTGCCTGACGGAGGGCGTCTGTACGCGAGTGCGGGCGGCGATTTCGGTTTGGTGTACGCCGTCAGCCTTCCGGGGAACACTGTGGAGGACTCAGTCGTCGTCGGTCGCGGGGTGGAGGAGGTCTGTGTGCTGCCCGGCGGCCGGTTCGTGTACACTTCGAGCCCTTCTGACAGCTCTGTGTATGTGATTCGGACCAGCGACGATTCGGTCGTCCAACGTGTCCCAATCGGCTTCACACCGACCCGGCTGACAGCGCACCCGGACGGCAGCCGGGTCTACGTGGTCGGATACCGCAGGAGCGAATTCGTCGTTCTCGGCATCTAGCACCCGCCTTGGTTTGACTCCGCGCGCAAGACCGTCTAGAATTATCTGTTGATAGGAAAGTCCCCAAGAATAGGAGAATAGTGTAATGAAGATGTTCGCAGGGCTATTAGCCCTTTTGGTTTTGGCCGTGGCGATGCCGATGCCGCAGACCGGCTCGACTCCGCCCAATGCAGTTCCGTTCGAAACCGCCCGCAATGTCGCCCTGACCCGGGCAGCGACCGAGTTTCCTGGTGCCAAGCTCGGCAGGGCAATCCCCTACGTCGACGAAGACGGCAACACGGTGGCGTGGATGTTCCATTTCCGAACCGACGGTAAGGCGTTCCCGGCTGATGACCAGGTCGCGGCCGACGTACAGGCCGAACGGCAGACCCTGACCGTGAACACCGACCTTTCGCGCTGGCGCTCGAAGTACGCCCACATCCTGGTCTCAGCGCGCCGGGACCGTGCCCCGGTAATCTGCTTCGGGTACGGCGCTTCCGATTACTACGCGATAGCGGCGACGGCGCGGGCGCGTGCCGAGCAGTCACTCGGGCCGGATGCCCGGCTGTCGCGCGTCTACTTCATCAGTTCCTGCACGTATCTCGAGTTCGAGAACCAGTCCGGCAAGCACGCGGTCCTGAGCGAACACTTCGAGCGGAACTGGGATTCGCGCGAGGCGTTTACCGGCTACGTGACGCAGGCGCGGGCACAATTCCGGCAGCAGTACCCGGGTGAGGAAGAGGCGGCCGCGAAATACGAGAACGGCCGGTGGGACCACGCGCTCGACCCCAAGCTGGGCAGTTTGAGTGAGGTGTTCGTACCGAACTACGGGCTCGCGCCGTACTACGACTGGAGCTACGGGTGCACGCCGACCTCGGGCGCCATGGTCTGCGGGTACGTGGACCGGTTCCAGAAGTCGGGGCGACTGGTCGACTACTTCTACCAGCGGTACGACGCAGTCGAGGGCGAGAACGACTGGCAGATTCCGAACGTCCAGTACGAGTGTGCGGTCGCGATGCATACCGACACGTCGTACGGCGGAACCAGCTTCAACAACATCGCCAACGGTCTCTTCCAGGTTGCGTACAGCAACGGGTACACCGCCTGGTCGGTGACGAACGTACAGGGCAGGACCGGCAACGACTGGGCCTGGTCCACCATAACGTCGGAGATCGATGCCGGCCACGCGATGGTCTGGTCGGCAGGCTGGGAGAGTCACTCGCTTGCCTGCTTCGGATACCGGACCGACGACAAGTTCGTCTACGTCCACAACACGTGGTGGGCGCCGGGCGAGTGGTGGGCACACTCGGGCGGCGATGTCTCTCACGTTGCCGCGGTCTCACCCGACGCGGGCGATGACCACGACATCCGGCTGACCTATCCGCTGGGCGATACCTTCTACAACTCAACCGGCCACGGCGAGGTGCTCTACGTCGGCGATACCTGCCGTATCACCTGGGAGAGCGGAACGCCGGGCACGAGCGTGGACATTGACGTGTCAACCGACGGCGGACACAGTTGGGAAAGCGCGGCCGCGGGCGTGGCCGACAGCGGCGCGTACCACTGGTACATACCGCCGTCCATCCCTACCTGCGATTCGGTCAGGCTGATGGTGAGCCAGTACAACGGCTCGACCCTGACTTCGGCCGACGGCACGTTCGGCTGCTTCCACACGCGGCGCGAGCCGCTGCCGCCGCTGCAAATCGCCCCGCCCAACGGGCTGCCGATACCGTCGGACAGCCTGCCGGTGGTGCTCGAAGTAGACTCAGTCAAGGCGGCTTGCGACAGCATCTACTTCAAGCTAGTCCAGAGCACCGATACCATCTGGGAACAGAACAGCACTACGGCTCATTGCCTCCTGCCGGACTCGCTCCTCCAGCGGAACAAGATCTACAAGTGGATCGTGCGCGGATACAACCAGTGGGGCTGGGGTCCATGGAGTACGCCGTGGTCGTTCCGGATAGTGGCCGTCGGCGTTGAAGAGGAGAAGCCGGCCGCCGTCGCACCGGCGTTCTCGGTGCCGGCAGTCAACCGGCTCGGCTCCGGCAGCGTGCAGTTCGACGTGCGCATGGCAGCACCGGGCAGCAAGCTGATTGTATACGACGCCCTCGGCAACGTCGTCCGAGAACTTACGGTGGCGCAACCGAACAGGCTGACCTGGGATATGACCGATGCGACCGGCAGGAAGCTCGCGGCCGGGCTCTACTTCGCCCGCCTTGCCGGCGGACCGAGCCAGCCGACCAGCAAGCTGGTCCTCCTCGACTAGCGGTCGCCCAAACTCTTGCCGCCCCGGCTTCGACGCCGGGGCGGCTGTTCTTTGCGGGCCAAGCTTGAGCACAGACTTAGGCTAGGCGCGGCGAGGAGTGATTTCGGGCACCATCGGACAGGCGGGGAGGGCTTTGGATTGAGACGGAAGGCCGAAAACCGGCGGCGCCGGGTCAACGGTCGGAGATCGGATGCTGGCTGCCACTGTCACCGTACGGTGACAAGCTGTCACCCAACGAATACACTTCCGGAGCTCTGCTTCAGCTAAGTCTCGCATTCTCAATCCGTGAGTTGCTGGCATGGACGGTGCATATGACAAACGCGTTCGACGACAGCCGCTGCTGATGACTCGCAGGACCGTCCGGTTGAGGCTGGGTCCTTTGCCACGATGTTCGGACGGAGAAGCGGCGCCCGACCTTTTGGCGACCCGCAAGGTTGACCTCTGGCCGGCTCCTATGGGGAGTGTGGGCAGGAAGCCGCGAATGGGCTGTCGCAGTTGACATGTCGCAGTTGACAGCGGCAGGCCGGCGGCTATTCTCACCATGGGCTGTCAAGCATCAGTCTTGACGGGCCGGGTTGTGACCTAAGGGAGGCCGCGACGGGGTTCGAGTCAGTTCATTCGAGGACGAATGACCGTGGGCGCGAAGACGCGCTCCAGGGAGGCTAGATGGGAGTTCGTACCGGTTATTCGAGACGTTCGACGGCGCAGAATGCGCCAAGTAACCACAGGTTCATGACCTACAACCGGGCCGAGGGGCTGAAGGTACTGATGTGCGCGATGGCGCTGGGGACGTTGCTGGCATCCGCTGTATCTGCCCAGTATCTCGAGACGACCACAGACTTGTGCCCAGGTGGCGTTGGCAGCGTGTTGAAGCTGGACTGCATCGCCGTCAATCCTGCGACTCACACGGTCTACGCCGGCGGCGACAGATGGGTTGCGGTGATAGATGGTGCCGGTCTGTCCTATGAGAACCGCATCCAGGTAGGCCGCCGCTGCCGGGCGCTGACCTATGTGCCGGCTAAGAACAAGCTGTATGCCGCGTGTGAAGGTCTGCAGGACAGCGTGGTCTACGTCATCGACTGCGGCATGAACCAGGTACGGGCTCGCGTCGTCGTCGGTGTGCGGCCCCAGTCCCTCTGCTACGACTCATTGGATAACAAGGTTTACTGCGGGAACTACGCTTCGAATACTGTCTCGGCAATCGATGTATCCGGCGACAGCGTCGCGGCTACCATCCCGGTAGGTACCCAGCCAAGGGCACTTTGCTTCAATCCTGTTGAGCGCAAGGTCTACAGCGCCAACCACAAGTCCGACGACGTCACGGTCATAGACGCGACGGCGGACACCGTGGTTGCCACCGTGAGCGTTGGGCGCGGCCCCGTGTCCCTCTGCTGCAACCCGCAAGACAACAAGGCATACTGCGGGGCCTACTACGGTGGAGACTTCACCATCATTGACGGTGCGGCGGACACGGTCCTGGCCACGCTGGCCGTGGGCGGTCGGCAGGTCGGTATCGACTACAGCCATGTGACCGACCGCATCTACTGCGCCAATGCCGAGTTCCTCGCAGTCATAGACGGTGCAGGCGATAGCGTTCTGCAGTTCACAGCTAGAGGGTATCCCTGGGTAGCGGTGCTCTACAACCCTGCGAACGGCAGGCTCTACGCCGCGACGAATGACGGCCGCATGGGCGTCCTAGATGGCGTCACCGACAGCCTTCT
>Ga0315277_10008927_pt1 | contig 12846 bp, 7 predicted proteins | sample YL17G05_15_MG_FD_203695 | JGI IMG/M metagenome (GOLD analysis project Ga0315277, IMG submission 203695) | Sediment microbial communities from Yellowstone Lake, YNP, Wyoming, USA - YL17G05_15 | ecosystem: Environmental > Aquatic > Freshwater > Lake > Sediment | place: USA: Wyoming | collected...
CTTCAGTTGGTTTACAGAGGAAAGAGCTTGTCCTTGTCCGGCGAGGATTCGCGCCAGCGGATGCCATCGGGTCATCGAGCCGTCCCACCCGGAAATGGCCAGGCTCGATGGCCCACCCGAGGAATTGACATTGGTCCACGTCAACGGAGCGCCAGCCCGAGCCCAGGCCGTAAAGTCAACCCAGGTGGTATTCCACACGACCGACAGGACCGATTGGGGCGCATTGCTCAAGGCATAAACAAAGGCGTCATGCAGCGACCGCCTGGCATAGCCTGATGACAAATCGAGGCTGGCTCGCGTGGGAAGGACGAATTGCGGGGGCGTGCCATCGCGAATCGCCAAGGGATAGTCATGGTATCCCCTGGTGTATTGAAAGTTGACGTCCGGCCTCACGCTCAAGTACCCATTCGCCGCGCACATCAGGTAGGGCTTGAACAGGTTGGTCACGTCCAACGACGCCAGGTTCAGTTGGATCATTTCCGAATACTTGTCGGGGACTGGTTCGGTGGATTCAACCGTGAGTTGGAAGGGTATCCGCTCGCCGACGTTGAGCGCGAGCAGCGGCGACGGCTGAATGTCGCTGATCTGGTAAAGCGTGTTGGTTCGTCCCTTGCGGGGCATCACCGCTGCGCTGACCAAGAAAGAAACCGGATGCGGCGCCAGGTTTTGCCAAACGCCTTGAAACGTGTAGCGCAATCGGCCGCCCAGCGGCTCCAAGACGCGGTTGGTGAAATCCAGAGCGGGAAACGGCACGTAGCTGTCCAAGGTCCACGGCTTCGCGGGATTCGTGGGCGTTTGCCCCGTGGTCAGCAGCAACCGAGTGACGACGATCTCGCCTTCCGGGAAAATCAGTTCGACCGTATGAGGCCCTGGGGTCAGTGCGACGGGCGTGTCGCTCAATGTCCAGCAAACGAGATTGGGACTGGTGCAATCCAGGTTTTCGTGGTCCAAGCCCGCCCCGATCGCTCCCAAAGGGTAATCAGGCGCGGAGGCCCACAAGGTCACATTCTGCCAGGAGGGATCAGGCAGCGCTCCGTCAACCTTCACGGTGATCGGGCGCATTTGCTTCGTCAGGCCGTAGGTGACGACGAGCCGGTAAGCTCCCGGCGCGCTGACGTTGAAGGGAAACGTCACAGACGCCCACTTGGAGAAGGAGCCGATGCCCACCGCGCCGTAGCTGACCGGCTGGCTCTCGCTGGCGTAGAACAGACTTCGGACCACCGCGTTGCTCGCGGCGACGCCGGGCTGAGTGAGGTCAAGACTGACTTGGATCGAGCCCCCAGCAGGGGGGATGGCCCGGCCTGTGTGCTGCGCGTTTTGCAGAAACATGGGCCAGGGACTGTTGGCCACGCCGCCGTCGCTGTTCGCCTTGACCGCATAGACTTTTCCACTGCTCGACCCCACGTAGAGGATTCCATTCGTTGAAATCGCTGGCGAAGAATCAAACGGGCAGCCGGGCGCTGGATCGTACCAAGTCCCGGTTTCATACTCCCACCGTTTTGCGCCGGTGTGGCCGTCGAGCGCGTAGAGCTTGCCGTCGTTGGAACTGACATAAACGGTTCCGTCGGCGCCGATGGACGGGGAGGAATAGATCAGACCGCCCGTAGTGAATTCCCAGCGCTTGTAGCCCAACAAGCCGTCCAAAGCATAAACCTTGTGGTCAGCGGATCCCACATAAATGGTCCCATCCACGCCGATGCATGGAAACGCCAGCGGACCGCCCGCCGTGAATTCCCACCGCCTCGCGCCGGTCGTTCGATCCAAAGCATACAGCGTAGTCCACGAAGCCGCGTAGATGGTTCCGTCGGCCCCGCTCGCCGCGCCGATGTAGTCGCTCCCTCCTGCAGGAGTTCCCCAACGATTCGTCCCTGTCGCCCCGTCCACGGCATAAAGCTTATTGTCCGACGAGCCCACGTAAACAGTCCCGTCTGCCGCGATGGCTGGAGCCGCGTCACGCCCCCCTGTGAATTGCCAGCGGTTGGTGCCCGTCGCCCCATCGAGTGCGTAGAAGTTGCCGTCAACCGACGCCACGAAGACCGTCCTGTCGGCGCCGACACTGGGGGAGAAAAGCGCTGCCCAACCGGAGACGAATTCCCAGCGTTTGGCGCCGGTCGCGCCGTCCAGCGCATAGACCTTCCAGTCACTTGACCCGACATAGATCGTTCCGTCGTCACCGATGGCGGGCGAGGAGCGAATCGGGCCACCCGTGGTGAACTCCCAGCGTTTGGCGCCCGTCGTGCCGTCCAGCGCATACACCTTCCCGTCGTACGAGCCGACGTACACGGTCCCATCCGCGCCAATGGCAGGAGAGGAATGGACCGCCCCACCCGTCGTGAATTCCCAGAGTTTCGTCCCCGGCGGCACGGTCACCGTCAGCCTCGCCACTTCGCTGGTGACCGAGGCGAGGGAGTTGCTCACCACCGCGGCGTAATGGCCCGAGTCGCTGGGCTGGACATTCGAAATCGTCAGGCTCGCCGTCGTGGCGCCGCCGATGCGCTCACCATCCGAAAGGTCCACGTCGGCTTTGCACCACTGGAAATGCAACGGCGCGGCGCCGGTCACGCCGACGCTGAAGGTCACATTGCTGCCGACGGTCACGGCCTGGCTTTGGGGCTGATTGGTGACGGTCGGAGTTTGCGCGAGAGCAGTGGCGCTGAGCAAGAGGGGCAGAAGCATCGCGGCGGCAACCCCACCCAGTCCGAAGGAGAGTTGGTTCGCTTTCGACTTCATGAAGCGGAGGCTATTCTTCTCACCGCCAGCGTCAAGCGCCCGTCCTGGCAGGCATGGGCGCAATGGTTTTCTCGCGGCAAACGCCAAAGGGCACCGCCGGTTGGCAAGATGAAAAGGTGCTCGGCACGGACCGCGCCACACCCGGAATCAGGCCGCGACTTGCACGCTGCCGGTGATTTCGCTCACGTCGGGGATGTTGCGCCGCTGCATGAACTCGCGAATGCCGGCGATCACCTGCAACGCCGTCTGCGGCTCGTAGAAATTCGCCGTGCCTACCGCCACCGCGGTCGCGCCGACCATCAAGAATTCAATCGCGTCGTCCGCGTTCTGGATGCCGCCCATGCCGATGATGGGAATCTTCACTGCCTTTGCTGCTTCCCAAACCAACTTGATTGCAATCGGCTTGATGCATGGTCCCGTCAGGCCTCCGGTCACATTCGCCAACTTGGGCCGTCGCCTCTCGATATCAATCGCCATCGCCGGGAAACTGTTCGAGACGGCGAGCGCGTCGCTGCCGGCTTCCTCGGCGGCCTTGGCGTAGGGCGCGATGCTGACGACGTTCGGGCTGAGCTTGGTGATGAGCGGCAACGTCGTCGCTTTGCGGCAGGCGGTCACGACCTGGCTCAGGAGTTTGCAATCGGTGCCGAATTGCGCGCCGCCTTCCTTGATGTTTGGACAGGAGACGTTGAGTTCCAACGCGCCCACGCCCCCGAGCGCGTCGAAACGCCGTGCCACCTCCGCGTATTCCTCGACCGTCGTGGCCCAGATGTTGATGATCGTCGGCACTTTTAGCGTTTTGAGGAACGGCCAGTATTTCTTGATGAACCCGTCCACGCCCGGGCCTTGCAGGCCGATGGCGTTGATCAAACCGCTGGCGACCTCGACCGTGCGCGGCGTCGGATTACCACGAACCGGATTGAGGCAAATGCCCTTTACCGTCACGGCGCCAAGCTGGTCCAAGTCGAGCAGTTGCGCATATTCGACTCCGTAACCGAAGGTGCCGGAGGCGACCGTCACCGGATTTTGCAGCGTCAGTTTGCCGATTTGGACGGAGAGGTTCACTCGATGATCTCCAATGCGATTCGTGTTTGCCCAGCCATTGTGGGCGTTCAGAGTGTTCCGCGGGCAGGCGGCTGTCAACGTCGTGAATGCAATCCTCCCACCACAAACGCGCTACTTCAGCGAATCAAACCACGCCTTCGCGGCCAAGAGGCTCGGCTGCGCGCAGTCGCCGTGATCGAGCGTCGGCGAGGTGACTACCAGCGTCACGTTGGTAGCGCCAAGGCTGTGCATCACGTTGGTGGTCACCTGCGAGTTGGCGATGAGTACATCCTGATCGCCGCCGCAATGGTAGAACCGCATCGGCGCGCGCGGTGCCCAGGCATAGAGGTCGTTGTCACGGAGCGCGACCCGGAATGGGTGGTCCGCGCGATTCTGCAGCGCGGTGAGATAACCGGGCTTCAGGATCTGGCGCGGGTCGGCAGGCATGGCGGCGTTGATGTCACTGCCGATTGCGTTGCCGTGCAGGAGCGGCGGCAGGGTCGCGTCGTAGGGCGGCGCGAGCAGGTCCGCCAGCGTGGGGGCGAGATGATAGACCTCCTGGTACGCGGCGAGGAGGTAGGCATAGTAGTACGGATTAGGCTTGGGCCGGTCTGACAGGAAGTCGTCGAGTGTCGTGCCCGAAAGATCATAGGCGCCCGCCATCGGGGCGGAGGCCGTGATGGTGAACTCGTTCGTGTGGAACTCTTGGATTTCGCGGTGCAGAGCCATGGTCACGTGGCCGCCTTCTGAATAGCCGGCGAGGAACAGCTTGCCGCTCAGTGTCACACCGTGGCTGGCGCAGTACGCCTTCGCCGCGCGCAACATGTCCACGCAGGCCGTCGCCTCCGAGCGAGCGTGATGATACGGGTGCAGTGGCGGCGAGTCCCCCAAGCCGAGGTAATCGGGCACGACGGCCGCATACCCGCTGGTGGCCATGACGACGCTCAGCATTCCTTCGCCACTCAACGAGGTAACTGTGATGGACGGGGCTTCGTTCGTTTGCACGAGCGTGCCATGCTGGTAGCTGACCACCGGAAGGTTGGCGGTGAGTCCTTGCGGCAGGCCCAGCAAACCCGAGGCAATTGTCCTCCCGCCGCACGGGTCAATCGTCTCGTATCTCAGTTTGATGATGTCCACGCCGTATTGCGCGGTGACCGGAATGCCCCCCAAGGACAACAAGAGGGCCACGGTGCTCTTCGGGTACGACGCCAGCGTAGCGTTCGTAATCAGCCGCCCACGCTGGGCAGATTCGACGGCCAGCACCCGGTAGAAACGCTGCGGCGCCGGGTTGGTCCGCGGATCGGTCCACTGCGTCACCGTGATCGGCCACGGCGACGTGTGCGGTGCATTCAGCCAGATGGTGTCGCCAAGATCGTCGCGGTATTGGACTGTGCAGGCATTGGTGGAGTCGAGCTCGTTCCAGCCTAGTTGAAAACTGGACAACGACTGGTCCAACACGGAGATCCGAAGCTGCGCCAAGGCTGATTGAGAAGATGCCGCGCCCCAGCAGAGCAGGAACACGGCAAAGAGGAAACGACTGTGAGGTTTCCGGAAGCTCATACGAACTCAGAAGTTAGGGCCCGATGTGAAATCGTCAAGCCTTCGAGGTCGAGAAGATAGCCGAATGTGGCTGGCGGCAGGTCCCGTGGAGTTAGCTAAAAAGGATCAGGCCAAGATAGTGCGACGTTGTCCGCTTCGTTCGCGACGGAACGCCGGGGCCACGCTGCTGAATTGAAAGGCGGAAGATTCACTTCGCTGCTTCCCACACAATCTGGCGCGAATCAAACACCGGCCCCTCCGTGCAGGTGCGTTGGTATTCCCAGCCATTCTCGGTTCTGACCGGGATCACGCACGTCAGGCAAACGCCGACGCCGCAGCACATGTGCTGGTCCATCGAAAGCTCTGCGGGCACCTCAAAATCCGCGGCGATGTTGCCGACGGCTTCGAGCATGGGCGTCGGGCCGCACGCGAAAATCTTTCGTCCGTTTGTGCGGCGGCGCAATTCCGCGACCAGCGGCTGCGTCACCAAACCTCGTTCGCCGCGGCTGCCGTCCTCGGTGGTCACACGCACGTCCCAGCCCAGTGCGCGGAACTCGAGCTCGCACAAGATGTCTACCTGCCTCCGGCCACCGACGAAAGCGATTCCCTTTTGTGGCGAGCGTTCCGCCAGTAGATACATCGCCGCCATGCCGTAACCACCGGCGACGAGCAACGGCGTTTCGCTGTCGGGCTTGGGGATGGTGAAGCCGTGCCCCAGCGGCGCGATGACGCCGAGTTCCTCTCCAGCTTTCAGCCGCGACAGGACTTCCGTGCCTTTGCCAACTGTTTTATAAAGGATGGAAAACGTGTCGCCCGCGACCTGGAAGACGCTGAACGGGCGGCGGAGCAACGCATCCGTCAGCGGCAGAATGCGAACGTGTGAGAACTGGCCGGGCTGAATCAGCGGCGCAATTTCCGGCGCGCGCACCACGAGCCGGAAGTAAAGGTCGGTGTGCCGCTCGTTCGAAACGATTTGGACGGTTCGCTCAAGCATCGGCGACGCTGGCGGAGGGCTCGAGCCGATTCAACTTCGCTTCGCCAGGCCACGGCCGTTCGTGGCCGTCAATGCCGCCCGTTTCTGCCAGCAGCCGGGCATCGTTGATTTTCCGGTAGGTGGCCAGCGCCAGCAGCGGCCAGGCGTTCCGATACATGTCGTACTTGAGATAGAACACCTTTGGAAAACCCGTGCCAGTGGTTTCATCTTCGGTCCACGAACCATCGGCGTTCTGCGTGCGCAGGAGATACTCGATGCCGCGGCGGAGAGTCGGGCGCTCGGGGTCGTCGAACGCGCAGAGGCCCATCACGGCCCACGCGGTTTGCGACGCGGTGCTTGGCCCCTGGCCTTTGAAGACCGGATCGTCGTATGTGTTGCAGCGCTCGCCCCAACCGCCGTCCTCATGCTGCACGCTCTCCAGCCAGTCGCGCGCCTGGAGCAGCCAGGGTTGGTTCATGTTGAACTGGATCGCGCGCAATCCACGGAGCACCTGCCACGTGCCGTAAATGTAATTCACGCCCCAGCGCCCATACCACGAGCCGTCCGCCTCCTGCTGCGACCGGATGTAGGCCAGCGCACGCTGCACCTGCGGGTTGTCGAGGCTGTAGTTTTCGTAACCGAGCAATTCCAAAATCCTCGCCGTGATGTCGGCGCACTCGGGATCAAGCATCGCGTTGTGATCGGCGAACGGTACCTTCTCCAGCACGCCCTTGGTGCAATCCTTGTCGAACGCCGCCCACCCGCCGTCCCGACACTGGAAGGTCATCATCCATTTCAAACCACGCTGGAATGCTTCGTCGCGCCGGCGCGGATTGTCCGTGGGCACTTTGCGGAGCGCCATGAGCACCATCGCCGTATCGTCCACGTCGGGATTCCACTTGTTCTCAAACTCGAACACCCAGCCGCTGGCCTCGACATTGGCAGGGTTCTTGTGTCGCCAATCGCCGTCGAACCGGATTTCCTTGTCAATCATCCAGTCCACGGCCTTCTTCAGTGCCGGGTGATCACCAGGCACGCCGGATTCGTGCAGGCAGATGGTGACGATGGCCGTGTCCCAGACCGGCGAGAAACACGGCTCGATGCGCACGGAATCCTTCGTCTCGTGCTCCAGTTCCTTGAGCTTGCGCGCCGCGCGGATGACTTCGGGATGGTCGTTCGAGTAGCCCAGCGCTTTGAGTGCGATGAGCGAATTGAGCATCGCCGGAAAAATGGCCGCCAGACCGTCCGAGCCTTCGCAGCGTTCGATCATCCATTGCTCGGCCCGTTTGAGAGCGCGTTTCCGGAACGGGTGAATGCCTGCGTGGGCCCACAGCTCGGCGAACTTGTGCAGCTTGTCCAGGCTCATGAAGAAGTTGCGCCACGTGAACCACTCCGGGTCGCGCGGCAATTGCAGGTCGCGCTCGTGAAAGCCCTCGGGATACAGCTCGTCAAGGTCCACTTGGCACGGGCGCGTGGGGCGGAAGTGGTTGATGATGGCCAGCGGCACGAGCATGGCGCGCGACCAGTTGCTCATATCCCAGAAATTCACGTGAAACCATTTGCCGATAAGCAACACCTCGCAGGGAATCGTCGGCACGTATTGCCACGGGTAGAGGCCGAGGAGCGCGAGGTAGAGCTTGGAGAACGTGTTCATCCGCGGCACACCGCCGAGCGAGCGCGCCATTTCACGGGCCTTGAGCATGCGCCAGTCGGTGGCCGGCACGCCGGCCAGCTTGAGCGCGAGGTAAGCCTTGATTGTCGCGGTTACGTCGGACGGCCCGCCGTGGTAAATGTTCCAACCGCCGTCCGGCAGTTGCATCGAGAGGATGTGATGCGCCGCCTTGCGCTGCCAGACCGGGTCCACGCTGCAGTCCCAATGATGAAACACCACCATGTCCGACACCAGCGTCGAGTCCACCATCAACTCGCCGATCCAGTAGCCTTCCGGTTTCTGCAATCCGAGCAGATGGTTTTGCGAGCGTCGAATGGATTCAGTCAGCCAGCCGTTGGCATGCGCCGTCGAACCGGCTGCCACGAGCCGGTCGTCAGGCGAACTTGCTTCCGTGAGACTCTCGGGCATGCGCCGAAATCTGCGGTTTGAGTTGAACAGAGTAAAGTCCTAAAAAGAGGCTCATTGCGAAGTCCTCACGCCTTGGAGCGACGGCAAGAGCGGCCGGAAGGCACAAGCGTGCCTAGATGGAGGTCGAAAGCCGACCACGGCCGGCACCGTCACCGGGAGCGGAGAGACACCGGGACCACCCAACCGCCGGGCGAACCAAGGAACAGCGGGGCACTGGCGTCAACGCGCCGACTGGATCCGGGCCGAAGCAGGCGGGCCAGATCATGCTCGAGCCAGAACGGAAACCAAGCTTTGATCGGTCTGAAAACCTTTCCACCAACGAACGTTTCCACCGGCGCTTCCCTCACTTCGCTGCCCCCCAAGAAATCCCGCGCGCCCGGCAAGTTCGGCCACAGCACGCTTGCGCGGGCGGCGCTGGCAGGGCCAGAATTGCCGCATGATGCTGGAGCATTTTGTGTTTCTGAACCGAGCTGCCATTTCCGCCGCGCTGCTGGTGGGAACCGCTGCGCATGGCGTCGCGGCTCCAAGTGCGGCGAACCACCCGCCCGAGCCGCGCCGCCCCAACGTTATTTTCATCCTCGCCGATGATCTGGGCTACGGTGATCTCGGTTGCTACGGTTCGACGCAGATCAAGACGCCGAATCTGGACCGGATGGCAGCGGAGGGAATTCGCTTCACGAGTTGTTACGCCGGCAGCACGGTCTGCACGCCGTCGCGCGCGGCGCTGATGCTGGGCCGGCACACGGGGCATCTGAACCTGCGCGGCAACGTGAAGGGTGGCACGCTGTTGCCGAATGAAACCACGGTCGCCGAGGTTTTGAAGTCGGCGGGCTATCGCACATGCCTTGTTGGCAAGTGGGGACTGGCGGACGAAGGCCTGCCCGGCGTGCCGCAGAAGAAAGGCTTCGATGAATTCGTCGGCTACCTGGAGAACGTCCACGCGCACAATTACTACCCGAGCTTCCTCTGGCGATTCGACCCGCCCGGGCCGGGGAAGGCGGGCTTCGACGGGCGATTCGTTTTCCCACAAAACGAGAACGACAAGAAAGGGCTGTACATTCCCGATGTTTGCACAAAGGCAGCCACGAATTTCATACGGATCAACAAACCGGACCAGTTCAACCATTTTCGGCCCTTCTACCTGCACCTTTGCTTCACCATCCCGCACGCGAACAACGAGGAGGCGCGCCGCAGCGGCAACGGCATGCAGGTGCCGTCCGACGCGCCGTATTCGAGCGAGGCCTGGCCGCAGGCGGAGAAGAACAAGGCGGCCATGATCACGCGCATGGACGCCGACATCGGGCGCATTCTCGACAAGCTGAAGGCATTCACACAGGACACGAACACGATCGTGTTTTTCAGCAGCGACAACGGCCCGCACAAGGAAGGGGGCGTGGATCCGAAGTTTCTCCGCAGTTCAGGTCCGTTGCGCGGCACGAAGCGCGACCTGACCGAGGGCGGCATTCGCGTGCCGATGATTGTGCGCTGGCCGGGCAGGATTGCGCCGGGTCAGGTCAGCGATTTTCCGTGGGCGTTCTGGGATTTCCTGCCGACGGCGGCGGAAATCGCTGGGACGAACGCGCCGGGCGACCTCGACGGTTTTTCGCTGCTGCCATTGCTGACGGGCCGGGAGCAAACGAACCGGCACGAGTTTCTTTACTGGGAGTTTCACGAGCGCGGCTTTCAACAGGCACTGCGCATGGGCGACTGGAAGGCCATTCGTCCGCAAGCGGGCGAACCTCTGGAGCTTTACAACCTCAAGACCGACCTCGGTGAGCAGCAAAACGTCGCCGCGCAGCAACAGGACGTGGTTGCGAAGATCGAGGCGTTGCTGAAGACGGCGCGCACGGATTCAGAGCGCTGGCCCATCAAAAAGCCGGAAGGCAAGACGAGCGACAAACCGGCGAAACAGTCTGCCAAGTAACGGCCGCCGCCATGGAGCCACCCGACGCGCCGACGAATTCAGCGCCCGTTGCCGCCGCCGCCGCGCCGCACGATCCCTACGCCGTCCTGCGCAACCGCGACTACGTGCTCTTTCTGGCTGGCCGTCTGATCGCGGTGCTCGGGCAACAAATGCTGGTGGTCGCGGTCGGTTGGGAACTTTACGAGCGGACGCACTCGGCGATGGCGCTGGCCCTGGTTGGGTTGACTCAGATGCTGCCGATGGTGCTGTGCACGCTGCCCGCCGGCCACGTCGCCGACAATTACGAGCGCAAACGCATCATTCTGATTTCACTGGCCGTAGCCGCCACGGCGAGCTTCGGCCTCGCGTTTATCAGCGCATTCAACGCGCCGGTGGCCTGGATTTACCTCTGCCTGTTTGTGGCCGGCACAGCGCGAACATTCCTCTGGCCTGCCAGCGCGTCGTTCATGCCGCACTTGGTGCCGCGTCACCTTTTCTCCCGCGCCGTGACGTGGAACAGCGGTAGTTTCCATCTCTCCGCCGTGGCTGGGCCGGCGGCGGGTGGTGCGCTAATTGCCCTCGCGCACAGTGCCGTGCCGGTTTACGCCTTCAACGCCTTTGCCACGTTGACCTGCCTGGTGCTCGTGGCGATGATTCGCCGCACGCACACGGTCGCGGTGAAGGAGCCGATGACCCCGGCCAGCTTGATTGCCGGATTCAGGTTCGTTTTCGCGAATCGCGTCGTGTTCGGCATCATCACGCTGGACATGTTCGCCGTGCTGCTGGGCGGTGCGACGGCGCTCTTCCCCGTTTACGCAAAGGACATTCTGGATGTCGGCCCGACGGGGCTGGGGCTGATGCAGGCGGCGATGCCGCTCGGCGCGGTGGCCTGCGCGCTGGTCCTTGCCCATCGCCCCCCAATGCAACAAGCCGGCCGCGCCTTGTTGTGGGCCGTAACTGTGTTCGGCTTCGCGACGATAGGCTTCGGCTGGTCGCGGTGGTTTTTATTGTCCTTGCTGCTGCTGGTTGTGTGCGGCGCGGTGGATAACGTAAGCGTGGTGGTGCGGCACACGCTCGTGCAACTGCTCACGCCGGACGAGAAGCGCGGGCGCGTCTCGGCGGTCAACAGTCTGTTCATCGGCACGTCGAACGAACTGGGCGGCTTCGAATCCGGCACGGTGGCGCACTGGTTCGGGCCGGTGTTCTCGGTGGTTTCCGGCGGCGTCGGCACAATTCTGGTCGTGCTCGCCGTTGCCTGGCTCTGGCCGGAAATCCGGCGGTACGGAAGATTGGATGCTTGAGGGCCATGACGTTTGGCCGTGAATATATGAAACCGCGTCTCGCCGCCCTGGCGCAGGCTGGAGTTTTCATCGGCACGTCGTCGTGGAAATATCCCGGCTGGTTCGGGCAGCTTTACGAGCGCGACCGCTACGTCTGGCGCGGGCGCTACGCCGAGAGCCGATTCGAGCGCAACTGCCTTGCCGAATACGCCGAGGTCTTCAAGACCGTCTGCGTGGACGCCGCCTACTACAAGTTTCCCGACGCCCGTTACCTCGGCGACTTGGTTACGCAAGTGCCGGAGGAATTCCGCTTCGCCTTCAAGGTCACGGACGAAATCACCATCAAGAAATTCCCAAACCTGCCCCGCTTCGGATTGCGCGCTGGCAAGCCGAACGAGAATTTCCTGAACGCCGACTTGTTCGCCAGCGCGTTTCTCGGGCCATGCGAACCCTTCCGGCGGAACATCGAGTTGCTCATGTTCGAGTTCTCACGGTTCTATCCGGCGGATTTCGCACGGGGGCGCGATTTCCTCGAGGCGCTAGACGGCTTCCTTGGCAGGCTGCCGCGTGGCTGGCCGTACGGCGTGGAGATTCGCAACGCCAGTTTTCTTCAACCGGATTACTTCGCCACACTCGCTCGGCACGACGTCTCTCACATCTTCAACAGTTGGGAGGCCATGCCGCCGGTGGGCGAGCAACTCGCGCTGCCCGGCAGCGTGACGAATCCGGACTGTGCCGCGATGCGTCTGCTCCTGCGCCCGGGCCGCCGCTACGAGGACGCGGTGAAACTTTTTTCGCCTTACGACCGTCTGAAAGAACCGCAACCGGAGGGCCGGGCCGCTGCGGGGCAATTGATTCGCGCGACGCAAGCCACCGGGCAACCGAAGCGTGTGTTTGTTTACGTGAACAACCGGTTTGAGGGGAACGCCCTCGGTACCATCGCGGCCATCCTTGAAGAAATCCGTGAATAGGTCCATCCTCGCCGCCGACAAAATGTTGGGCGCAGCATGATGCCAGTCAGTCCAGACTCAGGGGTGACCGCGGGCGCAGGTCCGGCGGTGAATCGCTTTCGATGTCCCGGCCTCGCCCTCACCACGCTGGACCATGCGCGACTGTCCGAACTTCATCTCACGCTTACACCGCTCCCGGGTGAACGCTGGGCGGACGGTTGCCGGCGCCTGCACAGCGTCTTGCGCGACGAAAGTGCGGCTGTCGCGAACCAACTCGTGTTCGCGGACATTGCGATACGCGACGAAGCGCTCGAGGAATTGCAGCGCGCGTGCGGCAAGGTGAGCTGGCC
>Ga0315277_10008928_pt1 | contig 12845 bp, 10 predicted proteins | sample YL17G05_15_MG_FD_203695 | JGI IMG/M metagenome (GOLD analysis project Ga0315277, IMG submission 203695) | Sediment microbial communities from Yellowstone Lake, YNP, Wyoming, USA - YL17G05_15 | ecosystem: Environmental > Aquatic > Freshwater > Lake > Sediment | place: USA: Wyoming | collected...
GTACGTAACATAGAGAGCAGAACATGGTTCAACACACGAGAGGAGAAGATTCAAGGCAAGCCAATGATGGTTGACCGCGTCGCGAACGAATGCATGAACAACGGAGCCTACGTCTCAAGCTGGATTAACTATCTAGTGATCGCTCCACCGCTCATAATCAAGAAGGAAGAGATTGACGAAGGCGTAGACGCGCTAGACAAATCCCTCACAATAGCGGACAAAGAAGTCGCGTGAAGCCTCCAATCATTGATATGCAGCCGTAGAAGTCGTGCTTTACAGGAGTCTGAAATCTACATTTGCTTGTGTTGGGATCCAATCGCCTTGTTTAAGAAATTGTCCTCTATGGCAACCCACCGTAAGCCATATAACTAATTGAACTCTGTCCAACTTCAGTGACAAAATATGGTACAGGCCACAAAAGTAATTGAGAAGGAGGAAATCCCAGTTATAAGAAATTATGTTAACGGCGAATGGGTTGTATCCAGGTCAACAAAGACCTTGGATATCGTCAACCCTGCTACAACCGAAGTCATGGCCCGCGTTCCGATGTCCACGAAAGAGGAAGTGGAGGAGGCCATTCGCTATGCCAAGGAGGCATACGAGGAGTGGAGAGAAACTCCAGCATTGACGCGAGCGCGCTACATGTTCACGCTCAAGAACCTCATGGAAGAACACTTCGAAGAAGTCTCCGAGATCCTAACAAAGGAGCATGGTAAGACTATGGATGAATCGCGGGGCGAGATTCGACGCGCAATCGAATGCGTTGAACACGCCGCGGGCATCCCCACGTTGATGATGGGTTACAACCTAGAGACTATTGCGCCAGGTCTGGACGAGGAGTGCCTCTTGCAACCCCTAGGCGTCTTCGCGTGCTTGCCCCCCTCAAACTTCCCCGCAATGATTCCGTTCTGGTTCCTTCCATACGCTGTTGCTTGCGGCGATACATACATAGTAAAACCTTCCAGTGAAGTTCCTCTCACTATGAACAAGATGGCGGAGCTGATTGACGAAGCAGGTTTTCCACCCGGCGTAATCAACATTGTCAACGGTTCGAGGGACGTCTCAGACGCCCTGCTACAAAGCCCAGATGTCAAGGGCGTGTCTTTCGTGGGATCTACACCGGTGGCGAGATACGTATACAGTACGGCAACAGCGCACGGAAAGCGCGCCCAATGCCAAGGAGGCGCCAAGAACTTCCTACTAGTGATGCCTGACGCACCTCTCGACAAAATCATGCCCGCAATAATGAACTCAGTCTACGGCTGCGCCGGCCAGAGATGCCTGGCAGGCGCGAACGTTGTGGCTGTGGGTGACGATGCCTTCTATGAACAGCTAAAGAAGAAACTAGTAGAGTCTGCGAAAGCCACCAAGACAGGCTATGGCCTCGACGAGACTGTCCAAATGGGTCCACTCAGATCTAAAGTAGCCAAAGATAAGGTCCTATCATACGTCGAAACAGGGCTCAAAGAAGGGGCCAAGCTAATACTGGACGGCCGCAACATCAAAGTGCCAGGATACGAGAACGGCTATTTCATCGGCCCGACAATCTTCGACGATGTCGACGCGAAAAGCAAAATTGGTGCCGAGGAGATTTTTGGACCAGTCATGTGCCTGATCAGAGCCAAGGACTTCGACGACGCACTTAGAATGATCCACGAGAACCCGTATGGTAATGCAGCGTCAATATTCACTTCAAGCGGCAAATGGGCAAGAGAATTCAAACACCGCGTACAAGCCGGGGATGTCGGAATCAACATTGGCATAGCAGCACCAGTGGCCTACTTCCCGTTCAGCGGGTGGAAGGATTCATTCTTCGGCGACCTGCACGGACAGGGCTACGACGCGGTTAACTTCTTCACAGAACGCAAAGTCGCAATATCACGGTGGTTCTAAAGACACAAGAACCATGCGAGGAACGTGAGGCACAAAACTGATGGAACTCACGACCTTCAGTATGGTTCTCCGATACACCTTACAACTCGAAGACCAGACAGCCCAATTCTACCGCAACCTGGCAGCGAGCAATAAGCTCGCTCAGGCGAAAGAGCTGTTCACAAAATTCGCAGACAGTAGTGACAGGCGAAGGAAAGACCTCGAAAGAACCGCCAGAGAAAGCGTTGATCACTCTCTGCTTGAGCCAGTGTCGGGCATATTCGAGGAAACGTACAGTGTAAACACGACCCTTTCAAATGGGACCGGCATAGCCGACGCCATCTCAGCAGCCAAAACCCTTGAAGAGAAAATGCAGAAGTTCTACACAGAAGCAGGAGACAAAATCAAATTCATATCAAATGTGAACAGGTTGTACAGACGCTATGCACAAGACAGGGCAAAAGCACTCGCATCACTCCAAGACTTTTCTTGAACTACTTTTCTACTTTGCCAAAAAGGACACGGCAACTCATTGGTAGACATCGACGCATCTAAGCTGAAACCTTGTTTGCAATGTGGCAACTGCTGCGTCACGCATCCATGCGCTCTTTCCCCAGAAGATGTGAGTAGGATTGCAGATCATTTCGGTCTGTCTGAAGAGGAACTGTTCGCTCGCTTCCTTGTCCTAGACTGGGTTGAGGTTTCAGGTAGAAGACAATACTACGTATGTCCCACCCGTAAAGGTGATGAGGGGGGGACTATAGTTAGGTCTGATTGGGCTTTCTCAGACTCTCCGTGCATCTTCTTGGACAGCAACGAATGCTCAATTGAAGATGTTAAACCGAAGGGTGGCAGAGCGTTCTATTGCAGTCAAATGACGAGTTCAAGTTCTAACTTCATAGGGTACGACAAAAAGAAATCTGCCATCGATTGGAGCAAGAGTCACCTCTTGCGCGAGCTATTTATTCTATCGATCGCTCGAAGGTCGCGGATTGTTGTTTTTGATGCTTGTTAGTGAAGTCCCTATCTTAGTGCGCCGCTCCAGCCGGGTACGTTCGATAATGTTTGTGCTGCCTTCACACTTCTTACGACTGATTTAGCAACGCATCGGGTGCCCGCGTACCCGATGATGTCGACAATACGGTCTAGATCGCGCAATCCCCTTATCCTCGCCGTGGAGGCGGCGAACATGGTATCACCATCAGTTGACATGTGTACGGGCCTGATCGACATTGCTAGGCCATCATGGGCCAACTGTGCCACCTTGATCAATTGCTCGTGAGACAAGTCTACGTTCGTCGCAACGAGACCTATCGTGGTGTGGTGTGGAGCACTATCTCTAAGGTAATCTGACATCGCTTCCTCGAATTCGACAAAACCCTTATCGGTTCTTCTGGTCCCAGCAATAGTCCTCCCTGTTTCAATGTCGTATACGTTCCCGTACGCATTTGTGACGACTATTGCAGCCACAACAATTTCGTTAGGAAGAGTCGTTGCGGTTGTGCCGCATCCGCCTTTGCACGCAAACTCGATGCCTTTGAGTTTTCCCACTGTTCCACCCATACCTGCACCAATATTGCCTTCTCCAACTGGTTCCCTCGAAGCATTCATGCATGCTGAGTACCCCAACTCGGGGTATCGAACTTGGTCGACTTTAGCAATCGGGAGGTCGTAGATGTTTGCCCCCACGATGCCAGGGAGCTTGCCAACTCCCGTGGCAGAGGCTAAGCCGCGCTCAATCAAATACCGCCTTATCCCGATGGCCGTGTCAAATCCGAACACGTCACCGCCAGTAAGAAACACAGCATGCTTCTTCACGAAGGTCTTGGTCACGTCTATCGAATGCGTATCGTAGGTTCCCGGCCATCCACCGCGTGCTTCGCACGCGACGTCAGCTTCAGGCTCAAATAGAATTACAGTGCAACCGGTCGGCACCGATTTGTCTTGAGCATGGCCAACCCTTAACCCCTCAATGGCGGTGAGTGTGGTGTTTACCAAGACGAGCGCCTCTCAATAACTCGTCTTGCTAGGGTTTCCGCGTGGTAGTTTAAGTTCTTGTCAGATTGTAGCTCCTGATTCTATCCCCAGACAAAGTGACTAATGGTCGGTGGGGAGCACTCTAGATTTTGAGCAACTTTGTTCGCTAAACTCTTGCATGTGGCAATTGCTCGAACGTGATAAATATCCACATAGCAAATGCACACGCTCGCTGGTCTTAGGAGAAGGAATGATCGATGCCTGAATCCTATGTTGAATACGCTCCTGGATTGACTACGCGCAAGTCATGGAGCCTGTACCAAAGAGCTCTCAAGGTAATGCCCGGTGGAGCTAGTTCACACGGCCAGTGCTACCCTGTCTTCGATCCTTACCCACTCACTTTCGAGAGGGGGAAGGGCTCAAAGATTTGGGACGCAGACGGAAATCAATACATCGATTTCATCCTATCAATGGGACCGTGTATCCTAGGCCACTGCCATCCGAAACTAATGGAAGCTGTCCGCGCACAACTAGAGAAGGGTACAGCCTTCGCAGTGCTCAACGAGACGGAGGTTAAACTGGCCGAGAAGGTATGCGAAGTTGTCCCAAACGCGGATATGGTTAGATTCTCGAACTCTGGTGCAGAGGCGACCATGCATGCGATCAGAATCGCACGTGGCTACACGGGAAAGGACAAGATCATCAAATTCGAAGGCTGTTACCACGGAGCCCATGATTACGTGTTGATGGGAGGTCTTGGGACTCCCTCACTCGGATCCTCAATTGCTCCCTTCAAGATAGCTGCGACATGGGGAATACCTGAAGAGACCGCTCGCACCGTTATCATTCTGCCATGGAACGACCTCTCAGTCGTCGAGAAGACGCTGAAAAGAAGGGCCCACGAGATCGCTGCAATCATAACAGAGCCTATCCTGATGAACATTGGAACTGTCCTTCCGGAAGAAGGTTACTTGAAGGGGCTGCAGGAACTTTGCGAAAAGTACGACGTGGTCTTTATCCTCGACGAAGTCATCACTGGCTTCAGGCTTGGTCCCGGAGGAGCGCAAGAATACTTCGGCCTCAAACCCGGCCTCGCAACATTCGCGAAGGCTTTGGGCGCCGGATTTCCAATCTCTGCAATAACAGGCGTGAAGGAGATCATGGAACAAGTCGTCCCGGGGAAGATAATGCACGCCGGAACCTACAACGCGAATCCCCTCTGTGTCGTTGCGTCCTACGCCGCCTTAACTGAACTCACCAAGAACGATGGTGCAGCCTACAAGCATCTGCATAAGGTTGGCAAGATGCTTCAGGACGGCCTGCAGAACGCAGTGGAGAAAACGCGAACAGAGGGAATAGTGCAGGGCGTAGGAGCTGGTGGTTGCCAACTCTACTTTACAAAGATGAAGAAGATTCGGAACTACCGAGACTTCTTCAGCACCAACTCTGAGAAATACCTACGATTTCACAAGGAACTTCTGAAACGAGGAATCTACTTCCACCCACAGCAGTATGAACACCTGTTCGTGTGCACCGAGCATATGACTGAGGACGTTCAGAAATGCATCACCGCAGCCGAGGAAGCCCTTAAGATCATAGCGTAGAGAGAATAGGACAGAGTTCGCTTGGCACCCATCACAAAGACCCTACTAGACGCTGTCGAGAAAAAGACCAACCGGATCGTCAAGCTCACCAGCGACCTTGTAAAGTTCAACACTACCTCACCCAACCCCGGCCAGGAACCTTTCGACGATCAACGATGCCAAGAGTACGTTTCCGAGCAGCTCAAACAGCTCGACTTCAAAGTGGACCTATGGGAACCGGACATTAACAAGCTATCACACCACCCATTCTACATCAGGGGCCAGAATTTCAATAATAGACCCATCCTCGCAGCCAGACTCAATGGCTCAGGGGGCGGCCGTTCACTGATCCTCAACGCCCACATTGACGTGGTTCCCGCAGACAATGGGTCAAAGTGGAAACATGATCCTTGGGGAGGAGAAGTCAAGGATGGTAAGGTCTTTGGTCGCGGTTCCTGTGACATGAAAGCTGGAGCCGCAGCGATCATAGCTGCCGCCGAAGTGATTAGCAATTCCAAGGTGGAGCTGAAAGGCGATCTCATCATAGAAACTGTCCTTGACGAAGAGATCAACGGAATGGGTACGGTCGCCTGCATCGATCGAGGTTACAAGGCTGACGCTGCGATAATCCCGGAACCCAGCAACCTGAACCTCTGGATTGCGACTCGGGGTCTACTCTGGGCGAAAGCGATTGTTGACGGTCGAGCTGGTCACGCGGAGCTGAACCACCCGCACTGGACCGAAGGGGGAGCAGTCAACGCGATAGAGAAAGCGTCCCAAATTCTATGCGCATTTCGCAGCTTGGAATTGGATTGGACTAGAAGGTCTACGAAGAAACATGAGTTGCTCTCGACACCTCGAATAGTGCCAACCATAATCAAATCAGGCGACTTCTGGGCAACGATACCCGACAAATGCGAAATAGAGATGGACATTCAGTACCTTCCTGCCGACCGCGATGAGAAAGGCTATGGAAGCAAGGTCAAGAAAGAAATCGAGGACCACCTTTCCCGTTCTTGCCAAGCAGACACGTGGCTCGCAAGGCACCCCGCAAGAATCGAGTGGATAATGGACCTCCCCCCAATGGAAGTTGAACGGAATCACCCATTGGTTCGTAACGTTGCGTCGGCTGCAGAAGCGGTTTCTGTGAAGCCCCAGATCTCAGCCTTAGACTCATGGGACGACGGTGCCCATCTTATGAACTTGGCGCGAATACCCTCAATCTCCATAGGGCCCGGCCCAACAGAGCAAGCGCATGTGGTAGACGAATTTGTATTAGTGGAGACTACAGTGAGGACGGCGAAGGTCCTTTGCGTTGCCACCGCAGACTGGTGTGGTATATCTAGCCTGAAGGGCTGATGTGGAGAGCCCACCTTCCTTGAAACGCAGGATTGATTGATTTGAGTTTCACAAAACGCAAAGTGAAAATTGCATGCGTGCAGATGGATGTTGTCTACGGGGACCTCAAGAGTACTCTCTCTAAGGTTTGTGAGTGGATTGAAAAGGCCGCGGCTGAGGGCGCCGATGTAGTTCTTTTTCCCGAACTCATCCTATCTGCAGGGTACGCACTTGGTGAACGTTACAGGAAGGTCGCAGAAACGGTTCCCGGGCCATCGATTGAAGCTGTCGCAAGGAAAGCGGGAGAGAATAAGATATATGTCATCGTTGGGCTCGCCGAAAAATCAGCGAATGACGTACTCTACGATTCGGCGGTGCTCATCGATAGACAAGGTAAGATCTTGGGAACATATAGGAAGTCGCATCTCTATCCTCCGACAGAGAGCATCTTTTCGCGAGGCGAAGAATTACCGGTATACCAAACCGACTTTGGAACTGTCGGGCTCCTGATATGCTACGATCTCGAGTTCCCTGAAACAGCCAGAATATTGGCGCTGAAAGGAGCAGAGGTAATATTTCATCTCGTCGCGGACTGGCCTCAGGGTGTCCCTGGGCTTCCGGAGAGAGTGTTCGAACTCAGTTTCCGCGCTCGGGCCTTGGAAAATCGAATTGTGTTAGCCATATGTAACAGAGTTGGCGACGACCCAGACCTGAAAAGCTACTTCTACGGACTAAGCCGCATCATTGGTACACAGGGAGAGATCATAGCCAGCGTGGATCAGGGAGAGAAAATGTTCCTCGCCGAGGTTGACCTAGAACAGGCACACCGGGAGCGGGAAACGTACAATTATTTCCATAATCGGCGACCAGAGCTCTACCAGGTGCTTCTGGAGCAAAACAGATCAGGTCCAAAATAGGACTGCAGGCGAAGAAGCCGTTTAGGACCGGGCCTATCAACACAAATTGACGCACGCAAGATTGCATGCAGAAATCGCTGGAAAAGGTTGGAGTGCCACGAGTATAGCTGTGACTTCAATACGGGAATAGGATTACGATGGTTTAGGCGACGAACATTATGCTCGTTCCTCGACTGTCCTGTACCAGACTCTGCTGTCACCTACTTTCGCTCTCATCTTCCACTTGAGTGTCTTCGGTTTGTCCTCGATCATTTTCAGCAGATGGTTCACTTTCTCTGTGACGTTCTTTTTGTCTTCCTCTTCGATAGCGGCAAAAGACTGTGCGTAGTTAATGACTTTGCTCAGGTTCATTGTTATGGTTCTCCAAAGCCCCCAGTCAGCTGCGCACAGGTTCGCTATCCTAGGTCCATTCAGAGTCTCTTTGTCGCCATCACCGATATGATGCTCTCTCACAAGCATTATCGTGTCGATTAGATCTTTCTCGTTGATCTGCACAATCTGCATTTTTTCAAGGAGGAGTTCGGCTAAGGGGATGGTCGGGTAGTCCACCTCCAACCTATCTTTGAAGGAAATGTCGTGGCACATCTCCAAACCTTCGTAGAAAATGTCTATGTGCAGTTCCCCTTCGCCAAGAAAAACGGCTCTCTTCAACCCTGGGATTGCTCCCAAGGCTGAGTTCTTGTAACCCACATCTTTGAAGAAGCGCGATATCTCTGGGCTTTGTTTTTGGTACGCGGCCATGTCGAGGTCTGATAGGGTTCTACTTGCTTTCTCGTGTATGTATGAGAACCTGGGACAGTGCGTTCTAATCGCCAACGCTCCAAGTATTCGTAGCACGATACCTCTGCTGCTGGCCGTATCGAGAATTCTCTTTCCCTCATCGAAGAGTTGCTGCTCGAACGGCGAAGCGATGTACATGTGTGCATCCTTCAACAGCTAGCCAGATGTGAAACTGTAACTTTCAACTCGGTCGTTCTTTATACTAATCAAAGCGCCACGCAGGATGCCCTCTCCATACTCGCTGCCGGGATTAATGCAGAGCGTCTTATTGATCTTGCACACGCCGCGAGACTCATGGATGTGCCCATGTAAACCCAAGAGTGGTTGATGTTTTTCTATCGCGTCCTTCACCGCTTTACTTCCCACAGGCTCCATCTGCATTCCCGAGGGTCCCATCTTGGGTTGAAGCTTCTCATCCAGCAAAGGAGCTTGATCAATGTTTGTACCATATGGGGGGCAGTGGAGGTTAAAGACACACTTCGAGAAATCCTTCACCTTGGATGTCATGCCTTCGATCTTCTTTGCGAGTTCCTCTTCGGATACGTCTCTCGGGCATTTCCATGGCGTCATGTTACTGTACCCTGAACTCACCATCTCCAGACCCTGAGCGATTTCTATGACCTTCCCTTCTGGGTTCACTACTGCTTTCGCGTCATTGAGGACTGAGTCTACTATGTGTGCATCATCATTACCCGCCATGATGTAGCAACGGATGTTGGTTCCGCTGAGCCTCTCATCCGCAATTTGCATCCATTTCCTCAATCGTTCCACCATGAGTTTCTCGAAGAGCGCGTCTTTCTCTGCGGCCGACGCGTTGATTTTCTCAATTTCTTCAGATCTCGCTCTGAAACTGTAGAAGCCGGCATCGCGAATCTTCTTCTCCATATCCACAACTTCATTTTCCTGCTTCAGGACATAGTCTCCCCCCTGGAAGTGGACTTGATGCTTTCCGTCAGATTCGATGAATATGGGAATCACTACTTTGCCGGTGATGTCGCCGCCGAGGATTTGTACGTCCGCCTTGTAGAACTTTCCCGAGTTCAGGAATTTCATGAACGTCTTGTCAGACCCGTGAACGTCTGACGTGAAGAAAATCTTCATGCTTGAGACCGCGCTTTGCTAAGCTGCGGCCTCGTGCAGCATATAAATTATGTTAGATGATCTCATTACTCGAAACTCGGGCTTTCAAGAGGGGCCTTTTACAGCTTGGCATATAGCAAGCCATATATCCGAACCTTGTTTAGTAGGCCCGATGAAAATTGTCGGGAAGTCAAAAAAGACCTGAAATGTTCGTACGACGCGCGTCTGGTTTGACACGAGAGTTCGGTCTCTTCGATGCCTTCGCTTTCAACACACTCGGCTTCGCGTTGGGCCTAGTAATAATGGTCACACCTCTATTTGTAGGTGGGCTATTCCCAGGAGCAAACATCTACGGCATGCTCATTATCGGCACGATCCTCACGGTCTTCAACGGCCTCTGCTACGGTCTGCTTGCTGGAGCCATGCCACGTTCTGGCGGAGACTACGTCTACAACGGCAGGATACTTCATCCAGCGATAGGTTTCATGTCCAACTGGGGCTTCACATGGTCACAATTCTTGGGAATCGGAATCTACACGGCATGGATCACGAACTATGCACTCGCAACTGCACTTCTGACTTTGGGATATCAAACTGGAGACACAGGGCTGGTCAACATGGGCAGTCTTATCGCTACGCCGACATACACTTGGGCAGTCGGCACGATAATGATGGCTGTGGTTACACTCATACTGCTGCTTCCGACCCGGTTGGTTCGCAGAATACTCACCTATGGTATGGTCATCGCTACGATAGGATCGTTCGCAACGCTAATCGTATTCCTATCATACAGCCATGCTCAGTTCATTCAGATTTTCAACGACTTCATGCTCAAGACAACGAATCTGCAGAATGCCTACGATTCGATAATTTCCACAGCTACGAGTCAGGGATATTCCGTACCAGCACCCTCGCTAGCTGCTACAATTCTCGCAATACCGATCGGATACTGGGTGTACATAGGCTTCACGTATTCAGTATACATTGGTGGAGAGGTAAAAGAGCCACAGAAGAACCAGAACAAAGCAATTCTGTTCTCGCTACTCTTTGGCTTCGTGTTCTACGCGGTCACGTTCGGTGCATACTACAACGTTGTAGGCGCGAACTTTAACGACGCAATAGCTTATCTAAATCTCAATAACCCGTCAGCAAACCCCATCCCTGTGCCGCCTGTCGTGAACTTCTTCGCAGGAATACTTGCAGGAAATCCCCTAGCGAACGCTCTGATAGGGGCAAGCTTCTTCCTGTGGACCTTTCTACTATTGATCGTCATGATGACCATTTGCGTCAGAAACGTCTTTGCTTGGTCTTTCGACCGCGTAATACCTGAGAAGCTTGCCGCCGTAAGCAAGTCGGGACAACCATGGGTGGCCAGCATAACCATCGCATTCGTCGCATGGGTGCTCATGTCGCTGTACGTGTTCACGACGTTCTTCACATACGTAGTGAACTACACAGTCATATTCTCGATATGCTTCTGGATAACGGGTGTGTCTGCCTTAGTCTTCCCCTACGTCAGGAAGGACATGTTTGACGCTGCACCAGAACTCGTAAAGAAAAAGATCGCTGGAATACCAATAATCAGCATATCTGGGCTGATAAGTGTCATACTCTTCAGCCTCATTTTGTACTCATCATTCGCCCTCCCAGCTTTCTCAGGACCCATAGGACCAACGGCGACCGGGTTCGTTGTTGGTATCTACGTCGCAGGGCTGGTCATCTATTACATAGCCAGAGCCTACCGAAGACGTGCCGGAATCGACCTCGACCTATTACACAAAGAAGTCCCACCGGAATGAGCTCACCTGAGCTCCTTCCTCTCCATTTTTCCTCTTTCTGCATACAGGTAGTCCTTCCATTCCAGTTTGACATGGATAGAATCCCCATTTAGGGATCGGTAATCCGATAATTGAACGAAACTCTCACACTCCACATGGAAGTGTTCTCCATTAGATGAATGGAGTCAAGCTGGATAAAATCGATCGGAACCTACTGATACGAGGATAGCTGCGGGAGTCTAGCTGAACGCGGCATTAACACGTATCAGAAATGGTTTCGCATAGATCGGCTGGAATTTTCTCGTTCGGCTGCTCAGTATAGTGTCACTTCTTGCCATATATCTGGTGGTACCACGACTTCCTTACTGCACCTGTCAAGTCGAAGTACACATGCTTAATGTAAGTGCATTCTTCCAGGCTGTATCTTGAGAGTGAAGCTCCGTGCCCACTCTGCTTGTAGCCGGCCCACGGCATTTCAGAGGGCACCGGAATATGATCGTTCACCCAGACGGTACCGAACCGCAAGTCACGCACCGCTCTCATGGCCTTTGTCACATCCTTTGTCCAGATTGAGGCACCTAGACCGTAGATCACCTCATTGCTCTTCTTGATTGCATCTTCCAAGTTAGATGTTCGGAGAACAGTGAATACTGGGCCGAATATCTCCTCCTGAACAATTGAAGATTGATGGTTCTCAGTGAAGATTACGGTCGGTTCTATGTAGTATCCATCCTCGTGACCTGGTATCTTTGGCACACCTCCACCGAACATGAGCCGACCGCCTTGTTTTATTCCGGCCTCAATGTATCCTTTGACTCTTGACTGTTGGGACTGCGAAATTAGAGGGCCCATGTCAGTGTCCGGCTCAGCAGGGTCGCTCACACGCGCCTGACGCAGCTTTTGAACTAGCAATTCCTGGAACTTTTCGAGTTTTGATTCGTGAATGTAGTATCTTGTTGAATTAGCGCAATCTTGCCCGTTGTTAATGATTCCTCCTACGACGGCTCCTTCGCTGGCAGCCTCGAGATCCGCGTCGTCCAAGACTATGAATGGTGCCTTGCCGCCCAATTCCAGAGAAACCTTCTTGACAGTTCCGGCTCCGAGCTCAGACAGACGCCTTCCCACTTCAGTGCTCCCCGTAAATGCAATCATGTCAACATCTCTATGTTGTGCCAATTCTTCACCAACCTTGCCGCCTGGACCGGTGATGACGTTGAAGACCCCCTTCGGAATCCCTGCTTTCTGCATGAGTTTCGCAAGTTCCAACGTAGTGAGTGGCGTGTAGCTAGCCGGTTTCATCACGACCGTGTTTCCAGTGACTAGTGCAGGAAACGCGCGCCACACGGCCATCATTAGCGGGTAGTTCCAAGGAGTGATCACGGCCACTACTCCGATAGGTTCCCTCCGCACCGCGCTCGTGCCTTCAACAACATATTCCGCCATCGCGTCTCCGTTCAGAACACGACCGGCCCCAGCGATGTACTTCACGTTATCGACGGAGTATGGCAAATCGTAGTTGA
>Ga0315277_10008929_pt1 | contig 12845 bp, 10 predicted proteins | sample YL17G05_15_MG_FD_203695 | JGI IMG/M metagenome (GOLD analysis project Ga0315277, IMG submission 203695) | Sediment microbial communities from Yellowstone Lake, YNP, Wyoming, USA - YL17G05_15 | ecosystem: Environmental > Aquatic > Freshwater > Lake > Sediment | place: USA: Wyoming | collected...
ATCAAGTTCTACCAACGCACCGGCACCGGCCTCTTCCCGATTCTCGGCCTGGGTGGATACCGCCGCAGCCTGATGCCCCACATCGTCCCGCCCGCCCTGGTGCTGGCCGCGCGCCCGCTGGCCTACATCACCCGCATCACCTTCATCTCCCTGTCCGAGATCCTGGACCGGGACTATATCCGCACCGCCCGCGCCAAGGGCTTGCACCGGCGCACCGTCTTCCAGCGGCACGCGCTGCGCAATGCCAGCGTCAGCATCCTGACCGGGGTCGTCGTCTCGTTCCGCTTTGCGTTGGGCAGCCTGCCGGTGGCCGAGATCTTTTTCAACTGGCCCGGCCTGGGCGTCACCATGCTCAACGCCATTTACGCGCGGGATGCCCACGTCCTGGCGGCCCTGGCGCTGAGCCTGGGGGTGACCTTCCTCTTGATCAACCTGGCGGTGGACCTGCTCTACCGCCTGATAGACCCGCGCCTGCGCGGGGGGACTGAGGGGGAGGGCGCGTGAGAGTACAGAGGAATCTTGCGCGCCTGCTGAATCCTCGCGCCGACCTGTCCAGGCTGCGCTGCACTGCGGGTCAGCCTCTCCAGCCTGCCAAAGTGGATGGAGAAGTGCGGCGACGCCGCCTCCGCCCTCGCCACGTCCTGTTCAACGTCCCTCTGCTGGCCGGTGGGCTGATTGTGCTGGCCGTTCGGCACCGATGAACTGGGGCGAGACACGCTGAGCATGCTGCTCTACGGCACGCGCAACACGCTGGTGGCCGCCGCCTTCATCGCCATGGCGCGTTTGAGTCTGGGGGTGGCTCTGGGCGGCCTGGCTGGCTGGAACGAGAGCCGGTTGTTGGACCAGGCGGTGATGGGCCTCATCCAGATGCTGATCTCGCTCCCCATGCTGCTGGTGGCGATGATCATCATCCTCGCCCTGGACATCCGGCGCGGCCTGCCGGTGTTCATCGTCGCCCTGTGCGCCATCGGGTGGGGGGAGATCGCCCAGTACACCCGCGCCGAGTTCATCCGGCTCAAGAAAGAGCCTTTCCTGGACAGCGGGCGGGCGATTGGGTTGAACGGGCTGGAGTTGGCAGTGCGCCACGTGCTGCCCAACCTCCTGCCGGCGCTGATCGTCATCGCCCTGCTGGAGATGGGGGCCGTGTTGATGATCCTGGGCGAACTGGGCTTCGTCGGCGTCTACATCGGCGGCGGTCTGGCGGTCCAGATGGACGAGTTTACACGGCGGCAGTATTTTGCCATGCCGGAGTGGGGGGCCATGATGGCCGCATCGCGGGAATGGGCCCGTGCTTACCCGTGGATGGTCATGTCACCCGCCATCGCCTTCTTTGCCTCGGTCGTCGGCTTCAACCTGTTGGGCGAGGGACTGCGGCGGCTGATTGACCAGGGCCTGTTCAGTACGGGTGTGTTGCTCAGTTGGCGGGGGCTCGCCGCCAGCGCGCTCGTGACCGCCGCCAGTGTCTACGTCATCCTCACGCTGGGGCCGGCCCCTTCCTACCGGCACCTGGCTCAGCAGGTCAGCCAGGCCAACCTGATGCGCCACGTCGCATTCCTCAGCGACCCTGGCTTGAATGGGCGTGGCGCCGGCAGCCCCGACGCACGCCGGGCTGCCGGGTACATCGTGCAGGAACTGGAGGCCTACGGCATCAGTGCTCCGCCCGGCGGTTGGCTGCGCGAGGTGCCGCTCACGCTGGCCCGCCCGGCCGAGCCGCCGGAACTGGCGCTGGTGGACGCAGCGGGGCATGCGCTGACTACTTTCACCCGCCTGGCCGATTACGGTGAATCCATCGAGCATCACGGTGGGAGTGGCCAGGCCGAGGCCCCGGTCACGCTCGTGCTTTTCGCCCCCGCTGAGAACATCGTCCGGCGGACGCCGGAGGAAGCCTACGCCCGCTTCAAGGGGCTGGACCTGCAGGGGCGCATTGCACTGGTCATCGCCGGCAACGCACCCGAAGACTTTGCGACCGAAGCGCTCATCCGGGGCGCGCTGGGCGTGCTGATCGTCTCCGACGACGTGACACCGCGCAACCAGGTACTGTCCAGTGACTACCTCGAGTACCCCTCCCTGCCCGTCTTGCGCATTACGCCTGCTGCCGCCGACGCCCTTCTGGCCAACGATGGGTTGGACGTCGGGGCGATTCGAGAGGAGATCGCCGGGCTGGACGTGAACGCAGCGGCCTGGACCGCCCGTGAACCGGACGCGCGGGTGCGCATGCGGGTCCTGCTTGGGCCACCTGAGACGGTTACGCTATACAACGTGATGTGGCTGCTCGACGGTTCCGACGCCACCCTGGCGAATGAACTGGTGATCATATCTTGCCACTACGACGGGCTGGGGCGTGCGCCGGTCCAGGAAGGTATGCCAGAGTCCAGCGGCACGCTCTATCCCGGGGCCAACGGGGACGCCTCCAGCGTGGCGGCCATGCTCGAGATCGCCCGCCTGTGGCAGGCGCAGGAGTTCCAGCCTCGCCGCTCGGTGCTTTTTGCGCTGTGGGCCGGTGGCGAGTTGCCCTACTCGGGCGCCCACTACTTCCACGACCAGCCGGCCGGCTTCATCCACCGGTACGACGTTGCGGCGGTGGTCCACGTGGACCGGCTGGGCGGCGCGACCGGCAGCGAGATGGTGGTCCAGCAGGTGAGTGGGCAGGACAGGCTGTTCGACCTCCTGGCTGCCAGCGCCCAGAAACTGGACGTGGAGGTCGCACGGAGCACGGCACTGCGCCACCATTATCAACAATTGTTCAAGGGCAGGTATGGCACGCTCGTCGTCACCTGGGGCAACCCACCGCCTGCACTGGCTGACGACGCGCCGGACCGCGTTGACGCCCGGCATCTGAGCCAGGCCGTGCAGGTGATCAACCTGACGCTGATCACGGCAGCGCACGAGCCCAGGTACTGAGGCGTAATCCGTAATGCGTAATCCGTAATGCGTAATGCGTAATGTGTAATCGTAACAGGTCACTCGTCATTGTCGTGGTCGTACTTGCTGCCAGTGTGGTGCTGAGTGGGGGGCTGGCTGTCTATTTGACGGTAGCACGCGCGGGTGGGGGGGCGGCCGGCGCTGTGGGTGAGGCGGCTGGGACGGTCGCCACTCGCGGTGAGCCGCGTATCGCCTTCCTCTCCGACGAGGAGGGAGGGCTGGCTGGGCTGGCCTGCCTGGTCGCCGGACGGCCAGCAGTTGTTGTTCACCATGGGGCCGCTGCGCCAGCGTACGGGAACGCAACTGCCCTACGCCAACCTGTGGACCTACGAACTTGCCTCTGGGACGCTGGAGCAACTGACGTTGAAAGAGGGGTTTGCGGGGCTGGGGACCTGGTCGCCCTGACGTGATGTGCCATGAGCGAGCCACGCCGTAGCATTTTCTCGAGCCGTCGTCTCCTGCTCTCGTTGATCGTCGTCCTGGCCGTGCTCCAGGCCGGTATCCTGGTCTACCTGTGGACCCTGCTCCGGCTAGCCGTGCCCCAGGAGGCTGGCGGGCCAACGCCCTCCCTGCGGTTCCAGGCTCCACCAGCGGGCACGGCTGTCCCCGCCAGTGTGCAGCCAGTCTCGGCCACGGGCGCGGCGGAGCCGGACGTACCCGTCCGCATCGTCGTGGGGCCGCCGGTACCGGCCACCAACTACACTGCGCTGGCCCGCGCCTTCGACGAAGAGCGTGCACTCGAGCACGTGGCCTACCTGGCCAGCGACGAACTGGAGGGCCGCCAGCCCGCTACCCCTGGCGGACGGACCGCCAGCGAGTACATCGCCGCCCGCTTCGCCGAGTACGGCCTGCAGCCGGCCAGCCTGGACAACACGGGTGTACTCACCCGCTCCTACTTCCAGACCTTCACCTTGCCCTACGGGCGGATCACCCAGACGCCGGTGCTGGCGATCGTACCTCCGCCGGGAGCGGCGCTGACCCGCACCTACGCCTACCGCACGGACTACCGCGCGCTGACCGGCGGCTACCTGGGTGCGGGGGCAGGCGAGGGGCCGGTGGTCTGGCTGAACGAATGCACACACGACGACTATGCCGGGCTCGACCTGGTCGGCAAGATCATCCTGTGCCGCTACACGCGCGAGGCGGAGGTCTACCGCCAGGCCATTGAGCACCGGGTGGGCGGCCTGCTGTTGTTGGAGCGTGATAGGGGAGACCAGCAGTTCATACGAGGGGCTTACCGGGAGACCGCCTGGGTGGACCAGACCATCCCGGCCTACCTGATCTCCGAGACCGTCGCGCAGGACCTCCTGGCCGGCACGGACTATACGCTGGACGACCTGAGCCTGCGCTTCACCGCTACGCCTCTCTCGACCACCGTGCGCATGCGCGTGACGACCGAGGAGCGGGAGGAAGTCGAAGCCTGCAACGTCCTGGCGCTCCTGCCAGGCTCCGATCCTGAGCAGCGCGACCAGGTCGTCGTCATCGGCGCCCACTATGACCACCTGGGCCGCGAGCCGGATGGGGCCGTCATGCACGGGGCCAACGACGACGCTTCCGGCGTCGCCGTGGTGCTAGAGATCGCCCGGCTGTGGCAGGCGCAAGGTTACCGCCCTGCCCGCAGTGTGCTCTTTGCGGCCTGGGACGGCGAAGAGCACCGGCTCCTGGGGTCCCAGTACTACGTGCAGAACCCCCCGCTTCCATTCACCCGCACTGTCGGCATGCTCGCATTGGACATGGTCGGCGTGGGCGAGAACCTGGAGGTGGACGGAGAGGGAGCGATCGTGGCCCAACTGCAGGCCAGCGCCGAGACCTATGGCATCACGACCACCCTCACCTCCAGTGGGGGCAGCGATCACGTCCCCTTCCTCGAGGCAGGCATTCCGGCGGCCCTGCTGGCATACCAGCCTGATCCCGTTTACCACACGCCGGCCGACGGCGTGGAGAACGTCCGTCCGGAGAACCTGAAAGTCGCCGGCGTCATTTCCGCCCACGCCCTGGCCGCGCTGGCGGAGGGGCAGGTGGAGTTGGAGCGGGCGGTCGAGCGGCTGCAGGCCAGCATCGCCGCCCACGACCGGGAAGCTTTCCTGGCCGGGCTCGACCCCACCGACACGGCCCTGCGCGCGGCCCAGATCGCCTGGTTCGACAACCTGTGGTCGCGCGAACTGGCCGACGTGACGGTCGAGCCGGGCCGTATACGCATCGGCGACGGCCAGGCGGACGTCACGCTTCGATTGAGTTACCGCTGGGCGGACGCCACGCGGCGCGAGCCAGCCGTCTCCTACGACGTGCGCTTCGTGCAGCGGGGCGGCGTGTGGGCCTTTGCGGGCTACGACCTGGACACGCTCACCGGTGACGCCGGACTCACCGTCTCCCGCTTTGCCGACGTGCCCGTGCAGGTGGGGGAACTGCTTTCCACCACCCAGCGCTCGTACCTCACCATCGCTACGGATCTGGGGCTGGCGCCGGTCAGCGGGACGCGCGTCATCTATTATCCCAATGCCGCCACGCTGCGGGCCATCGCCCGCCCCGCTGCCAGTCGCGACAGCCACTGGCTGGTCTCGTCGGCAGGATTGGCCGAGATCGCCTGGGGGCAGCCGGTCACCTCTGCGCTGGTCAGCCTGGTGCTCAACCAGATGGACCTGCCGCCCGGCGCGGGCACCTGGCTGCGGGAGGGGTTGGCGCTCCACTATGGGCGCGCTGCCGGGCGGGAATATCTGCCCCACCTGGCCGTTACGGATGTGCTCACCCGGCTACTCGACTTCCCTGCGCTGGACGGCCTGCCGGAACCAGAAGCCCAGGTGCTGCGCGGGCAAGCCTGGAGCGCCACAGAATATCTTCTCGAGCGCTACGGCAGCGCGGGACTGCGCGCGCTGTGCGCGGCCTGGGGCAGGGGGGCGGGCGAAGAGGGGGCTTTCCAGGAGGCCCTGGGGCTCTCTGCGGCCCAATTCGAGTCCGCCTGGCGTGCCAACTGGCTCGACCCGCTGCGCGCCGACGCCGCAGGCATCCAGGCCACGCTTGCCGCCCGCGTCGAGGCGGTGCGCCAGGGGGATCTGGACAGTTTCCTCTCTACGCTGGACCCTTCGCCAGGCTCAGGGCAGGCTCCTGCCGACCCGGCCTTGAACACCGAAGAGCGCAACTGGTTCGCCGGTCTGGCCGGCCACCCCGTCGTCACCTACTCCGTCAGCGGGCAAGTCGCCGGTTGGTCGCCCGGTGCAAGGGAGGCGCTCGTCACGCTGAGGGCTGAATGCGCCATCACCGGCGCACAACTCAGCCAGGTCGTCTACGACGCCCGCTTCGTGCGGGACGGCGGCCGTTGGTACTACGCCGGTGTCTCGTGGGATGAACTGGCTAGCGAGCATTTCAGGCTCAAGTACCAGAGCCACGACGGCGCCTGGGCCGGGCGCGTGCTCGACCTGGCGGAGGCGGCCTACGCCCAGGTGGTGGCTGACCTGGCCGCAACTCCGCCCTTGCCCCAGGAGATCAAGGTCTACGACAGCGGCGACCTGTTCCGCCATACGATCTCTCTGACCCTGCCCGATGGGATGACCAGTTGGAGCGCGCCGGGCGAGGCCATCCGGCTGTGGCTGCGGGAAGACACGGAGCGCTATCTCAAGAGTACCATCACCCGGGAAGTGGCCCGCCAGGTGCTATGGGCCCAAGGGGTACAGGCGGCCTGGCTGCGCGAGGGGGTAGGCAGTTTCGAGGCCGGCCGCGCGCTGCCCCTGGGCGACTATTGGGTGGCCGGGAGGTACGCTCCGCTCGTGCAGGATGCCGTGCGCCGCCACGAAGAGTTCCCGCTGTACGGCCTGCCGTCCTGGGAGGACGTACCGGGCAAACAGGCCGCATTGCTGCAGGCCCAGTCCTGGTCGGTGGTCTCTTTCGTCGTCGAACGGCACGGCCTGGCCGGGCTGAGGCGGCTCATCGCCCAGTCGGCCGCTTCCGCAGACGTGGCTGCCGGCTTGCAGGCTGCGCTGGGCGAGGATGCGGAATCCTTCGCGGCTGCGTGGCTGGAATATGCGCGCACGGCCGGGGTGCCGGATGGCATGATCCCGCTGGCGCAGCAGTTCGACGCCGGGCGTGCGCTGGCCCACATAGCCACGCTCGCCAGCCCCGAGTTTGGCGGGCGGGAGGCCGGCGCGCCCGGCGCAGGCCTGGCCGCGGCGTACATCGCCGAGCAGTTCGCGGCGCTGGGCTTGCAGCCGCTGGGTGACCCGTTGACGGGGACCGAGGCCAGCCCGGCGGGCTACCTGCAGCGATTCCCCATCTCCTACACCCAGCTCATCCAGGTTCCGGCTCTTACCCTGCTGGACGACGATGGAACGGTGCTCCGCTCGTTCGCCTACCGCCAGGATTTTGTGGAAAGTGGTGGGGCGGGCGTGGTCCAGGGAAAACTGGTGTGGGTGCACACCCAGGAGTTGGAGGGGCTGCACTTTGGCGGGGCGGTCGTCCTGGAACGCGACGTGGTTGACCCCATCGCGCGCGCCAGGGAACTTCAGGAGCACGGCGCCGGAGGGCTGATTGTGGCCACCGAGCGGACGGCCGAGCAGTTGCAGGCCAGCCACGTCCGCCTCATCTCCGGGACGGAGGCCACCATCCCGGTGTTCGAGATCAGCGATGCCGCTTTCCAGACCTTGCTCGAGCGGCTCGGCTTGCAGTACCGGGACCTGTCGTTTGCGCCTCCTGCGCTTGTACTGAACGCGCAGGTGCAGCAGACGCTCGTGCGCCTGCCCCTCACCACCACGCTCACCGCCAACGTGCTGGGCCTGCTGCCGGGGAGCGATCCAGACCTGGCGGACGAACTGCTCATCGTCGGCGCGCATTACGACCACGCCGGCGGATTGCCGGATGGGATCGCGGACGTCCCCGTCCGCTATTTCCCCGGCGCCAACCGGAACGCGTCCGGCGTGGGGGCGCTGCTGGAATTGGCGCGCCTGTGGCAGGCGACGAACTACCGCCCGGCCCGCAGTGTGCTGTTCGCCGCCTGGGGCGCGGAGGAGTTGGGCAGCGCGGGCGTCGCACACTACGTGGCCCAACCGCCCGTCCCGCTGACGCAGACGGTGGCCGTGATTGCGCTGGACAGCATCGGCAATGGGCGGGGCTACAGCCTGATGTACTATGGCACGCCGCAGCACGACCTGCCGCTGGTGTACGTGCTGGAGGCTGGCTCGGCTCAAATGCCCCGGCGCGCCTTCCGCCGGGCCGCCACCGGCGAAGGCTGGCACATCCTCTTCAACGCTGCCGGCATTCCGACGACCAAACTGATGTGGGATGGGGCGGAGCAGGACTTGTATCTGCCGGCCGACACGGCCGAGCGCATAGACCCGGAGCGGCTGGGCTTTAGCGGGGAGATGCTGACGCTGGTGGCTTCGTGGCTGGCGGGGCGCTAGCGTGGCCAGCACATCCTCTTGACCAATCCTTTCCTCACTGCTATAATGGTCCTGGAGGGCAAAAATGGTTACGATTTCGCTCGAGGTATCCGAGAGATTGGCCCGGCGACTGGCTCTGCTCCAGGGCCACCTGTCTGAGGTCATTGAACTGGGCCTGCAGCATTGGCGGGACCAGGGGAGGGAACAGGGTCTTCTTACGCCGCGCCAACAAGTGGAAAGGCTGTGGGCAGCCACGGACCTGGTCATTCCTCTTGATCCGGCCATTGCACAGCGCTATCCATCACCTCGGACGCGCCAGCCTGCCGTGCGTGCAGGTGGAAAGCCCGCCAGCCAGATCATCATCGAACAACGGAATACCCGTGACTACTCCTACAACTAGCCGGGAACGCAATGTGCAAGAGCCCTTCACTTTCTATTAGGGCAATCCAACTTACGCGCCGTCGCAAGTTACGCGGCTATGATGCCGTTCATCTGGCCTGTGCGCTTACCCTTAACGATCCTCTAGTAGAAAGTGGACTATCACCCCTGACGTTCGTCTCTGCCGATGACGATCTTCTGGCTGCTGCTGTAGCCGAGGGACTTGCCACGGACAACCCGCACGACCATCCATGAAGCAAGTCTTCTGGGGTGGCGGCTGTTCTCATGGGCCACGCCGCCGTGGAACAGGCGGCGCTGGGCCGGCGGTCACGGGACCCCGTAGGAAGCCCCCACCGTAGGTGGGGGTGGGGTCACTACTGCGCCAGGCAGGCAGGCTCAGAGGTAGGCTGCAACCTTTTCATAAGGCTGGATAGTCCGCAACTCAGCCATAAACCGATAGTGTTTCTGATTGAATGTGTGCAATGGCACGTCCAGTGCAATTGCCGTCTGGCCGACCAACACATCCAGCAGACCCGCATTGTCACTCAAATGATATCGTGTGAAGACCTCAAGAGCCTTATCGCAATCTGCAGGCGAAGGCCATACGATGCCATAGGGTGCTAAGGCACGTTGTACTTGCTCTTGCTCTACCCCATTCCTGCACCCCTGGATCAACTCCATCACTACGTATCCTGAAAGGGCAATCTCCTCATCTTCATCAAGCGCGTCAAACCACTGCGTCGCGGGTGGGTACTGACGCAGTAAATCGATCATCACGTCGCTATCCAGCAAAATCATAGTGGATATCTCCGCGGCTTTGCACTTGTTCCCTCAGTCGCCGGGCGTAGGCTGCGCTGTCTTCTATATCATCGCGGTCTTTCCAGAGGCCGATCAGCCCAGACTGTCGCAATTGGCGCACCGTTAGGTGAGACCGACGCATCGTTTTCTGAGGTTGGAGTAAAACGATCACTTCAACCATTTGCCCCGTCTTGTAGGGTAGACCAGTAATGACAACTTCACCGTCTTTTACGACTACTTGCTCAACTCTAACCGCTTCCATAGTTACCTTCTCCTTCCTCGTGGATCAAGAGCAGTAACCCCTGTACTTTTATGATACTCCGATCCAGGCAAAAAGTCAACCTGAATTGTGCCTGCACGCGCGGACGGCCGCCATGAGGACCCGACCCTGCTGCATGGCTACTGCTTCCAACTCAGCGCGCGGTCCGGACTGCCAGTTGACATGGCCGGCCCTGAGCGGAGTCGAGAGGGCCTTGTAGGAAGTCCCCACTTCATGTACTATGGCGCGCCGCAGCACGACTTGCCGCTGGTGTACATGATGGAGGTTGGCTCCGCCCAACTGCCCCGGCGTGCCTTTCGCCGGACCGCCACCGGCGAGGGCTGGCACGTCCTGTTCAACGCTGCCGGCATTCCGACGGCCAAGCTGATGTGGGATGGGGCGGAGCAGGACTTGTATCTGCCGACCGACACGGCCGAGCGCATAGACCCGGAGCGGTTGGGCTTTAGCGGGGAGATGCTGACGCTGGTGGCTTCGTGGGTGGCGGGGCGGTAGCGTGCCTCGGTGCTTTGGTCCTGACCTGGATGAGTCAGAGCCAAACGGGATGGTTCAACGCAGAGGCGCAGAGACGGAGAGAAACGCAGAGATTTGTGATACTTGTCTTGATTCTGCGGTCACGGAACACGCAACACGCAACACGCAGCACGGTTTGACGGTAGGCCTTCCCGCTCTGTTCAATCCGATCCCCGAATCCGATGACAGTGTGTCTGAGGGTTGAGCCAGGCGGGCCTGGGCAGGCAGTCACGGGACCCCCTGCTGGCGCAGGGGGCTTGTACGGGACGTCGCAGGAAGCCCCCACCGCAGGTGGGGGTGGGGTCACTGCTGGGCCAGGCAAGCGGCCGTTCCCATGGGCCGGGCCGCCGTGGAACAGGCGGCGCTGGGCGGGACCTCCCGGTATCTGGGGCTTCCCAGCGCCGGCTCTTTCAGGCCGGTGCGGCCCATGCAAGACCTGCCCCGAAACATGTAACCCACCGTTCTCACACAAGGCTCGCAGCCACCGTCTCGGTGGTGTACTGTGCAGGATCATGCTCAGCATAAGACGCCCCCGGGGACGGGGGCTATGAGCGTTCAGGGCGGGCTGGGCTCTTCCCTTACGCTCGTGGCCCCGTCTCGGGGCGCCTCAGGCGTGGCGGAGTCCCCAATACGCTCGTAGCCCCGTCTCGGGGCGTCTCAGGTGTGGCGGAGTCCCCAACTGGTTGGGGCAATTTTCGCGCCTGTCTGTGTTTGACACACGGGCAGGACTGGTGTACACTGCGCTGCAAAACGTTCTTCTCTGGGAGGTGGAACGTGGCAGGAGAAATCCCCCCACAGTCTAAAGGAAGCCCTGAAGGGAAACAACGCCCGCGAAGTACAAAGCCTTCCAGCGTTGTACAGGTGCCACTGGCCGGCGTCCTGTCCGAGATCGTCAGGCGCATCAAGTCCCCTGTCATCCTGGCTGCCATTGCCTTTCCGATCATTGTCGTCGTGGCGCTTGTCCTGGCGCCGGACATCATGGATAAACTGCCTGCCCTGCCCTACGTCATGCTGGCCTATGGGACAATCGTTGTCCTCATCGTCGTGGTGAGTGCCTATGTGGAAGCCCGGGGTAGGGCAGAGAAACATGCTCCACCTGCCCCCCGGCCGCCAGACCCGCAGCCGCGGACTCCGCCCGAATCCGGGCCTTCCGCCCCTGGCGATCCCGAGCGACGTTACCTGCGTTGGGTGCACGACAAGCGCGCGCTGGTGGCGTTGGCCGGCATTGACCGACAAGCGGGCGATGTGACCCGCCAGGGCATGACCCTGCAGGCGGTCTACACCAAGATGGATACCAGGCAGCATGCACTCGCCGGTGAACGTTACCGTGGTGCAGCAGCCTTGCGGCCTTCTGAGCGGGAGCAGATGGCCCGCGAGCGAGAAACTCGCCCCTTGCCCGCGTTGGAGGCCATCTCGGTTGAGCAGCGTGCTGTGCTGTTGGGAGGACCCGGCTCTGGCAAATCCACGCTGGTCAACTATCTTACCCTGTGCCTTAGCGGCTATCTATTGAACGCTCACGCTGATTGGTTGACACACCTGCAGCCAGAATGGGACGGCGGCAGTCCACTTCCTGTGCCTGTCATCCTACGCGATTTTGCTGCCTGGCTTCCGGCGGGCACGCAGCGCGGACGGGCTGATTTAGTGGCTCGTTACCTCCACCATCTATTGAAGGAGGCCGACGCGATTGCCTATGCCGACGACCTGATGAAGACCATCGAGCGGGGACGCGTTTTTTTGCTCTTCGATGGACTCGACGAGGTGCCGGCTGAACAGCGAGGTGTAGTGCGCGATGCCGTGCGTGCCTTCGCCGACGGCTGTAACTGCCGCACCGTGGTTACCTGCCGTACTCTGTCTTATTCGGACGAAGAGTGGCAATTGCCCGGCTGGCCGGTATATGAACTGGCCGTCTTTAGCCGCCAGCAGATTGAGGCCTTCATCGCTTCCTGGTACGACGAGGTCGTCCGCCTGGGTCGCAAGACGCGGGCCGAGGCTGACGACCTGGTCAGCCGTATAGGCCAGACTCTCGATAGCCAATGGGACGAATTTCAGCCCCTGGCCGAAATTCCTCTCCTGATGACGCTTATGGCGATTGTACACACTGACGAGGGCAAACTGCCCGACTCTCGCGTCTTGCTCTACGATCGTTGTGTGGAACTGCTCCTTTGGCGCTGGGAAAAGGGAAAACGTGCCCGTCAGGAAGGGCAACCGGAAGAATTGGGGCTGTTACGGGATTTGAACCAGCCCGGTGTGGACAGAACTGCGTTGGAGAAGACCATCTGGTGTATCGCCTACGATGCCCACGCTGAACAGGGTGCGCACCCCGGCGTAGCCGACATCCCCGCCAACAAATTGACCGCTACACTGAACGCGTACCTGGGGTTGAATGAGCAACAGGTACGTACTTTTCTGAACTATTGCCAGGAGCGTAGCGGCTTGTTGCTTTATAGCGGTGCGCGCCAGCCAGAGGGAGCATTGAAACCGGTTGCCATCTATACCTTCCCCCACCGCACGTTCCAGGAATACCTGGCTGCCCGCCATCTGGCCAGTAGAGGCAATTTTCCCTCTGCCGCTGTCGAACACGCCTGCCAGGG
>Ga0315277_10008930_pt1 | contig 12845 bp, 11 predicted proteins | sample YL17G05_15_MG_FD_203695 | JGI IMG/M metagenome (GOLD analysis project Ga0315277, IMG submission 203695) | Sediment microbial communities from Yellowstone Lake, YNP, Wyoming, USA - YL17G05_15 | ecosystem: Environmental > Aquatic > Freshwater > Lake > Sediment | place: USA: Wyoming | collected...
GGCGACGCGACCGAGCGGAGTGTTCCGAATAAAATGATCGAGATCCCGCTGGACGTCATAGCCCTCGGCGGCCGCTCGCCTGTCCCATCGCTCAACATGGATAGCGCCCGGGCACACCGCATTGATGCGGATGCCCTCCGCGGCGTGGTCCAGGGCCATGGCTTTTGTCATTAGCACGACAGCCCCTTTCGACGTGCAATAAGCCGTCATTCCCGGCTCGCCCACGATGCCAGCATCTGAGGCATTGTTGACGATGACTCCGCCCCCCTGGGCGCGCATGACAGGTAATGCGGCCCGGCTCATCAGAAAGACGCCCTTGACGTTCGTCGCCATGACGTCATCCCAGGTCGCTTCATCCGTGTCTTCAGCCCGGCCGCGGAACACAATGCCGGCGTTGTTGAAAAGGATGTCCAGGCGCTTGAAGCGCTCGACGGTGGCGGCCACGGCCCGCTGACAGTCTTCGGCGCGCCGCACGTCGCACTCGACAAAGAGGGCAACCCCTCCTTGCGCTTCTATCGCGCTGACGGCCCGGCGCCCGGCCTCCGCTCTGCGAGCGGCGAGGACGACTGAGGCGCCTTCATGAGCAAACAACAGCGCGGTAGCCAGACCGATCCCCGAGATTCCGCCTGTAATCAGTGCGACTTTGTTCTCCAGTTGCATGGGTAACCCCCTCTGGCTCGCACTGCCCGGCCTCTGTGTTTCGTCGGGCGGTGCGGGCAAGCTCAAGGCACATCGCTCAAGACGCGGACGTATAGGCGGCGCATACACAGGCGAATATCTTGTCGGCGGTGAGCCCGTATTTCGCCAGCAAGGCTTCCTGAGGCCCAATACTGGCAAAGATATCGGGTACCCCGAGTCGCCTCAGCGGTGCAGAGTGTTTCAGGCCGGCTAACACTTCTGCTACACCACCTCCCAAACCGCCAACAACGCTGTGCTCCTCGACGGTAAAGATCATTTTGGTCTGGGCAGCCGCCTCTTCGATGGCCACAGCGTCAACAGGCTTGATGGTGTGCACGTCTAAAACACGAGCATCCACTCCTTCGACGGCCAGCTGTTCAGCCGCCAAGACACACTCGGCGACAGTGCGACCGCATCCAATAAGAGTAACATCTTTTCCCTCGCGCACTTTAACAGCTCGCCCGATTTGATAGTTCAGCCCATCCGAATACACAATCGGGTCGCGCCCACGGCCAAGTCGGATATACACCGGGCCGGGCCAGGCGATAGCAGCCCGAACTGCTTCCCGGGTCTGGTAAATGTCGCATGGAACCAGAATCGTCATGTTGGCCATGGAGCGTATGATAGCGATGTCTTCCGTGGCATGGTGAGTAGTCCCGCCAGGGCCGAGAGCAAAGCCAGAATGAGTGGCGATGAATTTGACGTTGAGGTTAGGGTAAGCAACATCGGTCCGTATCTGTTCACAGGCCCTCATGGAGAGCATCGCCGCAAAAGCAGCTGCAAAAGGAATCTTGCCACAAGTGGCCAGCCCGGCCGCGACGCCTACCATGGTCTGCTCTGCGACGCCCACGTTGATAAAGCGGTCTGGGAAGGCCAGCGCGAAATATTCAGTCTTGGTAGAGTGCATGACATCAGCGGTCAGGGCCCAAATGCGTGGGTCCTGCTTGGCCGCCTCAACCAGCGTTTGCCCTGCAACGTCAGTGCCGGGCAGATCAGCTAGTGGCAACGTTCGGGTTGTTTGCGTTGTCATCGGACTTTTCTCCCAACTTCTGTTCTAGCAATATCCAGTTCCTTTCCCGTGAGATTGGCATAGTGATACTCGTGTTTCCCCTCCATAAAAGAGATCCCCTTGCCTTTGATGGTGTGCGCAAGAATGACAGTGGGACGAGATTGTACGTCTTGCGCGTCTTGGATGGCTTTATATATCTGGCGAAAGTCATGACCATCGGCTTCGACCGTGTTCCAACCAAAGCTGCGCCAACGCTCGGCCAGCGGTTCTAGAGTCATAATCTCTTCTGTGTTACCATCCAGTGAGACTTGGTTTCGGTCCACAATCGCGGTCAGATGGCTCAACTTGTAATGAGAAGCCACCATGGCGGCTTCCCAAACGGAACCTTCGTCACACTCGCCGTCGCCCAATACAACGTACACACGATAGTCCTTGCCATCAGTCCGACCAGCCAGTGCCATCCCAATGCCGACAGCAAGTCCATGGCCCAATGAACCCGTGCTCATATCACAGCCCGAGATCTTGTGCATATCCGGGTGCATGCCAAATGGGCTATCGAGTTTGTTAAATGTCGGAAGAAGGGACTCGTCAAAGTAACCAAACTGCGCCAAGACGGGGCAGAGCGCGGCACCGGCGTGCCCCTTGCTCAGAACGAGCCGATCTCGATCTGGCCAGTCTGGCCTGGCTGGATCAACCTGCATCACAGAACCATACAAGCCAACCAAAATCTCGATGACCGACAAAGACCCGCCGAAATGCCCTCCGCCCGACATGGCCAGCATCTCGAGCATTATCTGCCGGATCTCGTGAGCCCGTTTGGTCATCTCATCCACTTGGGCATCAGAAAGAAATCTCACACTTCACCTCCCGGTTTTTTGTACGAGAACATCTACCGGTCAATTCGGTCGCCAGCGACGACCGCGCCAGGGCCGAATCAAGCTCTGTCCAGGAATCTATTCAGTTCTGATAGCGTGGGGATGCTTGCTCTTCCTCCCAACTTGCGACATGCCAGCGCTCCAGCAGCATTAGCGAAGCGAGCCGTCCAGGCCAAGTCCCAATTCTGCAAGAGGCCGTACAGGAAAGCGCCGTGGAATACGTCGCCTGCTCCCGTCGTATCAACCACTCTCACTGCGAACCCAGGCACATAGAAATGTCCTTCTGCAGTCGCCACCAAGCACCCCCGCTCGCTGAGAGTTGTGACTACCAGACTCGGCCCTTGGCTCAGCAGTATTCTAGACGCATCTATTAGGTCAGATTGGCCGGTGTACCGTTGCGGAAATGACTCGGTCGCAATCAGGATGTCCGTGACGCTCACCCATTCGGGTGTTCGCCTGTCTACCTTGTAGGCATCCAGGCTCACCCGCCCGCCCGCGGCTCTTGCCACACGTGCTGCAGGGATTCCTACGTCAGCATACCAACCATCAAGATGCAGAAACTCGGCCCTTTTGATCAACTCGTGGTCTTGCGGGGTCAGGGTAAGGCTCGTCTCCGAGTCTTTGAAGGCGATGAAGGCGCGACGGCCAGTTTCAGCTTCCACCAAGACTAGTACTGTGGGAGAACGCTCCCCCGATTGATGCCTCAGATTGCTAACGTCTACCCCTTCACGTGTAAACTCTTGCCGGATTTGCCATCCGGCCATGTCATTACCCAGCAGCCCGACATATCCAACCGGGACCCCCCAGCGAGCCAAAGCCACCAAGGCCGTAGAGACAGGCCCGCCTCCTGACATAGTCCACTCTTCGACCTCGGCAGCCTCAACGTCGTCAAACTGTGGCATCCGGCGTACGATCCCCAGGTAGTCAAGTGCAGCATAGCCGATCCCTACTACTTGCCTCGTCGTGGTGGCCCTACATGCCGCTTGTGGTTCCGCCTTTTGAGCGACGTCGAGTATTGTCATGACCTCAATGCCCGAGTCTGTACGTAACTGTCCTCCAGGCACTGGCGCAGATATTGCACGCTCTGAGCCAGATCCCGCTCTGGGTCGTTGGGAATCCTGCACTCTAGCGCCATGTACCTGTCGTACCCAATCTGCCCGAGCGCAGCAAACCCAGGCCGAAAGTCGGTATGACCCTGACCAGGCAGCAAACGGTTGCTGTCAGCCAATTGCACATGATAGATGTACCCGGCAGCCTTTTTGATGCTGGCAGCAATGTCCCGTTCCTCGATGTTCATGTGGAAAAAGTCTGCCACGATCTTGATCCGTTTGCTGCCCACCTGATCACAAACAGTCATCACGTCTTCTAGGCGGTAATAAAAGTGAGTCTCGTAACGATTGATCGGCTCAAGCAAGGCGATGGCTGAAACTTTTTCTGCATACTCGGCAATCTCTCCCAGAAAACCTGAGAAAGACTCCCTCTCCAGGTCGTCCAGCGGTTTCGGCGCATAAAATAGAGTTAGGGGCCGAGGCTGGTACTCGGGAGTGACAAACACCGGGGCCCCCAGCCTAGCTCCAATCTCGAGAGCTTTTTTGGCGTTAGCCAGCTTGGCACGCTTGGCATCTTCCGAGTCGAAGGTAAGTTGGTATGCAGGGCCGGGGAAAACCAGGGCACATGCTCGTATAGGGCTCTCGGCCAGCGCGCCCTCAATTTCAGCTACCCGTTCCGGCGTGGCCTCGCTTTCCAACAACCGGATCTCAACCCCCTCATATCCGCAACGTTCCAGGAGAGTAAGCTTCTCCCGGAAGCTATTACTAGGGACCAACATGGATGAACAGGCTAATTTCACGTCTTTCCTCCCAAGTCGCTTTTAGAGTGTAGAGCAGAGTTCTTCGATGGCACTCCGGATGCCGCGGAACAGGGCATCCATCTCCGCCTCCGTGATGACAAACGGAGGCGCCAGGACAAAAATGTCCCCCTTGACCACACGGCCCAGCACGCCGTGCTGGCGCAAGGCTAACATAAACCGTGGGCCGAACTTGTTCTCGGGTGCAAACGATGCCTTGGTCTGTTTGTCGGCGACAAACTCGATCGCCCCGATCAGCCCGATGCTCCTGACGTCTCCCACCCACCGGTAATCGAGCAGCGCTTGCAGATGCTGTGTAAAGAGCGCCCCCATCTGATTGACCCGCTCGATAATGCCTTCCGATTCCAGGATCTGAATGACCTTGAGAGCCGCCACGCTCAGGGCGGGCACCCCGGTGTAGGTGAAACCGTGGAACAGTGTCTCTCCCGAGTCTACCAACACCCGGTAGATACGCTCTGGGATCGCCGTGGCAAACATCGGCATATAGCCCGCGGTCATTCCCTTGCCCATTGTCAGCATGTCCGGCACGACGCCCCAGTGCTCGATGCCGAACCACATCCCCGTCCGGCCAAAGCCAGTAATGATTTCGTCGTCAATGAACAGGACGCCGAGGCGGGTGCAGGTATCCCTGACCAGGCGATAGTATTCCGGCTTGGGAATGATGACCCCGCCCCCGCCCGCGACTGGTTCGGCGATGAATGCCGCCACGGTGTCCGGGTCCTCTGCGACGATCATCTGCTCCAGCACCTTGGCGCAGAGCAGGTCGCATTCGGGGTATTTCTCGCCATAGGCACAGCGGTAGCAGTGCGGCGCCGGCATGTGCAAATGGTAGGGTTGGAGCGGCAGGAAGCGCCGCCAAAAGTCCGGCATGCCGGTAGCGCTCAGCACGCTGGACGCCACGCCGTGGTAGCCCCGGTGGTGGGAAAACACCTTGATCTTGTTGGGCTTGCCCAGCAGGCTCCAGTACATGCGGGTGAACTTGAGCGCCGTATCGTTTGCCTCCGACCCGGTGGTGTTTGGGAAAAGACGCTTGAGATCGCCTGGCAGGTGGCGGGCCATGCTTTCCGCCCACTCGATGGTTGGCTCGTTCGATATGCCATAAAATGTGGTGGCGAAAGCAACGCGCTCCATCTGATCGGTGATAGCGGCGACAATGTCCTTTCGGCTGTGGCCCAGCATACAGTTCCACAGCCCAGAGAGACTGTCGATAAGAGCGTGCCCTTCCGAATCGTATACTGTACTGCCCTCGGCGGACGTGATGACCAGAGGTCCATTTGTCTCGTGGTCGCGCAAGTTGGTGTTGGGATGAATCAGGTAGGTAACGTCTTTTTGCTTCAGAATCTCGGTCTTGTTTGCAGCGTCCATCTTGTCCAAAGCTTTCTCCTCAGTGGTGGTTTTCCCAGGCCCATGCGGCGGGCACAAGGCCTGCTTTTAGCCCAGATTAGTGTCGAACAGCAGACAACTGTTCCGTGATCTCGGCAGTCACCTGTAGAACCTTTTCAAGCTGGCCGTCGCTGATGACCAGCGGCGGCTTGATCTTGACCACGTTGCCGAGACCCCGGTATTTGCATTCGCCATAGATCACGCCACGCTTCATGCCCTCTTCCGCAAAGCGGTGAGCCTCTTCGCGTGCCGGCTCTTTAGTCTTTTTGTTTTTTACCAGTTCGAAACCGATCATCAGGCCTGGGCCGCGCACGTCGCCGATCAGCTCATAGCGATCCCTAAGTTCATTCAGGCGGGCGGTAATTTGCCGGCCCAGCGTCCGGCAGCGTTCCAGTAGGTGTTCCTCCTCCAGCACCTCAAGCGTCGCCAATGCGGCCGCCATGCTCACAGGGAACGTGCCAAACGTATAACCATGATCACCCGGCGCCAAAGGCTCCAAATCGGCCCGAGACACCGTCCCTGCCAGTGGAAAGCCCCCACCGATCGCCTTGCCGAACACGATGACATCCGGCGCCACGCCATATAGCTCAGCCGCAGTCATCGCCCCCACCCGCCCAACTGATGTCTGGATCTCGTCCCAGATCAGCAGGATGCCGCGCCGCGTGCACAGCTCGCGAATGGCGGTATAGTACTCGCGTGGAAACTCGATCATCCCCCCATTGCCTTGCACCGGCTCCATCACAAAGGCTAGCGGCCGGCCGTCCACGGCTTTATCGAGTGCCTCCTCTGTGAACTTGACACAGCGCAGACCACAGCCGGGGTACTCTAGCCCAAAGTAGCACCGGTAACAGTAAGCCTGAGGCACCCTGACTACTCGACCCTGGAAGCCCAAAAACGCATTGTTGGGGTGAGGCCAGCACAGCGACAAAGCACCAAAGCTACGTCCATGGTAACCATCGTACAGTGTGACGAAAGCGCCCTGATTGTTCTGGCGCAGGGCCAGCTTCATGGCTGTCTCGATCGCAAGCGACCCATGCAAGCAAAAGCTGACATGCTTGGGCCAGTCTCCCGGCGTCAGCTCCGCCAGCTTTTTGGAGAGGGCAAGGTGCGGATAGGTGTCAAAGCTCGACCGTACATGTACGAGCTTGTCCATCTGCTTGACCGCCGCCTTCAAGACCTTGGGGTGACTGAATCCGACGTTGAGCGACCACGCTTGCGAAGTACAATCTACGTACTCGTTGCCCTGGTTATCCCATACTAAGGCGCCGGACCCTTTGACCAGAATCGGCGGGATGCCTCCACCCCACCCAGGCAGGCGCGCTGCACGTGCCGCCTCCAATTCGTTTCCCTCAAGCGAATATTCTTCATTCATTGTCCACCCCTCGTAGACTGTTTCCAGTCTGAATAGCCTATTGGACCGCCGGGCGACCTTTCCCATCCCATCGGCTCAAGGCTCGTCGCGGGCGCTCGATCAAAAGTCTTGGGTCCTGGCTCGCGGGTCCAAGACATCCCGCAAGCTGTCGCCGATAAAGTTGAAACCGAGGACCATCGACATGATAGCCAGACCCGGGAAGCCCGAGACCCACCACTGGGCAAACTTGGTACGCCCCTCGGCCACCGCCAAGCCCCACTCGGGTTGCGGGGGGACGGCGCCGAGGCCGATAAAGCTGAGCGCCGAGGCCAGCAAGAGAACATTTCCCATGTCCAGCGTGACGGCGACAATGAGCGGGCCAATACATAGCGGGACCACATGCTGCAGCAAGACTCGCCCTTCGGAGGCACCAATTGACCGTGCCGCCATCACATGCTCCTGCTCTTTGACGGCTAGAACCTGGGCCCGCATCAAGCGCGCGTATTGAGGCCAGCCGACGATCAGCATAGCGATCATGGCGTTAGTCAGGCCTGGCCCGGTTGCCGCAATGATGGCCATCGCCAAGACAATCGAAGGGAAGGCCAGGGTGATGTCGGCTAGGCGCATGGTGATTTCGTCCGTCAGGCCGCCCATGAAGCCGGCTGTCGCTCCAAGGAAGCTACCGGCAGCGAGCGAGGCCAGCGAGACCAGGATGGCAACCGGCAAAGAGATGCGAGACCCGTACAGAACCCGGGTCAAAACATCCCGGCCCAAATAATCTGTGCCGAACAGGTGCTGCACCGACGGAGGGTGGAGGCGATTCACGATATCTTGTTTGATCGGGTCGTAGGGCGCCCAGAATGTGATCGTCAATGCAATCACGATCCAGGCAATGACCATGGCCATGCCGACGACGGCAGTCGGGGTGCGGACAAATGCTCTCGCGGCCTGCCAGCGTCGTCTCTTGCGGACCGTCGCTGTCGAGGCCGCGCCCACGGCGGGTGTCTGGACACCAGAGGCAATTCCCATGGTTTTTACCTCGCCACTCGAATCCGGGGATCCAGCATGCCATACAGCAGGTCGACAATCAGGCTAGAGCCGATGAACAGGCCCGAGATCACGAGTGTCACCCCCATGATTCCAGGAAAGTCCAAAGTCTCTGACGAAGTGATCGCATAGCGGCCGATGCCCGGCCAGGCAAATATGGTTTCGGTTTGCACGGCCCCGGCCATCAGCCCGGCGACAGCCAGACCGATGACCGTGACGGTCGGAAGCATCGCGTTCTTGAGTGCGTGGCGCAGAATCACCCACTTTTCTGCCAGGCCCTTGGCCCGCGCCGTCCGGATATAGTCCGCATATAGCACCTCGAGCATAGAGGCCCGGGTCACCCGCGCGATCATTCCGAGCTGGTACCAGCCCAAAACGATAGATGGCAACACGAGATGCCCGAGTGCATTCAAGACCACGGCCCATTGACCGGCGATCGCACCGTCGACGACATATAGGCCCGTCCTGCTCGGCGGTGGCGTCAAGGCGCTATCCAGCCTCCCCGGACCTGGGGCCCAGCCCAATCCGGCATAAAAAATCTGCAAAAAGATCAGGGCCATCCAGAACACCGGCATTGAGGATCCGATCAGAGCGATCACCCTGACAAGCTGATCCAGCCAAGAGTACATATTGACCGCAGCCAGAACCCCGAGAAGCATCCCGCCGCCGATCGAGATGATCAAGGCCCCGAGGGCCAGTTCAATCGTGGCCGGGAAGAAATCGCCCAGATCGGTCAGAACGGGGCGCTGCGTGTGGATCGATAATCCTAGGTCGCCGCGCAGCAGGTTGCGCAGATAGATCGCATACTGCTCCAGCAGGCTCTTGTCGAGCCCCCACCGCGCGCGGTAATTGGCGACAATCTCGGGGTTGTCCATGGCGCGCTGGCCGAGGACCGCCGCTAGCGGGTCGCCGGGGACAAAATGAGCGATGAGGAACGTCACGAGCGTCACCGCAATCAATGTCGGAACCACAATAACCAGGCGCCGAATGATAAATCTCTGCATGACCGCCTCTCACACACCAGGATACCAGCCGCTTGCTGGAATCAAGCGCATGCTGCGCCCGAGGGTGCCGCCGCCTGTGCTACCAAGCGGCGGCACTGAGGCAAGCTATTACTGCTTACTTATCTGATAGAGCACCACCTTGACTACTGGATCGTATACAAAGCCCTTGACGACACTGCGGTAAGCCAGGCTCTCCTTGGGTTGGACGAGCGGCAAGAAGACAGCGTCGTCCTGCATGTTCTTCATCAGCTTGGCATAGATCGCCTTGCGCTGGTCCGGATCAGTCGTGGCGATGGACTGTGCAAGCAACTTGTCGTTATCTGGATTTACATAACTCATGCGCTTGGCAAAGACCCCGTCCGTAGCACCAAACGCTTGCGCGTTGTTGTACGGGTCCGGAAAGTCCGGCGTCTGCCATCCAAAGACAAAGGAATCTTGCTTGCCGCGGTAGCCTTGCAGAAAGACGCTCAGTTCCTGCGGCACGAGTTTGACCCTGATGCCGGCCTCGGCCAGATCAGCCTGGACCTTTTGCGCGATGATGCTCCAGCCGACGCCGAACATGGCGTGGTTGGGGTAGTTGAGCTGAACATCAACGCCGTTCGGATAACCTGCATCATTGAGGAGGGACTTGGCCTTTGCCAGATCACGCTTGATGGGCGGCACTGCGTCAGCGGCCAGGTAGCCGATGGGGATCACCGAAGGCGGCGTGACGGCATAGCCGGACAGGACCTCGTTATCCAGCCCATCATAGTCGATGGAATACGCGATGGCCTGGCGCACTTTTTGGTTCGAGATCGCCTGCGACTGCGTCACGACAGTCGTCAGCCCGATATAGATCAGGCTGGGCCCCTGCCCCTGCACGAGTGTCATGTTGGGAACACTCTTGAGTTGCTTGGCCGTGTCCGGGTCGATGTTCATCGCCAAGTCGATATCGCCACGCTGGAGCATCTGGGACTGCGTGGTCGGGTCGCTGATCTTTTTGACGACGACTGAATCAACCGCTGGCTTCCCACGCCAATAGTTCTGGTTGGCCACCAGCCGGATCTCCTGGTTGCGCACCCATTTGTCGAGAATGAACGGGCCGGTGCCGAGGGAGTGATCGTCCAGGTAGGCCTGGCACTTGTCGGTCTTGTCGGCATCTGGTGCGTTTGTGCAGCCCTGGGCCTTGGCCGTCTCGCTGTCGAGGATATGCATGTAGGTAACGCTCGTCCTTGTCAAGAGCGACGCGTCCGGCGCGGCCAGCGTAAACTTGACGGTGTACGGATCGACCGCTTCCACGGATTTGACGCCGTCCATGAAGAACGAAGGGTTGCCCTTGACGTTCTGCAGCCTCTCCAGTGAGAACTTGACATCGGCGGAAGTCATTTCGCGGCCGGTCTGGAACTTGACCCCTTTGTGGAGGTAGAACGTGTACACCAGCCCGTCCGGGCTGATGTCCCACTTGTCGGCCAGCAGGGGCAAGATCTTGCCGGGCTGGGTGGCATCCAGTTGTGTCAACTGGTCGTACATGGCCTTGCCCACCCACATGTACACGTCTTCATAGGCCCGCGCTGGATCTAGGGTCACGTTCTCAAAGTCGTTGGCGACGATCAACTGCTTGGTCTGCGCCGGGGCCGCGGTGGGCGCCACCGGTTGGGGTGGCTGGGTGGCTGGCGCTGCGGTGGGCGCCACCGGTTTGGGTGGCTGGGTAGCTGGCGCTGCGGTGGGCGCAGCGGGTTGGGTGCCACAGCCCGAGAGAACGAGGGTGGCTATAACCATGAAAACAGTGATAGTACTAGCGAGGCGCTTCATTTTGCTCTCCTTTTTGACAGGTCAGTGTGTGGATACCGAAAATCGATGCACGGGAATAGAACAATCGGCATCTTGGCGGGAACTAAGGCTTATACTTATTTTCTCCTTTCTTCAGTTGTCTAGCCTAATCGTTGTGCAACAGCGGGTCTAATTGAGTCAGGCGGCCCGAAAGCTGAACTTTAACAACCCTCCACTTTGGCACGGCAGTTCGCTACAATCTCTGGATTGTTCATGGCCCTCTGGCCCAGGACCGCAGTTAACGGATCATCAGGCACTTGCTTGGTAATCAGAAACGTTACCAGTGTCACAGCCACCAGCGCTGGAATCACCATCCAAAGGCACCTTTCGGCATAGCGGCTGGTCAATGCAACACATGGGTTTCTTACAACCACATCGGTGTGACAGATCCTAGCGCAACTTCTGGAGAACATCTTGCGCGATTTCTAGCGTAAGGTCCAGGTCTGCCCTAGTATGAGCTGCTGTAAGGCAGTTTCGCCTTCCAGGACGAGGAAACATGAAAATGCCTTGCTCAATCATGGCCAGACGGAAGGCCATGTCCTTCTCGGCGTTATTGCGCATCACAACATCGGTATAGTTTTGAGGCGGCCCCAAGTCGGGATCCATAAAGTAGGGGACAAAGATCGAGCCATAACCCGCCGCGAGCATGGGAGTGCCCAGCCGGGAAGCGATCTCTTGCAACCCGTCTCGCAAATAGTCACCCAACTCAAAAAGGTGCTTGTAAACCTTGCCATCTTCAAGTTCAGCAATGGTAGCGAGAGCTGCTACAGTGCCCATCGTGTGCGCATTGTGGGTGCCCGCAAAGTAGACTGGCCCGCCAGCGGTAGCAAACTGCATCATCAACTCTCGTTTGCCGGCAACCACGGCGCAGGGATAGCCATTGGAAATAGCTTTGCCCAGCGTCGTAAGATCAGGAGTGACTCCTAGTGTCTCTTGGTAGCCGCCGAGGCTATGACGAAAGCCCGTGATGATTTCGTCAAAGATTAGAATAGTGCCGGTCTCGTCACAAATACGGCGCAGACCCTGGGCAAATCTATCGGTGGGCAGCACGCATCCCATATTGTGGCCAATCGGTTCCAGGATCACGGCCGCATATTTCCTTGTGCGCAGCGCTGCTTCCACTCCTTCCAGATCATTAAAGTCTAACACGGTCGTATGGTCTACAGCTTCAGCCAACATGCCGGCCGATCCCGGATCCTTGTGCCCGATCTTTTCCGCTGGGCTGAGGACGTTCATGAGCAAATAATCGTGCCAGCCGTGGTAACAGCCTTGAAATTTGATCAGGTCGGCACGGCCGGTGAAGGCTCGTGCCAGACGGATGGCATGATAGGTGGCCTCGGAACCGGTATTGCAGAGCAACGACATCTCCGCGCTAGGCACATGCTCCACAATCTTGCGATTCAGAGCAATCTCGTGTTCGGTCGTACCTATGCTCACCAAGTCGAGCTTCTGGACAGCGTCAGTGACCGCCTGATCGATCCGAGGGTAAGCATGGCCCAAAATGATCGCAGCAAAGGCGGCGTTATAGTCCACGTAGCGATTGCCGTCCACATCCCACATATAGGCGCCTTCCGCCCGCTCAAAGACTGTATCCAGGGGCATTTTGCGGATCGAAGAGTGAATCCCGCCGGGGCTATAGCGACGAGCTTCTTCCATGAGAGCCTTTGACCGACTGTGATCCCGGCTCTGAGTGTTGGCGGTTACCATGGTTTTCCTCCCATGAACTAGATAGATGTATGTTGGTACTGTTGAAAGCTCTCACTCTTGCCGAGTTGGCAACGCTGCAATCTCCAGCCCGCTGGCCTGACAGGCCACCTCGACC
>Ga0315277_10008932_pt1 | contig 12844 bp, 13 predicted proteins | sample YL17G05_15_MG_FD_203695 | JGI IMG/M metagenome (GOLD analysis project Ga0315277, IMG submission 203695) | Sediment microbial communities from Yellowstone Lake, YNP, Wyoming, USA - YL17G05_15 | ecosystem: Environmental > Aquatic > Freshwater > Lake > Sediment | place: USA: Wyoming | collected...
CCCAATCAGAGACACCAGCGCAATCCGGAAAGACGGCTTCAGCGGCGACGAAGGCCGCCGATCCCATGCCCGCTTCCATCGCGGCTGAAGGCCAAGGTGGCGGGATGGCTGCCATCGCACGGGCCTCCACGGCCGGTAAGTACCTCTTCATCTTCTTCTCGAAGGAGAACGACGAGAATACCGTGGCGATGCGGAAGGTCTTTGATGCGGCAATGGTCAAGGCAGGCGACAAGGGCCGTTCAGTCGCCGTCAAGGTAAGCGATCCCGGCGAAAAGGAGATTGTCGCGAAGTACGGCCTCGCAAGGGCGCCCATGCCGCTGGTGTTGGCCGTGGCGCCCAATGGCGCCATCACGGGCGGCTTCCCCACGAGTTTCGACGAGAGCACCCTCCTGGGGGCATTCGCCAGCCCCTGCCTGGAGAAGTGCCTGAAGGCCCTTCAGGAACGGAAGCTGGTGATCCTGTGCGCCCAGAACAAGTCCACCAAGTCAAACGATGCCGCGACGAAGGGCGCGCAGGACTTCAAGGCCGACGCAAGGTTCGCCCAGTTCACCGAGATCATCCAGATCGACCCGGCGGATGCGGCTGAGGGCAAGTTCGTCACGCAACTTCGCATTGAGCCGAAGACCACGGAGGCCGTCACGGCGCTCCTGGCGCCGCCCGGAGCGGTCATCGGCACCTTTAAGGGCGCGGTGGCCAAGGACGCATTGGTGGCGGCGCTCATGGCGGCCACGTCGGGCGGCTGCGGTTCGGGCGGCTGCGCCCCCAGCGGCTGCAATTGAGGAACCGGCTATGAAACTCAAGACATTAGTATGGCGTGAGATATTCGAGCGTAAGAACCAGCTCGCGACGAGTTTCTTCGCGATCCTCCTGGGAATCACGGCGATCGTGGCCATCAAGAACGTCACCTTCTACTCCGAGAAGGCCGTGGCCAAGGAACTGGACGCCCTGGGGGCCAATATCCTCATCCTGCCCAAGTCCGTCTCGCTCCAAGACTATTACTCGGCCGACATGCAAGGCGAGGTCTTCCCCGAGGAGTACGTGGACCGTCTGACCGGTTCCGGGCTACAGGGCATGGACAACCTCTCCCCGAAGCTGTCCGTCCCGGTGGAGGTGGCCGGCAAGCGATTCACGCTCACCGGCATACTCCCCAAGAACGAGTTTCAGGCCAAGGCTGCCTGGCAAGGCGCGGGCGTGTTCGCCCGCCCGCAGGGCTGCGGTGTGGTGGTGGATGTTCCGGGCAAGGACACGCCCCCGGCCAAGGAGACCCTGGTGCGGAAAAGGGTGATCGACACCCTGGACAGCGCGGAGACCCTCGTTGGCGCGGATGTGCAGGCCGCGCTGAACCTCAAGCAAGGCGACACGATTCATCTCCTGGGCAAGTCTTTCACCGTTAGCGCCGTGTTGCCACAGACAGGGACGGTGGACGACTCCCGCATCTTCGCACACCTGCACACGGTTCAGCCGCTCGCCGGCAAGGGATCGGTTGTGAACGCCATCGAGATCGTCGGCTGCTGCGAGCAAATCTCCAAAGGCCTGGTGCAGAAGATCAACGCACTGCTGCCCGAAGCGAAGGTCGTCACGGTCACACAGGTCGTCGACACGCAGATCAAGACCAACCAGATGATGTCCAAACTGTCCCTCGTGTTCCTGGGCATCATCGCTCTGGTCGGCGGGGCAAGCATCGCCAATTACATGTACGCCAACGTGTTTGAGCGCCGGCGGGAGATCGGAACGCTGATGGCCTTGGGGGCCGGTTCCCGCATTGTCGTGAAGATGTTTCTGCTGAAGGCAATGCTCTTGGGATTGGTTGGCGGTGTGGCGGGATACGTCCTGGGAACCCTTGCGGCGGTGATCCTCGGCCCGAGGCTCGCCGGCGTTCCCGTCCTGCCGATGATCTGGCTGCTACCGGCGGCCCTGGTGATCGCCCTGCTCGTGTGTTTGGGAGCCAGTTACTTCCCCGCCCGCAGGGCAGCGCGCCTCGATCCGTCCGCGGCGCTTCAGGAGTCTTAAGACATGCTGAAACTTCAGTCGGTGAGCAAGGACTACAGCCTTCGGGGCCAGACCGTCCGGGCACTGGACGACGTGACGCTTGAGATCGAACGCGGCGATTTCGTTTCCGTCGTCGGTCCAAGCGGCAGCGGCAAGAGTACGCTCCTTTTGGTGCTGGGCGGCATGCTCAGCCCGGCCAGCGGGCAAGTCCTGGTCGAGGGAGAGTCGCTCTACGATCTCGGACCGGAAGCACGCGCATCCCTGCGGAAGAAGAAGATCGGGTTCGTCTTTCAGACCTTCAACCTCGTTCCATACCTGACGGCCGTTGAGAACGTGCAGATACCGCTGTTCCTGGCCGGGGTGGACGAGGCCAACCAGAGGAAACGCGCCGCCGAACTCCTGGATCGCGTGGGCCTGGCCGACAGGCTGCACCACAAGCCTTCGGAACTGAGCGTCGGCCAACAGCAGCGCGTGGCCCTGGCGCGAATGCTGGCCAACGACCCGGCCGTGATCCTGGCCGATGAGCCGACCGGGAATCTTGATCCGGACACGGCTCGCGCGGCCTTGGACTTCCTTCAGGAGATGAACCAGGAAGACCGCACGATCGTGATGGTCACCCACGATATGGCCGCCGCCAAGCGGGCCAAGAGATCCCTGCGGCTGGCTCAAGGACGCGTTTGCGACCACACGCCGGCCGATGGTTACGGAGAATCGAGCGCCTTCTTGGAGTTGTCGTCTGGCGAAGTATAGGAGTCAGCCATGAAAGAGTCTATGGCGGTCGCCAGGCGCTGACCGCCTGGAACCGAGCGCGGGTACCGATTTTTCTTCGGGAAGTGGAGCTCCGTGCCTGCCAAGTCGTCGAGATGCCGGGCTTGGCAGCCCCGATAAGCACAGCTTCGCCCGGGCCGAAAAGGTGGCCGGCGCGATGGCCGCAACGGCGCCGGGTGCAGCGATTGCAGTCCCTCTTTCTTGGGCAAGCGAACATGAGAATCTTCGATACCAACACCTGGCACCGCATCGTCTACACGCTCGGGGCGCCCACGTACAACCTCCTGACAAGAGGGTTCAGAAGGAAGCGGCGTCGGTCGATCGAACTCGCGGGGATTCGGCCGGGCGAGCAGGTGCTCCTCGCCGGGGCGGGGACGGGATTGGACCTGGACTTCATTCCACGCGAAACACGGATCACGGCGATTGACATCACCCCGGCCATGCTTCTGCGCCTGCGCCGTCGGGCGCGAAGGTTGGGGCTCGCGGTGGACGCCCGCGTGATGGACGGCCAGGCTATGGCGTTCCCGGACGGGGCCTTCGACGTAGTGATCCTGCACTTGATCCTCTCAGTGATTCCGGACCCGGTTCGCTGTGCCACGGAAGCGGGGCGGGTGCTGCGAAGGGGTGGCCGGGCGGTCATCCTGGACAAGTTCGTGCCCGACGAAGGCAAACCCCCGCTGTTCAACCGCATCATGAATCCCCTTGCCGCGTTTTTCGGCACGCGGCTGGACCGCAGGCTCGGGCCGCTCCTGGCGGCCGCCGGCCTCCGGATTGTGTGTCAGAAGAACGCCATGATGGCGGGGTTCTTCAAGATCACGCTTGCGCAGAAGGATTGATTCTTGACACCGAGGACGCGGCGATTATGATACTTCGCTGTGCAGCGAAGTATAGGAGTCGGCCATGAAAGAGTTCATGTCGGTCGCCAAAGCCCTGGCGGATGAGAACCGCGTGCGGGTGCTCCTGTTCCTCGGCGGCGGCGAACTGTGCGTCTGCCAGATCGTCGAGATGCTGGGCCTGGCGCCCTCGACCGTCTCGAAGCACATGGCCATCCTCCAGCAGGCTCGGCTGGTCGAGTCGCGCAAGGAGGGCCGGTGGGTGTACTACCGCCTCGCCGGGCGCGAGGCACCGCTGTGTGTCCGCGAGGCGATCCGCTGGATGCACAAGTGCCTCGAAAAGGACCCGCAGGTCCTGGCCGACGCCAGGCGGCTGGGCACGGTCTGCAGGATGTCCAAAGAGGACCTTTGCCTCTGCTACAAGGACTGAGGCATGAAGAACCGCTTGAAGATCCTGTTTCTCTGCACCGGCAATTCCTGCCGCAGCCAGATGGCCGAGGGCTGGGCGCAACACCTCAAGGGCAACGTCCTTGAACCGTACTCGGCGGGCCTCGAGGTCCACGGCCTGGACCCGCGCGCCGTCCAGGTGATGGCCGAGGTCGGCGCGGACATCTCCGGCCACCGGTCTAAGCACGTGAGCGAACTCAAAGACATCGCTTTCGATTACGTCGTGACGGTCTGCGACAATGCCCGCGAGTCCTGTCCCCTGTTCCCCGGCCGCGCCAAGGTGGTGCACGCGGGTTTCGACGACCCGCCGCGCCTGGCCAAGGACGCGAAGACGGAGGAAGAGGCGCTCGGTCACTATCGAAGGGTCAGAGACGAGATTCGGGCGTTCGTCGAGACGCTGCCCGACTCGCTTACCGGGAAAACGAAGGAGTAGCAACACATGGCCGCGGAAGCCTGCATCACCAAGCAGCCCAAGGGACTCAGCGTCTTTGAAAAGTACCTTACGGTCTGGGTCATCCTGTGCATCGTCGTCGGCATCGTCTTGGGGAAGGTCGCGCCCGGCGCGGCCACCTTCCTGGACAGCCTGGCAATCTACATCGACGAGGCCCCCGTCGTCAGCATCCCCATCGCGGTGTGCCTGTTCTTCATGATGTACCCGATCATGGTCAAGATCGACTTCGCCGAGGTCCTGAAGGCCGGAAAGAGCGTCAAGCCCGTGGGCCTGACGCTGGTTGTCAACTGGGCCATCAAGCCGTTCACCATGTACGCAATTGCCGCCCTGTTTCTGGGGACGATCTTCTACGGCCTCATCGGGCCAGACGCCGTGGACCATGTGAAGATGCCTCTGGGCCTTGACCTGCCCGTGGGCGCGACCCACGGCGTCGGCACAGTGGTCCTGGTGGATGGCATGAAGATGCTGGAGGTCCCCCTCTGGCGGAGTTATTTGGCCGGGTGCATCCTCCTGGGCGTCGCCCCATGCACGGCGATGGTCCTCGTGTGGGGATACCTGGCGAAAGGGAACGACGGGCACACGCTGGTCATGGTGGCGATCAACTCGCTGACGATGCTCCTGCTCTACGGCCCGCTGGGCGGGTTCCTCCTGGGCGTGGGGCAGCTGCCGGTCCCGTGGCAAGCCCTGCTTCTTTCAATTGCCATCTACGTGGCCTTGCCCCTCGCCGCCGGCTACATCTCCCGCAAGTGGCTCATAGCGGCCAAGGGCGAGGTCTGGTTCCGCGAGAAGTTCCTGCATGTGCTGACCCCCATCACCATCATCGCCCTGCTGGCGACGCTGGTGCTCCTCTTTTCGTTCAAGGGCGAGGTGATTCTGTCGAACCCGCTCACCATCCTCTGGATCGCCATTCCCCTGTTCATCCAGACGAACCTGATTTTCTGGATCGGTTACGCCCTGTCAAAGCCGCTCAAGTTGACCTACGAGGACGCCGCGCCGTCGGCGATGATCGGGGCGTCGAACCACTTCGAGGTGGCCATCGCCACGGCCACGATGCTCTTTGGCCTCTCGTCGGGCGCCGCCCTGGCCACCGTCGTGGGCGTGCTGATCGAGGTGCCCGTCATGCTGATGCTCGTGAAGATCTGCGTCCGAACGAAGCACTGGTTCCCCACGGAACGCCGGGCGTAGTCGGCCCACCGCAGGAGAAGGGAGAACACCATGAACAAGAGCACACGCTTGCGCGAACTGATCAAGTCCGGCCCGACGCTCGTGATGCCGGACGCCTATGACGCGCTCAGCGCCAGGATCATCGAGCGGTTGGGCTTCCAGGCCGTGCAGTGTTCCGGTTTTTCTATCGCCCTTGCGGCCTGCTGCCGCCAAGAGACGGTCCTGGGTTTGGAGGAGAATCTCCACGTCACCCGGCACATCGTGGAGGCGGTAACGGTACCCGTCATGGCCGATGGCGAGGACGGCTTTGGCGATGCGTCCGTTGTGGGTGACACCGTTCGCCAGTACATCGCTGTGGGTGCGGCTGGCGTCAACATCGAGGACCAGGTCCTGGGATTGCCAGGTAGTGGCAAACAGGTCATAGACTGTCAACGCATGGTGGACAAGATCGCCGCCGCCCGGCGGGCCGCTGTCAAGGAGGGCGAAGCGGATTTCGTTATCAATGGGCGAACCGATGCGCTGGCGGCGGCCCAAGACCGTGCCGCGGGGTTGAAGGAAGCCATCGAACGAGCGAATCGCTATCTCCAAGCAGGTGCTGACTTGGCGTTTGTCACAAGCGTTGCGAAGTTGGAGGAGGTGCAGACGCTGGTCAGGGAAATCGCCGGCCCGGTGAGCATCGCCGCGGGAATGCCTTACAACATGGACCTGTCGGTGTCCGAATTGAAGGACTGCGGCGTGGCCAGAGTGAGCCTACCCGCCTTGGCGGTGTTCGCAAGCCTCCAGGCGATGACTCAAACGCTGTCGCGCGTCCTCGCCGGTGAGAGCTTCACCGGAATCGCTGAGCGAGGGGCGTTATGCACGATGAAGGAAGTCGGCGCTCTCTTGTCATAGCCGACGCCGCGGAGATCGTCGCGGGACGGATTCCAGACTCCGAATGAGGTGCCAACTGGGAAAAGCGAAAGATGTCCACAACCTGGTCCAGAAGGCCTACGCCGACGTGGCCCGCAGTCAGTCTTCCTGCTGCGGCCCGAAGGCGTCGTGCTGCAACGACGCGGCCTACACGGTTCCCGATCACCCCGTGCCGGAGTCCGAACTCGGCCTCTCGTGCGGCAACCCGCTGGCCTTCGGCCACATTAGGAAAGGCGATGTCGTCCTGGACCTGGGCAGCGGCGCCGGCAAGGACGTTTTCCTGGCAGCGCAGAAAGTCGGCGACGCCGGCCGCGCCATCGGCGTGGACATGACGTCGGAGATGCTCGCGCTGGCCCGCAAGAACGCCGTCCGGTTCTTCGAGACCACAGGCCTTGCGAACGTCGAGTTCCGCGAGGGCAAAATCGAGAGCCTGCCGGTGGAAGACGCCACGGTAGACGTGGTGATCTCGAACTGCGTCATCAACCTGTCGCCCGACAAGCCGCAGGTCTTCCGCGAGGTGTTCCGCGTCCTCAAGCCCGGCGGCAGGATGATCGTGAGCGACATCGTGCTGAACCGGCCGCTGCCCGAGTCGGCCAAGGGCGACGCGGACCTCTACGCCAGTTGCATCGCGGGGGCGCTGCTGCGGGATGAGTACCTGGACGCCATCCGCCGGGCGGGCTTCGACCGCGTGGAACTCCTGAGCGACCACACCTACACGGCCAAGCAGGTCGGCGGCGATCCCATCACGGCCGAAGTCGGTGCTACGTTTGAGGGCGTTGCCGCGAGCATTGCCGTGCTGGCACAGAAGGACCTGGGCCGCAACAGGTGCTTGCTTTGCGAGGCGGGTTCTGGTGCAATCAAGGGACTCTTCAGGTGGATGGGCGGCCGAAAGGCCCGGAGGTGTTTGCCATGACATCACGTCGAAAGCTGTGTCGGTCCTCGCAGGCCGCTTTGCTGACGGCTGCCACCCTCGTGGCGATGCTTGCCGTTGGGTGCCAGTCCGCCGAGAACGCGCCCCCGGCGCCTCAGGCGGTCAGCCCGGCCACAGACCCAGGGCCGAAGGCGGCGGCGCTCGGTGTTGCGGCGCCCGACGCGTCGAAACTCCTCGACGAAACGCGCCTCCCGGACCTCGAGGGCACCGTACGGTCTCTCCGCGACCGCATGGGGCCGAAGGGGCTTCTGGTTGTCTTCGTCGACACGAACTGTCCGTTCAGCGCCACCGCCATCAGAGAGATGTCGAGCGTCGCCTCCGTCCTCGCGAAGCATGAGGTCCCGAGCGTCCTCCTGAACGTCGGCGAACCCCAGGCGACCGTCGAGCGATTCTACGCGCAGCGGCAGGTGGGCATACCGGTCATCTACGACACGGGCAAAGCCACTCTGAAGGCGTGGGCTGTCACATCGACGCCCATGCCCATTTTGATAGACTCGGCCGGCGCGGTCGCCTACCGCGGCAATGCCGTCTGGGCTGACGTCGGTGCCGCTGCCGAGAAGAGCCTGAAACTTCCTGCCGGGTCCTTGAAGTTCACCGTCAAAGGTACGGGGTTCGTCTGAGGCAAGTAACCTCCCGCACCACGTGGCGTGGTGCAGACCTTCGGGGAGTCCATTAAGACGGTTGCCGTTGGGGAGCCATCGACCTTGCCCCACTCCATGGGGCATGCAAACCGGCCATTCTGGGGCGGCCCGGTCACCCCGCGGAGACTAACGAGACGAGCAGGAAGTGTAGGGTTTATTCTTGACGCGCACCCCTGGTTATCGCTAACATATTGTTCGTCCGGTGCAAAATCCCGCCCGCATGGGTAGTGGGCTGAACGGACCATGTCGCGAGGTGAAGTGAGAGCGGCAGCGGTCAGAAAAGCGACTCCCGTCCTGCGGTGATCGTGTTCTGTCCTCGCCCACCGTAACCCCCAACCACACTCGCTTGCCGCACACACAGTAGCGAAGGAGATTGCGCATGGATGGTGTTCTGAAATCCGTCGAAAGCGCGCCGCAGTTCCATCGCCTCAGGTCCGTCTCGTTCGTCGGCGGGTTCCTGGACGGCCTCCAACTGGACTTGGCCAGCGGATTGAACTGCCTCATCGGCCACCGCGGAACGGGCAAGACGACCGTCTTGGAGTTCGTCCGGTATGCGCTCGATGCCTTCCCCGATGGTGATGACGGCCAGGCAACGCGGAAACGGGTCGAGGGCCTGGTGCACAGCAATCTGGGCGACGGCCGCATTCGCGTGACGATCGAGACCAAGGACGGCTTGGAATACGTCGTCGACCGGACCGCCCTCGGCGACCCGCTCGTCCTGACGCCCGATGGCCAGCCCACGGACATCTCCCTGCGGTCGGGCGGCCTGTTCCGGGTCGACGTCTACAGCCAGAACGAGGTCGAGAACATCGCCGACAGCCCCCTCTCGCAGCTGGCGCTCATCGACAACTTCCTGGGGGGGGAGGTCGAGGACCTGAATGGCCAGATTCGGCGGACCCAGTCGGACCTTATCCGTAGCGCCAGCAGCATCTTGCCGCTGGAGGCGGAACTGGCCAAGGCCGGCGACGAACTGAGTACCCTGCCCGCCGTGGACGCGAAACTGGCGGCCCTGGCCGGTGGTGCCGGCCAGAACGGCCAGGTCGTCAACCAGGCCCATGCCCACAAAGCGATGCGCGAGCGGGAGCAGCAGGCGGTCGGGGCTTCCAATGAACTGCTCCAAGGCTATTCCCGGTGGGCGCAGGATGGCGCGGGCAAGTTCACGGAGCAGGCCGAGGCCATATTCACCCAGGACATGCTCGCCGGCCCCAACGGGCAGGCCCTCCAGGAGATGCTCAGGGGCCTGCGCGCCGTGGGGCGCGACCTGGACGGGCTGTTCGCGCAGATGGGCCGGCTGATCAAGGGCACCCAGGACCAGCTGACGCAGGCGGCGTCGCACCTGGTAGCCGCGCACAACCGGCAGGAGATCGTCTTCCGAGACCTGATTCAGAAGCACACAGAGGCCCAGGGGAAGGCGACGGAGCGCACGCAGTGGGAGCGGAAGCGCAACGACCTTCTCGCGAAGAAGCGGAAGTATGAGGAGATGCAGGCCGGCCTCGCCCGCCTCAAGGCCGAGCGGCAGGCCCTCCTGGCAAGGCTCCAGGAACTGCGCGATCGCCGGTTTGCCCTGAGGCAGGCCATTGCCGAGAGGATCACCGCCGAGGTCTCCTCGCCCATCCGTGTGCGGGTGGAACAGTGCGGCAACCGGGACCGCTACGAGGAACTCCTGGCCAGCGGCCTGAAGTCGGCCAGCATCCAGCACCACATCGTCGCCGGCAAGATTGCATCGTCGATGCCGCCCGGTGAACTGGCCGACGCTGTCCGCAAGGGGGACGCCCGTCGTCTGGCCGAGGGCACGGAACTGAGCGACAGCCAGGCCACCAAGGTCGTCGCGGCACTGGCCGGGTCGGCCATGCTCCTTGATATCGAGGCAGTCGAACTCGCCGACCTTCCGCACATCGAACTGCTGGACGGCGAGGAGTACAAGGACTCGCTGGCCCTCTCGACCGGCCAGAAGTGCACCAGCATCCTGCCCATCCTCCTGATGAAAAGCGAGAGTCCGCTGATGGTGGACCAGCCGGAAGACAACTTGGACAACCGCTTCATCTACGACACGGTGGTGGGAAACATCCTGAAGGTCAAGGCGCACCGGCAGATGATCCTCATTACCCACAACCCAAACATCCCGGTCCTCGGCGAAGCCGAACGAGTCTTTGTCCTTACGTCAGACGGTGCCCATGCACGGATGGCAAACGAGGGGTCGGTGGACACGTGCAAGACCGAGATTGTCACCCTCCTTGAGGGCGGCGAAGAGGCGTTCATCCGCCGCAAAGAGAGGTACAAGTACTAATGGACACTCCCCTGGACATGCCGGGCGTTCTCCACCGGCTGCTGGAGAACCGGGAGTCGCTCGAGGGGCAGCAGCGGCTGGTGGCAGCGCGCGCCATCGCAGACTCGCTTCAGGGCGGCGCCGAGTGTGACGAGACCGCCTTGGCGGCGCTGCGCATCTTGGCCAACGATCCGAAGTGGGAGGTCCGCAAGGCTGTCGCCGATGCGCTGGTCCACCTTGGGGATGAGGACCTGGCGGCGCTGGCGGCCCGGCTTTCGCAGGACGTCAACTTCTTCGTCAAGCGGGCGGCTGAGCGAAGCCTCGATCGGCGCCGCAAGATAAAGCGGGAGACCGGCCGCAAACAGCAGGCCCTCAGGCGGTGCGGCGACCGGTTCGAGCAGGTGCGGCGTCACTACGGGGAAGCCGCCGCCAATGCTGCCATCCAGATTGGACAGCAACAGGCGGAACTCCTGCTGGGCACTATCGCCCATGACATTCGGAGCATCCTCACCCCCCTCAAGGCCAGTGCCGCCAGTCTGAGCCAGCCGGTCGCCGAGGGGGACCACGCCGAGGTCGTCCAGAGGAAGGCCAAGGCGGTGCTGGACTCCGTGGACTTCATGGAACGGTGCGTCGCGGACATCGAGAGTTACTCGTCGCCGCTCCCGCCGGAACGTCATCCCGAGGACATAGCCGACGTGCTGGCCGCGGCCCGGGACATGGCCGTGCGGAACCTCCAGGAACTCGGCTGCGATACGAGCGCCGTTGTCTTCTCGATGAAGGTTCCCGACGGCGTTCGCGTCGGGATGGCCCGGCACCTGGTTACCCTGGCCATCACCAACCTGCTGAGGAACGCCTACGAGTCCTTCATGACGGGGCCTTCGCAGTTCCGCGCAGGCCAGATTGCAGTGAGCGTGGAGTCCGAACCCGCCGAGGTTCGCATCACCATCCGCGACACCGGCATGGGCATGCAGGCCGAGGACCTCGCCGAACTTCGTCTGTTCGTCCCGGCGCGAAGGAACAAGGCCAAGGCCCGAAGCACCGGGTTCGGGCTGCCCATTGCCAATCGATACATCACCGCTCACGGCGGGACGTTGACGATCGACAGCGCAGAGGGCCAGGGAACCGTGGTAATCGTAACGTTGCCACGGCAACCGAACGGATATGACGAGGTGCAGGGATGATGAAAGCGCTGGTAGTCGAGGACGATGCGGAGATCATGAAGTCCGTAGAGGATTCGCTGCTCGGTCTGGGGCACAAGCACGACTGGGCCAGCAACCTTCAGGACGCGAAGCAACTGCTCGAGGCGAACCACTACGATTACGCGCTGCTGGACCTTCAGATTCCGGCCCAGCCGAACCGCGGGTTCGCCAAGATTGAGCACGGCGTCAACCTGCTGGAGACCATCCAGCATATCAAGGGCAAGGGCAGGCTGCCCGTCATCATCATGACGGGCTACGGCAGCGAGTGCTTGGACCAGACCGTCGACCTACTGGCCATCGGCGCGTCCCAGTTCATCTCGAAGCCCTTCCCGGAGACCGGCCGGACGCTGGCCCGCGTCATCCAGGACGTCCTGGCGGAGCACCGCCGCAAGTTCCCCGACGCGGCCGCCGCAGTGAATCAGCCACTCAAGGCGGCACCGTTCGCTGGCGGACCGCTGGCGTTCTATCCGGACCACATCGCGCTGTGCGGGGAAACCATCGTCGAGCGGACCCATCGCGGCCACGCATGGACGGTCCTGCACCTCCTGCGGGAAAGGAATCTGCGCGGGAACTACGTGCGGCACAGCGGCGAGGCGCTGGCGAATGCCGTGAACCGAAGTCTAGGCCAGAACGCCATCGCGCAGTGTGTGGCTGCGCTCCGCGAGCGGGTCGCAAACGCCATGCGCGATCGCCTCAATCTGGTGTGCGGCAAGCACGACGTCATCGACAACCGTGGCGGCGGCTACCACCTGACTCCGAAGATCGTGGTCGAGGTCCACGATGGCGAGGCACAGCCTGATGCGCCGGCTGAAAATGTCACCCGTCATGTCACCGGTGACATAGGGGTGACAAAGCCGGTTGTCACCGCAAATGTCACCAGTGACACGCGAAATGTCACCCCTGGGCGTGCGCTCAACGAGCGGCAGAAATGGGTGCTGGCAGAACTGGCCCGCGACACGAAAATCACCCGGCCGGACGTCGAAAAACAGTTCGGCGTGACCGCCAGAACAGTCAAGCGCGACCTCAAGGATCTGCTCGGACTCGGCCTCGTCGAGTTCGTCCCGCAGCCCCGCCCCGGCCATTACAAGCTCACGGAACGCTGAAATCAGGCCGATTTCCGGGCAAACCGGGCGAAGACAGCCGCGTCGGCTTCGGCGACTTCCAGCGCTGCGGCGAGGAAATCATGCACCAGCGGTTCAAATTTCGGCATGGTTCAATCGGGGTCGGTTTGGCGTGACAGTGTCGA
>Ga0315277_10008933_pt1 | contig 12843 bp, 10 predicted proteins | sample YL17G05_15_MG_FD_203695 | JGI IMG/M metagenome (GOLD analysis project Ga0315277, IMG submission 203695) | Sediment microbial communities from Yellowstone Lake, YNP, Wyoming, USA - YL17G05_15 | ecosystem: Environmental > Aquatic > Freshwater > Lake > Sediment | place: USA: Wyoming | collected...
AGTTGCCTTCCACATAAAACTTGACATGGGGTGTGTCCTCCTTTCTCATTGGGATTGTATTTAGCCAAAAATCTTCCCAAGAGGATAACACCCCTTCTCTTTTTACACCAAAGACTTTACATCAACAACCAATAAGGTTTGCTTGACAAAATCAACAAACTGGCGTCTAATTCTTTCTATGGAGAGAAATATTCTTATGAGAAATAAACTTCATAAATCCGTGATGATAATCTCCATTATCATCATTTCCTTTTTATTCTCATGGGCCTCTGCTCAACAAAAAAAAGTTGAGTCAAAAACAACTGTCAAATACTATAACGAAGACCCGAAAGTTCTTTACTCCCAGGCATGCCAACTTGCTCGCAGCATGCAGGAGAGCGATTTGCAGGTTCTGCAGACCCGGCTGACGGACGCGGCCTTTCTGACAAAACTCGATTCAGCCAAATCCTATGAAGGGCAACCTACGCGTCTTCACGTGGCAGGGGTGCTTCAGATTCTTTCCGAAAATCCCTCTCCATCGGCTCAAAAGGTTTTACTCTCGCTGACGACGTCTCCTGTCTTCTTAGAACACCGGTCACGGGTGGACCTGCTCATTCAGGCTTTGGTGAAGATCAAGCCCGCTCCCCAACAAGCTGTGTTGTTCTGGGATAAGCATTTCCAGCCCGAGGATGGTTACTCCGGAGTGACCGTCTGGGCGCTTTTGGACAATGGTTCGGCGCCGGCTATAGCCCTGTTTGAAAAGAAGATGTTGGACGTACGGTTCCCGGAGACCGAGCGTCGATATTGGCTTACGGCCTGTGTTCTTCAGCATCGTAATGATCTGCCATTGCTCCAGGGCTGTGATCGGCTGTTGGCCAGTCGACTGGAAGACCCATATCGTCTTCTCCTGGTGGATGTTCTGTTTGACTATAAGCCGGATGATTGGTATGGGGTGGCCCATTGGTATAAGCCTCCTCCGCGGGCGAAGGCTTCCAAAGAGGCTTTGGAGCAGCTTCGTGTGGTGGGGCGAAAGGCGGTGGAGAGCCAGCCCCTCTCCAGGATTCAACAGGAGAAGGTTAGGCTGGTGGTACGGGAACTTGATGGGTTGCTTGGCAGCGGGAAATGATCCGGAACGCCAAATCCTCCAGGAGGAAAACGGCTATCACTATTTGAGCTCTGGGGAGTGAGGATCCAATTAAAAATACACCTTATATCTTGGGGATTTTTTTATTGACATACTATTTTCCGCTTTCGTATATTAATCTTCACAAAGTAAGTTTTAATCCCCCTTTCATTTAAGGTGACTTTAGGGATAGCATTCAGGGAACGCGGTTCTAAGTTGAAGTAATCCCACTACTCAACTAGTGTGGTGTATCAGCAATGACTTAACAATGTTGTCATTCCGGACTTGATCCGGAATCCAGTGTTTTCAATCTGGATTCCCGCTTTCGCGGGAATGACAGCTTTCAAATCATTGTAAAGCCGTTATTGAGGCACTACACTAGATGTTATGAATCAATGGTGTCACCTCAGCCTTCTAACTGGAAGAGATAATGATCAATTATAAGGTTAAGCAAGGGGATTGCCTGGCCAGCATTGCCGAGAAACACGGATTCTCCTGGGAGACCCTGTGGAACTTACCCGAAAATAACGAGCTCCGGCGCAAGCATCAGGAGCCTACGATCCTGCTACCAGGCGAGATTGTGCGGATACCGGACCTCCGTAATAAGCAGGAGACTGGGGCCACCGAGCAGCGCCACCAGTTCCGGAAGAAGGGAACGCCGGCGCTCCTGCGTTTACAGATCATGAGGCCAGCCGAGCAGGAGGAAGAACAACCAGCGGAGCCGACGGATGAGGAAGTCCCGGATGAAGAGCCGTTGGATGTCACGGAAGAGGACCCCCTCCAGCCGGATGACGAACCGGAGGAGCCCTGGGCTAACGCCCCATACATCCTGAACATCGACGGTAAACTGAGCGAAGGGCAGACCGACGGGGAGGGGAGGATAGAAGTGCCCATCCCACCGGGAGCAAGGAAGGGCCGCTTGACGATGGAGCCAGGTACGGAGCGGGAAAAGGTCTACCCCCTGCGCTTGGGACACTTGGATCCAATCACCTCATTGTCTGGGGTCGTGGACCGGCTTAATAATCTCGGCTATCACAATGGTTCCCGGCCGACTGAGATTACCCCCGAACTGCGGGAAGCCCTGCGGGCGTTTCAGAAGGCGAACAACCTGCAGGAATCGGGCGAGGCTGATCAAGCGACTCAGGATAAGCTGAGCGAAATACACGGTTCGTAGCCTCTGGCTGGCCAAAGTATTAACAGAAGGTGGACATATGGCTCTGAGTAATAGGATCAAGATTATCTTTGCAACGGTTGACGTCCGCCGGATGAGCCCGCGATGGGGGCCTAACGAGTGGACGTTTCGGGCAACTGTGGCTGAACAGGCCGTAGGCAATCCTAATGCTCGGTTTCCGGCCAACGTGGATGATGACATCACCCTACCAGAGGCGACTTGGTCTCACAACATCGACACTTCGGGGCTGGATCGCATCGAAATCACCTTCGCCGGGACAGCGGAAGCTGAGAGCGGCACTCATGATCTGGGCCGGGTCCGGTGGGTGATGCGATGGGTGAATCGAACTTTTGGACAGCAGGAGCGTCAGTTGACTAACCGTTTCTTTACAGTGACGGTTCGGGTGGAGGTGGAGGTTGAGGGTGCATTCGGAACCCATCCTGAAAACACAATTTACGCCTCCCGAGAAGTTAGCGGTCAGAGGATTTGGACTACGGCGTCCGGTCGGCGTATGATCGCCAGGCTCGAGTTTTGCGAGGTCCGGCCAATCATGGGCGATTGGGCGATGCCGCGGCGACCCACTCAGCCGAGTGGGGCAGGTCCACCCCGGCGGAATGGGCAAGGACGCCCAATAATCAGTGAGAACGACCCGATCAACTTCATCCACAATCCACCCGTGATCCCAATATTAACATTAGCAGAAGCCAATAATCAGACGGCCGCCTGCATCGAATGGACGTATTATTGTCCAGCGGCGCTGGAGTTCACCGATCAGGATGATCGGTTGCGGTGGTCGAAAAGGTCCCTGGCCGATGGGGGAGACGTAGAATTCGTGGGTGGCGACAAGGGCCTTATCATCTACGTCCGCGGTGTCCATGAGGGCGAAGTCTTACTGGAGTGCCGCATGGAAGGTGTGGTGCTTGCAACATATCGGGCCCTTGTCCGGCAAATCCGCGACATCCCATGCCGCTTTACCATCCTCAATGGTCCGGTCGGGGCTCAGCCAATGTCGACCCACCAGGACGTGGAAAATCATAGGAAGGTGGCTAACATTTTGCTGCGTCAGCTTGGGTTGCAACTGGTCCTGGATACTGATCCTACCGCTAATGATGGCGCAGTGGTGTCGACTATCCCCGGCATCTTTCGGATCAACAATGTGGGTGCTGGCGTCACCAGAAATGTCACGGGGAACCAGCCACCCTGCACGAGTCTGAACTACAGACCAAACGTCTTGAACTTCGCATACATCCATTCGGACTATAGTGGCCCAGGCTGGATTGGATACGGCATGGCAACAGATATGAGCGGCAACAGCCTTCCGCTTCCCGCGAGTGACCCTCGGGTAGAAGACAACGGGACGCCCAGCACATCCTGGAGAAGACCAAGCGGCATTCCACCTGACACAGGACCCAATCCCGTAAAAATGCGTGTGTTCCGGAATGCATCCCACAGAAGCGGGCATCCCCAATTGTTCTCAATCTACATTACGAACGGTCTTGGCAATCCGACAACCCCGAGGGGGAAGACCCTTTATGGCACCTGCGTTGCCCATGAAACAGGGCATATTCTTACATTGCGGCATCGGGTGGGCGCTGGGCATGATGGACTGCTACATCCTGCGAATACCAACCTAATGAACGGTACTGTCACGACAATCACCCAGGATTTGGACATCATCCAGGCCAGGGGCATCCTGGGTTGCAACTTCTTGCAGCCAGCCGCCGCACCAGCCGCTGCTGCTCCTGCTGCTGCGCCTGCGGCTCCAGCCGGGCCGGCGCCAGCAGCGCCAGGACCTTGAGAAAGGAATCTTCAATGCCAGATCAAGTCACAAAAGCTGCTACTCCAGAAGACTCCAAAGTCCTCTATTCCCAGGCCTGTCAACTTGCTCGCAGCATGCAGGATAGCGATTTCAAAACTCTACAGGTCTGGCTGACGGACAGCACCTTTTTGACAAAGCTCGATTCAGCCCAGGCCTATGAGGGCCAAGCCATCCGCCTCCGTGTGGCAGGCATACTGCAGGTTCTATCCGAAAATCCCTCACCATCGGCTCAAAAGGTTTTACTCTTGCTGACGACGTCTATTGCCTTTCTGGAACACCGGTCACGGGTGGACCTGCTCATTCAGGCTTTGGTGCAGATCAGGCCCGCTCCCCAACAAGCTGTAGTATTCTGGGATAACCACTTCCAGCCCGAGGATGGTTACTCTGGAGTGACCGTCTGGGCGCTGTTGGACAATGGTTCGGCGCCGGCCATCGCCCTGTTCGAGAAGAAGATGCTGGATGTACGGTTCCCGGAGACCGAACGTCAATATTGGCTTACGGCCTGTGTTCTTCAGCATCGCAACGATTTGCTACTGCTCCAGGCGTGCGAGCGGTTGCTGGCGAGTCGACTTGAGGAGCCATATCGTCTTCTGCTGGTGGATGTTCTGTTCGACTATAAGCCAGATGATTGGTATGGTGCGGGCCATTGGTATAAGCCTCCTCCGCGGGCGAAGGCCGCAAAGGAGGCTTTGGAACAACTTCGTGTGGTGGGGCGAAAGGCGTTGGAGAGCCAGCCCCTCTCCAGGATTCAACAGGAGAAGGTTAGGCTGGTGATGCGGGAACTCGACGCATTGCTTGGCAGTGGAAAATGATCTGGAACGTGGGGCTCATCTGGAGGAAAGCGGCCTTAGGTAATGGTGTTCCAAGTAATCGTCCGAGGCAATAAATACACCTGAGAGGGATTCAATACATCAAGGCATTTTTTGGGATGATTCCAGACCTTCTCCCAAGGTATTCCATGGTTTTGAGCAATGCTTGATATACAATCACCTTGTTTGACTTTGTAATCAGGCATATAGTTTTCTCACCCTAAAATCTTTATTATGACAGAAGTAAGACAGTTATTAATCCCTGATTTCTTGCCCGCTGTTCTCTATCTCACTAACCATTGATTCCAAGCCTCTAAACCTCTGCTATGAAGAGTTGTTTACTTAGAATGGGTTTTTTTGACTGAATGGATACCTTCTTCCTATATTCCTCCATTATCCTCCGATTAGGACTTTACGAGTTGTTGCGAATTCTGAATCACCCCAAAGTACGCCGCATGAAGCAGGCTTGAGATGCCTCATCCACAAACTCCTCCACCCCTACCCAATCATAACTGTCGGGCATCCTATCACAATTTTACCACCATGTGCGGTCATGTCGCCCATGCGGGCAGCAGGCATGTAGCCAATCAGCACTGTGGTTGATCCCATGGCAATCACATCGGGCGGCCCTACGCAGGTGGCCATGTCTCCTACCCGGGCGGCGGGCATGCCGCCGATGATCACCGTAGGGCAACCCATAGTAATCGGCCCACCGACATGTGGTATGGGCGGAAGTCCCGGAGTCACCATCGGACAAGTATGCATATCACCAATTCTTGCTGCTGGAGGCATAGCTTATTCTCCTTTGTTGAAATTAAACATCAAAACTTAAAATGATATTGGAGGTTTGACCCTGAATCCTTATTAAAAGTCTTCCCAAATGTGTAGAGATGACACCCTTGACTCATTTCTGTTTCAACTTTCAACGCCTCACACCATTTATTTTTAACTTGTCAAATTAAAAGATTTGACCGCCATGACCGCGACCTAACCGACTTATAGGAGGTAAAAATCAATTTGTCAAATCAAAAGATTTGACCCCAAGTCTCCCTGACCCCAAGTCTCCCTCACTAAGAGAATAAGTTCTATATGAGGTCATATAGTCGGTAATTTGCTACCCACGAACCTATACCTTCGTATTTAACACCCATTGGGGGATTCAGTTTGCAGACTCGATTTGTATGCAACTCTGGGCAAGAATGATCCCGTGGAAGTTTTGCCAGTGAAAGCGATTTGTCCTTCCAGATTTTGGCAAACTCACGGATTTGTCGCGTTGGAACATCAATTCCTAAATGCTCCTTCCAAAGTGCTTTACGGTACTGTGTAACGAGTCCTCGCCAATGAATCACCATATTACTCTCTCCATCCGTAACAAATCCCCGCCCATTCGCATTAGATGACCCAATGATAGCCCAGGTATCATCTATAATCATTGTTTTGGAGTGTGGATAGATCTGCTGTTGGACTCCGCCCAAACAAGTAGCAAGTGCATATATGCCCAGACGGTCATTGCTGTTCTTGCACCCTTTCAGGTCATCCATAATCTTTCGCTGCAAGGTCAAACCATGCAAGTAAGCGCGGAATCTCGCTCTAGTTATATCCCTTTCCTCCTTCTCATAGAAGTATCCAGGATTTCCAAAATCTTTTGGATCCAAATTGAGGGTCTCTTCGGTTGTAAAGGGAATAACTAGAATCACCTGTAGATTTGGGTTCACTTCCATCGCTTTAACAATTATTTCCCCAAGAGGAGGGTAGAAGATGTATTGATTCTCTATGTATATGTATTGGCGAGCCGCTTTAATTGCATTCTTATAAACCTGCCATGTCCCATCTATTCGGATATCCTGGGGTATTGTCCGCACCGGTGCTAAATCCATATTACCCCCCAATGCGTCCGTCCGCACGAGCTGGACATTTAGTCCTTGTGTCACTCTCTTTCGTTTAGGAGAACTTAGAGCTGATCCTGACCGATCAGCTAAATTCCAACGAAACACGAAAGCGGCTTCCATGTCCTTCACAATATCGCCCTTCACTTGCACACCGACATCATGCCAAAGCATAAATGGTTCCGTTCTACCATAGGTGGCAAAATCTAATATATAATCATGTCGGGGACTATTGTAACGAGAAGGGTCAAAGTCAATTCCTCCGCAGAAGCCCTCTTTTCCATCAATAACCAAGTATTTGTCATGATAGGAACCAAGTTCCAGTGCTATGAAACGCAATGGATGCGTCGAGGTTCTAACCTGTACATCCGAGTGAATTGCTTTTGCATCGCGCGTAGCAAAGTCTGCATTGTGCGAATCGAGCAGTATGTAAATCTTAACGCCCCGGCTGGCGGCCTCGCCAAGGGCTTCTTTTACAGTCTTGCCGGCTGCGTTCAAAGGGGTGTCAACACTGAAGCACCAGGAAGAAATATAGATATAGTTAGCTGCCGCATTTACGGATGCTAAGACACTCTGGAAGAAGGACTCACCATCAATAAGGGGTTTGATCTCTAGAGCGTTCGTCGGAAAAAAGCGTTGGTTGTTCTCAAATTCTTCTGCCCACCAAGGAAAAGCTAAGAGCTCCGGTGATTCGAACTTGATGATTTCCGCTTGGTCCTTGATTTCTAATTTGAAGATATAGTTAAGCACACCCTGCTCCCACGCCCACACCAGGCCGGCATCAGGGATATTATAACCTGTCCTTATACAAGTTCGCTTATCTTTATGATCCGGATAGACTATGATTTTGCTATGTACTAATCGCCAAGGTCTCCGTGCGATATCTTTAGTTTGCCATACAATATCTCGCTGTTCTACGTCGTCATCGTCATCTTTTTGTTTTACACTTGCAAAGGTTCGAACATGATCATTAAGTACTGGATCCACCTCTTCGATCCGAATACGAATCTCTGCTCCTTCACTTAAAACCCTGTTTCGGATTACTGCCCATATTTCTACATGGTCATGTATAAAACAGCGTCGCAATTTTATCCAACCCTGGTATTCAGGGGAGGCGAAGAATTTCGAAAAGTCCCGAAAGTGGGCCGGGATTTCTGGTTCGATTACCCAATCAGCGGATACTTCATATGGAAGGTTTAACAAGTTTGCCGCACTCGCCTGGGTCGCTCGTCGACTAACATTGTGTCTGGTAGCTTTCATTGGTTGAGGTTTAGCCAAACTCATCCCTCTCGGTTGGATTCAGCTTCCATGAACTCTGCTGAGCTTATCTTGGGTCAACTTGTCAAGCTTTCCGGTTTCTTGGAGCCCATGGGCTCTTTGAAAGTCTCGAAGAGATTCGACAGTTGCATCATCCATTTTACCATGGATTTCACCATGGTAGATTCCCAGGTTGGCGAGGCGAGCCTGTGCGCCTGAGACTTCAGAACTTGGGTCGAGTTGGCCAAGGGCTAGCTCAAAACCATCGGTATCCCCTCCCATGAAGAGTTTGGCACTGGATGCGCCAGGAGGAATTTGTGCCCTTAAGTATCCCTGGCTATCAGTGCTTCCTTCATGCCAAGAACCGTCCACATTAATTGAATATTTTTCATTTGCCCGAGGCTCATTACCACTCATTATCCGGATCACCAATTCGGCGGGGACATTTTTCTTCCGAAATCGGTGCCGTTGTTCCGTTCCCCTGGACTCTTCGCGCAATGACTTATCAGGAACAAAGACAATATCACCAGGCATCAGAACATTGGGATCAATTCTAAGGCTTTTCAGATTTGAGTTTTTTGAATGATTCCAAATGGACTGCCACCAAAATCCGTACCGCTCTCCTATACTAGCTACGCACTCTCCTTGCCTTACAGTATGATAGACAGGCATCTATACTCTCCCTGTAAAAAGGGCTATCAAGCAATCTATTAAGCCTACTCCAAAGGCAACCTCTCGGACCGAACATTTGGATAAGTGAAGTTGGGTTTTCGCTTACTTACGTTGTTGTCCTTTGCTCCAGTCGTATTCTGGTATTTCCTGCCCCTCCTTATCATCCTTGATGCGAGTCTCCCAATCATCCCTGAACTCCTCGCCGGTCTGATCTTTCCGCTCCGACGCCTCATCATCCTCATCTGACGCATTGGGATCAATTATTACCATAGCAATTCCTCCCTTCATCATCTCTCTTGAAACAGGTGAAACATGCTGTTGTTTTATAGTTTGGATCAACTTTAGCCTGAAAGCCCTGCTGAATACGATAAACTGCCCTTCACATTGTTGACCGCTTTCATTCTTCCCTACAACCAAATTACCCCGAGAGGCACCTGTTGGAATGGAAACTTCTACAAGTCAATTTTTATTAGTTGTCCTTTGCAATAGTTTCCCGTCAATAATCAAGTAGCATGGTTCATTGCCCCGAGGCTTTCCAATCCGTTTTATATAGATCCGAAATTTTGCTGGTACCCCTTTTCTTATAAAACAATGTTTTTGTTCTGTAGCCCCCGACTGTTTGACTTTGTAATCTGACATCCTCACGCCTTCTCCTAGACCTCCTTATCGAGTCTGGAGAATGTAATCTCACAAGTTCCAGGATCAATACCATCTACGCGGGCAAAACCATTTTCATCCAATGTGCCTTCGGCCACCGTCTTTCCGTCGGGCAAAGTCTCCTTTTATCGTTTTCCTTTATCAATTCATTATCCTGGCTTCAAATGATATTTGAAGATTTGATTTCAAATCCTTACCATTGAACATCAGGGGGCCCTAAGCTACCAGCATTGCCGATTTCGAGAGATTGATGAAAGATTTTTCCATGGCTTCCCTGAGACCCTTGGAGAGTTGTTCTCTTTCATTTAAAGGTTCTTTATCCTTCTTCAAGATGAGTTTTCCTTCATCGACTGAAGACATGAGATAGTCCATTAATTCATCATGATTGCGGGTGCCATCCAGAACGGGGATAAGTCGAATGCTGACAGGATCAAGATGGACAGGCATATGACGCTGGTTTACGGTAAATCCCCATTTACTGAGGAGGTATTGCGATAATCTGCTCGTCTTGAGATAGGGGGTTATTTCATTAATAAAGTGGCCTTGCCAGGTGTGAAGTTCTACAACATTCAACGAATAACAGTGAAGGAGGTCATTGAAAAGAATTCTTCGAAGTTCCGTATCGTTTTCAACGGTGCCGATACCCATATCCCTAACTTTCCTTACTGCATTCTCATACAACGTAGTCATAGCCATGGCCTTTGGCCATTGCTCCTTTAAAACCAGGAAGGCGGCTTTGGTGATTGGAAATTCCGTCTCTATGTTTGCCCCTGAAGGCAGCCGAAAGGATTGTTTCACGCCCCCTGACAGATTCACCGGTTCTGCTGACGGTGTCGCGGCTGATGCGACAAGAAAATCCTGCTTCTCTAAATTCTTTAAATTTCGTTCCAGATGCTGCTCCTTATGGCAGAGGAGTGTCCGTCTGAAGTAGCGGTACCTGAGGAAATCCATATACTGTTCGACACGGATGATATCTCTGCTGATCCTGTTAAGAGTATCGGATACCTCCTGAGGAAATCCGCTCGTCATCATTGTCGCAAACTCAGCCTCTCCGAGGTATTGCATGCCGTGTTTTTCCGCCCGTTCTACAAACTGGTAAAAATAGAGTGGCGAGTTGAATTCTTCCATATGTTCGTGAAAAAGATACCAGTCTCTGCTCTCACGAATAACTTTTATTTCATCTTTCAGAAGCGGACCGACCGGCTTATCAGAAGGGACAGATTGTTCAAGAAAATCGAGGAGCGCCCGCGCCTGTTTTATCTGATTCGGCGTATCCTTGAACTGAAGGGCATGGTAGAGCATCATATGGCGTATCATCCCGCGCATATGCCATCCAGGGTATGTATTATAACTGACATAGGCGATTCCATGTGGCCTGAGGTTTTTTGACGAAATGGAAAGAATCTTCTCCTGCACGTCATTGGACACCCAAGAAAAGACACCATGGCAGATAATATAGTCAAATGTGCCCCATGATTCGTCTACCTCCGTAATGGAAGCGTGCTCGATGCGGATGTTCCGTAAGCCGAGATCGCGTATTCCTTCCGAGCCCCTCTCCACATGTCGCTTTGATAGGTCGACCCCGATGAATTCGCTTTCAGGAAGACTGTATGCCATCGGGATGAGGTTGCCCCCGCTTCCGCATCCGAGTTCCAGTACTCTACACTCTGTCACCGGCTTAGGAGACATTCCGAAGAGACGACCAATGGTTGCAAGGCGCTCTGGATGGCTTTGAGGGAATGGGTGACTTACATATGGAATCTCGTCGTAGGAAGTATCTCTGTTTGTGTTCTCCATCAGCCCTTCCTACACTTTACCTTGACCCTTCGTATCAGAAGAGCCTGTATACTTTTGGCTTGAATCTGTATCCGAAGATGTTTTTTGGGTAGATCCTTTGGAATCAGATGTTGACTGGCCAGTTCCTTTCGAACCAGATGTTTTTTGACTCGATTCTTTGGAACCAGATGTCTGCTTCTTTGATCCCGCAGAACCAGATCCTTTCTCCCATGCATCTTTGTCTAATGTTGGGAATGTGATTTTGCATGTTCCTGGATCTATCCCGCTGATTTTTGCATGGCCCATTTCATCCAGTGTTCCCTCGGCTACGGTTTTTCCGTCGGGCAGGGTCACCTTATATTTTTCTCCTGGAACGGGATTGTCTTCCTCGTCAACCAACTCAATTTCGATCCAGCTTTTCTTATCTTCTTCTTCATCCGTGGGGTCTTTATGGCGTTTTTCTTGACTGCTTACATCTTTTCCAGGAGATGCGTCTGCAGCGGCATCCGGAGGGGAGGGTGCAACCGGAGGCACAAGGGCAGCAGAGGCTGGTGCAACTGGAGGGCCACTTCCGCTATTGATATTGACCAGAGGGGCTCCTGTGATAAAAATAGCCGCAGGGGTGAGAATGATACTGCTCCCTCCTGCTTTGAGCTCGATACCTGTTGCTCCTTCCAATTTCAAATTCATTCCCTTTAAATGATAGGTTCCAGTCACATTTTCGCTGTGGTTTGCATTAAAACTCTCGATCATATTGCCCGTTACTTTAAAAGAGGATGAGCCTGTCACCTCAACAGCCTTCTTGCCGCCGACTTTCAGGTTATAGTCACTTTTGACCTCCCGGAACTCGCTCTTTTCCACCATCACATGCTTATCGAATTCGATCTTCTCCTTCAGATCCCGCTTGACGATCAGATGCCGGTCATTGCCGACGAGCTCCCGGCGGTCACTCTTCACCCGGATATCGAGATCCTTCTCCGCATGGATGAAGAGTTGTTCCTCGCCTTTTTTGTCTTCGAACCGGATCTCATTGAAGCCTTCTGCTCCGATGGAGCTGTTCGTCTTGATCGTGCTCTTGGTCTTCTCATCGGGAAGTGGGTATGGCGGCATCAGGTCCGCATTGTAAACCCTGCCTGTGATCAGGGGCTGGTCCGGATCTCCTTCGAGAAAGTCGACCACGACCTCCTGGCCCATCCTCGGTGTGAAGATGGCGCCATACTGTCCACCGGCAAAGAGGCTTGCCACCCGTATCCAGCAGGAAGATTTATCATCCTTCTTTCCCTCCCGGTCCCAGTGAAACTGGACTTTGATGCGGCCGTATTTGTCCGTGTAGATCTCTTCCCCTTTTGGCCCGACGACCACCGCGGTCTGGATTCCTTTCACGATGGGCTTAGGGGTCTTTCTTTCCGGCCGGAAGACGACTGAGGAAGGAATCGAGATGAATCCATTTGTATAGCTGAACTTTTCTTTGGGATCGGCCAGTTCTTCGAGCGCCTGAGGTTGTTGGCCTTCGTGACGAATCTCCGCAAGAAGGTATTCCTGATTGAAGCTTTTGCGCTCATGGTCAATCAATTTGAATTTGAAGCCAGGGGTCAAACGGGGAGAGGTGCTCTTTGCCTCTGCCTTCTCTTTAAAGGTGATGGACTCCTCCAGACGGACTTTGGTCAGTCCTTTCCCCCGGTTCTCCTCGATAT
>Ga0315277_10008934_pt1 | contig 12843 bp, 12 predicted proteins | sample YL17G05_15_MG_FD_203695 | JGI IMG/M metagenome (GOLD analysis project Ga0315277, IMG submission 203695) | Sediment microbial communities from Yellowstone Lake, YNP, Wyoming, USA - YL17G05_15 | ecosystem: Environmental > Aquatic > Freshwater > Lake > Sediment | place: USA: Wyoming | collected...
AAACCGCATATAAAAGGCACACGAATTAAGGTAAGTTTTATTTTGGAATTGGTCTCGTCTGGCTGGACGATCGAAGAGATTCTACAAGAATACGAACATTTAACTCGCGAACAGGTTATTGCGGCGTTGATTTATGCAGGTCGCGTCGCAGATATTCATAGAGGTAAAGTGGAAATCTCCAATGAAATATAAATTCTTCTGCGATGAAAATATTACCAAAAAAATACAAGAAACCATTAAAAAATTTGGTTTCCAGGTCGATTCAGTAAGACATCAAAAGTTATTCGGTATGAATAATGGGAATCTCTTGAATCTCTGGACGAATTGAAAAAAGATCATACCTTTTATCCTCATCCTAACAACACTTCGAAGCTCTCATATACATTATCGAAAATCTGATTTAAATGAGAGATGGTTCAAAATATATAAATCTTGAATACTTAGAAAAAAGTTTTATACTAAGAAATATCACTTTCACTTAGTGGTATAAATGGTTGAAAATGTTGTAAAAGTGTGCAATAAAGGAATGATTTCAATCCCAGCTGCTCTCCGGAAAAAATATAAAATTAAAGATGGCGATTCTATTTTAGTCAAGGAGGACGACGATGGGAATATTCGATTAATTCCTATTGAATCTGTGGAAGCCTTGAGGCAAAGAGCCTTGACAGTAGAGGAGTTTCGGGAAATATATGAAAAATCTCGGAAGGAAGATAGGGAGTTAGAGCGGTAAATGTCCCGTGTATGCCTAGATGCCGGAATTATTTCGCTCTACTACCAAAAAGATCCACCTCAGAAAATCCTTGATCTAATAACTGCGATCCAAGAAGGGCAGATTCTGGCATTTACACCTGGTGTTATACTAGTTGAAGTTTTTAAACATCTATGTATTGCTGGCGGTAAAGACTATGCGACCAGTTGTCTTCGTTCATTTCTGCATAATATACGACCCAAATTAACAGAATTAACTCCTGAACTCATTCTAATCGCAGGTCTCTTTAAATGCCAATATCGGAATAAAATCTCCTATAATGATTCAATTATAATCGCTACAGCATTAAAGGAAAAGGCTATTCTTCACACCACGGAAAAAAATTTACCTCTAATTCGCCATTTACAAAGCGTTTCATATACATTTTAAATTCTTTCTATCCGCTCAATCTTTTCTGATAAACCCCTTCACCACTACCTTTAATTAATTTCTGATAAATGTATTCTTGAATTTAGTTCACACACTGAGTAATAACGAAGGGAACGTATTTGAAAATTGATTTTCATTGCCACCTGTTTTACAAGCAGAACACGTCGGAAGCGATGATGAAGCAATTCGGCGTTTTCGATGGGTATGGGTTTGCGGAAAGAATCAGAGAGAATCTGGCGCGAATTGAACCAATCTCTGATGAAAATATTATTCTTAAGACGAGTGCACATGCAAGACGAGCAGGATTAGATAAAATCGTAATGCTTTCGGCGAGTGCGAATGAGAATACCTTAATGAAGGAGTGGGTGGCAACGGAGCCAGACTTATTTATTCCCTTTTTCAATCCGCCTGAGAAGTCGGAGGATTCGGCGGAAATTGCTCAAGCGGTTGAACACGCACTAAGTGATGACGGCTTTAAGGGGCTCAAAATGCTACTGCCGTTCCGTGGCAAGTATGTGAATGAAAAGAAGCTGTATCCCGCCTATGAGATGGCCCTGAAATACAATGTGCCGGTTCTCTTTCACACAGGATACCCTCCGCCAGGCACCCCTGGCCCACGGATGAAGCTGAGCATGGCGCAACCTGCATTTCTGGACGAAGTGATTGCCTCTTTCCCGAAATTGAAATTAATCATGTCGCATTGCGGCTATCCATGGAGCGATGTGGCGGTGGCCATGGCCTGCCAGTTCCCGAACGTGCATCTGGATATTAGCAATCTCATGTATATGATGCCGAATAAGTTACGGGAAATCCTCTTGCACGCGAAAGAGGTGATTGGGCTCGATAAGATTTTATTTGGAACCGATGGATTCTGCCCGGAAATGATGGAGTTTTGCGTCTATTTATTTGAAGCGGTGGATTACCTGACCGCGGAGGAAATCAAAAAGATTATGGGGTTGAACGCCCAAAAATTACTCCAGTTACGCTGATTTCACGAAGTCTATGACTTTCTGCAGTTGCTCCGGCTTAAAATCCAGTTTTTTATTGGTGGGTGGGAGTTTTTCTTCGTAGAAGAAGCTGGGCAACCGGTTTAATTGCACGATACCAGCGCGAGCGTTGAACTCATATTCATTGAGCAGGACCTTTTTACCGTACTGGGTCAATTTTTCAAAACTGAAATCCCACTCATATTTAGCCTTAAGGGCCTTAACCACATGCTCCATTACCCATCTATCTGGACCCACAAAATAGCAAATACCGAAGGAATCGCAAAGAGCGATCATGATTTGAAGTTCTCGGGACAATTCTACTTTGCCCTCGGTTTCCGAAAGTTCCCCGTAATTTTTCTGGGGATCCCATCCAGTGCGTCCTGCAATTGCGGGACCGGAGGTATGATCTGCGCCCATAGGCGAGGTGGCATAGGTGACGCCTAGTGCTTTGAATACCCGCGGGTCATAGGCAGCAAACCCCTGTCCCTTACACTGGGGAACTCGAGTCACTCCAAGGATTTTCCCTGCCGTAGTACATCCTGATGCAATGAGCTTTCCTTTGATGGTCCCTTCCCTGATTTCTTGCAACAATGCTAATACCCCATCTGCATCACCCCACTCAAGTAAGCCTGCCTCCATAGCAACTGCCATGGCATTTCCCATTTCAATGCTATCCAAGCCGATATCATCATAGGTGCGATCGATTTGGGCGATCTTATCTAAATCACTGATAAGCAGGTTAGAGCCATTTAACGCGATAGTCTCATATTCCAGTCCAGAAGTGATGTAATTGCCCTCCCGATCCACATAGACATTTGAGCAACGAATGATACAACCTGGAAGACAGGATTCCGTGGGATTTCCATGGCGACTGATGATGTTGTTATACATCCGTTCGCCGTTTATCTCACCTACACGGTCAAAGCACCCAAATCGGAAATTCTTAGTGGGAAGACCCCCTATTTCATTTGACACGGCAATTAATCCAGCTGTTCCGTAGATTGTAAGCATTTTCTTCTTTGGAATCAGAATTTTATTAAAATCCCTTGTAAGTCTATTAAATTCCTCTAAATTTTTAATAGGCTCTCGCTCGGGCTCATCGGGGCGCAATAGAACTAACGCTTTTATTTTCTTGCTCCCTAACACGGCTCCCAAACCCCCCCGACCTGCATGGCGCGAGGGTCTCCCAGATAAATCGCTCGCTGCGACAGATGCTGCCGCGAGTAACATTTCACCAGCAGGACCGATGGAAAGGGTCGCAATTTTTTCTCCCCATTTCGCGATTAGTTTTGCCACTGTTTCATAATTCCCTAAGCCTTTTAATTCTGGAACTTTCACAAATTCAACCTTTCCTTTTGAAATAACCAGCACAAATAGACTATTTTCCTCGGGTATCTCCTCAATAACAATAGCACGAAGACCCAGATGACTCATACGCGTTGCTGCAAGTCCACCTACATTACTTTCCTTGATGCCGCCCGTCAAAGGACTTTTCGCCCCAACTGATAAACGCCCCGGGCATGGAAAGGTGCTCCCCACGAACAACCCATTGGCAAAAATTATTTTGTTCTTGGATTCTAAGGGGTGACACGTGGGTTCCACTTCATCCAGAAGGATCCTTCCCGTTAATGCCCGTCCAGCTAGCATAGTATAATCTGGTTTCAATTCTTCAGATTTGTACTGCTTCGTTTTCATATTAATTCGCAATAGCTTTACCATATTCAAGTCTTTTCCTGCTAAATTATTTCAGAATTGCTCCGTACCGTGCGGATGAAACATGCTGTGCATAGTATGCGAGAAAACCCTTTTGAACTTTCTGTAGGGGTCTTCTCCAACTTTTTAATCGGGTCTTTATTTCCGCATTACTTAACAATAAATCCAATTGACGATGGGGAATATCAATTCTTACATAATCGCCTTCTCTGACGACCGCTAAGGGTCCGCCCTCCGCGGCTTCCGGACAAACGTGCCCAATACAAGGTCCTCGGGTTGCTCCAGAATATCTTCCATCGGTGACCATTGCGACTGAATCTCCCAGCCCCATGCCTATCAAAATTGCCGCTGGCAGTGAAAGCTCACGCATGCCTGGCCCGCCTTTAGGACCCTCATTTCGGATGACTAGCACATCTCCCCTCTCTATACTCTTTTCTATCAATGCCTTCTTCACTTCCTCTTCACTTTCAAAAACTTTAGCTGGACCTTCATGAACTAACATATCCGGATGTACCGCACTTTGTTTTACAAGCGCCCCCTCTGGAGCTAAAGAGCCTTTTAATATCGCTAATCCTCCTTCCGTTGCCAATGGAGAAGCGATCGAATGAATAATATTTGAGTCGATTTTTTTCACCGCTTGGAGATTTTCTCGTAAGGTCTTACCTGTGACGGTGATACCATCTAAATACAGGATTTTCTCTAATTGTTTTATAACCGCATAGACTCCCCCCGCTTCGTAAAAATCTGTCAAAGTCAAATTTGAAGTAGGCTTGAAGGTTGCAAGTAGCGGGGTAGTTTTGCTCAGACCATCAAAATCATCCATGATTAATTTAATTCCGAGTTCCGCGGCTAGTGCACTTAGATGCAAAACCATGTTAGATGATCCCCCTACTGCTAAACCCACACGACTGGCATTTTCTATCGATTGGGCGGTAATTATTTTTGTAGCCGAAGTTTTGGCAGATAACAGTTTCATGATCAATTCTCCGGTTTGTTCTGCCATTTGGAGTCGACTAGGAGCCGTTGCTGAGAGCGCCGCACAGCCGGGTAATGAAAGCCCCATTGCTTCCACTAGGCAACTCATCGTTGCGGCAGTCCCCATCATATTGCATAATCCAACGCTACAACAGATTTCTGATTCCATCTGATAAAATTCCTCTTCAGAAATGAAGCCCGCATTGTACGCCCCAATTGCCTCTTTGATATCGCTTGTTACGTAGGTTTTATCTCCAATTTTTTTCGGGTCCATAATGCCGCCTGTCAGAAAGATGGTCGGAATATCGCATCGTGCTGCAGCAAGCAGCATTCCCGGGATGATTTTATCGCAGGAACAGAGCATCACCATAGCTTGGGCGGAATGAGCCTTGACCATCATCTCCACCGATGCGGCAATCACTTCCCTTGAAGGAAGAATATAATGCATTCCCTCCCCTTGCGCAATACCATCACAAGCTGCAATCGTATTAAATTCAGCGGGCATCCCTCCCGCTTTCCGAATTCCCTCTTTCACATATTCCGCCAGTTTGCGTAGATGTATATGTCCAGGAGTGTATTCACTCCAAGAATTCGCTATTGCAATCAAAGGTTTCCTCAAATCCTCTTCGGTGAATCCAACCGATCTATATAGTGCTCTGGCATAGGCTTTGAGGGGATCTAACTCTTTTTTCATGATCTGAAGTATCCGTCTGAAGTATTAAAAATTTATTAAAACGCTTTGAAAAAAAATAGAAAGGAGGGGTAAGAGTCAATTCTTTTCATTGGGCACTGGGCTATATCCATGTTCCAGAATGGAGACAAAGCTTAAACCGAGGATATAAATCGTAATCCACAAAATCATGTAGGTTTCCAAATGCATATACCAGTTTGGTTGCGTTAGATTGACGAATTTATGCGGTTCATTAGTGGTGACGAATGTTATCCCCAGACACCAGAGCTGCGAATAGAGTTCAACGAGATCAACCGTGTACGCGTTAATCAGGATACCCGCCGCAAAGTAAGCATTGAATAACGCATCTGATTGGGCATAATGCGTGTTAATCATTTCGTATCCGGTTGCCTGAAATTCAGCGACCGAAGGGGGACTTGATGTCGAAATCATCCATGCGGTCGTAAGATTGGTATACGCCTTTGTGATGTCCAACCAATTTCTGTTGCCCACGGCGATCCAGATCTCTTTATTGAGCCCCGAGGCGTTCAGTAGCGATAGGCAGGTGTTGAAATAGTCGGCATAATGGGGATGACCGGCAGGGGGTGCTTTAAAATCAGCATCTAAAATTAGATTATGTGATTTCGTGAAATTGATGGCTTCTTCTAAGGTTGGAATCGATGCATTCTGGAAGGCGAGAATTTGGGCCTGAGAGACAAGCCCCTTGGCAATTGCTCGATACGGATCATTTTCGACAAACCATACACCCGCATTCAGTTGTTTTAACTCCGCTAGCGTAAAATTGGACGCGGGCTCTTCTGCTCGCGTAGGAAATATTTCCTCAACATTTGTTGTTCGTTCCAACGTATCATCATGCATCAAAAAGGGAACACCGTCCTTACTGATCTGAATATCGATTTCCCAGCCGTCGCAGGTCAGATTGTACGCCAGTTCCGCCGATACGAGCGTATTTTCTGGGACAAGATGCGCTGCACCCCGGTGTGCAATTATTAACGGTTTAGGAGGAAGTGGGCCTCTTAAAACATTGGCGGGTGCAAAGATAAAAGGCATAAGAAACGCCATTCCATACCCGACTACGATGCATATCAACAGGACAATCGCTTTTACTCGCGGGTTTAAGCCGTTGCCCCCAGGCGCCTTCATCCAATTATGAACCATTATCAAGAGAGGATACAGCACGATAAAGAGGGCGACGGATACGCTGAGAAAAATAAATATGCTGGCATTCTCTAACACGGATCCCACGATTGCCGCTTCCTCGCCAAACAGCACAAGTAAAACCACTAAGAGTAAATCGAAAAGAATTAAGAATACCATTGAGACTATTATATGGAGTAGGGCGGGTTTTGCTATACCGGTTCGGATTAATCGTCTAATGTTGACTAATGCTAAGATTCCAGTATAGATTACAGGGATTGCCAGTAAAAGGATCAGTATCGTTACATAATCCAGCTGCACTCCTATAAAGCCAGTAAGCTCTGCATTAAAATCACCCCAGTAAGGTTCAATTGCCAGAACAATTCCTAAAATAATGAATATGTTTATGAACGCCACCAGAAACAACAGAATCCATTTCTTTCCCTTCGTCCTTTGAAACCAATTCATTTCCGGCATTAGATTCTCTCCTGTTCTATATTTTGGTTATTATATAGTAGGTCCAATTACCTAAAAAATTAAATAGCTGCAAAATTTGACTATCTCACCAAGCATTTGTAACCTTAGGAAGGACCGAAAATGAAACTGAAAGGGAAAAGAATTGTTATACTTATTGAGAATTTATATGAGGATCTGGAAGTCTGGGTTCCCTACTATCGTTTGACCGAAGAAGGCGCGAAGGTCTCGCTGGTTGGACCGGAAAAGAAGGAATTCAAAGGGAAATACGGGTATCCTGCTATCCCGGACATGAGTATAAATGAAGTCAAGGTCGATGAAATCGATGCGGTTCTCATCCCTGGCGGATTCGCACCAGACTTTCTGCGTCGCTATGACGCCATTATCAACCTCGTTAAATCTGCTGCCGCAGCCGGTAAAATCATTGCCGCCATCTGTCATGGTCCCTCTGTGCTAGTGAACGCTGATGTCCTTAGAGGCAAAAAAGCCACCTCTTTCATGGCAATTAAGGCGGATGTGATTAATGCCGGGGCCAAATATCTTGATCAGGAAGTGGTTCGGGATGGGATCCTAATAACCTCGAGAAAACCACAAGATTTACCTGCCTTCTGCAAAACAATCATTGAAGCACTTCAAACATAAAAAATTTTGAAACCAGCGCAATTTTCTCTTATTTTTTTATTATAAATTATGAACCATTCTCTCGAACTCACCAGTTCCAACACAAGTTTGTTTCCATAATTTATTTAAAGCTTTATAATAATAGTTTCATAATCCAAATAAGGGATAACACTATTTGAGGAAGCAGCCTTTTATGAGTAAAGGAATAGCAGTAATAGCTATTATTGCCTTAATAATAGGTGCGTTTGCGCTAACATTCGGGATATCCACTTGGATAACAATGGCAGGAACGCAAGGAACCGAAAAAACATCTGTTGATTATCGCAGTTTTGATGCTACGATTTTTTGCAGTCCCGCTTCTACTTGGCAAGTTATTCCTTGGTCGTCCAATATAACCGTTACGCTGGAAACCGACGAAGTAATCTACTTCTCCTTCCAAGCGCAAGCAGTTGTTCGCGGTAGAGCCGGTGGCGATTCATGGATTCAAGTAAACTTAATGCTTGATGGTCTCTTAGCCCCTATTGCGTATGGTATATTTTCGACTAACTCATCCTCCGATGTAGTCAAAGGATTAATTGGATTCCAAGTACTTAGAACTGATTTAGACCCGGGTACTCATACTGTGGCAATTGCCTATATGGGAAACGTTGCCACTAACTATCTACAAATAAGTACTTTCTTTGTTCAGTGGTTCCCCGCTGGCGCCTTTTAATTTCCTCTCTTTTTTTTTCTTAGTAAACCTTATTTGATTTGATTTATAAGGGGTTTAAAGTGATTATGATAAATTCTTAAAAAGAATTTATACTAAGAAAAAGCATGCAATCTAATTCACCTTTTAGCAATAAAGTAATGACGACGGAAGAAGCTGTAAAAAGTCTCATTAAAGATGGAGATTCACTCGCCATTGGAAATTTTTTAACTTCACTTCCATTCGCCATTGTCCATGAAATAATACGCCAGCGGAAAAAGAATTTGGAATTGATTTCGCAATCTGGCATTGAAGAAATTGAGCTCCTTTTGGGCGGAGGTTGTTTAAATCGGATTTCAACCGCCTATAATTATCGCTCCGGCGGTAAAGAGGCGCCAACAGAGCTAGAGCGATCTTTAAAGAAAGCGGCTAAGGGAAAATTGGACCTAAAATTCGAGGATTATACCAATTTTACATTACTTGCACGGCTTATGGCTGGTGCTTTGGGTTACACCTTTATCCCTGTTCTCCCTGCTATAGAGTATAGCGATGTCTTTAAAATTAACACCTATCACAAAGATAAATTCAAGGTTATCAATTGTCCTTTTACGGGAAAGAGAACCGTCGTGGTTCCCGCCTTAAATCCTGATATTGCAATTGTACATGTCCAACGCGCCGATAAATATGGAAACGCCCAATATTGGGGCTCTATCGGAAATTCGAAATGGGCTAACTTAGCCGCCAAGAAAATTATTGTCAGCTGCGAAGAACTTGTTGATCATGAAGTTATTGAACATAATCCATCTTTCACGATTATCCCGGGATTCCGCGTAAATGCAGTAGTTGTCGAGCCTTGGGGTGCTCACCCCTCAGAACTATCAGGATACTATTGTTTTGATGTAGTATACCGTGCATACTTCTTTCTCCAAGACCGGGCCGCTAGCGGCTTGAGTACCTACATGAAAGAATGGGTGTACGGTGTTAAGAATCGATCAGAGTACATAGATATGTATGTAGATAAATTCGGTTCAGCGAAGCTGAATGAGCTTAAACCAACTTCCTATTTCACCTCTAGTGTTAACTACGGATACGCGCCAGAAATATGGGACGAAAAGCAATTTTGCCGCTATCTCAACATCACCAAAGGCGAATTTCTGGAAAAATTAGAGCGATTAGGCTCATATTACGGGGTGTGTAAAGATGAGTAAACCTAACTTTACCCTGAAGGAATTATTGATCATCCAAATTGCAAGAGAAATAAAGGACGGCGATATCGTCATTATTGGTCAAGGTCTACCTATTATGGCAGGTTGTTTGGCCAAAAAAACTCATGCTCCCAATGCCATTTTGGCCACAGAGGCAGGGATGTTCGATTACATTCCTCATATCGCTCCTTTACACATCGCCGATCCGACATGCACACGTGGCTATACATACTCTACAGATTTATTCGATCAATTCACCGTGCTGTGTTATCGTGGCTATGTCGATGTTGCGGTACTAGGCGCAGCGCAGATCGATAAATATGGCAACATCAATTCAACCGTCATTGGATCTTACCTGAATATGGATAAGAAAGATATCCGCTTGCCGGGCGCAGGTGGCGCGCCTGATTTTGCCGCCTATGCAAAAAAAGTGATAATAACCTTGTTGGGTGGCGAATTCGTTGAAAAGTTGGATTACTTCACATCGCCTGGGTATTTGAATGGCGGAACCAGTAGAGATGACACCGGCGCTTTTCAGCCAGGGACTGGCCCCTCCATGATTATTACAACACAAGCAATATTTAAATTCGATCCACAGACTAAAGAGCTTTACTTAGATGCCGTATATCCTGGAGTAAAAGTCGAAGAAGTCAAAGCGAAGGTACCCTGGGACCTTAAAATCGCCGAGCATTTACGCGACATACCCCTACCCACTCAAGAAGAAATCGAGTTTCTGAGAAACTTTTCTCCTCAAGGAACCGCCTCTAATCAGGTGAATATGGAAATATTGGCTAACGCTGTAAAAGCATTCACTGAAGGCGGTCATGAATTTAAAAGAAAGAAATTGGCACTCGAGCAAAAGGCACAACAAAAGGAACTTGCGAAAGCAACACAAGCGGAACCTGAAAAATCAACAGCAGAAAACGAACCCGATAATGCGCCTCAATAGACTTCTTTTTTTTCAAATTTTTAAGAAAATCTCTTTTTTTTTCCCATTTTTCTTCGATTTTCTTTATTCAGGATTCTCGTCCTGATCTTCTGAGTGATGACAGGTGCTGCAACTATCCGAACGATCCATCTCACAGGATCCTGTTCCACAGCCTTCATCCATTAATTGGTTTATGTAATTATTAAGAAAAGTATTCAGCAATTCTTTTGGAAGCTCCCCAAAGAAAAAGTTCCGGTAATGATCATATACTTTAGTTACCAGATCCCCATTTTGTAACTGAAATTGTACATTATCTTCGTTTTCGGTGATCTTATATTCAATGGGACCCTTCTCTCCGGTCAATTGCGTTAATAATTGCTCGAAATGAGTCCTATTAACGGGTTCTCTCTTCACCCCATTTCCGAGATAAATGATTTTTACCCATTTCTCGAGGTCATTTTTTTCTACTTTAACGTTTCTGGTCATTTCCTGTGTCATATCTTGCCCGAATTTAATTGATTCTTGTTTCGCCATTTCAAGCAATCTTTTTTTTAATGCATCTTTATCGAAATCCATCTGGTTCATGCCTCATTGATTCATATTAAAAATAATTAATTCCCAATGCTATGAATAAAGAAAATTCAAGCCCCATTTAATCTTTATTGTAATTTTTGCTCTTTGTTATTTATCACCCCTAATCTTAAATTACCTCAATTAAAATTTATTTTAGTTGACTAAATTGAATTTACAGGAAGTATATAAAATGAAGAAGCCATACGGCTCTGGTTATTTCGGCGAATGGATTCAGGATGAATTCGGGCTGCCTGCCTATCGTTATACTTGCGATCAAAGAAACGATCCCAAGGCGATTTCTCCCGTAAATGAGTTTTGGCGTCCAAAAACCGAACATTTACACCAAGTCGGAAATGACCGGTTGATCGGTATCGCATCAAATTATGGTCATGTTCAGGTGCGGCAGGATGAAGGGAGTCCGAAATTCCTCAATGATCATGACCCCGAAAAGGGCATTTATGCAGGTGGGTTTGGTTATTTAACCGATGGAGATACCATCCTCAGCACATATTACCCCGGTCACGCTGAATCCTTTGACCGCATTTTTGGAATGAGTTACTACCGAAAAAGCGTTGAAGGGGAGGGTTTGAAGGCTGAGCAAACTATCTTTGCGCCGTTCGGGGATGACCCCCTCCTGATTTCGCAGGTGAAGATATCAAATAATCGTAAAACCTCGGTAGATCTCAGGTGGATTGAATATTGGGGCTGTGAAATGTATCAAATCTCCTATAAGGCCTTCATAATGGGGCTGATTTCTAGAAAAACCACCGTGCCCGCGTTGCGGCGCCAGTTTAATATGAATTTCGAGCATAAGTTTACTTCTCTCTCCCAATACGGTATTTTGGCGACGAAACATTTCAAGGGGCTACGATTGGGCGAGAAATTAAAATGGGGGATCATGAAATTCCTTATAGGGCTCTTCTTCAGAAAAATGAGCGGGGGCAGTATTAAATCTCCCGTTAAAGAATCTGTCTTTGAAGATACTTCTCCTCCTCCGACCTTTCTAGTCTCATTGGATGCATCCGCAGATGGGATGTCCACCAGTCCCATTAAATTCTTCGGAGAAGGGAATATCCTATCTCCTCCAGGGTTAAAGACACCGCTCGCTCCCGATATTGAGCCGACTGGACCGTTAGGCGGTCTTTTTCTCGAACGAAAGCTGCATTTGGACCCAGAGGAGACAGGGACTTTATATTTCGCCTATGGCTATCTCCCTGAAGGCTTTGCTCTGGACGCTCTCATCGCAAAGTATAAGATTGATCTCTCAGAATTACTCCAGAAATCATGTGAAAACTGGAAAAATGACCGAATCAAGCTCACCCTAGCTGATGAGCCCTGGGTCGATCGCGAACTCCAATGGCATAACTATTACTTGCGGAGCAACCTGACCTATGACAGCTTTTTCAAGGAACATATCTTATCGCAAGGACATGTGTATCAATACCTCATTGGTTTTCAAGGGGCCGCCCGCGACCCACTGCAACATGCTCTACCCTTTATTTATTCTAACCCAAATATTGTTAAGGAAATCATCCGTTATACCCTGAAAGAAGTGAAGCCCAATGGTGAGATTCCTTATGGGATTTGCGGCAGTGGTATGGTCCTCCCCGCCCCCTATAAACCAAGCGATCTTGAAATGTGGTTGCTATGGTCAACCAGTGAATATGTCCTTGCTACCCGCGATTTAAGTTTTCTCGACGAAGCCGTTCCT
>Ga0315277_10008935_pt1 | contig 12842 bp, 9 predicted proteins | sample YL17G05_15_MG_FD_203695 | JGI IMG/M metagenome (GOLD analysis project Ga0315277, IMG submission 203695) | Sediment microbial communities from Yellowstone Lake, YNP, Wyoming, USA - YL17G05_15 | ecosystem: Environmental > Aquatic > Freshwater > Lake > Sediment | place: USA: Wyoming | collected...
ATTGAAGACTTTAATGCATCCTAGGATGGGGCAAAAACTCATGGAGCCCGGGGACGGTGGTGGAGTCTTAACTCCAACGGACAACCTTGGTTTGTTGGCTCCTTACATTGGCTTGACCTCAACGATCCTAGTCGCAACAGTTGCAACAGCCATCTGCATCAAGCGTGTTAAGCGCAGAAAAGAGAAGCAATGAACACCATTCCACTTCACTCCACACCTTCATTTCTCCCTTTTTCTCTGCATGTTAAAGAGCGAGGCCTACACTCGAAGACCAAGAGAAACGTGCCGGAACAAGGACTGAAATCAGAGGCATAAAAGAAAGAGAAAGACGTATGACGGCAGCCATATTTCTAGCCCTTATCGGTGCAGGCGAATAAGACTAACATTCTTGAGCGCTCGGGTAAGCAGTCAAAACGATAGCAAAACCCAGTCGCTCTGCTAGCAATCAGGCTAAATTTCGTATGCAGAAAGGAAGTATCCGGAAAAGTTTGAATGAGTGTTTCAAGCCATCCCGGGCTACATCTTACCTTCAAAACGCCCACAAATTAGCGCCCATACGCATTCCTAAGATAGTTCAAAAATGGTTTTAAGTCCTCTTTTGTATCTGTGTGGCCATTATGAACTTGTTTGATGAGCGCTTTTTGGCTGTGCTTAAGGAACAAAAACCATTTCACACCAATTTCGGAACAAGCATGCGCGTGTTTGTTAGCCAGAGGGGCTTGAAAATCGCCTAAGACGATGCTGCTAGCCCATTTGCCACGACCTGAGAGGTTTCGAGAGAGGTTAGTAGTGTCCCTTTGCATGTCGTGAAGCGTATGAAAAGAGAAGAAAAAGATAGCACTTATCCAGCTTCCAACGGATTCTATGAATGAAAAGAAGCCAATCTGGGGTTTCATAGAACAGAGTCTCACAAGTCTTAAATATGCTCAGAAAACTAATTATCTGAAGAAGAGAAAATCAAACCGTTCGTGATATCGGCTATATATTTCAAGCGCGTTAAGCATGAAAAAGTGAAACATTGGACATCATTCCACACATAGCCTTCTTCAATTCAAACGATATGAGTTATGACCTATGAATGCGGAAAGGAAGCGTTTTGGTACCAAAGCCCAGATCAAAGCTATGAAGGGACGAGAGAGACGCACGGCCAAAGCCCTCTTCGTAGCCTTCATCCTGCTCGCAGCCATATTCTCAGCCTACCTCGCCTCTGTAGCCCTAAATCAGCCTCGAAACGAAACAACGAGTCCAGCACCCGCTCAATTAAAAGCAGCGATAGTTGACCAAGCAAGCCTTTCACCAGCAGGGGGTTACGATGAAAACTTCGTAGAAAACGTCACCAGCATACTAGAAAAAGCAGGATACAATGTAGACTATTATCCAGGCGAAAAAGTTACAATAGACTTCTACAGGAATCTGCCTGCAAACGCATATCAATTGATCATCCTGAGGGTGCACTCAGGGGCACACACATCAACAGGAACGATCAATGAAACGCAAATCACCGATTTTCCAGTTTCCTTCTTTACTTCAGAAAGCTACTCCCAAGCTAAGTATATCCGCGAACAGCTAAGCAGTCAACTCGCAATAAGCTCTTACAGCAGGGGTCAACCACCCTACTACTTCGCAATAAAGCCCACATTCGTTACCTCATGCATGAAGGGATACTTCCCAAGTAGCATAATCATAATGACTGGTTGCGAAGGACTGAACAACACAATAATGGCGCAAGCCTTCATTGATAAAGGCGCAAAAGCGTATATCGGATGGGATAAAGCCATATACTTCTCGCACACAGACACTGCAACAGTACACCTGCTACGGTGCCTTTTCGAGGGAAAACAAACAATAAAGCTGGCAGTTGACAACACCATGAAAACGGTAGGACCAGACCCAGCAGAAAACAGTACATTAACCTATTATCCGCCTCAGGCAGGAGGCCAAACAGTAGAAAGCATCGAAAGCAAGAACTCAAAAGCACCCTAATGGTCATCCAAAGCATAGAAACAGGGTTGCCACTCTAGAGCTCTCCTACCTTTGTTAGGGTTGTGCATTCCTTTTCTCTGTCCCTTTCAAGTGGAGAAATCTCCAGTTTGGCCCTGATTAGATGAAGTAAGATATTGTCTATTTACGACAAGTACCACGACCAAATAGGAAAGCAAAGAAAGTGAAGGCAATCAAAGTTTTCTCATACCAAATCCAACATTTAGAGTCGAGTTGTAAGTTAAGGATACAAGAGTTTAAAGCTACCTCAGGACTGCCTAAAGGAGTTTAGGCTTCAGTTCTGCTCTTGCCCGTACGAGCAAAAGTCACTGCGCGGTCTTTCCAAGCGATCTGCGTCCGTCTGAGTGAATTGCAAAGATTTCAACGTAAGTCTAAACACTATCTGGCATAGCTTAGGGTTAAGAACACAAATCTACAATGTCTAGGTATTGATAGAAGAGTCAACAAAAGATTGCCGCGCTTTCTCAAAATGGATACAAATCGCGGCATCTACTTCGATCAAATTGTTGGCGCAGAATGCTAGGTTTGAACCTGAACTAGTGCCTCTCGCACTGTTGAGACAGAAGTTCGGTTTCCATGCAAGAACCCGGAAGCAGAAAAATCGGAGAATCTGGATAGGAATCTCTATGGTCTGTAACCGCTGAGAACACACAACGCCAAAGCAGCCACAATAATATCTGCAGTCGTGCCGGGATTCAAAAGATTCCCCGATTGTCTAAGCTTCTCGTCAAATCTGCTAAGATGTTCCTTTCCAGCAGAGGCCTCAATACCAAGCTTTAGTATCTCTCGGGTCATTGAAGAGATTTCGCGGGCTTTCTCTGTGCTGGTTTTCCGTGCGATCAGTGTGTCTGGGTGTTCCGCAAGAACGCATAGAAAAGTTGAGATTATGGCTTTTTCCAATTCATTGCCTCTTTCTAGCTGTTTCAGCAATGAGGGGTAGGCAAGGTCAAAGGTTATTGGATAGTTGTTGATCCATTCAGAGCAGATCATGTCATAGCTTGCTGCTAGTTTGAAGACTTGAAAAAGTGTGACATTCTCTCTGCGGATTTTTTCTGCTGATGCTGGATCGTTCACGTCAAGGTTCGCAGCTTTGCCGAGTCCTCCTGGATTGGCGGTTCTTATGGCTTCGTAAACTTTGACTGCATCCTCAGGAGTCGTTGACTCGGTGACAAGTTTCAGGTTCTCTCTCAGTTCGAAGATTTCGAATGTTCCGTCTTTGGTTTGAGTCATTCCTGCGGATACTGCAAGGGGAGAAAGCAAGATTGAGGTCCCAAGCAGAGTGTTTCCACCGTGCTGCCACTTGTTGATGTTGGTGACGCAGTCTCTTATGGTGACACCAAGCTCTACCTCGTTTATGCCTAGTTTTCCGTCAGAGACCAGAATTCCACGTTTGGCTGCCGTCTCGAAAGATGAAACTATGGCGACCGCAGAAGCAAGAAAATGCTCGTATCGGGTGCCTTCGAAGCCGTTTGCTCTGTTCACGTTTCCAGGCTTGTTGGCACTGGCTTCCAAGAGAACAGCCAGCTGAAGGCACTTTGCGATATGCCTCGCCTTTTCATCATTATTCATTCGTGCAGCCTTCCAGCGAAACCATCGGTGCGATAAGCTTTATTAATACATTGTGTAAAAACCTACACACCAATATACAAAAGTACAAGGGAAGACGATTGAAGCTCTCCTCCAGAGACGTAGCCTTCATGGCAATATTCGCAGCTTTGTCAGCCATTGTGATCAAGGTTTTCCCAGGCATCCCGATAGTAGGCGTATCCGGAGCAAACATAAAGTTCGATGCAGCACTTGCACCGATTTATGGGCTGGTCATAGGTCCGTATCTTGGGTTTGCAGCTGCGCTTATAGGCGGAGTCATTACTGCCGGAAGCCCTTTTGACATTCTCACTTCGTTCAGTCCAGCAGTCTCAGCTTTGATTGCGGGATTTCTGACACAAAAGAGTGTAGGAAACGGTGAAGGCAGGATTAAGGGTTGGATGGTGGCGGCAGGTGTCTTGGGTTTGCTGATCTTAGGCTGGTATGCCACTGGAGTCGGTCAGCAGGCTCCGTTCTATCCTGTTCTTCATTTTGCCGGTCTTGGTGTCATTCTTGTGGGTCGTGGCTGGGTCGCAACCGTTTTCAGAGAAGGAAAGCTTGAAGGAGAAAAATGGCACGTCAAACCCGCTTATCTTCTCGGCGGAATAGTGCTTATCGTGCTGGCCTATACGTTCACAAGACCGTACACGCAGGACGTGTGGACTCTGCCTTATCTTTCGCTGCCTATGTTTCTCATAGGAGGAATCATAATCGTTTACAGTCTGTTCGGAATTGGCAGAAGCTCCTTTGTTTTAGCAGTTTCGCTGGCCAGCTACTGCGGCGTAATCGCGGATCACATGCTTGGAAACCTGGCTTTCATAGTCTCCATCGACATCTTCATTCCGTTTTCCGTCGTGGAAGAATTCTTCTTGAATCCACTTGGACTGCCAAGCGTTTCAGCACTTTTCATGTACATGATTCCCGTCTCAACGGTTGAGCGAATAATGCTGACGATAGTTGCGACCATCATAGGGATCGGCTTGATTCTTGCCCTCCGCAGAGCAAATCTATTAACACGAAAGCTCTAGACCACTGCCCAACCCTTTGCAGGTGGACACATGACTATTAGAGCTCGCGAGGGCGACCTCATCGAAAACGCTGGACGAGTCATCTTTGACGTGAAAGGACTGGCTCATCCTCAAGACAGGATTGTGGCGTTTCCCCGTTTCATTCCAGACTCCGCAGGCAATCGGAGACGCAGAAATACTCTGTACGGGAAAATCTACTCGCTTTCCGAACGTTACAGATTCCTTGAAAGCAACTTCCCGCTGTACCTGGTTCGCGATCCTATTTTTGACGAAACGTTCTGCGAGGTTCCAGTTTGCGAAGTGAGAAAACATTATGACCCTGTTGAGAGACTTCGACGGCTTCGCAGTTCCAAGAAGCTGAATAGACTTGAAAGCCGAGCTCTACGAATGACGGAACTGCTGAAAGAGGCCGCCAATATTCCATGGAATGCAATCGGAGTGTCTGGATCGATTCTGGTTGGGCTTCACACGGAAAACTCTGATATTGATCCAATTGTGTACGGTTCTCATGACTGCCTGAAAGTGCACTCTGTGCTGAAGAGTCTCCTGAATGACGAGCATGGACCTCTCAAACCCTACACTCGTGAAGACTTGAAGACTCTGTTCGATTTTCGTTCGAAAGACACTGCGATGGGCTTTTCAGATTTTGTTCGAACTGAATCGAGAAAAGTCATGCAGGGCAAATTTATGGGAACAGACTATTTCATTCGTTTTGTAAAAGACTGGAATGAGGTTGATGAAACGTATGGAGATGTTCGATACAAGAACATTGGCTACGCAAGAATCAAAGCTACAATTGTGGACGATTCTGAAGCGATTTTCACGCCATGTAAATATAAAATTAAGAATCCAAGTGTCATTGAAGGCCTGAAACTTCAGCCAATATCGGAGATTGCTTCTTTTCGAGGTCGATTTTGTGAACAAGCTGAGGCAGGCGAGACTGTTATAGCGCAGGGAAAAGTTGAACAAGTCGAAGATGTCAGGAAATGTAATGAGTACTTTCGGCTCCTCATTGGCAACAAACCTTCGGATTGCATGCTTCCAGAATGCTAGCCAGGTTATTTGAATGGAATTTCTCAGAGCTTGCATGCCACGGTGGCCTAAAGGACTGGATCAAAGCCGCTGTGGAAACACAGAATCAAAATTGCGTGCGCTAGCCAGATGGCAAGTTCAATACCTTCTTAGACGATTAGAAGTCTCGAGTCTCTCAGTCTCCAATGGTCAACATTGCCGAATAAACTAGCCAGCGGGCCAATACGAGTTGCAGGTGTCCCAAAGATCGACCCAAAAAACCCGTTGAAAATATTCCCCCTTTCATTGATGCTGCGACCGAGTGTATTCGTGTATACTAAGGCAGTCTTAAATTATGAGATATATGAGAATGCTCCATAGAACCTTATTTCACAAGTGTTAATAGTTGACCACACCTATATGCTTTGGAGGAAAACAGATGAAAGAGAAAGGATTTTTGCTGATTCCAATGATTCTAAGCCTGATTCTAAGCTCGTCGCCGTTCTTAGCACCAGTAGAAGCACCAGCCGGAACGAACCTTTACGCAGACCCCCCACACATGAGCCTAAGCGTAGGAGACATTGGTGGAGAATATACTTTTGACGCAATGTTGGAAAACGCGACAGCTGTGACGACGATCGCTTTCTGCCTGACTTTTGACCCATCCAAGGTGAACATAACGAAAATAACCAAAGGTGATGCACTTCCAGGTGGCAGTCTGCTCATCGCAGATTGGAACTCGACGGCAGGAGTCATAACAGACATAATGGTCACTGTCATGGGCATGTGTTATGATGTGGACAACAAAGTAGTCGTCACCATAAATGTTGCAGTTCTTGGTTTCACAACGGAAGAAGGTACTGTGATTGACATCTGGGGTATGTCCTGCTGGGACTGGAACATGAACCAATTTTTGTCAGGCGACTCTCCATGGGATCACACGATGTGTGATCTTGAGCCACGTGTCAGTGACGTGGCAGTGACAGATGTATGCTCTTTGCAAACCGCAGTTTACGCTGGAGACATTGTCAACATAAACGTTGATGTGCAAAACCAAGGCAATGCAAAGGAGACTTTCAATGTCAAGGTCTACGCAGACATCGACACAGCAATCATAGGTGATGAAGTTGTCGCGGGTTCAACGAGCGTAACCTTGGATAGGTTCAAACGATCCACGTTGTCCTTCGAATGGGATACATTCGGTTTGACAAGCGGAAACTATACTCTGACTGGATCTGCCGATGCGCTTCCAGGCGAAATCTGTTTGGAAGACAACAACAAAACAAAAGGTGTTGTTCAAATATTCGAATCGTTGCTGCCTTGCCCAGACATTAACGTGACGTGCCCCGCTAACGTGACATTTAATCCATCAATCTTCGAATTCAACTGGACCGTGCAGGCTCTCCAGATCTCTTTAGGCAATGTTACGATCGACTCCACAGGCTTTGAGGGACTTCTTCGCGTCTTGGGTTCGGCGAATGGTACTGTTCGCCTTCGCGTGGATGAACCAAGCCTTGAATACGCTAACCATTACCTACCCTTGGGTGGTTCTATTTCAGTCCCTCTCTGGCTCTTGTTCGAACCCGGATACTATTATGGCACCTATGAGCTTCAATTGACTGTATGCGGGGTTCATAGGGTAAAGATAACAGTCAATATCGTTAGCATATGGGTTTGCCACAACGGTTGCTATACAGTTGAGGGAGGAACCGCAAGCTTCAACTGGACGCTTACAGGCGGATCTCTAGTCTATCTCGAAGCTGGGACACTTCTACCTGCTGGATGGACCTACACTGTCGACCCTGAGGTTGGCACATTGTTCGAGACCCCTCATGATATCCTGGTGAACATTACGGCCCCACCTGACGCTAGGGAAGGAGAGATGGGGATAGTTACGCTGAGAGCTTACAAGAATGCAACGGGTATGCTAATATGGCAGTTTGTGTATTTTGCATCCACGGACAACAAACCGCCAACGATAGAATCGATTGAAACTCCAATACTGTCGCTCGACGGAAGCCTATTCTTCAACACCACCGTGAAAGACTTGTCAGGAATTGACAGTGTGGTGTTGCGCTATTCGATCGATTATAGCCCATGGCAAAATCAGACAATGGATTGGGCCAATGGTGACACTTTCAACTCCACCCAGTACACGGCGCGAACAGATATTGATTTGAACTCGCAAGTGCTGAAGTACTACATAATTGCCACCGACTATTTCGGCAACCAAACTGTGAGCAACCTCAAAACGATCAACATAATAAACGATGTTGCCATAGCCGCCACTCCCAGCAAGACGGTAAGAAGCCAAGGAGGCAACCTTACTCTGAACGTAACGGTATCAAACAAAGGATCTTTGCCGCTGGATTTCCTTAGTTTCAACGTCTATGTCAATTCAATCCCATACAATGCGGTCCTTGACACACAAGGTTTACACACTCTGCCAAATGGAACGTCCACAACCGTAAGTCTGATATTCAACACTTCGGCCCTTCCAAAGACCAGCTATATGCTAGCTGCCTACACGCCTTACTTCACAGGCGAAAAGAATGTCACCAATAACTCCTGGCTACGCAGCTTAGTAATCACCATCATGGGAGATTTCAGTGGAGACTTCAAGGTCGGTCCAGCCGACTTCGCGTACCTTTCTGCATCCTACGGCTCTACACCAGGCAAGCCAAATTGGAATTCAAACTGCGACGCCAACGATGACCAAAAAATCGGTCCAGCCGACTTCGCATTACTAAGCGTAAACTACGGCAAACAATACCCATAATCCTCCTATTTTTTTTCTCCTTGCAATCTGCACTACCATATAATTACCTCAGTTTTCTGTGTCGACCATTGACGAACGAACCTTCAGAATTATTAGGCAAACCTCTACGATCATCACTTTGACATGGAAAAGTACAGGTTTCATTAACGGCAACTCACAATACCTTCTTTCACTATGCAGTTTTGAGAGCTTGTTCATAGTATCTTGGACAATAGGTTAGAGCAATCTGATGGAAACTGCTTCTCGGCGTCGTCACTTTCTCCAAGTTTCCTGCAACATACACCCGCTCGTCTTTACGGGCTTGCATACGAAACTCCTCCAAATAGGAAACCACTCGCTCGACTTCAGCTGCTTCTTTCATCCCCTCCAAGACACTTAATGGTTCAATCTGATAAACTGATGGAATAAAAGCCGAGTCACCGTCTTCTGTTATGCGAGCTAGCAACCTAGCCCAGCCCTTCTTGAGAATGCGGGTTCGAGAACAATATTCATCTTGGATATCTTTCCAGTCTTTGACAGATTCGAATTCAGTTTTGATGATTCTGCCGCTCTTAGGGTCATCGAATAGACTGTAAATCAGTTTTCTGCGTTGATGCCACAGAAACTCTTTCGGAGTGAAATTCCGGAAAAACCAACGCTTGCCTCTCAAGGATTGGCTTGTTTCAAACTCGTTCATAAGCGGGGAAGAACCATCTTGGTACAATTCCTTTAAAGTTCTAAGGAGCGCAGCCCTTTTTTCTCTGCCGTAGATAACAAAATCTATGTCTGAGAACTTTGGGTGGTGAAAGCCATGAAGCATTGAACCGAATACACCAAAATCCTCCAAAGATAACCCAGAATGTTGTATCACCAACTCTAAAACTTCTTGCATGGCTGACACGAGTTCATCCTTTGGCTGTGCTTCAATCAGCGTTCGAAGCCTCACTTCAGGTTTCCGCACTCCAGCCAAATCATGGTGATCAACTCCCAAGACGTTCGTCTGGAGCATTTCATGGAAGACCATGTAGTGCGGAAAGCTAGCTTGGATGAACCGCCATCCTTCGTCTCCGTAGAACTTATAGAAGACATGCGAACCGCTGTTTCTGTATGCTTTCGGGTTCTCTGATTTAAAAAGCCTTTCAGGCGCATACTCAGTATCGCAGATGTAAGCGTATCGCGGGTGTGAGTAGCCGAAAACGCGGAGGATCAGGCCTTCTTTTGTAACTATTGCATCTCGGTCTCTGAGCCTCAAAGTGGCCAAATGTGTTCTTCCTCGCCTCTTCCCGTTCCAACAACGACGTGATGAAAAGTCTTGCCGGTGTCAAGGTTTTCAACTTGCTCCAGCATGCCGCAAACCCTTATTCTATCGCCTTTTCTTGCTACGTTTCTGTAGCACCCGATCATTGAGACCACCAGTACAGGAATATCACGCTTTGGCAGGCTTGAAGCGGAGTCTATTGGCTTGTAGTCTTCGATCTTGTATATTGCGGGTCGGAACATGGCTTCATTGTCTTCTTTGACGGTGCAAGCGAACTTGACTGGACTTATAGGTGAATACTTGAAGATTCCATATCTCGTCTTGATCTCGTCGGGTCTACGAATAGCGTTATACATGAAAATTCTGCTGCAGTATTTGCCTTTGAATCTTCGTGCAGAGTCCAGTCGGTTGTTGAATTGATAGCTCAGCACTCTACTTGCGACAAGTTTGTTAACAGTTTTTTCGAGAACCCGAAAGTTTCGGGAACCATATACGATAACGTCAATGTCTGATTTGGCCGAATGCATGTTCAAAGCCACAGAGCCGTGGACGCCGAAATCTTCATGGCCAATGCCAGATTCAAACGACAGCAACTCGATAAAGTCCAGTGTCAACTGTTGCAGAATGTCTTTTCTTCTGAGCTTGGTTAGAGAAAGCAGGCAATCGCTTGGAACGTAAACTCTTTTTATCGTGTCTAAGGGTGCGCTGATCACTTTTTTTCCTCTGAGAGGGTCAGAATAGACGTAATCAGGAAAGTTCTCCGTGAATGCCTCAAGAAAAGCTTGATAGTTCACCGCAGTGTATAGTTTTTCAGCTCGGAAGAGCTTCTCTGTCTTATACTTCCATGTCCTGTCCAGGAATTCAATGTAGAAGAGTTTTTTGAACCTTGACGGAATATACTTCAAGAAGGCAAAGACTCGGTCTGTGGGATGCTCATAGCCGAACGTGTTGAATATGAAGCCGTCTCTAGTTGCGAAAGTGTCTCCGTCTCTTGGGAGCCAGTCCTTTGAGCTCGTCAAACAGCATCGTGCTAAAGTGGAAGTGGAACGTTAAAAAGTCTAGCGTTCGAGGGGCACAACGTTTAAAACGAGCTTGCATTAGACCAGATTGGCGTGAGCACGTTGCAAGAGGATTTACATCCCTATGTAGTGTTTCTTCCACCTCAGGAGAAAACTAAGATCTTGAGCGCCATTTTCGGCTCCAAGGCGGCTGTTGATATTCTCAGATACGCCCTAAGTCAAGGTGTGTCAAACAAGATTTACCAGAAGGATCTCGTTGAGAAGCTTGATTATTCAAACAAAACCGTGATCGGGAATCTGAAGTCTCTTACGAGACTCGCTGTTCTTGGAGAGAACATGGAGAAAAGCCAGAAGGAAGGACGCGTCGTGTGGGTCAAGGCTTATCAGCTTTCAGACGCGGGCAGATGGTTTGCGCTATTGCTGGCAGAGGAGAAAGACTTGTCCCAGAAAGAAAAAGCGGACATCTTACAGAACCTTTTCAAAGCCTATGTACGATGGGTCAAGGACCTCTCGGAAAGGCTCAACGTGAGCAGACAATGTTTGAGAGATATTTTTAATGAAGAAATGAAATGAGAGATGATGAGACTTGAAGAGAATAGTGATTGTTGTCGTCGGGAGCAAAAAATCTGGGAAGACGACGACAATTGAGCTGCTGACAAAAAAAATGGCGAAACGAGGCTACAGGGTTGCAGCTGTGAAGCATATTCCTGAACCGGACTTCACAATGGACAGAGAAGGCAAGGACACCTGGAGATTTGCTCAATCGGGAGCTAAGACAATAGTCGGCGTTTCAGCAAATGAAATCGCCACGATAGAAAAAATGAACACACGAGACATCTCGATTGAAAGGATTCTGCAAAGGTGCAAAGACGCGGATGTGGTTTTCCTAGAGGGGTTCAGAAAATTGGTTGCCAAGAAATCAGATATTCTCAAAATCGTGGTCGTCAGGTCTCGTGAGGAAGCGTTGGAAGCCGCTGAGGAATTTGCGCCGATCTTGGCTTTCACTGGGCCTTATTCACCCGTGAGTCTGGACTTGAAGGCCCCATACGTTGACCTTGCGACTGATCCGGACAGAATGGTTGATCTTATTGAGAGGGCGATGAAGAGTCGTTCATGATTTGTGATTTTGTTGGTGAGTGGGGTTTGGAGATTGATGTTTGAGGGGGAGAAAGGAGAGCTAATGCAAAAAGTTAATTTTCTCCAAACCTTTCCACCCAACGCTTCACCGTTTTTCCTTCATCATCCTCCTATAGTGCTTTGAAGGCTTCGAACCATCTATTATAAAGGGAGAGCATGTCGAGTGAGACACTGGGCTTTCTCTCCTCCAGTATTTGTTTGAAATCATCCATCGTCAATAATCTCGGTTTGGCCGTCTTGTTGTTTGCCTGGCCTGATTCAAAGAATTCGCCTATGAGCTTAAGCTGCGCCGATTGGCACACGTCTCTTATGTCACTTCCTGAGAAGCCTTCTGATAGGCGGGCCAGTTCGTGCAGGTCAACGTCTGAGGTGACGCATAGATTGCTCGTGTAAAGCTTGAGCATCATCAAGCGAGTATGGTGATCTGGCAGGGGAACTAAAATGCGCTTCTGGAATCTTCTGATGAAGGCCCAGTCCAAGTCCCATGGTTTGTTCGTGGCGCCTATCACGTAAACGTGGATTTTTTTGCCCTTGTCAACTATGCCGTCCATTTCCTTCAGGAACTGGTTTCGTACTCGGATTTCGCCGCCAACCTCGTTTGAGTGCTTTCCCATCAAAGAGTCTAGCTCGTCTACAAAGACTATTGCAGGTCTGCCGTCCAAGGCGGATTTTCTTGCTGACCCGAAAAGCTTGGCAACTTTTTGTTCAGCTTCGCCCAGCCATTTGGACATTATTGATGCGGCGTCAATGGAGAAGAATGTGGCATCGATTTCAGTGGCAACTGCGGCGGCCAGCAACGTTTTTCCGCAGCCTGGTGGACCGAACAGAAGGATGCCTCTTGGCCAACCAAGCGGGAACAGGTCTGGTCTCTGAACAGGGTACACTATGGCTTCTTTTACTGCTTTTTTGGCGGGGTCTAGCCCGACGACTTCTTCCCATCTTACGCTGGGCTTCTCGGTCACTATTAGCTCCTCGGAACCTGATTTCGCGCCTTCAGAGGGCTTTCCATTGGACACGGTGCCTTCTCCGTCTTCTGAAGCAGCGTG
>Ga0315277_10008937_pt1 | contig 12841 bp, 8 predicted proteins | sample YL17G05_15_MG_FD_203695 | JGI IMG/M metagenome (GOLD analysis project Ga0315277, IMG submission 203695) | Sediment microbial communities from Yellowstone Lake, YNP, Wyoming, USA - YL17G05_15 | ecosystem: Environmental > Aquatic > Freshwater > Lake > Sediment | place: USA: Wyoming | collected...
GATTCAAGCCGTAAACCTGACAAAGGTCTACAACAAAGGGGGCGGAGGTGAAGTGTATGCAGTGCATGACGTCTCCCTGGAGATTCAAAAAGGCGAGTATGTCGCAATTATGGGTGCCTCGGGCTCAGGCAAGTCAACCCTCATGAACATCCTCGGCTGTCTCGATAAGCCCACGAGCGGTTCACTGAAGTTGGATGACGTTGAGGTGGGCACACTCACCGATGAGGAGCTTGCCAGAGTGCGCAATAGGAAAATTGGCTTCGTGTTTCAGTCCTTTAACCTGCTTGCGCGGACGAATGCGCTGGAAAACGTCGAACTTCCCCTAATTTACTCGGACCGCACCGACATCACGCGGCTCGCACGTGAGGCACTCGTTTCAGTCGGACTGGCAGACCGCATACATCACAATCCGGGCGAGCTTTCCGGCGGACAGCAACAGCGTGTAGCAATTGCCCGGGCGCTCGTGACCGACCCGGAAATCATTTTCGCCGATGAGCCCACGGGAAATCTCGATACTCGCTCGAGTCTCGAAATCATGTCCCTCTTCCAACAACTCAATGCGAAGGGGAGAACAATTGTGCTGGTGACGCACGAAGCTGATATATCTGAACACGCCCGCCGGATCATAAAGATCGCCGATGGAAGAATCATCAGCGATGAGGTAAATTCCCAGCCGAGAGATGCCGGGCGGGAGATGAGCGCACTCGTTTCTAAGGAGGTGCCCAATGAAAACCGGTAGAGTGCTCAAAGTTGCCTTCAAGGGATTGGGGAGAAACAAGCTCAGAACGTTCTTGATGATGATAGGCATCGTCATTGGTATCACTGCTCTGACGTTGGTTGTCTCGGCAGGAATGGGCGCCCAGGATCGCATCATGGAACGCGTGAAGAAGTTTGGACTCGAAAGCATGATGGTGTTCGCGGGGGCTGGCCGTGAGATGGGACAACCGACCGCCGGGCAGCCGGCGACATCGTTGAAACTTGAAGATGCCGTTGCGATGAAGCAAGAGGTCAGGGCGATCGCCGACGTTGCTCCCTTCAATCAAAAGCGTCAGGCAGATGTCAAGTTCCAGGACAAGTCCACCACGACCATGGTGTTTGGCGTTACACCGTCATGGGCGCCCGTCTGGGATTGGGATGCAGCCGAAGGCGACTTCATTAGTGACGAAGACCTCACCGGCCTTGCGCGCGTGTGCGTTCTCGGGCCGACCGTGAAACGAGAGTTGTTCGGCACGGCAAATCCCATCGGTGAGCAACTTCGAATCGGCAATGTGCAATTCGAAATCAAAGGAGTCATGCAGGCGAAAGGAACGAGCCCGGCGGGGGGGGACATGGATAACCGCATCTACATCCCACTCACCACACTGATGCGTCGCGTGACAAATGTCGACTACATATCGAACATTAAGGTGCGTCTGACAACGGCGAAAGATATGGATAAGACGGCTGCGAGCATCCAAGCGCTCCTTCGTGAACGGCACAAATTGGCTCCCGGAACGCCGGATGATTTCACCATCACGACGCCGACCGAAGTAACAAAGATGGCTGAGAAAGTTGCCGGCACGTTTAACATCTTCCTCGCGCTTGTTGCAGCCATCTCGCTCATTTCAGGCGGGGTGGTCGTTGCAAACATCATGCTCATCTCGGTGAATGAGCGGCGTAAGGAAATCGGCTTGCGCAAGGCTGTGGGTGCACAGCGTAAGGATATCATGCTCCAATTCCTCTATGAGGCAACCGCGGTCACGCTGACCGGAGGGGTCATTGGAATTATTCTGGGGGCGATCGGAGCGAAGATCCTCGAAGCCATTACCCAAATGCCGACATCCATCTCATGGGAAAGTGTCGCGCTCGGGGTTGTATTCTCAAGCCTTGTAGGCATCATCGCAGGGTTGCAGCCGGCGAGAAGAGCAGCGGCTCTCCAACCGATTGAAGCAATGCGAGCGTGATGAAGATTACTCGAAGCATCCGCATTTCGCGCAAACAGTTGCTCGCCCACAGGCTGCGGACGGCCCTGGCGCTTCTCGGTATTGTTATCGGGGTCTCTGCCGTCATCATCATGGTCGCCATTGGCAATGGCGCCCAGGAGCAGGTGCTGTCAAAGATACAGGCGATGGGAACAAACCTCATCGTCATCAACGCGGGACAAGTGCAGAAGAGCGCAGGACGTCAGCAAATACGGGGAACGGTCACAACGCTCATCCTCGACGATGTGGAAGCGGTCGGACGGGAGTGTTCAGCGGTCAACGCAGCTGCACCTCTGCAGAGCAAGAAGATGCAGGTCAAGTACGGCAACCTAAGTACGAATACTACTGTTGTTGGGACCACGGCGGAGTTTCAAAAGGTCAGAAACTTCCATGTCGCAGCAGGCGCATTTTTCACTGATGAGGAGAATCTGGCTTCCCGCCGTGCGGCGGTACTTGGACGCTCTGTCGTTAAGAATCTGTTTGAAGGAAGCAATCCTGTTGGCGAGCCCATTCGCATCGGCAAAGTCACGTTCGAAGTCATCGGTGTCATGGAATCGAAAGGTGTGGACCTCAACGGTTTCGACCAGGACGACCAGATCTTCATCCCCATCCGGACAGCACTTCGGCGCGTTTTCAATCTGCCCTACATTAACACGATAAACGTCCAGGCGACCAGCAATGAAAGCATGGCACGAGCGGTCACTCAAATCACCGAGATACTGAGAGACCGCCACCGTCTGAATAAACAACAGAAGCCAGACGATTTCACGATCCAGAATCAAGCCGATCTTCTTGAAGCACAGCGGGAGACGACAGACACATTTACGATGCTTATCGGCAGCATCGCAGGCATCTCGCTGCTTGTCGGCGGAATCGGCATCCTCGCGATCATGCTGATCGCCATTCGCGAGCGAACGAATGAAATCGGCTTGCGCATGGCAGTCGGCGCAAGCCGCAAAGACATTATGACACAGTTCGTTATCGAGGCTTCCATCCTCGGTGTCGGCGGCGGCCTTGTCGGGATACTTTTGGGAATCCTCGGAGCGTTCTTCGTAGGTGTCGGAACCTCGTGGGCGGTGAGTATTTCACCCGATTCGGTCGGACTCGCCTTCGGTTTTTCGCTCCTTGTCGGGCTGTTCTTCGGGGTCTATCCGGCTAGGCGCGCATCTCTCCTGGATCCGATTACAGCACTTCGCACAGAGTAGTTCTCGAAGAATCCTATCCTTGGTTCATTGGATAGAAACGAGAATCCCCGGCCAGATTGACCGGGGACTCTCCTCCAGTGAGGAACGGAGTACGATTCATCCTCACGGACAAAATTCTACCACACCCTTCCAGGACCATGAATACCGGGGTCCTTAGGGAGTTGGACAGGGTGTTCAATTCTACTTCTTATCCTGTTTTTTCGTCGATGGGCCGGCCTTCTTAGCATGGCCGTCTGTGCACTGACCCTTGCAAGAGTTTTCATGCCCTTTGCCATCCTTGCACTTCTCCTTGCAGTCAGTACATGTGCCTTTACAGTCCTTGCAATCGGTACACGTGCCTTTACAATCCCTGCAATCCGTGCACTGGGCCTTCTTTACCTCAGTGGTTTGAGCTTTTGCTTTGTCCTGCGTTTGGCTGAAAACCGAAACCAATCCAGCCGTGGCGATCAACAAGGCCAGTAGGATTACGACGAGAGTTCTTGTGCGAGTCATATTAGTTCCTTTCTTGATGTAGTGTTGTTGAATCGTGTCTCTGGGCTGTTAGGCTGACTCCAGCTTTGCATTCTCTCAGAATTTGGTTAAAGAGAATTTTCTGTTGTTCACGACTAAGAACTTTTTTGACCTCAAGCAAATTCTGTATGGTGACATGTTGAATGGCGCTCTGCAGAGAATCTACGATGTTGAGTCTATGGTTCACTCTGCCGATATCAGGTTTCGGTTTCATCAATTCCCGGATGAGATCGGTTCGAATTTCAGCTACCTGATGGGACAGCCCTAGGATATTTCTGTTAATTTGAGTTTGCTGCGCTCGCATTTCTTTCATCTGCTGATCCGTCAAACCCAGTTCTGTCGCCATCGGGCATTCTGCTTCAGAACAACTGTATGATGAGTCAGGCTTCTGTGTTGGCGTCTTTGTGGAGGAGGATTCTGCTGCAATTGTCGCCTTGTAATAGATGAATGTCCCAAGTGCGCTTAGATTCGCAATAGCGAGGAAGCCCATGATTCCCAAGAACAATTTCCTCTTCATCGTTTCCCCCACTTCTCGAACTCATTATTAAATCTGAGCATCGTATTGATGAGTGGATCGGATTCCGGCAATTGAAATTTATCGAGATGAAGCTGACCAATCACGTTCGTATCACCTGCCTGTTCTATGCCGGCAGTATCGCCCAGATACTTTCCAAACAGTAATGCACAGCAAATAAGCGCAGACACTGTAGCTACCCGCAGGGCAACCGGGAGCGATGGCCGAATGGTCTCTAGGATAGTGTGGCGATTGTAGCTCTCGATGCGACTTCGCAACCGCATCCACCCAGAGTATGGTTCTGAACCAGAGGACAGAAGGATTTCGGACGACCAAAGTGAACGCGTCATATCGAGATCATGTCTGCATTCTGCGCAGTCCCTGAGATGGGCATCCACTTGGGAGGAGAGCTCCTTTGGAAGCTCGCCATCGATATAAAGCAATAAACTTGCCCTGACTTCGCTGTGATTCATCATTTCCCTCTGTGTTAGTTAGACAGTCACATTAGCAAAGTGTCGCGGTCACCGCAATTCTTTCGATGAATTGAGCTTCCTAGATAATGTCTGCTTAGCTCGGAAAATATACGAACGAACAGCACCTACCGAGCAGTTCATGGCGAGGGCAATCTCATCATATGATAGACCATCGTATTTGTTTGAGAGAAGCGCAACCCGCTGCTTCGGAGGGAGCGAGTTTATTGCCTTCAGAATGCATTCCCCCCGCTCTGACTGCTCCATTTGTGTATGAGGTGTGTCGCTCGTGCATATGAGGTCTTGGAATGACTCATCCGCTTCTGGACTGAAAAACACGTCAAGGGAGAACCATCGCACCCGTTTCTTTCTCGTCTCGTAGTTGAGGGACACATTCACAGCGATGCGATAGAGCCAGGTTGAAATTCGTGAGTCATTGCGGAATTCCTGATGGGATTTGTACGCGTTGAAGAAAACATCCTGTGTAAGATCTTCTGCCACCGACCGGTTGCCCGTCATCCGATAGCACAAGCGGAAGACGAGATCGTGGTGCTTCTCGAACACCCTGCTGAATTCTGCAAGTTCTGAGCTTTGTGGTGAATGCGTTGTCGCCGTTTTCGCCATTCTAGTGGGATTATGTCACATCAATATGCAGATCTCTTTTGTCACCTATTTATTAGACAAAATTCGGGACAAATAATCGTGCGAAGAGTCATTAACACGAGAAAAATACCCTCATCAGCTGAAATCGATGGGCCGAACACGAACAATGAGTTGAAAAGAGTGTGCTTTTGCAACACCGACATCAATATCAGTATTCGAGCGGTACGTACGTCTATCAGCTGCTTGCGACTGATGACAAGGGACAGAAACAGATTGTGCGCAGACGGATGATGCTTTTGAAGTGAGGAGGAATGCACTGTGAGCTAGCGCGTTGTGGTAGAGCTTCACAGGAACACGAAGAGGCAATCCCGAAAACTGGGGATTGCCTCTTTGTTTGTAATAGTGAAGCTGAGTGGATCCCGATCACAAAAAGATAGGGATCGTGGCAATGAAGGGACGTGTCCGAACGGTGACCGATATCCAGTCCACATTCCGCAACCGGCAATCTAAAATGCGGGGGGGGCGAATTGAGGATATGCGCTGTGAATAACGATTAGCGATCAACGAAGTGAGAAATTCAGGGGGGAGAGCAGATCCCGTCTCGCTGCGCTCGACGGGATTCTCAAAACGACGAAGAAGTTAGCTTCGCCAAAGAAGGCTCGCTAACTTCTGTCGTTTTGGAAGTAGCCCTAAAGGGATTCTCGTGCACCCTGAAAATTCGTGCTTGGTTCTCAGTCTAGACCTGGATTGAGGAGTCGAGCATGAAAAGGACACACCTCACATCTTGGCATTTTCTGTTCATTCTGGCAGCCGTCGTTCTCTTCCTCACCGATCGGAACCGCCCCTCTAATTCCCAGACAGAAACCCTTGCCCCGACGTGGGAAGTCTACTTTTCACTTCATGGCGGAGCAACCTCGGCAATAGTCAAGACGCTTGACCAGGCAAGAAAGTCAATCCTGGTGCAAGCGTACTCGTTTACCTCTGTCCCGATTGCCTCAGCGCTCGTGAGAGCACGCAGGAGGGGCGTGGATGTCCATGTCATACTCGATAAGAGTCAAAGAACTCAGAAATACTCATGCACTGACGTCCTGGTGCACTCTGGAATCAAGACTTACATTGACGCGTCCCATGCAATAGCGCACAACAAGGTCATGATCATCGACAATCACATCATCCTCACAGGATCATTCAACTTCTCAAAAGCTGCAGAAGAGGCAAATGCAGAAAATGTCTTGATCATCCAAGAAGTGGATCTCGCCGCCAGGTTTCTCTCGAACTGGCGGATTCACCAAACACATTCCGACCCGTATTCTCAGAGACGCACATCCCACAAGCAGCCACGCAACTCCCTAATTGGAGTCCTCACGAACACTAACTCCTGAAGCACAAAACCTCGGCCTCGTCGAGATGAAAGTGTCCAGTTCGAATTGAATTGGGCATTTCTCTTTTTCCGTTTTTGGGTCACAAACCCACTTTCGGAGGCAAAGTTGTTACGACTTGGTTACACGAGTATAGGATGGTAAGGAGTGGGATACAGTGTGGTGACGAATTGGTTACTCGGTTAGACGGAGTTGTCTGGTTGATGGTAACAGTTACACTTTGGTCTGGAGGTTTTTTCTTGAAGCGGGGGTCGATCTAAACTATTTAGCAAATCGGTAGGATGAGTCGACGGTCGATGCAAGAAATCTCAACGTATGTCGTGTTCTTCATTAGGCGTTCAGATGTGATATCCGATGGAATAGGAGATACGAATGATTCTCAAGAAGCCGACTCGCAACGCATGTTCGTCAATGAACATCTCAAGACATCACATAACACAAACGGGCGTTGTGCCAGACGTTTCTTCTCGCTGATCAGCGTATTTGTGAATGACCACAGACAACAAAACCGGCTGTTGAACAGACTGTTCACCAAGACCTCGGGTTTCAACACCTTTGACCGAGTTTGGCCAGAACTCCGATGTGTCGATTTCTTCGAGTAGCCACTCAGAAGTCACTCAAGCGGGGAAGTGCGGAAGCTGGGCAATCGCCGACCAACTGGAAATCAAACGGCTCACAAGAGTTGACGCTATGTGTGCCTGTCATCATTGAGCATCTTCGTTGTCGTACCTTCCGGACGTTGACATTGAGTCAGGGCTGACGTAGATTCTACTGACTCTTTAACGGTGGCTCATCCGCAGCTATCGAGTAGCCGCTGTCTGACCCTGCTTAGGTCCTGTCGTTTTAGAGCCTCACTCCGACAACCCGCTGGCTTGCTTAAACCTCCATTGTCCCATAATGAAATGCGGGATCGAAATATCTGGATTCGTACGATGCGATGATTAAGGGCCGTCGCCGGGACCAGCTCTACAAAACCTCATAGACTCATGCTTTTGAAGTAAGACTGTACATTGGTCTGCGCCCTGGCGTCGACGTAGGCGTCAGCGGATCGCTGAGTGTTCCTCTTCTCCATGCTCGAAAGAGGCTCAATGGAGGCTATCTTATGAAAACCGCTCGCATTACCTTTTCATCTACTTTCCTTTTCATCTTGTGTTCCTTGAGCTATGCCCAGCAAGGTAATTGGATTCAACAAAGTCCACCGAGCATCAGCGTCGATCTCAATGATCTCTACATGGTCAACGCTTCTACAGCGATCGCAGTAGGGGCTGGTGGAATGATGATCAAAACCACAGATGCGGGAGCAACATGGACCACGCTCCCTTCGGGTACCTCAAACACCCTCCTGGGCATCTTCTTCATCAATCCGAGCACTGGATGGATCTTCGGATCGTATGGTTTGCTGAAGAAAACCATTGACAGCGGAGCGACGTGGGTAAGCCAAACTACCGGAGTCGGCGATTATGTCAGTCTAAGGGCCATCCACTTTGTCGATGCTTCCACCGGGTGGCTCGTTGCATCGGACAACAAAATCAGAAAAACGACCGACGGAGGTGCCACGTGGAATGTGCAATATACAGTTACGGCTTCCTATGTTTCCCTCGAAGATGTGTGCTTCAGCAATGCAAACGTTGGGCTTGTGATAGGGTACTCGATGGGAAGCGGCGAAATATTCCGGACAACCGATGGCGGATTAACATGGACATCCGTAGATATGGGAAATAGCTGGTTTAATAAAGTGGTCTTTATTAGCAGTCAGATAGGGTGGGCAGTTGGCTTTACTGCCACTACAATTTCCTATACGAGTGATCCGTTCGGTGGAGGTGGAATCAGTATTTCAGGTGCGAAGTCTGCTGTGTGGAAGACGACTGACGGTGGTATTACTTGGGCGAGCGGTATATTTCCAGCATTGCAACCCCTAAACGTATTCTTTTCTGATGCTCTTACTGGTTGGATTACGGGAGGAGGCGGACTGATTTTCAAAACAACAGATGGAGGAACAAGCTGGACATCGCAAACAAATCCATTGGGTACGGGATACACACTGAACAGTGTCCAATTTTCAGGTTCCACAGGATTGATTGTCGGTACCGGGGGCGAGATTCTGAAGAGCACCAATGGAGGAGCATCCTGGAATGCCCAGTCGGGCGGAGGAACCACGAAAAACATCAACGCTTTCTTCTTCCTTGATTCATCCACAGGGTGGGCCGTCTGTGATGGCGGAATCACGCTGAAAACGATAGATGGTGGCAGCTCATGGAAAGGTCAACAAAGCGCCTACTCATACATCAAGCTTGCTGCCATCCAGTTCGTCAATCCATCCCTCGGTTGGATGGTTGGCGAATACGGCAGAATCATGAAAACGACGGATGGTGGCACCACCTGGAATTACCAGAGCGCCCCATCATCCTCGAATTTCTACGCAGTGAGATTCGTTGACGCACAAACTGGGTGGGTTGTGGGACACGATGGTACTATAGGAAGGACGACAAACGGCGGAACAAATTGGGTCTCACAGTCGGCTGGTACGACGGCAAGATTAAATGGCGTTGCTCCGCTCAGTGCTTTGACTGCGATCGTTGCCGCCGATAGCGGCATCATCTTCAGAACGACCAATGGCGGTACGAACTGGAGTAGAATTTCGAGCGGAGTAAAGAACAACCTCAATGGCATCTACTTTGCGGATCAAATGTTGGGATGGATTTGTGGGGATGCTGGTGTGATCCTCCGAACAACAGATGCTGGCCTAACCTGGCAATCGCACGGCCCCGGAGGTTATAATTTTGTCTCGATCCAGTTTATGGATGCCTCGACGGGATGGGCAATCTCATCGTACGGTGAGGTGTTTAAATCAATCAATGGTGGGCGTTTATGGGCAAAACAAAACACAGGGATCACCAACTCGCTTAGATGCGGAGTCTATATCAATGCATCAACAGGATGGTTGGGTGGTGACAATGGACTTATTCTGAAAACCACGAACGGCGGAGGGGATGCACTCTATCCGCCATCCCTCTCCTCTCCCGCGGACCTTTCGCAGGGCATTTCTTCAGGCACAACTCTTGTTTGGGAAGGCTGTCCGGGTGCCACATCCTATTCTCTTCAATTCTCATCGTCGAGTTCATTTAACAAATCCGTTGATCTCTCCATGCGGGATGCGCCCAATCTCTCGGGCGTGGCTTATACGGTCACCAATCTTGACCGCAACACCACATACTATTGGAGGGTGAAAACGAACTATCCTTCCGGGACAAGCGAATGGTCGAAGGTGTTTTCATTCGTCACCGTTGGAGGGAGTTGGTCTGCACAGGTGAGTGCAACGTCGAACGATCTCTATTCAGTGTACTTCATTGACTCGCAACGAGGTTGGGTGGCTGGCGATAGCCGAACCATTCTTTTTACATCCGATGGCGGAACAACCTGGATGCCACAAACGACAAATCTCTCATCGGTTAGATCCATGTTCTTTCTCAACTCCACGGTGGGATGGGCTGTTGGTGAATATGCTTGTGAGAGAACGACTGATGGTGGTGTAAGTTGGAAACAATCAGTGATCTCCTATATAGATAATCTGAGCGACGTGCATTTTCTTGACGCGACAACTGGCTATGCCGCCGGCTCAAATGGGAAGCTTTGGAAATCGATTGATGGTGGAGCCAATTGGGCAGAACAACCAAGCGGATTCCCTAATGTTAACTTCAGGAAGTTTCACTTTGTTTCGAGTCTCAAAGGTTTCATAGTCGGTACTGGAGGGACAATCCTCGCCACCACCGATGGCGGCTCTACCTGGTCAGCGCAAATATCTCCGACAACATATGAAGAGTATTCAGACGTTTGCTTTGTCAATGAAACGACGGGCTGGGTTTGCGGGGGCAATGGCAGCATTTTGAAAACGACCAATGGTGGAGTTAACTGGACTACGACAGCTGTGAATGGGAGTCTTAAAGCAATATTCTTTCTGGATTTCCAAACCGGCTGGGTTGCAGGGTCATCGGGCTGTTTGATGAAGACTACCGATGGAGGGACCACCTGGGGAAATCAAGTCACAGGGATCTCAGGATCATTCAATGGCATTCAATTCGTGAATGCGTCGACAGGATGGCTGATAGGAACCGGCGGCGTGATACTCAGAACATCCAATGGGGGTGGCATGCTCACGGCGCTTCCCGTTCTCTCGTCTCCGAGGGATAGTGCTACAGCGATTACTCCCGCCACGACATTGACCTGGCAGGGATGTGCCAACGCGAAATCGTATCGCCTGCAATATGGACGAGTGCCTAATCTTTCTCTTACCGATTTTGACCAATCCACGCTCACCGAGAGCAGCTATATACCAACTGGATTGACGCTGAATACAGTGTACTATTGGCGCGTGGCAGCAATCTTTGACGACGGTCAGAGTAACTGGACGAAAATATCGTTCTTCGAGACTATTGGACCCGTGTGGAAGATTCAATATCAGCCGTCAGGGTACACCCGTAATTCAAACGCTGCCATCGCCTTTCCAAGCCCTGAAGTCGGCATTGCCGCAGGAGGAAACAAGATGGTTCGGACGACAAATGGCGGGACATCATGGCAGGAAACCTATCTCTCCACTTCTACGAACGCTAATTCACTGTTCTTCCAGAATTCATCGACCGGATATCTGGTCGGTACTCAGGGCGTCATACTCAAGACTGCCAATCAGGGAGTCACGTGGAACCAGCTGACGAGCGGAACTACCAAGGCCCTCAATGCTGTGCGATTCCTCAATGCTACGACCGGCTGGGTTGTGGGTGATGATGGCTTGGCACTGAAAACCACCGACGCCGGTGCCACATGGATTTCTCAAAACCTTGGCACGACACAAAACCTGACGTCGATCTTTTTTATCGACAACACAACGGGGTGGATAAGCACCAACTATGCAAGGCTGCTGAAGACGACCGACGGCGGCGGCACATGGATAACTCAAATTCCAGGCCGAACCTACGACAACTATTATAGCTTCCCGCTTTGCTTTGTCGATGCCATGACAGGTTGGCGTGGAGAAATTAGTGGTGGCATCAGTAAGACCACAGATGGAGGAGTCACCTGGGTCGCGCAAAAGAACTGGGACTACTTCAACTCCATCAATTCATTCTTCTTCATCGATTCACAACGCGGTTGGGCTGTCGGTGGAAGTGGGACCATCTTGTGGACATCGGATGGCGGTCAGCTGTGGCAGCGACGCAAGAGCGGAACAACGACATCCCTTTTTTCCCTCTGTGTCCTCAATGACTCAACCGCCTGGACGGTTGGACAGAATGGTACCATCCTTGGGCTATCAAGACTACTCACATCGGTTCCTGAGTATGATGGCGTTGAGGTAAACTCAATTCCGAGAGTCTACGCCCTGCATCAAAACTATCCTAATCCATTCAATCCCAGCACAACCATACGCTTTGAATTGCCGAAGCCAGCTTATGCTAAGATCGGCATATTCAACATCCTGGGACAGCAGGTTGCAGTTCTTGTGGATGAGAAAATGGATGCTGGGTATCACTCTGTACGATGGGACGCCATTGTCCCCAGTGGCGTCTATTTTTACCGATTGGAGGCCGGAGCATACTCGGAGACGAAAAAAATGCTATTGTTGCGCTGAGAGTCTGAACAAAAAGAGAATCTGAAGCCGGGCCATTTCAGTCCGGCTTCTTCATTTCCGAGTCGCATCTAGCAAGGTCGCCGCAACATTGAGCTGGTTGTGGAATGTAGTCTTCGAGTTGTTTTTTCGAAGCTACCTCTTATATTAGGTCAGCAATTGTTGAATGCGCCGAGCATCATTCAACAGAAGCTCGATGTGATGTAAGCAGTGTTTTTCGTTTTCTTCAGTTAATATGTTCGGGCGCTTAGCTCAGCTGGTTCAGAGCGTACGCCTCACACGAGTAAGCACTTCGTCAACAGCCACCAAAGCTTCAGCGTCTTTCTCGTCGATGCTCCTATCGAACTTGGAACAAAGAAAGTGTTGTCTGACACGACTCCAATGCTAGTATTGAGGTCACGCGTTCATAGTTGATGACCTTGGAGACCGTCGAGGAAGGAATACATTGATGTAGGATTTTGGCCAGAGGCATTGCGCCCCTAGGATTCCGCCAGATTTCGTGAGGACCTGTTACATTTTGGTGACATTTGAATCTCTGACTACGCGAAACCTCTGTATTTACAGGCTCTTCCTGTTCTCCGC
>Ga0315277_10008938_pt1 | contig 12840 bp, 9 predicted proteins | sample YL17G05_15_MG_FD_203695 | JGI IMG/M metagenome (GOLD analysis project Ga0315277, IMG submission 203695) | Sediment microbial communities from Yellowstone Lake, YNP, Wyoming, USA - YL17G05_15 | ecosystem: Environmental > Aquatic > Freshwater > Lake > Sediment | place: USA: Wyoming | collected...
GAATACGTGTCCAACTTCGCTCTGCACGACTATCCCATCACAAAGGACGACATCCTCTCCCGGGGCTCCCATGCCTGGGACTGTGCGCTCAACACCGTGAACATCGGCAAATTCAACATCGGTCCCGGGTCCATCGGGGTTGCTGAACACTGCTTCTACGAGGCCATCACCCATGCCTCCAACCGCATCCTCTACGGCATGCGGGTCACAGACATGCCCCACGTGCGCAAGAACTTCATGGATGCCTGGCTGCGCCTGGTGGGCATGAAGCTCTACCAGCGCCGCGCCACTGACTATTTCAGGAATTCCAGCCAGAACGACCGCCGCTATCTGCTCTACAACCCCACGAGCAAGATGAAAGTGACCTTGCAGGCCGAAGAGGTGGTCAGCTTGCTCTGGGAAGTGATCGCAGCCAAGGGATTTGAAAAGGACACCTACTTTCACATGGCAGCCGCCGATATCATGGGCCCGTCCAAGCTCGAGGGAACGGTCCACGTGAACATCCAGCTCATCCGTAAGTTCATGCAAAACTACTTCTTCAACCCCGCCGAGTATCCACCGGTAGCTCCGGACCTTTCGGAAAAAGACGACCTGTTCCTCTTCAATCAGGGCCCCACCAGGGGACTGGGAAAAATACAGTTCCACGATTATAAGCCTGTCTTCGAGGCCAATAAGGGCCTGCCCAATGTGGCTACCTTCATGAAGCAAATAGATATTTTCAAGGAGTTGCTGGAAAGGGCGGGCCCGGACAAGGCCCAGGATATGGACCCCTCGTGGTCTCTACCTTTGGGCGAGATGTTCTCCATTGTTGTGTACGGCCAGCTCATCCTCGAGCAGGTCGGTATCAGCGGAATCGATTCAGACATCCTGAACCAGATGTTTGATTTCATGGTGCGTGACTTTGCTCAATTTGCCATGCAAATCTACGGCAATCATAGTTCCAAGGATGCACAACGAGATTATTGTGTCAAGATTATGCTGATTAAGGCAGTCCCAAATTCCGAGCAATATAACAGTGTATGGGAGCACTATGTTTCCGTTTTGAACGGCGAGTACGCCATGAATGAGTAGGCTGGCGATGAGCGTGAAAATGTGGAAACATAATCTGTCGGAACTCCTCTTGAGATGTTGTTCAAGACGAAGGAATAACGGCTGAAGAAGCCGCTATTCCCTGCAATTTTTGAAGGCACAGCGCTCTGGATGCTTGTTATCGCAGCGTGAATTCAAAGACGCCATTTAATTCAGCTTCCGAGCCTGGCCGTCATAGGCCTTTGGTCGCTGGTTCAAGTCCAGCCGCTGCCAGTTTATATCAGAGGCCCGGAACCGAAAGGTTGGCATCGGGGGCAGAAGTATGTGCCACGGTTTTGCACCAGGACCCGCTCGATGGTGCTGCCGCAAACGGGGCAAGATTCGCTTCCCCTGTGAGCAACCTTAAAATCGAAATGGGCTGTGCCCAGCTCGCCCTCGGGGCGGACGTAGGTATCCACGCTGGCGCCTTTGCTGCCGATGGCTGCCTCAAGCACTTTGCGGATACAATTATGTAAAGTTCGCACCTCTGCGGGCGACAAGGCGTCGGCTTTTCTCAGAGGGTGAATCCGAGCGGCAAAGAGGGCTTCATCGGCATACATATTGCCGATTCCGGCGACGATACATTGGTCGAGAAGCGCTGCTTTTACGGGGATGTGATGCCGGCTTAATCCTTGCCCCAAAGTGTCCGGTGTACAGCTTTCACTCAAAGGCTCGGGACCCAGCTTGCCGACTACAGTATTGGCATCGTCTACCAGCCATATCAACCCCAGCCGGCGCCGGTCTCTGAAAACAAAGCGGTGCCCATTGGAGAGGTGAAAAACCGCCCGGGCATAGCGCTCAACTTCCTTGGGATTCAACAGCAAGCTGCCGGTCATCCTGAGATGTATAATCAGTGACCTGCCATTCGATAGGTGAAAGATGAGATATTTTCCCCGGCGTCCCAGGCTTTCTACTTTCTGCCCGATTAATCCGCGACGAACTTCTTCAGCAGAACCACCGCACACCAGCTCGGTATCTAAGATAGTAACTTGAGTGAAGCTTTGCCCCACGACCCAGGGCGCAAGCTCGTTCTTAATCGTCTCTACCTCAGGCAGTTCAGGCATTTCTTAAGTCCTCCGGCGGGCCCCGTCTATCTTATATATTCTATCTTTTGAGAAGGGAAGTCCCAACTTGCTGGCATCCGAGCCAAGCGCAACCACATGTTGCCGCCAGGCCAATTTTGCCGCGTATCAGGCCTGAAGATTTTTTCTTATTCCCTCGAGAGTTGTTTTCGATTTGGTAGCCCCCTCAGATTTCCAGAGGCTAGTAAGCTTCACACAAGGAAACTCACGACAATAAGCACAGTTCTCAACGCCTTTCTCATATCCGCAGCGCCGCACCTCACAAGTCGCACAGAACTTGTACAGTCTTCGCCCGGTCGCCAGACACCCTGCGCAATTCATATCTTCCGGTTTAAGAGTCTCAGTCTCTGTGGACCACGATTTGGCAACTTCCCTCCTCAGTTCTTCGTCGTTTTTCTGCGTTGCGATAAACGTGCGACAATCGTTACATGTGATTCCACAAAAAGCAATCATCTTCTCTGGCACTCTTTACTTCCTTTTTCTTTTCTTACAGCTCACCAATAATACTGGCAGACCAGGCCTGAGTCTATCCCATCTCAGCCCAGTTTTTGCCCAGTTTGATATCTATCTTCACCGGCACACGAAGCTCAAAAGCATGAGGCATAAGCTCACTAACCAGGGATTTCATTTCCTCCACTTCTGCCTCGGGCACCTCGAAGAGCAATTCATCGTGTATTTGTAACAGCATCTTGCTCTTAAGATTCCGCCTCTCCATTTCCCGGTGTAGATTTAGCATGGCAATTTTGATGATGTCGGCAGAGCTGCCCTGCACCGGAGCATTTATAGCCATGCGCTCCGCAGCCTCCCTGACCATTCGGTTGGCAGAATTAATTTCGGGCAGGAACCGCCGCCTCCCCAACACTGTTTGAACATAGCCCAGCTTGCGGGCTTGCTCCTTGGTGGCTTCGAGATATTCCTTCACCCTAGGATATTTCTCGAAATATAAGGCAATAAACTGAGCGGCTTCCTCTCGGCTGAGATTGGTAGCTTGCTCCAATCCATAATCGCTCATGCCATAAATAACCCCGAAATTGACCGTTTTGGCATTTCGGCGCATCTCGAGAGTCACTTCATCCCTGGGAATGCCGAAGAGTGTAGAGGCAGTCGTGGCATGGATATCCTCGTCGTGGGCAAAGGCGGCAATGAGACCGGGGTCCTGAGAGAGGTGAGCCAAAACTCTCAGGTCAATCTGGGAATAATCGCCGCTTAAAAGGTATGCCCCGGGCGGAGCTATAACGGCTTCCCTTATCTTATTCCCCGTCTCACTCCTTATAGGTATATTCTGGAGGTTGGGGTCGCTGGAGGAGAGCCGGCCGGTAGCTGTGCCAGTCTGGTTGAAATTGGTATGTACCCTCCCCGTCTTATGGTTAATAAGCGCGGGCAGGGCATCAACGTATGTTGACTTGAGCTTACTAAGCTGGCGGTATTGCAGTATGAATTCGATTACCGGATGAACGCCCCTCAATGCTTCCATGACCGAGGCTTCGGTGGAGTAGCCGGTCTTCGTTCTGCGAGACTGGGGTAGCCTGAGGTCCTCAAAAAGCACCCTGCCTAATTGCTGGGGAGAATTGATATTAAATTGATGCCCGACACTGCTGTAGATTTCCTTCTCCAGTTTCAGCAGTTGCTGACCCAGTTCCAGAGACATCTTACGGAGCAGGTCGGTATCCAAAAGAATGCCATTCTCCTCCATAGCCACCAGAACTGGAATCAAAGCCATTTCTACTTCGGTGAAAAGTTGCCACAACCCCTGCTTTCGCAACTCGGCTTCCAAACTCTCCATTAAACTCCAAAGGATATCCACGCTGGCGCAGGCATGGTCGGCAACTCGGCTTACCTCCAGCAGGGATAGGGAGCTTTGTTTCTTTCCTGTGCCGGTTAATTCAGCGGGGGTTGCTATTTCGGTGCCCAGTTTATTGAAGGCCAAGGCTTTAAGCCCCAGGTTTTTATCGCCAAGGAGATAGGCCGCGAGCATGGGGTCGAAATTCAAATTTCCAAGCTTCACCCCGCAGCCAGCCAATACCGCCATAACATGCTTGCCGTTGTAGGCAATCTTGCCTACGCTGACATTTTCTAAAATTGCTTTGAGCCTAGTTGCGACCTGAGTCAGCGGCAACTGCGGCGGTTGATTCAAACCCTGGTGCCCCAGAGGTATATAAAACGCCTCCCCCCGAGCTGGCGATATGGCTATGCCTACCAAATCCGCCAGCGCAGCTTTTTCGCCCGTAGTTTCAACCTCGATGGCGAGGCCCTGTGCTTTTTCCAGTTCGCCTGCAAGCTGTTCCAGGGCTGTCTCAGTGTTCACCATGTGGGACTTGACTGCCGAGGGCTGAGAGCCTTCGGCTTTCATTCCCGCCTGCCAAAGTTGTACGGCGGGCAGGTGGGGCAACCTGGGAAGCAAATTGATGAACTCCAGCTCCTGGAAAAGCCTGGCTACCTCATTCCGGTCATAGTGGCTTACCTGGCAGGTTTTCAAGTCCAGTTTGATAGGAACATCTTTGACTATGGTGGACAGCTCTTTATTCCGGAAAGCCTGAGTGCGATATTCGCGTAGCGTGTTCTGCAACTTGCCCGGCGTTATATCTGCAATATGGTTGTAGATTCCCTGGAGGCTGCCATACTGCTGGAGTAATTTAGTGGCTGTTTTTTCACCAATGCCGGGCACGCCAGGTATATTGTCCGAGACATCGCCAGCCAGTGCTTTAAGGTCAGCGAGTTGTTCCGGTTTGATGCCATATTTCTGCTCTACTGCCTGTTCATCGTAAAGGATGGTATCTGTGAAGGTCCGCCGGGGAGCAAGAGTTTTCACTCGGGGCAAAACAGCTTGCAGCATGTCATTGTCCCCGGTAACAATGATGGTCTCAATACCCTGCTCATCAGCCTGCTGGCTTAAGGTGCCCAGGACATCGTCGGCTTCGAAGCCATCAATTTCAAAAACGGGGATATGGAAGGCTGCCACCAACTGGTGCACCTTTTTTATCTGGCTTTTTAGTTCCTCGGGCGTGGCCGGGCGCTGCGCTTTGTATTCCTCGAACATTTTGTGCCTGAAGGTCGGTGTGGGACGGTCAAAGGCCACAGCCCAATGAGTGGGCTTAAAATCAGCAAATACTTTGAGCAAGGTACTGGCAAAGCCATAGACGGCATTTACCATCTCCCCGGTCTTGTGCTGGGTTAGCGGGGGCAGGGCGTGAAAGGCGCGGTGCACCAGAGCATTGCCGTCAAAAAGCAGCAACAGTGGCTTCTCTTCCTTGGCCATAGCCTTATTATACTATGGCGCCGCCGAGACACTAAACAAAAGAAAGGGGAAATTTAATTCCTCTCATCAAAAGCTTAATGACCAAAACATGATAAAATCATGCCAGAAAGCAAATGGCAGGCACTACTCAGATTAATACAATCAGGCATAACCGTTTCTGGGAGATAGACCTCTTGCGCACCGTCGCCATAGCAATGATGATAACCTTCCACACACTCTATCTACTTAACGACCCCTTTGATATCCACAACGCCGGCGTGCCCGGCATGCCTTATGGGTTCTGGTGGTGGTTTCCCAGAGTAACTGCTGGGACTTTTATCTTCCTGGCCGGAGTATCGCTCACAATTACCTATTCCAGGTCAAAAAGAATGTCGGGGTTCATGCGCAGAGGCCTGGAGATATTCGCGTGGGGCATGGGGATTACTCTGATTACATGGCTAGTCGCCCCAGATGAATATGTCCGATTCGGCATACTGCACTTCTTCGGGATTGCGTTCATACTCGCCCCTTTCTTTACAAGATTCCGTTTCATCAACCTGATACTGGGTGCTGCTCTGATGGCAGCAGGCATTTACCTACAGGTGCAGGGTATCTATTTCGACTTTCCCTGGTTGCTCTGGCTGGGGTTGATGCCACACGGCTTTTGGACGTGGGATTATTTCCCGCTGCTACCATGGTTCGGCCTTTTCCTTGTGGGGATGTTTTGCGGCAAAATGCTATACCCGCAAGGAACTAGAAGATTCAATATTCCAGAATTCAACAACCCTGTTACTTCAGCGCTGACTTTGCCAGGAAGATATCCGCTGGTGATATACCTCGCCCAGTGGCCGGTGATTATCGGTGTCCTCCTTCTACTGTTCCCTGCCAATGTGCTCCCCCTCTTCAAAGAGGCGATCTCTCACCTTCCCTTCTAAGCATAACGCAGAACCGCACCGACGCCCTAGTAATTGATAAAAACGAACGTCATTACGTAGAGGCCAAAGTGTATGATAAAACAAGGCAAAAACGACCTCGTTCTGTATGATATATAGCCAAAAATAAAGCCGATGGGGATGCTAGCCAGCGTCTCTAAAAAAGGCTTCCCTAGATGAAGCAGCACAAAAGGAATGGCCTGCACCAAGATGGCACTTTTCCCTATCGATTTTTCCAAACCAAACAGCATATATCCGCGGAACAGAAATTCCCAGGCAAACAAGTATAGTGCGGCGTTGAGCAGCAGCTCAGACCAGTCTATGGCATCCCTGTGGTAGTAAGAGCGAAACTCAGGCATTTTACTTGCCCCATAGAGAATCAGCATCATGGCAGCAAGGCAGACTGCGGTTAGAATTATCGAAGATTTCCAGCGACCAATGCGGATGCCATAATCCCAGGGCTTATCCCGAAAAAGCAGAAAGCCTGCCGCCAGCGGGACCAGCAGGTAATAAGTGAGCTCTGTGGCCCGGGGAAAATCGATGTTCAAGGGATGGTAATGTGCCAGAACTATTACCAGCGTGGATATGCTGACCACTGCCAGAAGGTTCAGGTCATAGCCCCATAATATCCTGTTTTTGATGTACTTTGGCATTCCAGTGGCGACGGATTACGCCTTTTTATTAATCTATAGTTCCAAAGTGCCTTCTAATGGCATTAGTGTACCATAAACGAATATTTGGACAATCCGTTCAAGCAGCAACCATGCAGCACTAGCAGTTGACATTCGAAGCTGAAATTTGCTATACTTGATACTTTGAAAGCATGTGGCTTGGGGAAAAGTCTCCTAATATCCTTCTTATTAATGAAAATGCTATCTACAGCAATTTCGAGGGTACCGTAACAGCCAGGCTTTTAAAAACCTGTGCGTATAAGTTTGTAAGCAATAGTTGTTGGCATTTAGTAGATACATACTGTGAAGGAGGTGAAGGTTATAGAGAAATATAGCTTTGTGAGTTTTATCAGGCTTTTTTGTAAAAAGAATCTAAAAAGGGAGGTGGAAAAATGGCTCTAAAGAAATATGGCATTATTGCCCTCGTGACAATTATGGTGATGGTGTTGTTCGTGGGGAGTTCTATTCCTGTCGCCGCTGACCCCTTATCTTCTGGGTCCCCTGATCTCTCACAGGGGCTCCACATAGGTTGGATGACAGAGAACTATACTGACTGGACTAACAGCACTTGGACTTGTAACCGCACGTTTGAATACTATATCCCGACCAGTTACACCAATTCAACGGAGGTTCCTCTGTTGTTTTCGTTTCACGGCCTGGGCAGCACGGGAGACCAGCAGAGAGACCTAACCAAGTTTGATGAACTTGCCGAACAAGAAGGGTTCATTGCGGTGTTTCCCGATTCCACAAATGCAACTAGAGAGGGCATTTCCTGCAACGTGACTTTGCCAGGTCTTCCCGGTGCAGAAAACCAGTGGAATCTAGGTGCAGGATCATTGCAATCTTGCGGAGGTGTTAATGATGTGGGATTTGTTGCGGACATGATTGACTGGTTTGAAACTAACTATGCGATTAATGCCAGCCGAATCTACTCCACAGGGATGTCCGACGGTGCCCTGTTCTCATACTTACTAGCCTTTAACCTGACGGACACGTTTGCGGGCATTGCACCGGTTTGTGGACCGATGCCATGGGGTTTTGACAAACCGGCTACCTCTGCCATAACCGTGATTTTGATGATGGGCACAGCCGACCCGATCCTTTATTATAATGGCCATGGCGGTCTGGGCGGCGATGTGACTTATTCTACCGATGAAACTATCCAATATTGGTGTGGGGTCGACGGTATAAACTATACAAGCCCCGCGCCGGTGGAAACCGTATGGGGGCCAACTGGCGCAGACGCGACTGTAGTTCATCGCTATGTTTGGAGTGGAGGAACAAACGGGACTCAGGTGATATTGTTCAAGATTGTAGGCGGCGGGCATACATGGCCCGGCGGGCTCCTGTATTCGGATTGGGTTGGCGCCGTCACCACCCATATTGATGGCAGCGCATATATCTGGAAGCATTTCTCGCCAACAAAATATTACCTAAGAATAGGCAGCACTGACGCCGGCACGGTAACCGCTCCTACGGCATTCGCCAATGTCAATAGCGACGGAAAATACCTGTTCTTCTATCCCGGCGCTGGTTCCCCTATAGTCGCCCTCAATGCCACGCCGCATAGCAACTGCAGGTTTGTCAACTGGACTGGCGACGTGAGCACCATCGGCAATGTCACTGCTGCTACAACCACTATCACTATTACCCCGAACAGAGACTACGAAATCACCGCCAATTTTGCAGCTCAGTACCACCTGACGCTAGGCAGCACAGCCGGTGGCTCGGTAACCGTTCCTGGCGAGGGAACCTTCACATATGACGATGGCACGGTGGTTAACCTGTCAGCCACCCCAGATAGTGGCTACGACTTTGTCAACTGGACTCCTGTTAGCTATGTTGCCAGCAGCACTGCCGCCAACACCACTATTACCATGAACAGAGACTACTCCATCACGGCCAATTTTGCGCCCAGTGGAGGTGGTGGAACTGGAGGAGGGTGCTTCATAGCCACCGCAGCTTATGGAACTCCCACCGCTAAACAGCTCGATGTGCTGCGAGCGTTCCGGGATGACGTGTTGCTGAAAAGCGCCGTGGGCTCTCGGCTTGTCGACTTTTATTACAAGGTCAGCCCACCTATCGCAAACTTCATATCAGAACATAACTTTGTGAGGACTTTGGTCAGAGAGCTCCTGGTTGACCCCATTGTTCGGGTACTTGAAGCTACGAGAGCTATATGGTGAAATTAGGGTGATGCAGAGTGCTGGGTCATAGGGAAAAGTTTGCCCACTGGTACAAGGGTGATACACCACCCCCAGAGGGGTGTCGCACTTGTTATGCCAAGAGCCGACCGTGCCAAACACGGTCGGCTCTTTTATTAGAGTAAGGTATTGAGGAAACTAAATTATTACCCTCGTGGTCCCAAGACGAGGGAAGGAGGTAGGAAATGCAAAAAAGGAGATACAAAGTTTGGCTGCTGGTGGGGGCAGCAGTGATAACCCTGATGCTCACCTTTGCTGGCTGTGGCTCAACTGGCATTAGCCGTGAGCAAGCAATCACAATCGCCACCCAAGAGGTGGTAGATGACGGGGTAATGTCTCTGGATGGCCGTGATACAGTGGCCGTGGAGGAAGCAGATTATTGGCACATTTCTTTCCCATATTCCTCGCCTCTACTGCGAGGCGGTGAGCCTCATGTCTGGGTGGACAAGTCGAGCGGTAACGTCACCAGAATCTACTACACCGAGTAAATGAACCCTTACCAGATACAGGACAGCTTGAAATGTCAATGGGAAAAGGAGGAAATGTGAAAGCTACTTGGAAATCATTCATAGCCTTATTGTGCGTGCTAATAGTCTGTATTGCCTGGAGTCCGGCCGTGCTTGCCGTACCTGCGGTCGCAGAGACGGCCGCTGGCCCCGTTCTTGCTGCCGAGATTGGTCCTCTGGGAAGCAACAAAACTGCTGAGCAGATAGCCAATGACCCCGTTGTCCAGGCAGCGATTAATGCGTCCTGGGCTGATTCAAATGCAGACAATGCTACTACCCGGCATGAGGAAGGGGGGTGGATCTATGAAGATGCGGACGGCAATCTAACAGTTGGGCGCTGGCCTGCCGGCAATCGTAGCGGGATCAACGCTACTCCCCCTATGCCGCCAGTGGGTGGGCAAGTGGTTGGCGAGTTCCATACTCACCCCAATTGGCACCCACCAGATGGCAAAGACGAAGCAGGCACAGAGTGGAAGCAGGGACCCAGCGACACAGATAAGAATGCCAAGACCCCAGGTACCGTTGGTATAGTTAAGGACAGGTCTGGTACAACGTCTTATTAGACGAAAATGGCAGGAAGTAGGAGCAGGGGCCCAGCGATGCCGATGAGAATTTTGCCAATAATCGTAATCTCCCCGGTATAGTGGTGAATGCGGGGGGTAACCAGTTTTACGGCCCAGGCAGCTAAACCTGAACATAGCGAGTGCAGGCTCTTTGATAATCACGAGGTCGTTGCCGGCTAGTCGGCAACGACCTCGTCTTCATCGCAGGCTGTTTAGTTCTGATTTTCAGTTCAATTTCGACATTTTGGAAGCCCTGCCTCAACATTTTTGTAGTGGCCTGATTTATTAAGCACACCTCGTCATCACAAGCCTTCCATTTTTTGTCATTGCGAGTCCCGATTTGTCGGGGCGTGGCAATCTTATCTCACAACAACCCCACCGGGATTGCTTCGTCGCCCCGATTCATCGGGGCTCCTCGCAATGACAAAGGGAGAGCCCACCGCGCAATAACAGAAGGAGGGAGCCCAATAAATTCTCACCCAACCAAATCTCTGATTTAGTTGGAAACCCAGGGTCCCCACAAAATCCATAGATTTTGTGGGGCAAAAGAAATTGGGCAACTACATTATTTAAACGGCGTTGACCAGGACGGAGAAGTATCCGATGCCCCCTACTATTCAGGGCGATGGCCTGGAGCAGCTTGTATCACAGGCTTGGGAAACAGGGGTATAATAAATAAAGGAGGGGAGGAGGCGAGCAAAGACATGAAAAACAGCGAGGTGGCTAAGGTATTTCAGGATATTGCCAACCTTCTAGAGCTTAAAGGGGAGAATGTCTTTAAGATTCGTGCCTATCAGAAGGCAGCCCGGGCTATCGAGCACTACCCCAGGGAATTAAAGGTTATGATTGAGGACGGGGAGGACTTGCAGAGCATTCCCGGCGTGGGTGAGGCCATAGCCAAGAAGACCACCGAGCTGATAACAACCGGCAAGCTGGGTTATTATGAGAACCTGAAGGCGGAGTTTCCCCAGGGGATAACCAATCTCCTGGCTATACCAGGGATTGGCCCCAAGACGGCTAACAAGCTTTCCAGTGAATTAGGGATAAGCTCGGTAGATGAATTGGAGCGAGCAATTAATGAGGGGCGAGTAGCTAAACTCTTCCGCCTTGGCGAAAAGACCGCTGATAATATCCTGCACCAGATCCAGGCATTGCGCCGCAAAGACCAGCGCAGCCCTATTGGCGAGGCTTTGCCCGTTGTTGAGGAAATTATAGGTGCCCTCCGCGCTGTCCCCGGCGTGAGAAATCTCACTGCCGCCGGCAGCTTACGGCGCTTTCGAGAAACAGTAGGTGATATTGACCTGATGGGCACTGCCGATAACCCCAGGGAGGTTATAGATGCTTTTGTGGCCCTGCCTCATGTAAGGCAGGTGCTGGCCCAGGGGTCAACCAAGGCCAGCGTTATTGTCAGCGGTGGATTGCAAGTTGACTTGAGGATGGTGGAGCATGACTCCTTCGGTTCTCTACTTCAATATTTTACCGGCAGCAAACAGCACAACATTTCCTTGAGAGAAAGATGGCATAAGCAGGGATTAAAACTGAGTGAATATGGGATAACCGTTGTAGCTACAGACAAGCTGGAAAAATTTTCTACGGAGGAGGAATTCTATCATCGACTGGGACTTCAGTATATTCCGCCTGAACTCAGGGAAGCCCAGGGTGAGATAGAAAAGGCTGAGCAAGGAGCTATACCAAAGATTGTGGAGTTATCTGACATAAAGGGAGACCTTCATACGCATACTGAATGGAGCGACGGGCATAATTCCATCGAGGAACTGGCTCTGGCTGCTCAAGACATGGGCTATCAATATATTGCAGTCACAGACCATTCTGCTGGGCGTGGTATTGCTCATGGTCTGGATGTGGAGAGGTTGAGACAGCAGGTTGCTGAAATCAAAGCTCTTAACGAGCGCTTAAGCGGAATTCATGTGCTCACGGGCAGCGAGGTTGATATTCGGGCGGATGGTAGCTTAGACCTGCCGCACGAAATTCTGTCTGAACTGGATATGGTGATTGCTGCTGTGCACTCCGCCATGAACCAAAGCGAGGAAAAGATGACCCGGAGGGTAATAAACGCCATAGAAAATCCCGATGTGGACATGATTGCCCACCCTACTTGCCGCCTCATAGGAGAGCGTGAGCCCGTGGCTATAGACTTAGAAGCCATCTTCCAGGCGGCAGCTAAGTATAATAAGATTATGGAAATTAACGCCATGCCTGACCGTCTTGACTTAAAGGATATCCACGCTTTTCGTGCTCGAGACTTGGGGGTAAAGCTCGCCATCGGGACCGATGCTCACAGCATTGCTCATCTGGGCTTTATGCGATTCGGGGTTGGCGTGGCACGGCGGGCCTGGTGTGAGCCGCAGCATATATTAAATACTTTGCCCCTGGCAAAATTGCTGGCCTTTTTAAATCTAAATACGAAAAAAGGAGGTTCATAATGGCAAAGCAGGACGTACTCTACACTAAGGAGGATAGCATTAGCATAATAACGCTCAATCGTGCCGAAAAACTGAATGCTCTAACACACGAAATGCTCCACAGGATTAATTCAATTATCGAAGACATTAAGAAGG
>Ga0315277_10008939_pt1 | contig 12840 bp, 9 predicted proteins | sample YL17G05_15_MG_FD_203695 | JGI IMG/M metagenome (GOLD analysis project Ga0315277, IMG submission 203695) | Sediment microbial communities from Yellowstone Lake, YNP, Wyoming, USA - YL17G05_15 | ecosystem: Environmental > Aquatic > Freshwater > Lake > Sediment | place: USA: Wyoming | collected...
GACCCTCGTTTCGTGTACCTTTTCCTCATGGCGGTTTCTCCTTTCTTGGTCGAAAGCGGTCCAGGCTACACCGCCTGGACCTGAGGAACCGCCATTTTCTATTTCAACTACGACAGGGACAACCTCATGAGATCACTCCGGGCAGACAACAGAGTCCTCGTCCTGCTGCTGGCCGCGGTCCTGGCGCTCGGCGGCGCTGGCCGTACCGAAGCGGCCGAGAAGCAACAGCTCTACGTGGGCTGGGCCAGGGCCGACATCACCCCGCCCCAACCGGTCAACCTGAGGGGGCAGATGTACAAGAGGACGTCGAAGGACGTCCACGACCCGCTCAGCGCCGCTGTGCTGGCCCTGGAAACCCGCGGCGAGAACGGACAGAAGGAGCAGGCCGTCATGATCTCCTGTGACCTGGTGGGCACGTCGAAGCCGATCCAGGACCGGCTGAGAGAACTGGTCGCTGCCAAGCTGCCCGATCTCGACCGCCGCAAGCTGTTCCTCAACGGCACCCACACCCACACCGCGCCTTGGGTCGAAGACACCGAGTGGGACAAGGACAACGGCCCGGGCGTGATGAGCGGCTCGCAGTACGGTGATTTCTTCCTGCCGCGGGTTGCCGAGGCCGTGGTCAAGGCCTGGAACGGCCGCCAGCCCGGAGGCATGAGCTGGGCGCTGGGCCAGGCCGTGGTGGGATACAATCGCCGGGCCCACTACTTCGACGGCCACACCGACATGTACGGCAACACCAACCGGGAAGATTTCGACTGCATCGAGGGTTACCAGGATCCCGGGCTGGAGATGCTCTTTTTCTGGGACCGCAGTGGGCGGCTGACGGGCATGGTGATCAACGTGGCCTGCCCCTCCCAGGAAACGGAAGGCTGGGACCGGGTCTCCGCCGATTTCTGGCACGACGTGAGAGCAAAAATCGCCCAGCGGCATTCACCGGAGGTCTACGTCTTGCCGCAGTGCGGGGCGGCCGGCGATCAATCGCCGCACCTGCTCTACCGGAAACAGGCCGAGGAGGAGATGCTCAAGCGAAAGGGGATTACCCGCCGCCAGGAAATCGCCCGGCGGATCGCCGACGCGGTAGACGAGGTGCTGCCTCTTGCGACGAAGCATATCGACAACGAACCGATCTTCCGGCATACGGTGGACGAGATCAATCTGCCGGTTAAGGAGAAGGACGCCCAGGCGTATCGCATGGAGCTGCACGTATTGCGGCTGGGAGAGGTGGCCGTGGCCACCAACCCGTTTGAACTGTATCTCGACTACGCCCTGCGGATGAAGGCCCGCAGCCGGGCGCTGCTCACCATGACGGTGCAGCTCTCGTGCCAGGATGGGGGCTACGTGCCGACCACCAAGGCCGTGGCCGGCAAGGGCTACAGCGCGGTCGATTACCAGGTCGGCCCCGAGGGCGGCCAGGTGCTGGTCAATGAAACCGTCCGCCGCGTCAACGTGATGTGGGAAAAGCCGGCTCCATAGTGCATACTGAAGCATCGTTCAACGCACCACGCCGGAACCTTTGACGTGAACAAGTATCACAGTGCCGTCTAGCGGGCGGGCTTGCCCCAGTACCGTTGATTGGGCGGCATTTCAAGGAGGATCAAGTGGCACCGGCGTCTCGCCGGTGTGACACAAGGAAAGGCGCCGCCATCAGTTCCGCCACCGGCGAGACGCCGGTGCCACTTCGCCTTGGGGGATGAAGCGATGAACAAGATCCTCACACGACGCCGGTTTCTCAAACGGGGTGGGGCCCTGCTGGGGGCGATCGGCCTTCCCTACGCGATTCCCTCATCGGCCCTGGGCACGGCCGGCACGGTCGCGCCGAGCAATCGGATTGTGATCGGCTGCATCGGGATGGGCATCCGGGGCACCGAACTGATGAAGGGACTGTTGGGGCACAAAGACGCACGCGTGGTCGCCGTCTGCGACGTCTACGAGTCTCAGCGCCAGCAGGCGAAGGGCATCGTGGACCGGCACTACGGTGACGACGGCTGCACGGCCTACAACGACTTCCGCGAGCTTTGCGGCCGCAGCGACATCGACGCAGTGAGCATCGCCTCGCCCGATAATTGGCACGTCCTGCACTCGCTGGAGGCCGCCCGAGCGGGCAAGGACCTCTACACGGAGAAGGCCCTGGGCTTAAGCGTGGCGGAAGACAAGGCGCTGCGGGCCGCGTGCCAACGCTACGGCACGGTCTTCCAATGGGGGACGCAGCAGCGCTCCGAGGGTAATTTCCGCTTCGCCTGCGAACTGGTCCGCAACGGGCGGATCGGCAAGCTCCAGACGATTCTGGTGGGCGTGCCCCACGACTTCGCCTTCCCCAACCAGCCCGTCCAGCCGGTGCCCGAGGGCCTCGACTACGAAATGTGGCTGGGCCCTGCGCCGTGGGCGCCCTATACGTATCAGCGCTGCCGGCCGTGGAACGAGAAAGAAAGCTGGGCCATCTGGTATCACATCTCCGACTATTGCCTGGGCGGCATCGGCGGATACTGGGGTATCCACCACGTGGACATCGCCCAGTGGGGGCACGGCACGGAGTACGGCGGCCCCGTGGAGGTCGAGGGCACGGCCACCTTCCCCGAGGAGGGGCTGGCCGACTGCGCCGTGAGTTGGAACGTCCGGGTGAAGTATGCCGACGGCGTGACGATGATCTACACCGACAACCAGCAGAACAAGCAGGGGGTTGTTTTTCAGGGGACCGAGGGCTGGGTCTTCGTCGAGCGCGGTCAGATCGACGCCAGTCCGAAATCGCTCCTCAGTTCGAAGATCGGCCCGAACGAAACCCACTTAATCGAGAGCCCGGGGCACCAGCGCAACTTCCTCGATTGCGTGAAGACCAGGGAGAGGCCGATTGCCGACATTGATACTGCCGTCCGCAGCGATACGGTCTCTCATCTGGTAAACATCTGCACGCGGCTCCGGCGCGGCATCCGTTGGGATCCGGATCGGGAGGAGATTATCGACGACCCCGAAGCCGGCCGGATGCTGACCCGCCCCATGCGCGAACCGTGGCGGTTGAGTGTCTAGCGTTGCGGCGCCCGGGCGTTAGCGCGGTGTGCTGCGCCTTACTGATATGCGATTACCCCCCAGGTTCCGTGGGTGACGGGCGTCCTTTGTGTTCCTCGCGGTCCGGTGCCGTGCCCTTGGCCTGATGGAGTCGGTATGCCTCCAGCAGGTCCCGTCGGACGATCATCAACAGGGGGACGTGGGGCCGCAATTGCCAGTCGGTGCCGTCTGGTTTTTGGAGCAGGTCCCGCAGGGGCCGTTGCCCGGGAGGCTGCTTCACATAGACGTACTCCAGCACGGCCTTCTCCATCGTGGGCTGGGTGATGATCAGCGGGGCGGCCCGTCCGCGAGGAATCCCGGGAAGCCAATCGACACGGCTGAAATCCCGCAGATACCACGGCAGCGGCCAATGGTCGTCGTCGGGACAGAGGACCTGGACGTGCATGGCCGGACCGTCCCCGTGGACGGCGGCGATCTGCCGGATACGTTCGGCCAACAGCGGCACGTCGCTGGTCGTATGGGCATAGACGTAGGGGTTGCTCGGGTCTTCGTAGAGCACGAAGCTCGCCCGATGGGCCTGCCAGCCCAAGTGAGCGGTGGCCGCGACCAGCAGGGCGATCACGGCTGTTTTGGCGGCGTATCCCGGCGCCGCACGAACCAGCACCCCCATCCCCACGCCGGCCAGCAGGATCATTCCGTGCAAGAAACCAAGGGCACACCAGGGCGTCTTGTACGGCAGGGCGGAGTAGACCGCGGTCATCAGCAGGGTGTAGATGCCGAGGAAGCGGGCGAAAGGAATGCTGAATGCTGAATGCTGAATGCTGAATGCCGAATCCGACGCCTGGCTCCTGTCCCCTGTCCCCTCGCCCCTCGCCCCTCGCCCCTCGCCCCTGACACCGCTCACCAGACCGACCAGGGCCAAGGCGGCGATCGACGCCTCGCTCCAGACGGGCCCGCTGCCGCGATGCCACCAGAAGAGGATGCGGAAGTAGTAATGCCACGGCTGATAGTGCCGGCCGGCGGTCCCCTCGCCCGACGCCCGGCCGAGGTAGACGAAGTACGTCGTCAGCGAGTCGACGATCCCGCGCGGGTGGCGGAGAAACGAGGAGAAGAACAGGGCTGAGACGGTTGCTGCGCAAAGGACCACGACAAGGCCCGGCCAGAATAGGCCGGCCAGGACCGTTCTCTGCGTAGGCTGGGAGGCAGTCCCAGCAGTGCATGCGGGCCGAGGTGGGACTTCGTCCCGGCCTACGGCGTGTGCTCGGATCGTCAATGCGGCGGCCACGACCATGGCGAACAGGGCAATCGCACAGGTCTCCTTGCTGGCGTGCATCATGCCTATGCAAACGCCCAGCATCACCAGCCAAGACGTCTGCCGGATCCACGACCGGCGACGGGACTCGGGTGGTTCCGCCCCGACGGCGGCGAGTTCCCCCAGGTAGCGCCACAGGGCCACCATGGCCCCGAAAGTGAAGCACACCAGGAGCATTTCCTGGATGTAGTAGCGGCTATAGAAGACCATCGCCGGCGAGACGGCCGTCAGCGCCGCGGCGCCGAGGGCGGCTGGGCGGCCCAGCTCCTCGCGGACCAGCCACACCAGCCCGACCAGCACAATCCCGAAGATTGCCGGCACCAGGCGGAGGTGGATTTCGGTGATCTCGGTGAGGTTCCGAGCGGAGGCCAGACGGGCGATCGGCAGCGTAAGGTAGTACAGGCTCGGGCCGTGGTATTCCCGGCGATTGTAGACGTAGTCGCCGGACTGGAGCAGGCGGCCGAACTTGACGGCGTGGACCGCCTCGTCGCAGTGCATGGGCCGGTTGTCCAGGCTCGCCAGCCGCAGCGCCGCCCCACCGGCGGTGAGGGCAAGCAGGCAACATGCGCATAGAGAAAGCGCCAGGAACGCCAGGAGAAGGTGAGGGGGTGAGGGGGTGACGGGGTGACGGGGTGACGGGGTGACGGGGTGCGAGGGTGAGGGGGTGAGGGGGGCGGTTGTTGCGCGAGGTCGTTTCACCTTGTCACCGTGTCACCCCGTCACCCCCTCATCAAAGAAGGGGCCGAAACGACCGTTTTCAACCTCACTCCGACGCCAGGCCGAAGACCTCCACTTCCGTACAGTGGTTCTTGTCGTCGATGTGACTGCCCTTGCTGTAGAGGCGGACGTACCGCCCCTCGACCCCTTGGCAGTCGATGAGCTTGCCTTCGGCGGTTTCCACGTAGCCTTTGTCGCCGCCGATCCCCATGCCGGAGGAGTTGTCGTAGTCGTTGTTGAAGACCGTGGTGGCCTCCAGGAAGTCGGGATCGTCGCTCACCTGGACGATCACGTCGCGGTAGACGCGGGCCTCGGCGTGGCTGTGCCAGACGAGCACGGCATAGACGGCGGCCTTCTGCTCCAGGTCGATCTGCACCCACTGGGTGCCGGGGTGCAACTCGAGGTACCCAAAGTCCGAGGCCTCCTTGTCGCCGTCGGTGACGAAGTCCAGTTCGCCGGCGGGCGGTACCGGGTCGCTGCAGGTGACCGGTTTTCCGCGGGCCAGGTTGAGCGTGCCCTCCGGGGCCAGGAACGGCCCTCGCGGTTTGCCCAGCGGCGGCTCCACGTTCGGCTCGGCCAGCGGCACCGGCGTTCCCCGGAACGCGGGGGCGGGCAGCTCGATCTGGATGGGCACCAGCTTCGACCGGCCGGTTTTCGGACCGACAGTGACCGACTCCCACGCGGCTGGTGTTGTTGTCGACACCGGCGTGGTGGTCGACGCCCACCCTCCGGGTTGGCCGCCCCGGCGGCAACCGACCATCGCCGCCGCCGTGGCCAATGCCATCGCCAAACACACATGCCCGATAGGCTGAAGACCTTTCACCTTCTTGCTCCTCGCAAGGTTGCCAAATGGAATTGCACCTTTTTCGGAAAGATCGCGTTGCACACGGCGTCAAGCCGCGGCGTGGCCGCCGGGGCTATTGACTCTCAGAACGCTAATGTCACATCGTTTAGCCGTCGCCGGCACGGCGACGCGAGAGTTTCCCCGGGCCGACGTGCCGTCGGCCGCTAAACGGGATGCTACATTGTCTTTCTGAGCATCAATGAACCCCTACGGCGCGTCGAGGACTTTCTGGGCCCTCTGGCGGATCTGCTGACTCTTGGCGCCCTTGAGCACCTTTTCCAGGGCGGGCCGCACGGCGCTCTTGTCGCCGCCCATTTTCTCCGCGATCATCACGGCGGCAAGCCCGGCCTCGTTGGCCAGGCCAGGCTGGTCGATGGCGGGCGCGACCAGGGCCAGCGACTCCGGCGTGGCGACGCCGCCCAGCACGCCCAGGACCAGCCGCTTCTCCTCGGGCCGCTTGGCCAGGCTCATCGCCTCGGCCAGGAGCTTTAAGTCCGCGGGTTTTTCCCCCTGGGGGCTCGCCTGGCGCACGAGGCCGCGGATCGCCAGGACCTGGCCGCGCAGGCCCGCCCCGTTCTGGGCAAGGGCCCGCAGGTACTCGACGGCGGCCGGGTCGGCCCAGATCGAGAGCACCCTCAGGGCCTCGTCGCCGACGGTCTGGTCATTGTCCTTCAGTCGGGCGACGACCTCCGCCAGGGCCTTCTGTCCGCCGGCCCGCCCGAGGGCCCGCAGCAGCGCGATCCGCGAGGGCACATCGGCCTCGGCCAGGCCGGCGATGATCGGCTCGGCGCAGGCCTGTCCACTACGGCTGCAAACGACCAACAGGGCCAGTTCCGCCTTTCGGCGCTGTTGGGGGTCTTTGGCGGCCTTGAGGATCTTCACGATCATCGCCACCTGGCCCTCGTCGGCCAGAAACCGCAGCGCACCCAGCGCCGCCAGGCGGACCGAAGCGTCGGGATCTTCCGCGCTGGCGACCACGGTGGGGAGCGTTTCTTTGGCCCCCCGCGCGGCCAGCACGCCGAGCAGCTCGGCGCGGACGTTTGGCCTGCCTCCCGTCATGGCGGAGACGACTGCCTGGTTGACGTCATCGCCCCGCAGCCGGACCAGGCTCAGCCGGGCGGCGCCCTTCTCGCGTTTCGAGTCGGCGGCGGCTTTCTCGGCCAACAGCGGCACGTCGGCGGCGCCGCCCAAGGCGCCCAGGGCCTTCAGCGCGGCGGCCCGGACTGCCTCCTGCTGGTCACTGAGCATCTCCAAGACCACGGGGCGGGCAGCGGCGTCGCCGCGGTCGCCCAGGGCCTCCAGCAGGCCCGCCCGCGCTTCGGGCGGCAGCTTCGGCAGCAGCGCGGCAAACTTCTTGGTGGCCGCCTCGCCGGGCACTTCCTCCCGGACTTGCTGGAGTCCCACCGCCCGCATCTCCAGATCCTTGTCGCCGAGCAGATCGACGACCATCTGAATGACCGAGTCGTCCGGTTCCTCCTGGGCGGCCGACGCGGAACCGGCCAGCACGCAGGCCAGGCCGAGCCACAACCCCGCGGCGGCCGTGATCTTGCGGATTGCCATCAACGAATGTCCTCCCGACGCGGCCTCGCGCCGCAACCAAACGGCGGGCAAGCCCGCCCGCTAAACCCGGATTATTCATGCGGGTGCCACGGCCGTGTCGGCCGTGCGACCATGGGCAAATGTGGGAGTCTGGAGCACGGCTGTTACAGCCGTGGCACCCGATCTCCGACATGACCACGGTCGGATGAATAATCCCCGCTAAACGGTGTCGCCAATAAAACCGGCCAAGTCAAACACTCGCACGGGTGCCATGGCCAAGCTTGCTTGGCCATGCCGGCATTTGCGGACATGCCCACGCGAGCGTGGGCATGGCACCCCACTTTCTGCAACGAAAACTAATGCGGCGCGGCCGCAACCCGGCGGCGGGCGAACCCACCGGCTAAACGCTTGAAAGCACGCTACTTACGAGCATCCGAAAACATCCGCGCAAAGCGCGCTGGAATCTCAGGACGGCTACGCTCACTGCTTGCCCTTGCCCGCCACGGCCAACAGCCCACGCGTCGCGGCTACACGGACGTGCTTGGGCTGATCGGCCTTGGCCAGGGCCTTGTAGATCGCCATTGCCTCGGCCTTCTTGCCGTCGGCCAACAGCCGCTCGGCACAGGCCAGGTACGCGTCGGCGGCCGCCAGCCGGAGCGACTTGGGGGCCTTGGCCTGGAAAGCCTCCAGGGCCTTGGCCGCCTCAGCGTTGCCGATGGCGCCTACTGCCGCAACGGCGGCGGCCACGGTCTCCTCGTCGGAGTCTCCCAGCAGGGCCACCATGGCGGCCAGGCTCTCGGCATCGCGCCGCACGCCCAGCGAATTGATGACCCCCACTTTCACGCGGCCTTTGACCTTCGGCAGGGCGTCACGCATGGCCGCCACGGCCTCGGGGCAGGGCATCCGCTCCAGGGCATAGCGGGCCATGTGCGAGAGCTTCTCGTCGGCAAGCAGCCCGGCCAGGGCCGGCACGGACGGGGCGGTCCCAATCAGGCTCAATTGGCGACAGACGAAATCCTTGGCCGCCCGCGAGGCGTCGGTCCCGAGCACGCCCGCCAGGCGGGTCTCCAGGTCCTTGCGAGCCGCGGCGTCTTTGTGCGAGGCGACCACCGCGTCGTCGATGGGCTTCAGCACGTTGCGATCCGTCCCCCAATCGTAGGTCTTCAGCGCCTCGAAGGCCTTGTCGGCCCCTTCGCCGGCGGCCAAGCAAGGCACCACCCAACCGAGCACCAAGGCCGCCGTCAGGCAAGCGATCAGGTTCATCTTTGCGGACATCTCCTTCTCCCTTTCTCTTGAAGCATGGTTTGAGAAACGTGATTCTACCAGAACGGGTACTACTTGTTCAACTACACGCGCCACGGCTGGCGCATGGGTTTCCAGGTCATGCGGTTGGCCTGTTCGTCGTCCGGGAAGGTCAGTTTCACCGGATCCCACTTCAGCGGGTGGTTGACCCAGCGGGCGATGTTGCCGATGTGGCAGACGATGACCGAGCTGCACCCGACGGCCACGTCGGCGGCCGGACGACGCCCGGTGCGTACGCACTCCAGGAAGTTGGCCTGGTGGTTGTCGCTCTCATAGAGGTGGATCTCGTTGGGGCCGATTTTCACGTCGGCCAGCGATGGCGGGTCGGTCTTGATGCCGCCCCGCCAGACGCTGACTTCGCCCTTGGTCCCTCGGAACACGACCAGGGCCCCCGGCCTCCCGGCAGTTCCCCATCCGCCGTCGCCGGACTCCAGGATCACGCCGTTGGCGTACCGGTAGGTGAGCATGGAGCCCTTGCCGTCGGGCGGGATGATTTCGACCGGTCCGCTGCCGTCCATCCCCAGGCCCCACTGGACGATATCGTAGTCGTGGGCGCCGCGGTCGGTCATCAACCCTCCGGAGTAGTCGCGCCAGTTCCACCATTCATACAGGTTCACACAGCGCTTTTCGTGGTAGGGGGCCCAAGGGGCCGGCCCCAGCCACATGTCCCAGTCCAAGCCCGGCGGCACTGGCTGGGCCGGCAGATCGCAGTGGCGCGACGTGCCGCCCGGTTCGGCGAAGACGCTCTTCACCTCGCCGATGTAGCCGTTTTGGACCAACTCGCAGGCGAAGCGGTAGTTGCGATCGCTCCGCTGCTGGGTGCCGACCTGGAACACGCGGTCGTATCGCCGGGCCACGTCGAGGACCGTTCGGGCCTCGTAAACCGTAAAGGCCAGCGGTTTCTCGCAAAAGACGTGCTTGCCCTGGCGGCAGGCCTCGACGGATACCAACGCGTGCCAATGCTCCGGCGTGGCGTTTAAGACCGCGTCGATGTCGTCGCGGGCCAATAGCTCGCGGAAATCGGCGTACGCTTTCCCTTGGTACCGCTTGGCCACGGCCTCCCGGCGGTCGCGGTAGACGTCGCAGGCGGCGACCACCTGCGCGCCGCTGGCGACAAGTCCTCCGATGACCTCAGTTCCCCGGCCGCCGCAGCCGATCAGGGCCATGGTAATCCGATCGCTGGCCGCGGGCTTGGCCCCCGCCCCCAAGGCGGCCGACGTGATCACGTAGGGGGCGGCCGTGATCATCGCGGCCGCACCCTTGAGGACCTCGCGGCGTGTCATGGTTGCCTTGCTCTTCACGGCAATCTTCTCCTTTCAAGTCTGGCCGGCGGGCACGAGTGCTCGGCCGCCCGGCTGGTCTGACTACACACGCCAGGGCTCCCGCATCGGCCGCCAGGTCATGCGGTTGGCCTCGTCGTCGCCGGGGAACTCCTGCTTGGCCTGGTCCCACTTCAGCGACCGCTGCAGCTCGTAGGCGATGTTCCCCAGGTGGCACACGGCCGCGGTGTGGGAGGCGAGTTCGATGTCGCGGAACGGCTTCTCCCGCGTCTTGATACAATCGATGAAGTCGCCGTAGATGCCGCCCTGGCCTTTGTAGCCGGGCACGGGCTTGGCCGGCCGCTTTTCGCCCGGCGTGCCCACCACGAGCATGTTGCCCATGAAGGGGTAGTTGTGGTACAGCAACACTCCGTTGGGGTAGCGGTAGGTCAGGTACTTGCCGTCCTTGTCGTCGTGATAGATGACCTCCTCGGGCTCCAGCTCCCGGACGTCGATGGCGAAGGTCGCTCCGCCGAAATGGTGGGCGCCCCAGTCGGTCATGCCGCCGCCGGAATAGTCGCTCCAGGAGCGCCAACTGGTGCCGTCGATGGAATAGCTGCCGCTGCACCGGTACGGATGGTACGGGGCCCAAGGCGCGGGGCCGAGCCACATGTCCCAGTCGAATCCTTCGGGGACATCCTTGCCGGGCAGGTTGCAGGGCCTGGGGAGCGGCCCCACTTCGACGTTGATCGACTTGATCGTGCCCAGCTCTCCGCCCCAGCACTGATCGACCACCTTGCGGTAGTCTTCCAGCACCCGCTGGCTGCCACCGGAGACGACCCGGCCGTATTTCCTGGCGGCCGCAACCATCGCCGGACCCTGGTCGAGGGTGAGCGTTTCGGGCTTCTGGCAGTAGACGTCCTTGCCCTGGCGGCAGGCCTCGATCACGATGACGGCGTGCCAGTGGTCGGGCGTGGCGACGTGGACCGCGTCGATGTCGTCGCGGGCGAGCAGCTCGCCGAAGTCGCTGTAGGCCTGGCAGTCCTTGTTCCCGTAGCGTTGATCCACCTTGCCCTTGGCGTCCTGGCGCACGCCCCGCTTGGCGTCGCAGACCGCCACGTACTGGACGTCCTTGCGGCCCAGGAAGGCCCCCAGGTCGCCGCCCCCTTGGTTGCCGATGCCGATGCCGCCCATCACGATCCGCCCGCTGGCGGGTGGGCGGCCTTCCGCGCCCAAGGCGGTCGAGGTGATCACGTAAGGCGCGGCGGCCAGGGCGCCTGCCGTGCCTGCGCTTCGCCGCAGGAATCTGCGGCGGGTGATGGTTGCCTGTGGGGCCATTGTAGGGTTCTCCTTGCGCTTCAGTGGATAGTGGATAGTGGATAGTGGATAGCCGACAGCGGATGGCAGATAGGGGACAGTGGAAGGTGCCTTGATCTCGAAATCCCAAATCCCAAATCCCAAATCCCAAATCCGAAATCCCCGGCCCCCGGCCCCTGGACCCTCTCCCGTCACAGTCGCCAAGGTTCTCGGATAGTCCGGGCGAGCATGCGGTCGGCCATCGGATCGTCGATGAACTGCTCGCTCTTCGGGTCGAAGGTCAGTTTGCGGCCGAGCTGCTGGCAGATGTTGGCAATCTGGCAGGTCGAGTTCGCGCGATGGGCTCCCTCCGCCGGGGCGATGGGGCGCTGGCGCGTCTTGACGCAATCGAGGAAGTTCCGTACGTGGTTGGCCTGCGGATACCCCTTGCCGAAGTTCCGATTGGCCAGCAGCGACTTCGGCTCCGTCTCAATCCCGCCGTCGTCGTCCGCGTAGACCGAACCTTCGCTCCCCACGAACTTCACGTCCAGCGGCCAGCCGCCGTCCTTGAAGACCAGCTTGACCCCGTTGGCATAGTGGGCCACCACGGTCCCCTCGGCCAGCTCGAATTCGACGGGCGTGGTGTCGTCGGCGTTGTTGGCCCACTGGCAGAGATCCACCGTGTGGCTGCCCCACTCGGTGAGCATTCCGCCGGAAAAGTCGAAATTGCACATCCAGAAGTCTCGCGACATGTACTTGGCGTTGTACGGCCGCCAGGCTGCCGGGCCCAGCCACATGTCCCAGTCGACCATCTCCGGATCGGGCTCCGGCTCAGGGGGCAGCGTGGCGTAGGGGTGATACTTGAACCATTCGGGCGGCGCCTTCTCGGCATAAAGAGTCGTCAGTTTACCCAACTTGCCGGTCTGGGCCAATTCGACGGCGAACCTGAAGCGGAGGATGCTCCGCCGCTGCGTGCCGCACTGGAAAACGACCCCGTACCGCTCCATGGCCCGGCAGAGTGCCCGGCCCTCGGTCACCGCCACCGACATCGGCTTCTCGCAGTAGATGTCCTTGCCGGCCCTGGCCGCCAGGATCGAGGCCGTGGTGTGCCAATTGTCGCCGGTGGCGATCAGGACCGCGTCGATGTCGTCGCGGGCCAGCAGCTCCCGCAGGTCGCGGTAGGTCGCACAATCCTGGTTGCCGTAGCGGAAATCGACCTTGGCCTTGGCGGCGTTCCGCTTGGCGCGAACCACGTCGCAGACGGCCACCATCTGCACGTCGTCGTTGCCCAAAAACGCCCCCAGATCGTCGTTACCCCGGCCGCCCAGGCCGATCACGCCCATGGTGATCCGCTGGCTGGCCGGCGGCTTGCCTGCGGCCCCCAGCGCCGTGGACGTGATGAGATAGGGTGCGGCCACAGCAGATCCGACCCCTTTCAAAAGGGCGCGACGTGTGAGCCGACTGTCTGTCATGACCAGAGTCTCCTTTGTTAGACCAGATAACACGATGTACGCCTCGCAGACAGGATAACAGGATGAACTGGATCAGCTCATTTTGTTGATCCGGGC
>Ga0315277_10008940_pt1 | contig 12839 bp, 8 predicted proteins | sample YL17G05_15_MG_FD_203695 | JGI IMG/M metagenome (GOLD analysis project Ga0315277, IMG submission 203695) | Sediment microbial communities from Yellowstone Lake, YNP, Wyoming, USA - YL17G05_15 | ecosystem: Environmental > Aquatic > Freshwater > Lake > Sediment | place: USA: Wyoming | collected...
CCTTGCGATCACCGAGGCCTTGACAAGAACTTTTATTGAAGGAGGTAAGTTCATTGGGTTCACAGTGCTTAATCTGGCCAACTTGCCCACCACCCTCCTTTTGCTGGCCTTCGTGCCAACTATCTGCAGATTTGTACATGGGGCTTCGATGCATCTAGATGTCGAGCCAAGCAAGCGGTACAAATTATTGTGGGACTTCTTCGGATTCCTTTTGCAGGGCGCACTATTCTATTTGATGGCTCTCTCACTTAGGGCCCCGCAGGCTTTCGCTTTGTTGTTCATACTAATGCTGGCCAGCGATGTCGGCTGGGTCATACTTCTTGTGGTGGTCAAGTACATTGAGGCTGATCGCGTAGTTGAGCAATGGCTACGAAGCGATATCACTTTAATTGTCTTCTTGATTGTGCTCCTTGCGGCAACCAAACTTCTATGTCCTAAGGTTGTGAGCAAAGAGGTGGCTTGTATCTGTTCGGCTAGCGTCCTGTGTCTTCTATCAATCTTGGCAACATTGTGGGACTATGTGGCCAACCGGGACTTCTACTTCCCCGCGAGGCTGTCTGAGTAGATTCCTCGGCTTCGCTTGGAATGACAGGTCGGGTTTTGTTAGAGTGCTTAAGGGACTGCCGCCTGCCGCATAAGGCATCTGGGAGCAAGATACCCGTTCGCGGGAATGCCCCGCCGGCACGGGTCCGGGAGCCAAGCAACGAAGTTGCGCGAATGTGGCTTTGGAGGGGGGGGTGAGAAAAGGGAAATCAAAGACCAAAAGGCAAATACCAAAGCGTGAGGGGTGAGGTGGGTTGATTGATTATTGATTATGCGGGATTTTCCTTGACAGCCGAACTCGGATAAAGTATAATACATATCAAACTAACAGAATCGAGATAGTAACTGGTATGTAGTATGTGGTATATCGTCCGTCGTCTGTCCTCCGTCGTCCGTCCTCTGGAAGGCTACCGATGGGGAGATTTGTACCAGTTTTCGGCGTTGCGGTAGGTCTTGAGGGTGGCGGCGATCATACCGCTCACCGAATGATTCTGTCTGAGGTATTCCTGGCCGGCCTTTGCGATTTTGCGGGCGAACTCTCTTTTATCGAGCAGCTGCTTGAGGACGGCCATAATGCTCATCTCGTCGTTCGGGTCGAAGACCACGGCGGTATCGCCTTCCACGACGAGGTCATCGACTCCGCCCCTGCAGGCGGCGACGGCGGCGCCCACGCTCATCGCTTCAAGCAGGAAGGGATTGAAGGCCGAGGTCGGCTGGGGCTGAATGAAGATGTCGCCGGCGGACATTACGGATCGGCAGGGCCTCATCGGCGGGACAATGGTGACTATTTGTTGCAGGTCGCGTGCGGCTACAAGCTCTCGCAGCCTGCTCTCGCCCGGGCCGCCGCCCATTACCAGCGTCATGAACTCGTATCCCTCGAGCGTCAAGTGCCGCAGGGCGTTGAATAGGTTCTCGAATTCGTCGATATTGTCGAACGGGTGAGCCAGCACCAATGTGGCGATGCGGCCGGGCGGCGAGTAGCAGCAGATTTTCTCGGCGACGAAGGTCCCGATATTGACCTGCTTGATCCTCTCGGCAAGGCGGCCCTGGAACTCGGCGAGGTTGGCCGCGATGCTGCGGGCGGGGGTGAGTATAGCCGCACAGTGGCTCGACAGGCCGGCGAGAGGCATCCAGCGTTTTTGGATGGCGTTGATTGTCAGGATGTAGGGCACGTCGAGGTGGCGGGCAAGCCAAGCCGTCAGCGGGGCCTTGCTGGGACAGAGGCAATGCAGGACTGTGGGGCCGAATTCGGTCAGGCTGCGGACAAGGGCGCCTCTGCTCAAACGCTCGGCCAGCGGCAAATCGACGATCGGGTGGCGAATGACCTCCACCGGCCCGCTTACAATAGAATCGACATCCGCGCCGGGCGGGCAGACCAAGGCGGCCTGGACCGGTTCGGTCGCAAGCCCGACCAGAAGATTCTGCAGCAGCATCGGATAGTCGGCGAGGACGTGCTCCGAGATAATCAGGGCCACGTGAAGAGGTTTTGTCTTAACATCGTTCAAGAGACTGCCCCGTGTGTCGGACATCGTGTTTCTTTACCTTCTTGACTATTTCCATAGCCCACAGCGGGAATGAAGAAATGGCAACCACCAAGACCCAGTCGAATATTCCCAGCGGCCTGGTCTTGAATATGTTTTGCAGAAATGGGATATAAACGACCGACATTTGCAGACAGAATGAGCCGGCGGTCGCAAGAATCAACTTTTTATTTGTAAGCACCCCTATCTTAAACAACGATGCGGTCATGCTTCGGCAATTAAAGGCGTGAAACAACTGGCTGCAGGCCAAGACGATGAACGCGGCGGTCCTGGCCCTCTCAACATCCTTGCCCTTTTCGACAAAATAAACGAGGCAAAAAGCCAGAAGGCTGCACAGAGCAATAAAGGCCCCTTGAATCAGCATCAGAAGCGCATGCGGCACGGTAACTACCGCCTCATCGGTTAATCGCGGCGGGCGCTTCATAATATCGGGGTCAACAGGGTCAACGCCCAAGGCCAATGCGGGGAAGCCGTCGGTAATCAGGTTTATCCAAAGAATTTGAATAGGCAGCAGGGGGACAGGCAGACCTACAAGCGAAGCGGTGAACATCACCAGGATTTCGCCGACGTTGCAGGAGAGAAGGTAGTGAATGAATTTTTTGATGTTGTCGTAGATTCCTCTTCCCTCTTCCACCGCAGCGACAATGGAGGCGAAGTTGTCGTCCGTGATAATCATCTCGGAGACTTCTTTAGTGACATCGGTGCCGGTAATTCCCATCGCGACCCCGACATCGGCTTCCTTGACGGCGGGGGCGTCGTTCACGCCGTCGCCGGTCATTGCGACTATTTCGTTGCGGCTGCGCCAGGCGCGGACAATCCTCAATTTATGCTCCGCGGTAACGCGGGCATATACGGGTATTTTGTCCAGGCGGGTGCGTAAATCTTCCTCGCTCAATTTATCTAATTCTTCTCCGGTTACCGCTAAAGAACCCTCGTCGAAGAATCCTAATTCTTTGGCAATGGCGGCGGCGGTATTTTTGTGGTCTCCGGTAATCATGACGGTTCTTATGCCTGCAGTTTTACATGCGGCGACCGCCTTCTTAACCTCTTCACGGGGAGGGTCAATCATCGCCACCAGCCCGGTGAAGACAAGGTTCTTTTCGATAGCGTCAAAGGATGAATTCCTGGGCTGATAGCCATCCAGTATCTTGTAACCGACCGCGAGGACCCTCATCGCGGCGTCGGCCAGGGCGCCGTTGACCCTGAGAATCTCTTCTCTGTCGGCATTTGTCAATTCTCTTACCCGGTTATGCTCTTCAATGGAAATGCAGTCCTCCAATAGCAGATCGGGGGCCCCCTTTACAAAGGCAACCGTTTTTTCGGCGTCGCGCCGTATTACAGTCATTTTCTTGCGCTGCGAATCAAAAGGAATTTCGTCAAGAAAAGGAAATTGTTTTTCCGCATTCTCTTTTTTTATATCCGCCTTTGCGGCAAGGGTGAGAAGGGCCGCTTCGGTGGGGTCGCCGACTATTTTATACCCGTCATTATCGTGGATAAGCTGCGCTCCATTACATAAGACGCCGCAAAGGAGGGTCTTATGCAATCCGGGATTGTCGGAGACGTTCACCTTGTTTGCCTGGAGGAGGAACTCTCCTTTCGGCTCGTAGCCGACGCCGCTCACATCAAAGACCTTGCCGTCTGCGAAAACCGCCTGAACGGTCATTTCATTCTTGGTTAAGGTCCCGGTCTTGTCCGAGCAGATTACCGTGGCGCAGCCGAGGGTCTCCACGGAAGGGAGCTTGCGAATGAGCGCGTGACGCTTGACCATCCGCTGCACACCCAGAGCCAGTGCAATAGTTACGACGGCGGGAAGACCTTCCGGTATTGCGGCCACGGCGAGACTCACGGCCGTCAATAAGACTTCCAGGATTTTCCCTCCGCGCGCCCATTCGAGAAGAAATACTATGCCCACCAGGAAGAAGCAAAGATAGATAATCCACTTGCCGAATTTCTCCAATTTTTTCTGCAGCGGAGTTGCTTCACGGGGGATCTCCTGAATCAAGCCGGCGATCTTGCCCAGTTCGGTGTTCATGCCGGTTTGGGCAACCAATGCTCTTGCCTTCCCGGAAGAAACGGAGGTTCCGAGATAGACCATATTTGCGCGGTCAGCCAGGGGCACATCTTGTTCGAGGGATGCGGCGGTTTTTACGACAGGCGTTGATTCGCCGGTAAGGCTTGCCTCCTGGGCGCTGAAATTTGAGGTGATCCAGGCGAGCCGGGAGTCTGCGGGGACGTTATCTCCGGCCTCCAATTCAATGAGGTCTCCCGGCACAAGCTCGCAAGAAGGTATGACGCTATGCCGGGCGTCACGGATGACTTTTGAGGTTGGGCTGGATAATCTTTTGAGGGCGGCGAGCGATTTTTCGGCGCGGTGCTCCTGGACAAAGCCGAGGATGGCATTCAAGATTACAATGGCAATTATGGCAAAGGCATCGACCCATTCCTGCAAAAACCCCGAGACTAAAGCAGCCCCAATCAATATCCAGATAATAAGGTCATGGAATTGCTCGAGGAAGATACCCAAGGCGGACCGGCCCTTCTTCTCCGTTAGCTGGTTAAGGCCGAATTTGTCCTGCCGTATTTTGATCTCGGAGAAAGTAAGCCCCTCGTCGGGGTCGGTTGAAAGTATTCCTGCAACCTCTGTGATTTCCTTACGCCACCACTGTTCCATTGACCTTCAAGCTCCACTATAAGATAGAACTGCCAGTTTGAGTAATTCATTCCTCGGATTTCAAACAGACGCAATTGAGTATATCGACTTTTGAAGCAGTAAACAAGGCCGCCTGGTGCGGATTTTTGATGATTTGAGGCTGTAGGCGGATTGTGGGATTGAGTTATTGCCCCGGCCATCCCTCACAGGGACAGGCAGGTGCCGGGATAGAGTTTTTTGCCCCGGCCACAGGTGCCGGGGCTAATCGGGGGTCAGGTTGTGGCGGGCCGGGTTATCTGGCGGGTCAGTTCGTTTAAGAGGGCGCTGGTTTCGGGGTCGTCGTCTTTGGCGAGGGTGATTTTGTTGCAGGCGTGCATTACGGTAGTGTGGTCTCTGCCGCCGAGGTGACCTCCGATTTCTTCGAGGCTGTGCTTGGTCAGGCTCCTGGCCAAGTACATGCAGATTTGTCGCGGCATCGTAATGCTCTGGCTTCGCTTTTTGCTCTGGAGGTCGGTGAGGCGGACGTCGAAGTGCCTGGTGACGACCTCGATAATATCGGTGATGCTGATATGCCTTGCGGCGAGCTTGATCTGGTCGTCCAGGGCGGCCTGGGCCAGTTCGAGGGTAATATCTTTGCCGGTGGTTGTGGCAACCGCATAGACGGTAGTGAGGGCGCCTTCAAGCTCCCTGATATTGGCCTGGACCTTTCTGGCGATGTACTCGGCTATTTCGTCGGAGATTTTGAGTCCTCTCATTCTGGCCTTCTTCTGGACGATAGCGACGCGGGTCTCGTAGCTGGGCGGGTCGATCCCGGCGACGAGGCCCCAGGTGAATCGGCTGATCAGGCGGTCTTCGAGGGAGGGAATCTTGCCGGGGGGGCTGTCGCCGCTGAGGATAATTTGCTTGCCGTTATTGTACAGGGCGTTGAACGTGTGGAAGAATTCCTCCTGGCTGTGTTCGCGCTCGCGGAGGAACTGGATGTCATCGATGACGAGCATATCGACGGTGCGGAGCTGGCCCTGGAAGCCCGGCAGGTTGCCCGTCTCGATGGCCCCGATGAAGCGGTTGACGAACTCCTCGCAGCTTAGGAATTGGATGACGGCGCCGTTGGCCTTGGCGTGAGCCTCGAAGCAGACGGCGTGGAGCAGGTGGGTCTTGCCGAGGCCCGAGTTGCCGTAGATGAAGAGGGGATTATACGTATTGCCGAGCGACTGACTGACGGCGACGCAGCTTGCGTGGGCGAGACGATTGCTGGGGCCGACGACAAAATTCTCAAAGGTGTAATCGGGATGCAACCTAAGGTCAGGCAGCAGGTCGCCCGCCGGGGCGGGCGTTCGCTTAGGCGTATCGACGTTGAAATCGACGGAGATCAGATGACCGGTTATCTGCTGGGCGGCCCGCGTGAACGCGCTCCTGCAATTTGTTCGCAGGAAGCGAGCGGTGGCTTCGTCCGGACAGGCGACGGCGAGCGAACCGCCGTCAAACCGGGCCACCTTCAGCTTGTCGAACCATTCTCGCGTATTGGCGGGGTCGAGCAGTCTTGCGCGGTCAAGTATATCGGCGAAAATATCTTCGATTTCGTGAACCGGCACGCCACACTCCTTTATGGACGGCAGGGCCTTTAGCAACCGACGACAGCGGCCTATCGCACATCCTTGCTCAACGTTTGGCGGGGCCAAACGGAATGAGTACGCACATTTGGAACAAACCCTTCCCCGAGCGCACAACAAACGACGCCTCATCCGGTACAGGGCAACAACGGTGAAATGTAACCGCGGCCAACAGGTTTGTCAAAAGAAATGCCGGGCTTTTCGGCAAAAAAGAAGAATGCCACGTTGTAGGCGTCACCGACGCACCGCGTTTTTAGGACGGAAGCTAACTGGGAAAATTAAAATCCTGGGCGACCTTGAAAATCCTGGGGATTTGTATATCATCGAGTACGATGAAACAGAGGCTTTTGACCAGCGTGGGGAGGGATTTGAAGCAGTAAAGGAATAGTAGTGGGAATATTCAGTAAGACGGCCGGGTATATTAAAGAACGCTTGGGCAAGACGCGCGATAAGATCAATAGTTCGCTCTCAGCGGTGCTCAGCATAGGCAGGCGGATCGACGACGCCCTGCTCGATGAGCTTGAGGAGACGCTGATACGGGACGATATCGGCGTTGAGACGACGGAAAAGCTCGTATCGGAGCTGCGCGAGGCATATCGCGGCAGGCAGATTGCGACGACGGGGGACATTGTGCCGTTCCTCAAGGAGCACATCAAGAGCTACTGGCCTCACCACGACAGGCAACTGCGTACGGCCGAGACCGGGCCGACCGTTATACTCGTCGCCGGCGTCAATGGGACGGGCAAGACGACCAGCATCGCCAAGCTGGCCTACATACTGAGCCGAGACAAAAAGCAGGTCATCGTTGCGGCGTGCGACACCTTCCGCGCCGCCGCCGTCGAGCAGTTGAGCATCTGGGCCGAGCGGATCGGCGTGGAGATCATCAAGCACAAGTCCGGGTCCGACCCTGCGGCGGTTGCCTTCGATGCGTGCCAGGCCGCCGTCGCCCGCGGGGCGGATATCCTGATCCTCGATACTGCCGGGCGGCTGCACACGCAAAAAGACCTGATGAAGCAGTTGACAAAGATCAGGGACGTCGTGGCAAGGCAGATTCCAGGCGCGCCCAATGAGGTGCTGCTCGTCCTCGACGCCACTACCGGGCAAAACGCAATCTCGCAGGCGAAGATGTTCACCGAGGCGATTGATGTAACCGGCATTATTCTGGCCAAGCTCGACGGCACGGCCAGGGGAGGCATCGTCATCGCCATCAAGGATCAGCTCGATATACCGGTGAAATTCGTCGGTTTAGGCGAAAAGCCCGAGGATATTGCAGAATTCGACCCAGACAAATTCGTCGAGGCGCTTTTCGGCTGACAGATGCAACTGTTCGCTCGGTGTTGTCATCTCGACCGAAGCCGTAGGCGAAGCGGAGAGTTCTGTTCAAATAGATTCCTCCGCTCGCTGCGCTCGGTCGGAATGACAAAGCGTTCAAGAGGAACCGTGGCTGTGGTCGGAATGACTCGGCCTGGCGTCAAAAGTAATGCAGGCTTCTTAGGAGCAGCTAAGTGTTCAGGGAAAGGGCTTGTTATGGTTTCGCGCAGAACTGTTATCGTTAGTATTCTTGCTATGTGTTTGACAGACGCAGATGCCCGAGCGCGGGAGGCTTCCGTTTCGCCCAAACCCGTGGCGCGATTGCAGGTTGTGCCGATGCCGTATCAGCAGGCGTCGTTTCAGCGGGACGGGGTGGAGATTACGCGGTATCATTTTGGGGCGGGGCTTGAGCGGCCGTTTCTGTTTCCGGTGAACGGGCCTTCGGGGCGGTCGCTTACCCGGATGGGCCACCCGCGCGACCCGCAGTCGCACAGCCACCATAATTCGGTCTGGATTTCGCACACCGATGTCAACGGCGTGGATTTCTGGAGCGACGCCGGCAAAGGCAAAATTCGCCACAAGCGCATTGTCAAACTCGAGGATGGCGGCGAGCGCTCGTCCATCGTTATGGAAAACGAGTGGGTAACGGTCGAAGGCAGACGCCTGCTCGATGAAACACGGCAGGTTACGGTGATTCTGCTCGAAGGCAAAGAGTGGCTTATGGTTATCGATATGGAGCTCAAGGCCGTCGATAAGGCCGTTACGCTCGGAAAGACGCCTTTCGGGATGGTCGGCGTGCGGATGGCCAAGACTATCGGCGTCAACGACGGCGGCGGGACGATTCGCAATTCCGAGGACGGCGTCAACGAAAAAGAGATACTCTGGAAGCAGGCAAAGTGGGTGGATTACTCCGGGGCAATAACCGACAGCGCGATAGAAGGCGTTACGCTATTCGATCATCCTAAGAATCCGAATTTCCCCAGTTTTTTCCACGTTCGCAACGATGGCTGGATGGGGGCGTCTTTAACGTTCGACGCGCCCAGGGCAATCGAGCCTGGTAAATCGCTGCATCTTCGCTACGGGTTTTACGTGCACGCGGATATGAAGGCTGCCGATGCTATCGAGACGCAATGGAAGCGCTTCGCTGAACTCGGGCCGTTGACAAATCTAGAAGGCGGACCTCAAGAAAAGTGACCGCCCAATGTGGGACATTTGAGCCATCCCCCCCTTATGGGAGGCTGCCACGCGCTGACTTGTTTGTTACAGCTTAATCGATCGCTGTCATTGCGAGGAGGCCGCAGGCCGACGTGGCAATCTCATTACCCTATAGCAGCGAGATTTACGAAACGCCGTACCAGTCTGAATTAGTGAACACCAAGTATTGTTTAGACTCGCGGGCGGGCGGCTAAGTATTCGGTTTTGGGCAGGTCGCCCACGAGGGGCATAGCGTATTCGACGAAGGCGTTGGTTATGCCGTTGCCTTCGGCGTTGATGAACTCATCGGGCATCGACTTGGTCTTTTCAGCAACGTTGCAAAGGTCGGTTCGGAACAGCTCGACCGCATAGTCGGCGCCGTTGGTGATTCGCCTGATTGCGACGGAGCCGTTGTCGTGCTTCATCGCGAGCTTGACGGCCTCGCGCCCGCATCGACGCGCCTCATCGACGTCGATCTGCGACTGCAGGCCGGCGAAGCTCCTTTGCAGATAGCCGAAGGTATCGGCGCGGACTCGCTTGACTTTGAGCTTTTCCTTGACCTGGGCCGCGAGGAAATCGGCCAGGGCGCCTGTGCCGGAAAGCTGGATATTGCCGTGTGCGTCGGTCTCGGCCTTATCGGCGAGCTTCTTGGCCCAGGTAACACCGTCGGCGTCGCACACCCCCTCGCTGACGGTTATCACGCATCGACCCAGCTTCTTCATAACCGCATCGACGTCGGCGATGAACTTCTCCATAGAGACGGGCCTTTCGGGGAAGTAGAGCAAGTGCGGCCCGTCGTCGTTGCGCTGCTTGCCGAGAGCGGTCGCCGCGGTCAGAAAGCCCGCGTGCCTGCCCATGATAACGTCGATCTTGACGCCGGGCAGGGCGCGGTTGTCTAAGTCGTCGCCCATTAGCGCGCAGGCCTCGAATTTGGCGGCGGTGCCGAAGCCGGGGCAATGGTCGGTTACGAGCAGGTCGTTATCGACGGTCTTGGGGATGTGAAAGGCCCGGATGTCGAAATTCGCCTCGTCGGCCACTGTGTTGAGGATATGGGCGGTGTTGGCCGAGTCGTTGCCGCCGATGTAGAAGAAGTAGCGGATGTTGCGCTTCTTGAATACTTCGAGTATTTTCGCACAGTATTCGGCGTCCGGTTTGTCCCTGCTGGTGCCGATAGCCGAGGACGGTGAGGCCGCCACGACCTCAAGCGTCTTGGCCGAGAGTCTGCCAAGGTCGATAAACTGGTCATTGACCATCCCCGCCACGGCGTGAACTGCGCCGTATATGTTCTGGATTTCCGGGTGTTTCTTCGCTTCCTCGATAACGCCGACCAAAGAGGCGTTAATTACTCCTGTCGGCCCGCCCGACTGACCTACTACTGCATTCGCTCTGAGTGCTCCTGCCATTTTCAAATTTGCTCCGTAATAAGGTTCATTATGAATTCTCTAACTCTTTGGTGAATTATTATACAGGTGCAGCACAAACGGGCAAGGACAATCAAGAAATTATGACGATTCCATGGTTATCAAAGGCCAATCGCCACTCGCGGCGTTAAGAAGTATAAGTGTCCGCTTGTGGACTCGGCGCTTAGGATTTTGGCAGCGGCTTTGGCGCAGGTTTCTAATTGGGTGCGGTAGAGTTCGGCTCGGTCGAAGGCCTGGGCGGCTGAGATATTGTCGGTTTTGAAGTCGATAACGACCAGGCCGTGCGGGGTTTGGATCAGCAGGTCGATTATGCCTTGGAGAACAACCGCAACGCAGCCAAGGCCAAAGTGAACCGGCAATTCACCACAGCGGACGCCAGGATAAAGCTGAGGCGGCTTTATCCGTCAATTGGTGAGTAACGGAGCACTACTTTCGCTTATTATAGGACTACGAGAATGCTTCTATGGAAGCGCATCCGCTGCTACGTTTATGGAGAATTGTCGGAGGGGGCTTTCGGGGGATTCGAGGGGCTTGGATGTCTTGCTGCGGGAATGCCGATTCTTCAGAGATATCCGCACTCTTCATGGCGGCTTTGCGCGCAAGTGTTGCAATAGAGGGACTAATTCGCTACAATCCAACTTATGCAGTCGTTCTATGCAGATAATTGAACGTTACGATCAGCCAATCAATGGGCGCGGTGAAGTATATGAGCGTGGAAGACCGGTTGTCCAGCAGCGAGATGAGGGTCTTGGCGATTCTTCAAGGCGGTCTGCCGAATAGTCGAAGTCCGTATCAAGATATCGCTAAAGAAGCCGCGATAGGAACCGAAGAGCTGCTCTCAATTTTGAGAAAATGGAAGAAAAAGGGCAGACTTCGGCGTATCGGGGCAATAGTGAACCATTTTAAGATTGAGATCGGGGCCGGAGCGATGGTCGTTTGGCGAGTAGAACCTGAGCGCATAGAAGAGATAGGCCGGATGCTGGCGGGATTCGAGCAGGTCAGCCATGCTTACGAAAGGCGCACCGCCGAGAATTGGCCGTACAATCTTTATACTATGGTGCACGCAACAAGCCCGCAAGAGGCCCGAGAAATCGTCGGGCGGATGAGCGCGGCCTCCGGCGTTAGCGACTATCGGATATTAGATACCCAAAGAGAACTTAAGAAGGTGCCTCCAACGTATATTATAGAGGATAGTAGGGGTAAAGATGTTTGATCTGCCGGTGCGTGAGACGATTATATTCGGCTCCGCGGCAGCGGCTTACTTGGCCGCGGCCGTCGTGGCGATAGTGCAGTTGTTTGGCTGGGGCCGCAAGTGTGGGCGGTATCTTGTGCCGCTCGTTGCTCTTGGAGCGGTTTTGGAAGCGGTCATGCTCATATTCAGGGCCATCGCGATAAAGGCGATTCCCCTGACCGGCGCTTATGAGTCCCTGATCGTTCTTACAATAGTCTTCGCCCTGATATACCTCTTGCTGAGCATGGCTATTGACCGGGTGTGGTTCGGGTCTGTAATGGCCTGGTTAATCTGCTGCCTGGTGGTTCTGGCGGCTTCGATTGCGGAGCCGGCCTCGGCGGCCCGGGAGGCGGCATCCACCCCCTGGGCCATTGCTCACGGTATTGCAATGATTCTCGGCAGCGCATCACTGATGGCGGCGACGGCAAGCGCCGTTCTGTACCTCTTAGGCAGGCGAAAACTCAAGCAGAAAAAGGTCGCCGCCGTGCTCGGCAGGCTTCCTAACATCGAGAAGCTCAAACGGATGAATTTTTGGGGCCTGAAGTCGTGCTTCGTGCTGATGACGTTCGGACTTGCAAGCGGGGTGGGCCTATCCGCATCAATCGGACGAACGGCGCGAGACTTAGTCACAGACTCCAAAATCGTCCTTATCACCGCCGTCTGGGTGCTCTTGGGCCTGCTCCTGGCGCTTTCCCGGACGGGCAGACTCAAAGAAAAGACAATCGCTTATGCGACGATTGTCGCATCCGCTCTGATTCTGTTTGCAGTTGCGGGCACCCTCGTTTTCTGCGGGACGTGGCACGTCTTTTGATCCGGCAGCCAGCCGGATATTGAAATAACCGGAAGCACAAAGATATGAAGATCGTAGTATTGGGGCTCAACCACAAGACCGCTCCGGTGGAGATTCGCCAGAAGCTGGCGTTCGACGCGGCCCAGACGAGTAGTGCCCTATGCGAGCTCAAGAAGCGATTCCGCGACGCCGAGTTCACGCTGCTTTCGACGTGCAGCCGGGTCGAGCTGTATTGTGCCGGCGAGGGCGTCGATGCCGACGAGCTGGCCAAATTCATATCCGAGTTCCATAACGTTAGGATTGACGATTTCCGTGAGCTCCTTTACAGCTACGAAGATACCGATGCGGTCAGGCATTTGCTCACCGTCGCATCAAGCTTGGACAGCATGGTCGTGGGCGAGGCGCAGATAATCGGGCAGGTAAAAGAGAGCTACCGGCTTGCCTGCGCGGCCAAGGCTACGGGCAAGGTGTTGAACCGGCTTTTCCATATAGCCTTTGCGACCAGCAAAAAGGTCTATAGCACCACTTCGATCTCGAGCGGGCGGGTC
>Ga0315277_10008942_pt1 | contig 12838 bp, 8 predicted proteins | sample YL17G05_15_MG_FD_203695 | JGI IMG/M metagenome (GOLD analysis project Ga0315277, IMG submission 203695) | Sediment microbial communities from Yellowstone Lake, YNP, Wyoming, USA - YL17G05_15 | ecosystem: Environmental > Aquatic > Freshwater > Lake > Sediment | place: USA: Wyoming | collected...
GGTGTGCGGATTGCAGGGTTGAATAAGCCTACGTTTTTTGTTTTGGAAGGCGGTTACGATGGTGACAATAACGGAAGAGCCATTCACTGCCTGCTGAAAGCATTCGAGGCCACGGCAGAATAGGATCCTGGACGGCGCGCGCGTCTGGTTTTGGTTTTTGGGTTCTCGGCGGCTTCGGCGTGGCGCGTGTGTTTTGCCCGTTTGAGTGCATAGTGAGGCTTTCTTTGAAATGTTCTTTGGGCGCACGGTGTTGAACCTGCTCTTCAATTTTTGAATGTTGAATTTTGATTTCCAATGTTAGCTGAAGGTAGTACTTTGGGAATTTCTTCTCTGTTTTGCTTGGAATCACTATGCGCGAAGGGTTGGTTTTCGCTGTTTTTTTGGATTTCAGCTTGAAGCGGGGTGTGTTTCAAAGAACGATGACTTTCCGAATTGGTTTTGTGTTGTTGTGATCTTTGTGTCTTGCTGGTTTGTGTCTATAGCGTTTTGTGTTCCGTATTGTGCTCTGGTTTTGGGAGTGTCTTGTAGTGTTTGACTTGTGTTTGAAGCTTTGGATGTTGAAATCTGGTTTCCAATGTTGGCTGAAGGTAGTACTTTGGGAATTTCTTTCCTGTCTTGTTTGGAATCACTATGCGGTGGTGCTCAGTTTGCAGCCAAGCTTTAGTGTCAGAGTGTGTCTCGTTTCAGAGCTGAGCGGCAGTGTGCTCCATGGTGTTGGTTGGATAAAGCTAAAAGCTACTTCTGGGGCCCTTCTTAACTAGTGCCGGGGTGGCGGAGTGGTTATCGCGCTGGCCTCGAGATCGAAGCTTCGTAAGAAGGGCCGGAACAAGTAAGCCAGTGGGCCTTTGGGCTCGCAGGGGTTCGAGTCCCTTCCCCGGCGCCATTTTACGATTTAAGGCTTGTTTGCAGGTTATTTTGGACAGAGAACCTTGATATTATGTTTTTGGTGTGCCAAAGAAAAGTAGGAGAATGTGGTGGAAATAACCATTTGTCCCTGGCCCAAATCCCGACGACCAACTACGACAATGTGCATACTCGCCTGCAAATGTGCGCATATCTATTGGTTTTTTTATATATTAAATCGTGGTATCAAATAGATACGTTGGTAGTTAGACATGAGTCGGACTAAAATGGCGCCGTACGGTTCTTGGAAATCGCCAATCACCTCAGAGCTTGTTGCATCAGCAACTGTCATACTTGAGCAAATAGTCCTCGATGGTGAGAATATGTATTGGAATGAAATGCGCCCTACGGATGAAGGGCGTAACGTTATCGTGCAGCGAAGGTCGGATGGACATGTTTCTGATATGACCTCCGCTCCATTTAATGTTCGCACGCGCGTTCATGAATATGGAGGTGGTGCATTTGTCGTTGATGATGGCATAGTTTACTTTTCTAATTTCTCTGACCAGCAAGTCTATTGTAAGAAGCCTGGAGCTCCTTCACATCCAATCACCTCGGAGGCCAACCTTCGCTATGCCGACTTTGCAATTGATCGTAGTAGAAGGTGCATATTCTGTGTACGTGAAGACCACACATCTTCTGACGGCGCACCAGTAAACGCCTTAGTAAGCCTTAAACTTGAGAACTGCGAAAAGGGCAAGGTTCTAGTCTCTGGCAATGATTTCTACTCGTCTCCTCGACTCAATCCCGATGGTTCTCGCTTGGCATGGCTAATTTGGAAGCATCCGAACATGCCGTGGGATGGAACCGAACTATGGGTTGGCGAATTGAAGGCAGATGGCTCGTTAGGTCGCACAGAACGAGTTGCAGGCAGTGTCTACGAATCCATCTTTCAACCAGAATGGTCACCTGATGGCATCTTGCATTTTGTTTCAGATCGTACTGGCTGGTGGAACCTCTATCGCTGGCTAGATAGAAAAATTGAACTTCTGTACGAAATGGAGGCCGATTTCGGAGAGCCGCAGTGGATATTTGGAATGTCTACTTACGCCTTTGAATCTACCAACCATATTGTCTGCGCTTACACTGAACAAGGCATCTATCATCTCGCAATCCTTGACACAGCAACGGGTGAGATTGAGCTTGTTGAGGTACCGTACACTGAGATTTGGAGTTTACGTGCATCTCCAGGTCTAGCTGCATTTATAGCAGGATCTCCGACTGAAAGGCCATCAATCGTTAGACTTGATACTGCGACACGTCGGCTTGAGGCAGTGCATTGTTCCAGCAATGTGGCTGTTGACTATGGATATCTGTCAATTCCAAAAAACCTCGAGTTTCCAACTGAAAATGGGCTCACTGCGCACGCGTTCTATTATGCACCACGAAACCGAAATTGCAATGGTCCGTCAGGAGAGCGACCGCCACTAATAGTTATCAGCCATGGTGGACCAACCGCTGCCACTTCTACTGTACTCTCTTGGGCTATTCAATATTGGACAAGCCGCGGCATTGCAGTGCTTGATGTTAATTATGGCGATAGCAGCGGGTATGGTCGTGCGTATCGGCAGCGGCTTAACGGACGCTGGGGCGTTGTTGACCTGGACGATTGCGTGAATGGGGCTCGATATCTAGTTGACATAGGCGAGGTTGATGGCAACCGACTTGCTATCCGTGGAGGCAGTGCTGGCGGATATACAACGCTTTGTGCGCTCACATTCCGAAACATCTTTAGAGCAGGCGCGAGCTATTTCGGCGTTAGCGATCTGGAAGCATTAGCCAAAGACACACACAAGTTCGAGTCACATTATCTAGATCGGTTAATAGGTCCATATCCTGAACGACGCAACCTCTATAGGGAACGTTCGCCCATTCATTTTGCCGATCGAATATCATGTCCAACAATCTTCTTTCAGGGGCTTGAGGACAAGGTAGTTCCTCCTAGCCAAGCTGAATTGATGGTCGAGGCTTTGCGCAAGAAAGGCCTGCCTGTTGCTTATGTCCCGTTTGATGGTGAGCAGCACGGGTTTCGACAGGCTAGAAATATCAGACGCTCACTTGACGCCGAGTTATACTTCTACTCAAAGATCTTCGACTTCAAAATGGCCGATAAAGTTGAGCCAGTGCAAATCGAGAACATCTAACGTCGGTGGTTGAACATCGTCTCAGCTTAGGTTTCCTAGTGACGCAGAAGAGATTCGAGCCTTCGCCAAGCATAAATAGTGCATCCTTTTACCAGTAGGTTGGTGCTGAAATCCCTTCCCCGGCGCCATTTTGCTCGTTGAAGCTTGTTTCCAAGTTATTTTGGACGAAGAAGTTGAATCTGAGCGTTGCAGACTAACGTGAGAGGATAGCGTGAAATTGACTGCATGTGCAGGGCGAGTGGCATATATAATCGGAAATAATTGCTTTGTTTGTGCGTGTCGCTTATGAATAAAAGGAGGGTTCTCGTCGTGGGCGGGACAGGTTTTCTTGGATCAAGACTCGTTCGTTCACTACTCGACAGAGAACACAAGATCAAGGTTCTCGATACGAGGCACGGAGAACTCAAAGATGTGAAGACCAGCCCGAATTTGGAGTTTGTAGGTATAGGAAGCGACGAATTGTGCGGAGGGATGGCAGACAGGCGGATTGCCAAAGAAGCAGTTGAAGATGTCGACGTTGTCTATCACTTGGCAATCAACTGGGATGGCGCAAGCTGGAAACATACGCTTCCTTTGGCAGAGTTGTTCGATGCTAACATCAGGGGAACGCTCAACTTACTTGAAGCATCAAAATCTTCTGGTGTAGACCATTTTCTCTTTTCGAGTAGTGCCGCAGTTTATGGAGAAACCGAACGAACAATGTCCTTGCGACAAGGTGCTACAACGAACAGAATTGTGGACGAAGAAACAGTGTGCTTACCCGAGCTTTGGGATGGTGATCCTGGACCAGCTTATGCTATAGTCAAGCTGACGACTGAGAAATTGTGTATGATGTACAATTACCATTACGGATTGCCAGTAACCGTCTTCCGGATAGAGTACATTTTTTCAAGTATCGAAGAACTCGGTGATCTTGCCAACATTCATGTTGACGATGTTGTCCAAGCCTTCTTGCTTGCTACGTTGAACGAGAAAGCATATGGTCAGGTTTTCAACCTTGCTTATCCAGCACCCCATATATCTGTAAAAAAGATAACTGAAGCTATTGGTTGGAAGCCTTTGAAAACCGAGATGTTCCGCGGAAAGAAAGTCTAACGTAATCACGCATCTTTTTACTAGCAAACTCGTGCTGAAGTCCCTCTTCGGCGCCATTTTGCCAATTGGAGCTGACTTCTAGGCTATTTTGGATAAAGAACGTTGATTTATGCGCAAACCGCATAAGCTCTACAAGGAGTTGATTCTCTAAGTCTATCCATGCGCTTGTTGATTTATTGCATACAAGATATTCTGCGTATTAAAAGTAGCCCTCACATAACGGTTTGTCTATTAAGAGCAAAGGTTGTAGACATTCTGATATCATTTCTTCCAAGCAGGAATTGTGTGACACGATTTACACCCATCCCAAACCCTGAGTGAGGCAGACTTCCTTGCTTCAGATGATTCAAATACCACATGAAGTCCTTGATGCTACCGCCTCTCTTCTGAAGTTGCTTCAGCGTAGTTGATTTTTCCAATTTCTGATATACTTTCTCATATTCAGTCTCTCTCTCTGCAGCCCCTATTGCTTCTCCAGAGAACGGAAGGATCAAATCGGCGCTATTTACAACTCTCGGGTCATTGTCATTCGTTTTCATGTTGAAAAACTTCATTCGTTCTGGATGATGAGTTATGATCAAGGGCTTTCCGCCAAACTTCTCTACGAGAATGGCTTCTTGCTGTCTTTTCAGATCTTTCCCCCACGTTATTCCGAGAATCTTGGTAGCTTGCTCATACGTGACCCTCTTGAATGGTGGGCGTATTTTCTGGAGTTCGTGGTAGTTAACATTCAAAACTTCCAGTTCTTTAAGTCTCAAACGCAACATTTGCGTTACAATTGCACTTATCAAGTTTTCCATGTGAGAAAGAAGCTGTTCAAAGCTGCCACAAAACTCCATTTCCACTAGACCGAACTCTGTAAGGTGTCTTTTGTCAACTTTAGGTTCTGCCCTAAAACTCGGACCATAACACCAAACCCTTCCCAAGATTGGAGTCAATAACTCAAGAAACAATTGTCCTGTTTGCAGTAAGTATGCCCTATGACCAAAATAGTCAAGGTCGAATACTGTATCCATGTTTTCACATGAGCCGGTGGCCTTTGTTATATGAGGGATGGTAACCTCCAAGAAGCCTTTGTTACTGAAGTACTCACGTGATATCGCTAGTACTGCTCCTTCGATGGCAACGAGGACTCTGATTTCGGAGCGTGATTTCCCGCCGTTCTTTTTGAGGATTATGGGGAGTGTCATCGTTTCTCTCCAAGCAAGAATTCTTCTAAAGGAATATAAGATTTGATGTGTCACAGAAGAACAGGGGCGTCATTAATGGAAAAAGAGCAAGTTCGGCAAATGCTGGAAGCGTCTCACGCAATCTTAAAAGGACATTACGAACTCACCTATGGGGATCATAGCGATGTGTATATTCATGTTCGATTAGCATTGGCGAATGAGAGTTTTGCTAGGGAAGTCAGCAAGAGAATTAGCGCAAAATTCGCCAATGACAAAATTAGCGTCGTAGTGGGATTTACATCAGGAGGAATCATGCTGGCAAAATATGTTGCCGATTCTCTAGGGGTCAGAGCAACAGTCGCAAGGATCGAGAATGGTGATGTTCTCTTTGTAGGTGGCTCTGAAATCCGGCCAGGAGAAAATGTCCTATTAGTGGACGACGTGTTGCGACCACCTGCCGGGGAAGGAATACAAAAGGTGCTGACCAAGATCAAAATGGAGAAAAAAGGGGAAGTCAAAGGTGTAGCAGTTGTTTTGGATAGGAGCACAAAAAAACCAGCCTTTGCACGTAAAAAGAAGGTGAAGGTCGAGAGTCTACTTACAATGAAGTTGCCAGTATATCCACCTGATTCCTGTCCATTGTGTAGAAATAACATTCCGTTGGAAAACCTGAGCAAAGTAGACGATAATCCGCTTCTTCTTCTGTTCTCGTTGCCAAATGAGGAAGATAGGGTCGCTCTTGCAACCTTGCTTATGCATGTGGCAGGCGCATGGAAAGATAAGAGGCTGTTGGAGGAAATTAATAGCTTTTATGATCCGGACTTCGAACTGCCGGGGAAAAAATGGGAGAGAGTTGCGATCTTGGGAGCAACTGAATCAGGTGGATCATGGATAATGCACGATATAGCTGAATTTGTGGCGAAACTGGGATTCTATGCTATTACATCAAGAATTGTCTACAAAAGAAATACTGCAGAAAGAAGGGAAATAAGGCATTTTGAACATGAAGGAATGAATGATTTCCTGCAAAGGATAATTATCGGCTGTCAATACGCCATCATTGTTTACTCGGGTCCAGGGGGGCAATTCATTGAAACGGTATGGTGCAGCCAATACGGCAAGCCAACACTTGGGTTTTTTATGATTAAGAATCTAACTCCAGACAGCCTGAACGCCTGCGAATACTTGAACCGTATCGGAAAGAAGAGCCTCTTTACTTGCGGTGGTTATAGGGCCACGGAGCAAGGTAATGACGACGTAGGAGGATGGATATGTGACGTTAGCGTGCGCTCTAAGTGTCCTTTTCTTTCCCAGAATATACCTAAAATGATTCCTGAGTTTTTCATGAATAGTAAAACGATGTTCTTTATTGGGAGCGATCCATCTGAAGGATTTGAAGAGCCTGTGCGTAGCTTTCTGGTGAATAAAGGTATTCTAAGGCTCAAATGAAGAGGTCATTTCATTTCGGGTGCCATGAGCCTTGCGAGAATTACAGAATTGCCTTTAGGCGGCTCATAAAAATGCTAGATAAAATATCCAAGTTAATAGTCTATCGCAGCTCAATTTGGTACCTAAGCATATTCGCCGAATACGCTACGGTCCCCTTATGCGAGCTATAATAGTAGCTTTTTCTTCCAATAACATCAGTCCTCTTGCAACAGCTACATCCAAAACAGCATCCAAACTGGTTAAGGCAACCAGTCTTACTCTTTCGTTTTTGAAGATACTTTCAGAATCCTTCAGCCCATAGTCAAATATAGCCAAACAATGCTCAACTAATGCTCCGGACTCTCTCAGAGCCCTTATGGCTGAAATAGAGCTTTGACCAGTATTTATCGTGTCTTCTACTAACAAAACTTTTTCGTCTCTTTCTAGGCGACCTTCAACACGAGTGAATTTTCCATATTCATCTATCTTAGATTTTACGTATACCAATGGAAGTTTCAATCGTGCCGCAAGATATGCTGCGTGAGGAATCCCAGCAGTTGATGTCCCCCCAATGGCATCGACGTTTTGAACTCCTATTTGATCGACAATAATACCAACCATAGAATCAATTGTCTTCTTCCAATGTCCTGGGTACGCCATTAGTAATCTATTATCAACGTAGATTGGGCCGGATTTTCCAGAAGAATATTCATAGTCATGTTTTAGGTTCCATGCAACGGCGCCTATTTCTAAAAGTATTCTTCCTACTTTTTCCTTGTTTCTTTCAAGCATTCTGTCTAGTCCATCTTTTCGATGCTTATCCCAGCCCTGAGGATCATTCATCCATTCAATCACACGATTTGCCTGATCATGTGAAATTCTCTTTTTTGACACTGCTACTCGCAAAAGAGTTCTCAGGTCTGTGAGACTCTTGAAACGGATTTTTTCCTTTTTCAAGTACTCTTCTATGAAGCCAAGATCATTACTGAAAACTGTCAAACAAAAAACGATTTTTATTCCAGCATCTTTGATAGCTTTGACGCTTATCGGTATTTCTTGCTCTGTGCTCATTATGTCACTTATTAGAAGAGCTTTACTACCCTTCTTGAAGAAACCTTCCATTTGCTTTTGCTTTCCATGATCTTTGACAGACGCCCTGATATATCCTGCAGGAATCTTAAGTAACCTTGCTATGTACGTCGCCAATGATATTCCGGAATGTGCGGTGCCAATAACCACGTCAATCTTGTTCTTTCCAATGTCACCTTCGATGATTTGGATGATACTATCCACAACTATCTTTCTTTCTTTGGGATAGGAATTCAAGACTCTACAATCTACGAAAATAGGGCTTAGCATTCCTGAAGCGAATTTGAAAGGATTCGTTGGGTTCAGGTTTACCGCGCCAACTTCCAGCAGTATTTCAGCAATTCTCGTTTGATCCATTTGGAAAACCAAACGTAAATAATGTATATGCATATAGATAAAAGATGTAGAAGATGAATAGTACCCAAATCCTTCTCATAATGATTCCTAGTAATGATGAAAGCATGTCATCTGTTAGGCAATCTCGCTTTGGAGACAGTCTTTGCCTGTTCTTATTTCCTATAAGAAGGTTTTTCGGCTACCCCAAAAAACTCCTTTCGCGAATGGGCTTTCCTTATTACGATAATCTGTTCCAAAGACTATGTTCCACCGAGTTTTTCCAGCAAATTGCCAATGGGAGTGGCAAAAACTGAACATCATAATAGAAAAATGTTCTAACAAGCATCACCCAACTGCAATGCGACAAGTAGGAGGAGACGGGTGGATACTCGTCTTCCAGGATGCTGATACAGCTGTAAGATGGGCGCTGGATATTGAGGAAAGAGTGAAACGTGAATTTATGCGAATAGGAATAGGTATGACTTGGGGAATACCGCGACTTACAAAAGGTGGAGCGACGGATCAACATCGATTATGGCCTTTAAGATAGTCGAGCGGCTGGCGAAGACAAGAAGCAACCAAATACTACTAACAGAAGGTGTTCTAAAGCAAGTCAAAGATCCAGCTCTTATCCACCTCTGCAAATTTGTTGGAGTCTTCAAAGTGCCTTTTGTTGGAGTCTCTTACCTTTACCGAGTTACGAAGAGGAACTAAAGCGCGCCGCCACTATAAAAGACGAGAACCTGAACGTCGACCTGACTTGGGTTCATGGTAGCCTAGGAGAGTTACGAACTTTCGCCAAGCATATATATCATGTTTTTGCTAGTAAACTGGTGCTGAAATCCCTTCCCCGGCGCCATTTGGAGCCAACTTGAAGGGTCATGAGCACCCTCTGATTGGTTCGTGAGAATTCCTTGGAAAATACCAAGGCGGATAATGTCGTCTATTCTTTTGAGGGCTGAGAATTGAGAAGGTGTTATTGAGAATGGAGTTATGCTAGAAAAAGAGTTCAGGGGCTCTTTCTAGGGTTTCTTTCTTCTCTCTGGCTTTTTTTCTTCCATAGGTTGTTCTGGCGGCGTTGGCTGTTTTTCTGGTTCTGGCTCTGGTGGTGGAGCTGGTTCTTCTTTTTTCTCTTCGATTTCGCTGGTTATCTCTTCTATTGGTTTGGGTGGTGGTGTGGTAGCCATTGTCCAACCTATCCATGCGCCTATGCCCATTATGGCCACGAATGCTACAAAGACTGGTACTGCGATGATCCAGAATTGGGCGTCAGATATCCATGTTACTTGGAGTCCGAACGCGTATGTAAGCCAGCCTGGATCGAAGAGCGTGACGACGTAGAAGATGGCAACTATGACGCATACTATGAAGATTAGTCCCCCGATGGATTGATCTTTGCTTACCATTTATATTTCACCATGCTAGCCATGTTTACTTCTTTATACCTTTTAAAGTTTATCGTGGCTTCCTGTTCGTCATTATATTGTTCCCATTTCCCAAGCTGTTAGGTATTTCTTCTGTCCTTCTGTCAGCGTGTCTATTTGTATGCCCATTGCAGTGAGTTTCAGTCTTGCTATTTCCTCGTCTATCTCTTTTGGAACTGGATGGACTTTGGGCTTCATTTTTTCAGTTTTGGCTAGATACTCTACGCTGAGGGCTTGGTTTGCGAACGACATGTCCATGACTTCTGAGGGGTGGCCTTCTGCTGCGGCAAGATTGACAAGTCTTCCTTCGGCCAAGAGATACAGTTTTTTGTCGTTTTTGAGGGCATATTCGTCGAGGTTTGTTCTTATGCTTCGCTTGGAGGTTGCGAGTTCTTCCAGGTCTTTCAGGCTTATTTCAACGTTGAAATGCCCGCTGTTAGCAAGTATTGCACCGTCTTTCATTTTCTGCATGTGCTCTTTCCGTATTACATCCACGTCGCCTGTTGCTGTAACGAAGATGTCACCTATCGCTGAGGCTTCAGCAATTGGCAGCACGCGGAATCCGTTCATTACGGCTTCGAGCGCTTTGAGTGGGTTGACTTCAGTAACTATTACGTTTGCCCCCATTCCCTGTGCTCTCATGGCTATTCCTCTGGCGCACCATCCATAGCCGCAAACCACGAAGTTCTTGCCTGCTAGAAGGATGCTTGTGGCTCTTAGGATTCCGTCTATGGTGCTTTGTCCTGTTCCATATCGGTTGTCGAACAGGTACTTTGTGAGGGCATCGTTTACGGCTATTATTGGGTATTTCAGGTCTCCTGTTTTTTCCATGGCTCTTAGGCGCAGGACGCCGGTCGTCGTTTCTTCTGTTCCACCCTTAATGCGAGATAGGTGCTCTGTTCTTTTGTTGTGGATTGTGCCTACGAGGTCGGCTCCATCATCGAGAGTTATTGTGGGGTTGTTGTCTATTGTCCTCTCGATGCACCAGTAGTATTCTTTTGTCGTCTGTATTCGCCATGCGAAAACGTGAACACCCTTTTCTGCCAGTGCCGCTGCAACATCGTCTTGTGTGGAGAGCGGATTGGAGCCACATAGGGCCACTTCTGCTCCGCCAGCGAGGAATGCGTTAATGAGGACTGCGGTTTCCTTCGTTACGTGCAGGCAAGCACCGAGGCTTACCTTTTTGAACGTTTTCTCTTTGGCAAACCTTTTCTTGATTTGATTGAGCACGGGCATGTGTTTTGATGCCCACTCTATCTGCAGATCACCTTTAGCTGCTAGAGCTGAGTCTTTTATTTTGAAACTTTCCAATCTTGCTAGCCTCATTGCTGCTCATGCATAGCTTGGCTATTTAACGTTGGCGGCAAGTTTGTCAACGAGATGCCTTTTGGCTTTCTCAGCGGTCCTCATGACTCTTTCAATGTTGAGCGTTTGCAGTCTCCTGTTTTCCATGACTATTTTCCCGTTTATTATTACAGTTTCAACATCGGCAGCCTTTGCCGCGTAAACCAGATGGCTTGCTTCATGATATAGGGGGCAAAGGTGTGGCTTCCTGAAATCAATGATTGCTAAATCTGCTTTCTTGTTGATTTCTATTGAGCCTATTTCCTCTTCCCATGATAGTGCCTCAGCACCTCTAATAGTTGCCATTTCCAAGACTTCTTCTGCGGGGAGCAACGTTGGGTTTTGGTTTACACCTTTGTGTAGGATGGCTGTTGTCTTCATGACGTCAAACATGTCTACTGTGTTGTTTGAGCATGGGCTGTCCGTGCCCAACGCGACCGTTATTCCTCTTTGCAGCATCTGTGGAACTGGGCTTACGCCTGAGGCAAGCTTAAGGTTCGAGATCGGATTGTGTGATGCCTTAACTCTCCTATGTTTCATGACAACCATGTCCTCTGCCGTTAAGGCTACGCAGTGAGCTGCGATCACGTGTTCGTCAAGGACGCCTAACACGTCCAAGTATTCCATTATTCCCCCTTTCAACGGAGTACCAAAGGCCTGTCGAACCTTCTCTGGCTCATCACTGGTCTCTGCTGCATGAATGTGACAGATTATCGGCGCCTTCTCTGAACCGTATTTCTCGTTCAGTTCATTTCTGGCCGCTTTCAACTCCTTCATGTATCCAGGATCCACCGTGTAAGGTGCATGTGGGTCTACGCTTGTGCGAATCAGCCCGTCTGCCTTGTCATGCCAGTTCTTGGCAAGGCTCTCAATAGCGTTTCTGTCCTCTTTCTTTCTCCACGAAAAGCAAACGTGACCGACTACCCCTCTTAGACCAGCATCTGCGAAGGCTTTTGCCTCATTTTCTTCTGGCGTGTAATGATACATTGTGTTGACCGTGGTTGTTCCGCTCATTATGGATTCGGCTGCTGTTAGCAACGCTCCAACATGGATGTCTGAGGCCGTCATGTGTTTCTCTACTGGCCATATCCACTTCTCTAACCATTCATGAAGCGGTAAATCGTCGGCGTATCCCCTTAACAGGCTCATGGCGGCATGCTGGTGCGTGTTGATGAAGCCAGGTATAACCACCTTGCCTTTTCCATCTATCTTTTCGTAGCCTCTTCCATACTTCCTTTTGATGCTTGCGGATTTTCCAAGGTCTACTATTCTCTCATCTTCGACGATCAATGCGCCTTCTCGGACTATTTTTTTTTTACAGGTGACTATTGTGGCGTCGTGCAGCAATAGATTCATGAGCATTCCGTCGTAGTGTGAGGCAAGTTTCAAATATAAGCTTACGAGGTTGCTGCCTTCCGTTAAGGCTTAAAGCCTTCGATGCATGTTTAGAATCAGCTTTGGAGGAGGAATCCTTGGACGGTGTTGAACACGCTATTTGGGTTCTGCCCTTTCTGTCCCTATTGGACGTCGTCTCCACTTTCTACATACAAAGTCAGGGCTACGCTCTAGAGCGGTATGAGCGGGGGTTCTTCGCCAGCTTTTTCGTTAGTGCTGGCTCAATCTACATATACGTTTACGCTGTGATTTACTTGCTAATCATGGTAGGTATTGCGTGCGTGTTGTGGTATATCAAGAACAAGGAGCTCAAGCCTTCTCGCCGGTTTGACAGAATATTCTTTCTTGCTTTGGTCGGCGTGGTGTTCTATGTCTATACAAGACTGACGACGACGTTCCTCATGAACTTCTTTCTGCCGATGATCGTTCAACGCGGGATCAACGTGTTCGCGCTTACTCTCGTTTTGTATGGAAGCTGTGCCCTGAGTCTGGGAATCTATCTGTGGAAGCC
>Ga0315277_10008944_pt1 | contig 12838 bp, 10 predicted proteins | sample YL17G05_15_MG_FD_203695 | JGI IMG/M metagenome (GOLD analysis project Ga0315277, IMG submission 203695) | Sediment microbial communities from Yellowstone Lake, YNP, Wyoming, USA - YL17G05_15 | ecosystem: Environmental > Aquatic > Freshwater > Lake > Sediment | place: USA: Wyoming | collected...
GTACTTTGTAAGATATCAATCGTGATTGGTACTTTATAGTTGGTAATTTGTCATTAAGCAAAGAGCGTAGAGTCAACACAAAGTACTAAGTACAAAGAACAACGTACAAAACGCAAAGTTATATCCATAAAGATTTCAGTGCTCATTGTTCTACGCTCTATGCTATTATTCATTCTATTATTCCATAATATAAGCTTTATTAAATGCGATTAAGTAAAAATTTTATACCGACCCTGAAAGAAACACCCTCGGATGCTCTTATTCCGAGCCACCAACTTATGCTTCGCGCCGGAATGATCCGCCCGCTCGCCGCCGGCGTCTACTCTTTCCTGCCGCTCGGCTACCGCATCATGAAAAAGGTCATGGATATCATCCGCGATGAAATGGATGCCATCGGCGGACAGGAATTTCACCTCCCTGCTCTGAATCCAATCGAGCTATGGGAAGAAACGGGCCGTGTCAAAGCTTTCGGCGACACTATGTTTCATATAAAAAATCGCCCGCTCGTGCTCGCGCCAACTCACGAGGAGGTAATTACACTCCTTGCGAAAAATCATATCAATTCGTACCGCGATCTTCCCCAAATCTGGTACCAGATTCAAATGAAGTTCCGCAACGAGCCGAGACCACGCTCGGGCGTCATCCGCGGCCGGCAGTTCATTATGAAAGACTCCTACACGCTCGATGCTACCTGGGAAGGTCTCAATAAGAGCTACGAACTCCACGCCGAAGCATACAAGAAAATATTTACTCGGGCGGGTCTGAATTTCTTCATCGTCGGAGCATCCAGCGGTGCAATGGGCGGGAGCGCATCACAGGAGTTCATGATCGAGTCGGAAGCAGGAGAGGATACATGCGCAGTATGCAGTAAATGCGGTTACGCCGCCAACCTCGAAGTTGCTTTCTCCAACATGCCCAAAGCGGTGCGATCAGATGATAACAAACCGATGGAAGAAATTCCTACGCCGAATGTCGGCACGATCGACGAACTCAAGGAGTTCCTGAAGGTCGATGAACAATTGCTTGCAAAATCCCTCGTGTACATGAAGGATAAAACTCCCGTGCTGATCCTCATGATGGGAAACGACCAGCTCAATGAATCGAAACTGTTATCCGTTCTCGGTGAAGGTGTCAGACCAACTCAGCAGGAAGAACTGCTGACGCTTACCGGAGCCAACGCCGGCTCCATCGGGCCGGTCGGACTTAAAGGATTCACCATCATCGCCGATAAGAGACTCGAAGGCGCCAACAACCTCATCAGTGGAGCGAATAAAAATCATTATCACATCAAGAATATTGATCTCAGGAGAGATGCGTTAATTTCGGGTTATCACGACTTGCGTACCGTCGAAACAGGCGAACCTTGCCCGAAGTGCAATACGCCGCTGAGGATCGTCAATGCGATTGAACTTGGACACATCTTTAAACTTGGAACGAAGTACGCCGACGCACTCCACGCCTATTACCTTGATGGGAAAGGTAAAGAAAAACCGATCATCATGGGAAGTTACGGCATCGGTGTAGAACGAATTATCGCATGTCATATTGAACAAAATCATGATAAATACGGCATAATCTGGGGAAAAACGCTGGCGCCGTACCACGTGCATATGATGTGCGTGAATGCCAATAACGAAAAAGTGGTTGCCGTCGCTGAACATTTGTACACGAAGCTTCAGGAATCTATGATCGATGTTCTCTACGATGATCGTAATGACGTTACGCCCGGGTTCAAATTCAAGGATGCGGATCTTCTCGGCATGCCGCTCCAGATCATCGTTGGTGAAAAAAATACCACCTCAGGTAAAGTCGAGTTCAAGGAACGAAAAAGCGGGAAACGGGAACTGGTTGAAATAGGAAAAGTCGTTCAGTTTGTGGAGAAGTACATCGAGTCGTAAGTACTGATCATCGTACTGCTGATCGGTATGCGGCATTGCGTTTCTGCTTCAGGGGAAGATTACAATCAGTATTGATTGAGGCGCTAGAATTCTTGGTATCTAAACAACGCCAAAGTTTACTCGTAATGGGTCCACATCCGAATGACTTTCACGATGTGGCGGTCTTATAGACAAGGCGATGTTGGATATTAATGCGGCGAGAATATGCTCCGGTCAGGTCGCCTACAAGCTTCTCATACCCTGGGGGAGTTTTAAACGGATTGACTTCGAGTACTTTAAGGAGTTCTTCGGCTTTGGACTTCAATCCAGCAGCCGCAAGCTTTTTAGCGTCCTTTTAAGCCTATTTGGTGTAGACAAGTGTCCACTTTACCAATAAAGCTCCGGAGAGCACTTCTCCACTGGTGTCTTGAGTCCCCGAACAATCGACTCACGCATCTTGGGAATAGACAACAGATATAATGTCTCCTGGATTGTACGCCAGTCATCAACGGAAATGAGGACTACTGCGTTTTTCTTTCCAACAATGTGGATCGGCTCGTGGGACTTCTCAGACTTGGCGAGAAGTTCTGAAACCTTGGCTTTTCTTCTACGTGTTTGGCATGCAAGCAATCAAGCGTGCTCCAAACGCTTGAAGGGTATTCTCCACCTGTGGCTTCCGAAGTATGAGGAGGCTACCGGTGTTGTGCTTTCTCTGGAACATCAGGTCTTGATTTTACGCATGTCGCTTCTAACAACCATTCCAAAAACACTAAATTGCAACGCTCCCGGAAAGAGCATCTGCAACCCCTACAGAGGTATCACCAGGGTAGGATCAATAACAAATAATCATGAACAAAAAAACAACAGTGGAATCCTACAAAATCAATCGCTACCTTGTCCTCCTCTACGGTTACCTTTTATTATGAGGCAGAACGCACGGGGAGCCGGGCGATGTGAGTTAAGCGCACACCCTCGTTGACATTGCGCAGATGCTTTCGTACATTCTTTTTAATAAAAAATGAATTTCAAATCAACTTTAGGTAGCCATGCCCGCTCATATGAAAATGCTCTGTGTCGATGATAATCCTGATCTGCGCTTGAGCCTGAAAGAACAGTTCGAAATGGAGGATTTCCATGTCGATACTGCGACGGACGGTGACGAGGCGCTTGAAAAGATCAAAGGAAACGAGTATGATATCGTCCTGCTTGATGTGAAGATGCCGAAGATGGGAGGTATGGACGTTTTAAAAGAGATGAAAAAAAATAACAAGTACCCCCATGTCATCATGCTCTCAGCAATCGACGATGTTCCCACAGCCATCGAATGCGTAAAACTCGGAGCGAAGGATTACATCTCAAAACCGTACGATCCGGAAGAACTTCTCCATGTTGTGATAAAAGTTCTCCAAGCCTGAACGCTCATCCCTCCTTTACCGGTTCAATCGGCTTCCTTGCATCCGGAGCTTTTTGTTTCCTCCGGTACATTATTCCGAACGGAATGATGACACAATAACCAATGACCAGGAGGATTGGTGCGACAGTCAGTTGTGAGAATCCCTCAACCGTATTCCCGGACAGCGCTATATATCCGAGGATAATGACGACCAATCCGATACCCAGAATAATGTAATTCTCTTTTTCAAGCGGAAAGATAACGTCTGTCTTTCCTTTTTTTATGACTTTCTTTGCCATGGTGATTTCCTGTCCGTAATGAAATAATATTTAATGTACTAAAATAGCTCTAATTTCTCAAATGGCAGATAGTCTTCCATCGGTCATTTTCAGAATCCGGTGAGCTCTCCGAAAAAATTGTTCGCTGTGAGTTACAACGACGATCGTCTGACCATCCTTCCTGTTTAAGTCTATGAATAACTCGATGAGGTGCTCGCTGTTTTCGGAATCGAGGTTGCCGGTCGGTTCGTCGGCAAATAGAATTTCCGGTTCGTTCGCGAGCGCCCGCACGACCGCAACACGCTGCAACTCACCGCCTGAAAGTTCAGACGGTCTGTGATCTTTCCGATCGCCCAATCCAACCTTGTTCAGCAATACTTCTGCGCGAGCCCGAGCTTTGCCGCTTCCCTCGCAGGCGATCATCATGGGAATCATTACATTTTCAACAGCGCTGAATTCGGGAAGCAGGTTGTGAAACTGAAAAACAAAGCCGATCATCGTACGCCGTCGTTTCGCAATCTCTTCATCGGTCAATGCTGAAATATCGCTCTCCTTCCAAAGTACTTTTCCCTCAGAGGGTCTGTCCAAACCTCCCAATACGTGTAGCAGTGTACTTTTCCCCGACCCCGAAGCGCCGACGATCGCGATCATCTCTCCCTTAACGACGGCGATATCGATCCCTCTGAGAACCTGAAGGAGCTGTCCTCCTTTCCGGTCGAGAGAAAAATTCTTATGAATGTTACTGCCTGTAATTATCTTTGTTTCCATGTTATTCCCACCGTAATCCTTTTGCCGGGGCAATCGCAGCTGCGCGGTGCGCGGGATACCACGCTGCCAGCCACGATAATCCGACCGAAGAACATCCAATCAAAAGAAAATCACTCCAGCGAATTTCAACGGGTATTGCAGGGATGATGTATACCGTCGTATCGAGAGGAAAGATATTGTATTCCATCTGCAGGTACAGAACCACAATACCGATGGCAATTCCCGCAATCGTTCCCACAATACCGAGAAACAATCCCTCGGTCATGAACAGCCGGGAAATATTCTTCCTCGTCATCCCCATTGCCTGCAGAACGCTGATATCGCGTTCCTTTTCAATAACACCCATGGTAAGCGAGCCAAGCATATTGAATGTCGCCACAAGTATGATCAAGCTAAGGAGGACATAACCTGTCCATCGTTCAATTCTCATCACCGTATAGAGACTCTTGTGCAGATCAAACCATGTTGATACGACCGTACCGGCCGGAACGCTCCGGAGCAGTTTATCTTTAAACTCTTCCGATCGCTTGTAGTCTTGAAGTCTCACTTCGATACCGTCCAACCGATTCTGAGCGTCGAAAACCACCCGGGCATCGCCCAGTGAAATGAATGCATAGCTTCCGTCGTATTCCTTATTATTCGATTCGTAGATTCCCGTAACACGGAACTTCATTCCTCCGGGCATACTGATGCCGGTAAATGCGGTCTGGATTGCCTGCGGACTATAGACAATGATATCGTTCCCTACCACCGCTGCAAGCCGGTCGGCGAGCGTCAGACCGATAACGATGCCCGGCAAACCGGAAGAATCACGGAATGCGATCTCACCAAGAACCAACCGGTTTTTCAGTCCCGTCACCTCTCCTACATCTGCCTGATCCATTCCCTTTAGATACACCACCCGATTGAACGATCCCGACGAGAGCATTGCTTTACCAGAAACAAACGGCGCGAAGGCATGGACATCCCCGGTTTTCTGAATATGTTCAACTGCTTGTGTATATTCCTCCGGACCAAAACCGCCTTTTTTCTCTATACGTAAATGCGGATCAAATCCGATGAGAACAGACGTAACGACGCCGCTGAATCCGTTAAAGACCGAGAGAGCAACGAGAAGCGCCGCTACACCGATGGCTATTCCTATGATCGATATATAACTGATGACATTAATGAAACGGATCTTTCTCTTCGCCCTGAGGTACCGTCTGGCAATGAAAAATTCCACCGGTGTGATCATCCGAACCTCAGCGCTGCTACGGTATCAAGTTTCGCAGCCAATCGCGTCGGTATCATGGTCGTAGCCATGCAAAGTACGAACGCGATCACCGACACAATAACAAAATTTTCCACATCCATTGAAATCGGGACACTATCCATGTAGTAAATGTCGGAAGGGATTGAAATAAGATGCATATTTTTTTGCAGCCAACAGAGTAGGAACGCGAGGATATTACCCAATCCGATACCGACTGTTGCGATGAAGATCCCCTGGAACAGAAATATTTGCCTGATGAGACGCGGACCGGCTCCAAGCGCCTTCAAAATACCGACCGCACGCGTTTTCTCAAGGACGAACATCAGCAGTGTGCCGATGATATTGAATGTAGCAACGATAATGATAAGACTGAGCATAATAGGCGACATTTTTTGCTGTAGCTCAATCCACGAAAAGAGATTCCGGTACATCCTGAAAACCGTTCTTGCAGAGTGAGGGTAACCGAGAAGTTTCTGAATTTTTTCTGCAATCTGTTCGGATTTAGATACGTCATCCACATACACCTCATACCCCGATACCATGGAACCGAGTCCCAACAGCTTCTGCGTTTGGCGGAGAGGCGCGTATGCATACACATCATCGAATTCGGCCATACCCGACTCGTATGTACCTGTAAGAACAAATTTTTGAACAATCGGTTGTCCGGGGACCAAGCGTTCACCCGGAACAGCAAACAGAACGAGCGTATCCCCCACAGCGCTGTTAAGACGAAGAGCGAGGCGTCTGCCTATGACGATGCCGGGCAGTGCATTTTCCCCTTCGAGAGAAAATTTACCCTCCATGAGATACCTCTTCGATAACAGCATTTCACCTTCCCTCTCGATTCCTTTAAGGAAAACGCCGTCGACTTCAGTCCTTGACCGTATCAGACACTCACGGGCGGCAAAGGGCGTAATGCTGACAACACCGGGAATTTCGTTTTTCACCTTTTCCATGGATCCGCCTGCATTGCCGAGCGGCTGATTCTGATAGCCGTGGACTTCAATATGCGACGTGAAGGAAATTACTTTTTCTCTGATTTCTCTTTCGAAGCCATCTAGTATGGAAAGCGTGATAATGAGTGCGGCTGTTCCGAGAGTTACACCCGCAATTGCAATGAGTGTGATAAATGAAAGGAAGCCGCTTTTCCGGTGAGTTTCGATATACCGTTTTGCGATGAAGAAGGATGTTTTCATGATGGGAGATTTACCCGCGAGGGTGTGTTTTGTGCTCTCATAGAAAGTGAAGAGAAAATCTTAATTTTATCACACCTTCTGTCCATACATGAGGAGAAATGCTTTTATAAAATTGTCGATCGCGCCATCCATGACCGCCTGCGTGTTACTTGTTTCGATATCCGTCCGATGGTCCTTAACGAGATTGTACGGATGAAACACGTACGAACGTATCTGGCTTCCCCATTCAATTTTTTTCTTAGTGCTCTCGATGGCTGAAAGTCTGGCGGCCTCTTCTTCCTTTTTCTGCTGGTAGAGGCGCGACTTGAGCATCTTCATTGCGCGTTCACGGTTCTGAAACTGCGAGCGTTCCTGCTGGCATGCGACAATAATACCGCTGGGAATGTGTTTGATGCGGACTGCGGTTTCAACCTTGTTGACGTTCTGCCCTCCTTTTCCGCCCGATCTATAGGACGCAAATTCGAGATCGGCAGGATTTATTTCAATTTCTACATCGTCTTCTACTTCCGGATACACAAATATCGATGCAAATGATGTATGCCGTCTCGCATTGGCATCGAACGGCGAAATTCTGACCAGTCGATGGACCCCCGACTCGGCTTTCAGGTATCCATAAGCGTACTGTCCCTGCACTTCGATATCGGCGCTCTTGATACCTGCGCCTTCACCTGCCGCCTCATCGAGTAGGAAAGTTTTGAAACCTTTCCTTTCGCACCACCTGAGATACATGCGCATGAGCATTTCCGCCCAGTCCTGCGCTTCCGTCCCGCCTGCGCCTGCATGTATTGTGAGAATACAATTCTTCTCATCATCTTCTCCGCTGAGCATGTTCCGGAATTCCAATTCGGCAAGATCGCCTTCAATCCGGTTTACTTCTGCTTCAAGTTCAGCAGTCATTGACTCTTCTGAAGTCTCTGCCGCCAATTCACAGAGAGCTTTGGCATCATTGAGTTCGCGGTGTACGGAATTCCATGTATCCACCCAGGATTTCATCTGGTTAAGCGCCTGCATGGTTTTCTGTGCTGCTACATTGTCATTCCAGAATTCGGGCGCGTGAGTTTTCGTTTCGAGCTTATTTATCTCCTGTTCCTTGACATCAATGTCAAAGATACCCCCGGAGACTCATTAATTTCGTCTGCAGTTCGTTTAGTCTGTCCTTAAAATCGCTGAACATGGAATTGTCCTTCTGAACAAATTATTCATCTGTGATTTTGATGTGCAGGTCTTTCAGCTGGACAGGATCAACGTGCGATGGTGAATTGTCCATGAGAGACATGGCGCTTGTTGTTTTTGGAAATGCAATAACATCCCTGATCGATTTTTCCCCCGCAAGGATCATGCAGATTCTGTCAAAGCCGAATGCAATACCGCCGTGAGGGGGCGCTCCGTAGCGGAACGCGTCGAGGAGAAAACCGAATTTCTCTCTCGCCTCTTTTTCGTCGATGCCGAGAAGTTTGAAAACTGACGTCTGGAGCGACCGGTCGTGTATCCGTATGCTTCCGCCTGCGATTTCATTGCCGTTCAGGACGAGATCATAGGCGCGTGCACGCGCTTTGGACGGTTCTTTGTCTATCAGAAGTATATCGTCGAGGTTCGGCGACGTGAAAGGATGATGAACTGCCACATACCTCTTTTCCGTGTCATCGTATTCGAACATCGGAAAATCCGTAACCCAGAGCAGATGATCCTTGCCTTCATCGATCACATTAAGCCGACGTCCGATTTCGAGGCGGAGCGCTCCGAGTATCGTATACGCTTTTGACCATGCATCGGAAATAATGAGAACGAGGTCGCCGTCGTGCGCATCCATTCTCTCTGCGATTTTCCGGAGTACGTCCTGCCCGAGAAATTTTTCTACCGGAGATTCCATCTTACCGTCGCTGACACGGATCCAGACCAGTCCGCCGGCGCCGAGCTTTTTAACAAAATCTGTGAGTCCGTCTATCTGACTGCGCGAAAAGGAGGCGCAAGCCGGAGCCGTAAGTCCCGCGACAACACCACCCTTCTGCACCGTTTCACTAAAAATCCTGAACTGAGTGTTTGCACATATGTCGGAAATCGAATGAAGTTGGATACCGAAACGCGTATCGGGTTTGTCGGACCCGTAGTTTTCCATAGCTTCTTTGTAGCGAATCCTCGGAAACGGCGTTGTTATTTCTACCCCTTTGAGTTCTCGGAAGAATCGCACCATCAGCCCTTCAGTGACGCTCATGACATCGGATTCATCGGCAAACGACATTTCCACATCGATCTGCGTGAATTCCGGCTGGCGGTCGGCTCGGAGGTCTTCATCGCGGAAACATTTGACAATCTGAAAATACCTGTCCATTCCCGCAACCATCAGTATCTGCTTATACGTCTGCGGAGATTGCGGCAGAGCGTAGAACTTGCCTCTGTGTATGCGGCTCGGGACAAGAAAATCTCTCGCACCTTCGGGCGTGCTTTTCATCAGGAACGGTGTTTCTATCTCGAGGAATTTCAATTCATCAAAATACTTCCGCGCGATCTGATACATACGGTGGCGCAATTCAAAATTCTTCAGGAGAGAGGGTCGACGCAGATCGAGGTAGCGGTACTGAAGCCGCAGTTCCTCGCTGGCGCTCACGTCATCGATAATACTGAAGGGCGGCACATCGGATCTGCTGAGGATCGTGAGATTTTCCCCGATGATGTCGATTTCGCCGGTCGGCATCGAAGGATTCAACATCCCATCCGGCCTGCGGGCGATCTTCCCGCTCAATGAAATTACATCTTCGCTGTGCAGGCCTGCGGCAGAATCGTGGAGATTCTGATCATTCTGCGGATTAAAGACAGCCTGAGTTTTCCCGTAGCGGTCGCGGACGATTATGAAAATCACCCCGCCAAGATTCCTGACAGAATCGACCCAGCCCGTCAGTGTCACAGCTTTGCCTGTATCCCGGCTTCGCAGCTCTCCGCAAGTATGAGTGCGTTTGCGATACTTCATGCAGTTTACTGATGGATATGGTGTTTAGACATTTTAAAAAGATTTCAATTAAGATATTTTCTCAGAGAAACGTCTGAAATATATGGAAAAAGGGTATGAGGAACAAATACGGTCGATAAATAAAACGCAAAGGCGCAAAGAACGCAGAGAAAACGCAAAGTAGTTTGAGCCCTCTGCGTACCTTTGCGTACTTAGCGTCTCTGCGATTTTTTTTAGACTATGGATTTAACTTAGGTGAAGGGTGATTTTGTCGACGAGGTGGCGTTTATTGACTGCTCCGACCATCTGCTCGACAACCTGTCCTTCCTTAAATATCAGCAGAGTCGGTATACTTCTGATTCCGTATTTCATCGATGTCGTCGGATTTGAATCTACATCCATCTTCGCAACTTTCAATTTCCCGTCGTACTCCGCCGCAATCTCTTCGATGGTTGGTGCTATCATTTTACACGGCCCGCACCAGATCGCCCAAAAATCCACAAGAACCGGTGTGTTTGCCTTTAGTACTTCATTTTCAAAATTTGCATCACTAACAACAACTGGTTTCATCAGAGAATCCTTATGATTATAAACAAATATTCCTCCCGGCTTCACAGATAAGATACTAAAATCTACGGAGAAAATCTAACCGACGAAGGACCAAGAATATTTTCCACCTCTGTTACAAAATCATCGCTGAGATCGACGCCATAGTTGGTTGCCTGAAGAAGTAGAGACTCTTCCGTTTCTTCATGTATAACGTTGAAGATGCACGGATACTTCCCCTGGTGACGTTCAACTATGCGCTTCAAAGCGCCTATCGACTGGTCGTTAACCGATTTTACTCTCACGGCAAGGACAACATTCTTGGTGAATTTTTCCTTCACGGACTCGAGAGGTATTATTTCCTTGACGATGATACGGAGAGAGTCGCCCGTATGTTCGGCATTTCCAACAACCATGATCATCGCATCATTGTTCAGGATGTTCTGATACTGACGGTATGCATCGGAGAAGACAATACACTCAGCCCGTCCCGTAAAATCTTCGATGGAAATAAAAGCCATCATCTGCCCCTTCTTGTCGACCTTCTTCTTCACTGAAGAGATGATGCCGGCCGTCCGAACCACGGTTCCGTCTTTGACCGATGTAGAATTACCGAGGCGAGTTGTTGTGAATGCTTCGACGACCTTTTCGTGTTTTTTGAGCGGGTGTCCCGAGAGGTAGAATCCCAGCACTGCTTTTTCCCTGGAAAGTTTTTCTCTCTCATTCCATTCGGGAGTATCCGGAAGCGGAGGATAATTTTCAACGATTGTTTTCTGATTTGGGATTTCAAAGAGGGATGACTGACCACGGGAGATGTGATTCTTTTTACTTTGCCCAAACTGTATAGCTTTTTCAATTGCTTCAAAGAGTCGCGCGCGATTCTTATGGAGACCATCCATGGCGCCCGACTGTACCAGACCTTCGAGCGTCTTCTTGTTGACGAGGCGCAGGTCAACCCGTGTGCAGAGGTCGAAGATGTTGCTGAACGGACCGCCGCGTTTGCGCGCTTCGATGATATCTTCAACTGCGCTGACACCGACATTCTTGATTGCGCTCAGACCGAACCGTATTCCCGTCGGAGCAATAACAAATTTTACCTTGCTTTCATTAACGTCGGGCGGGAGTACGTTTATGTTCATCCGTCTGCATTCCTCGATCAGCTGTACGACGTAATCGGTGTCGCCAATTTCGGCAGAAATCGTTGCCGCCATGAACTCGGACGGGTAATGTTCCTTGAGGTATGCGGTCTGGTAGGCAAGGACGGAATATGCGACGCTGTGCGATTTATTGAAACCGTACGAGGCAAACTTCTGAATCATGTCGAATATTTCGCCGGAGACCTTCTTGCTGAATCCGTTCCGCAGAGCGCCATCGATGAACTCAGTTTTCTGCTTTGCCATCAGGTCTTTGTCTTTCTTCCCCATCGCGCGCCGCATAAGATCGGCTTTTGCAAGCGTAAATCCCGCGACATCGCTTGCAATCCTGATTACCTGTTCCTGGTACACTATGATTCCGTACGTTTCCTTTAAAATCGGTTCAAGCCGCGGATGAATGTACTCCATCTTCGCTCCCTGCTTGCGTCTGATGAAATCTCCGATCATCTCCATGGGACCGGGCCGGTAGAGAGCGTTCATTGCGACCAGATCGCTTATGGAGTTCGGTTTCAGTTTCCGGAGCCAGTCCTGCATACCCGATGATTCAAACTGGAATACACCTACCGTATGACCCTGTGCAAAAAGTGCGTAAGTCTCCGGATCCTCTTCGGGAATTTTTGAAATATCAATGGTGATATCGTGCAGTTCCTCGATAAGACCGATCGTATTTTCAATGACGGTGAGTGTACGAAGACCCAGAAAATCCATCTTGAGAAGACCGATCTTTTCAAGATCGATCATATTGTACTGGGTCATTAATTCAGTTTGTGGTGTTTTGTAGAGCGGAACAAAATCGATGAGCGGTCCAGGTGTAATGACAATGCCGGCGGCGTGAGTCGATGCATTCCGGTTCATTCCCTCAAGAACCAGCGATATTTCAATCATCTCCTGAATTTTCTCATCCTCACTCTTTTTCACCCACGCCAGCTCCGGATTCGTTTCGAGCACTTCGGCGAGTGGTGTTACCTTACCCTGGATAACAGGGATCTGTTTCGTGATCGACTCGATTATATTCAGCGGAACTCCCAGCACCCTGCCGACATCCTTCAAAACAGCTCTTGAGGAAAGTGTTCCGAAGGTTATGATCTGCGAAACCGAATCAGCGCCGTATTTATCCTTCACATAATCGATCACACGGTCGCGCTTAGTATCGGAAAAATCAATATCAATATCGGGCATGCTGACACGGTCGGGATTCAGAAAGCGCTCGAAGAGCAAACCGTACTTCAGCGGATCGACGTTTGTTATACCGAGAGCGTACGAAACGATACTTCCGGCTGCGCTTCCCCGTCCGGGACCGACAACAACACCCGACTTCCTCGCATTGTTGATGAAATCATGTGTGATTAAAAAGTAACCTGCATATCCCATCCCCTTGATGACGTTGAGTTCGTGAGCCATCCGTTCTTCAATTTCCGGCGTGATTA
>Ga0315277_10008945_pt1 | contig 12835 bp, 17 predicted proteins | sample YL17G05_15_MG_FD_203695 | JGI IMG/M metagenome (GOLD analysis project Ga0315277, IMG submission 203695) | Sediment microbial communities from Yellowstone Lake, YNP, Wyoming, USA - YL17G05_15 | ecosystem: Environmental > Aquatic > Freshwater > Lake > Sediment | place: USA: Wyoming | collected...
GCGGATTTTCTCTTTCCGCATTTTTTCGATAAGCGAAAGCCCATCCAGTTTTGGCAGCATAATGTCGATGATGGCTGTGTCGTAAGGTTCGGTTAAGGCCAAATGGAGGCCCTCTTCTCCATCGTGGGCATGGTCTACTGCATAACCCGCAGCTTTTAGCCCCTTGATAATGAAAGAGGCGATCTTGACGTCATCCTCAACCAGTAATATCCTCATAACGAGCCCCCTCGAAAATCTGGGATCTATCTCCTCAGTTACTCTTCTACTACGGCCCACTATAGCAAGAGCCGATACAACAGAGGATAAGTCCATCAAGGGCCAAAGAGCATGCGCTGCTTCACTTCACCCCCGGTCAGGCGGAAGAACTGGCCAACGCAATTTAATACTCTAGAGAAATGTAAACCCATCGTCGATACGACAATGATCGGGACGGCCACTGCGCGGGTCACTCAACATGCTCCATGTCCCGTGTCTGCGGCTATTGGTAAATGTGGTTCAACCAGCCCATTGAAATAGAATACACAAAAGAAAGGAATTAGACAAGGACATCCGCTCATGCTGGGCAGGTCGCCTACATTGCACGCCGACTCAAAATACGGCATTTCCCCACAAAAAATAAGGGATTCACCGTATTTACTCCCATACAATATTATGAGAATTTGGAAGTTGGCTTAATGTCATTTGTATGTATTTCTATGATTAGAAGAGAAAGGAGGACCATCTCATGAGAAGGAGTCTTAGCTTTGCGATCATAGTAGTAGTACTCCTAGAAACAGCACTTTTCTTAACCAAAACCGCCAAGGCGGACGAATACGCCCAGGGGAAAAAACTTTACAGCAACAAATGTCAGATTTGCCACGGCGTAAAGGGGGACAGCAATGGACCGGCTGGTGTCACTCTCAGCCCCCGACCGGCCGATTTCACCAAGTCAAGCTTCTGGCAAGGCGACGTCGATAAAAAGATCACTGACACGATCCTCCATGGTCATGGGCCGATGCCCGCGTTCAACCTTAAACCTGATGAGATTAAAGCCATCATTGAATACATGTCCCATACTTTCAAAAAATAAAAGAGGGGTTGCTAAGAAACAGTTTTCAAAGATATCAATGCCCATCCAAAAACTCACAAAAATGGCTCTAATGATACAGGTGATTGGTTTAGTCCTATTCTTCTTGTTATTAGAAAATGCTCATTCTGTGCCAAGTTTTGAACGCCAAACAGGCATGGAGTGCACGACCTGCCATACCATCTTCCCTGAGCTGAAACCCTTCGGCAGAATTTTCAAGCTTGGTGGTTATGTGTTCAGCAAAAGCAGCAAACCCTACGAGTTCCCTCCTCCGCTGGCAGGCATGGTGCAACTATCTTTTACCCATACGAACAAGGCCCAGCCTCGAGGATTCATAGATGAGAACTGGGCAACGCACGTTACCTCCACGGGTAATGACGTTCTAAGTTTACCGCAGCAGGCAAGCGTGTTCTACGGAGGAAGAATCTTCGAGAAGGTAGGAGGCTTTGTGCAGGGCACCTTCGATGGTGCCAGTAAGAATGCTTTCTTAGATAACACCGATATCCGTTATGCAAACAGCACCACTATGCTGGGGGAAAATCTTATGTATGGCATTACGGTCAATAACAATCCAACGGTGCAAGATGTGTGGAATACCACCCCGGCATGGGGTTTCCCCTATGCGTCGTCAAGTGTTGCCCCAACCCCTGCCGCAGGTACGGTCATCGATGGAGTTCTAGCGCAGCAAGTCGGTGGCATTGGTGCCTACGGTTTGTGGAATAACTTGATCTATGCGGAAGGAACCGTCTATCGCACTGCCCGAAACGGTATTACTGAACCGTTCGGCGCTGGTACCACGACTGACACAGTAGTCAGTGGCATTGTCCCCTATTGGCGTCTGGCCTTGCAACAGCAATGGAAGGAACACTTTCTCTCTGCGGGGACTTACGGCATCGTGGCCAGGGTTTTTCCCGGAGGGCTGCGTCATGGGCCGACCGATCGCTTCACAGATATCGCTTTCGATGCCCAATATCAATACATCGGTACGAAACACATGGTCTCTGCCCATGCAACCTGGATCCATGAAAAGCAGGACTGGAATGCCAGTTTTGCCCTGGGAAATACGGGGAATCGATCGGACAGTCTGAAAACGTTCAGAATAAATGCCACTTACTACTACAGCGGGGAAATTGGGTTCATGGACATGGGGTCAGGTTCCATGAAAATGAGTCATATGGGTTTCATTGGTGGCTCACTCGGTTATTTTTCAACGACCGGAAGAAAAGATACCGTTCTCTACTCTCCCGGTCCGGTCAACGGGAGCAGAACAGGCAGCCCTAACAGCAATGGTTTCATTTTGGAACTGGATTATCTGCCATGGCATAAGGCGAAGGTTTCTTTGCAATACACAATCTACAACAAGTTCAATGGTGCCCATTCAAACTATGACGGGTCCGGGAGGAATGCCTCTGATAACAACACGCTCTATTTCCTTCTTTGGTTCATGTTCTGATGTTTGAAGGTAAAGCGATGGTTTGGATGTCAGAGCTGAAAAAGGAACAGTGAACGTAAAAACAATTTTATAGCAAAAAGGGAGGTCAAATTATGAAAACCAATCGAATAATAAAAGTTTTTTTAGGGATCGTTTCCATGCTGCTTCTTCTCAACCTTTTAAACGGTTTTTTTTCTTCGAAATCGGCCTTAGCAGTTTCTGAAGATGAAAAAAAAGAAAGGTATCAGATCTCTGCATGGGCAGCTCAATCAGAGGGATCATTGGTTCATAGCGGTTATTATGTTCTTGACACGGCTACAGGAAAAGTCGTGGCAAGTAAAGCGGAAACTCCGCTTTTTAAAGAATAAACCAAGTAAAACTGGATTAGAAAGTTGAAGGGGCCTTTGGCCATGCTTATAAAGGCTTCTCCTCTGCATCAATTATGAATGGGACTAATAGTCGGATAAGAACCACTTACAAAGGAAGATTAAGAATGTTCTATGTGCGCATTCCAAGATATATGACAACTCCTCCTATTAGGTTAAGGCCGGTACGGATTTTGGATGGTCCATTTTTGAGTGAAGGATTTAAGAGAGAAGACTTTTTGCTTATAAACAATTTGAAAAAACCTATCTATTCCTCATGGCTTCCCGTATGGTGGTGGATTAAAAGAACTTTCGTGTGTACTTACTGCATTCTTATTGATTCGAGAAGAATTGGGTTTATCGGCTTGTATAATCTCAAGTTTCGCAAATCTGTTGAAATCGGCCTTTTCATTTTCGAAAAACACATGCGACATCTTGGTTATGGAAGCAAAACATTGAACCTCTTGACTCAAAATTTCAGAAAGTTTTCATTTGTGGATGAGATCATCGCAAAGGTTAGAGTAGGTAACCCCGTAGCCATATCTTTCTGTCGGAGAAATGGATTTAAAGAGTTATATACCGAAAATCATATCATCACTATGTCGATAAGTTTGCTTTATGAATAGGAGGGGAGAATAAGAATTTATAAAAGGAGAAAGCCATGATCTCAAAAATTCTTTTAGCAACAGATGGTTCAGAGACAGCCCTAAAGGCGAGTCGATACGCAGTAGACCTTGCAAAGCAACTAAGTGCTTCAATAATTGTACTGAGCGTGATCGATAATCGATCCCTGACAAATTACTACAATGTTCCTCCTGAGGTTACAACGGTTTATATCATGGAACCAGTGGAGGATTTCCTAAGAGAAACGGCTAAAAAGGATGTCGCTAGAGTTAAAAAACTCTGCGAAAAGAAAGGTGTTGCATGCCGAGAGGTTATCTCCACAGGCCATCCTGCGGAGGAGATTATAAAAGAAGCGGAACGATCAAGATCCAATCTTATCGTTCTGGGTTCCCATGGGAAGAGTGCTCTGGCCGCTGTATTCCTTGGAAGTGTCACTTACGGTGTGGTCCATAAAGATACCCGTGTTCCTGTCCTGATCGTAAGGAGAGGAGAAAAGAATAAATGAACCGAAATGCTCACCTGAAGATTTCAGAAGGCATCGACAAGGCTGCAAGTCCCTGTCATAACGAAAAGAAGAAGGATATGATCCCTTGTCGAGGGATTATCCCTACTAGTAAAGATTTAGATTTTCGACCAACAATGCACCTGGTGATTCATAAATTGGAAGAGAAAGGGGTTAACCATTTTAGCTGGGGAAAGGGACCGTTTCCTCCGCCCAAAAACTCAAGGGTGTCTTCACTCAAGCCTATCAGGCTTTGGCCACCCATAACTCATGAAAGGATTTGGAACCTTGAGGTTAGGGAGGCATTGGGGCCAAAAGGGCAAATGAAGAGCATGAAACTGCTGATCCAGCTTACCCGTAGGCTAGTTTGCTAGCAGCAGGTCAACGAATTCCGGTTCCATTGGCAGGAAAGGGAGGATCTTCTTTGACAACGGCTCCTCGTTCCATCGAGGCAAAAAATGTTTGCTTTCCTCGAAACCGGAGACAATCATCTTTTTAGGATTGTTTTAATAACTATGAGGAGGGAAAATATGCCATCCAACGGAAAAAAAGAACCAATAGAAGATTTAAAAGATAAGATTCGTTCCTTCTTCGGTCCCCAGGACCCCCAGAAAAAGAAGGATGCCTTGCCCCCTAAAGCTCATTTCAGCATCTGGTATGTCCTGATCGCCCTCCTTTTATTTACCTACCTGCAACAATACCTTTTTTCTCGAAAAGTGGAGACGATTCCCTACGGGCAATTTAAACAAGACTTAGCTGAGGGCAACGTGAGTAAATTAACCATTGGCCCAGAAAACATCACCGGAACGTTAAAAGGGAAAGAAAAAAAGCCGGATGAGGAGTTCACCACGGTTCGGGTGAATGATCCTGAACTAGTGAAGGAACTGGATCAACACAAAATCAATTATTCTGGACGCTATGAGAGCAAATTCCTGAGCAGTATTCTCTCCTGGGTCCTCCCCATCGGCATTATGTTCCTGATCTGGCGGTTCGCCATGAAAAAGATTGGGCCGGGGATGGGGGTCATGTCTTTTAGCAAGAGCAAAGCCAAGCTTTTTGCAGAGAATGAGACCAGGGTCACTTTTGCCGATGTAGCTGGAATCGATGAGGCCAAAGAAGAGCTCCAGGAAGTAGTGGAATTTTTGAGCAATCCGGGAAAATTCCAGAAACTGGGGGGGGAGGATTCCCAAAGGGGTGCTTCTGGTTGGCCCGCCGGGGACCGGCAAAACCCTTCTGGCCAGGGCCGTGGCCGGGGAAGCAAAAGTACCTTTCTTCAGCATAAGCGGGTCTGAGTTTGTCGAGATGTTTGTCGGCGTGGGAGCAGCGCGCGTTCGCGATCTTTTCTCTCAGGCCACAAGCCAAGCGCCCTGCATCATCTTCATCGATGAATTGGACGCGTTAGGGAAAGCCCGGGGAATGAATATCATGGGTGGGCATGACGAACAAGAGCAAACTCTCAACCAACTCCTGGTGGAGATGGATGGATTCGAGACGAATAAAGGGGTTATCATCATGGCCGCCACCAATCGGCCGGAAATCCTGGATCCTGCCTTGTTGCGACCGGGGCGGTTTGATCGGCAGGTCCTGGTAGACCGCCCGGATATCAATGGGCGAGAAGCCATTCTGGAAATCCATTCCAAGAATGTTCTCTTAGGTCCCGATGTGGACCTCCGTAAGCTTGCCGGCCGCACCCCAGGCTTTGTGGGAGCGGACTTGGCAAACGTCGTCAATGAGGCCGCCCTGTTGGCTGCCCGGAAAAATAGAGAAAGGGTAGGGTCGGCGGATTTCGACGAGGCCATTGACCGGGTGGTTGGGGGTCTGCAGAAAAAGAACCGGGTGATGAATCCGCAGGAGAAAGAAATTGTTGCCTTTCATGAATCTGGGCATGCGATTGTGGCTGAATCTGTAGAGCATGCCGACCCGGTGCACAAAATCTCCATTATTCCCCGAGGGATTGCAGCTCTCGGATACACCCAGCAGCAACCCACGGAGGATCGCTACTTAATGACTCGCTCGGAGCTACTGGACCGGTTAGCTGTTCTTTTAGGAGGTAGGGTAGCGGAGGAGCAAGTTTTCGGAGAAATCTCCACAGGGGCCCAAAACGACTTGCAGCGGGCTACAGACATTGCCCGGTCCATGGTCACGGAATATAGCATGAGTGATTCCCTGGGACTGGCGACCTATGAACGCCCTCGTCAGACTATGTTCCTACCACAAGGTTTTACTCCCACCAAGACCTACAGTGAAAAGAAAGCCGCCCAAATTGACGATGAGGTCACCCGCGTCATCGAGGAAGCTCATCAAAGGGTGCGAGGAATCCTGTCCGATCACCGGGATGTTTTAGATAACTTGGCCCACCTCCTTTCCCAGGAGGAAATTGTACAGGGGGAGGAACTCAGAAAGATGCTAGGCAAAACCCCTGCGGAGACTTCACCGGCGCCACAGGTATCATGAAAATCCTTCAGCCAGACGGGCGCGGTTATCGGGGCTCCTCAGGAGAAGACCGAGATAGAAGGATAATGGCATGATAGATTTTGGGAAATTGAGGGCTGAGCTAAGGATGTTAGGGCCTCCCGATCTTTTAAAGATGGCCTCTGAACAGAAAGAACATCATTGTGTTTTGAATCCCACTGGACCGTGTCAATTTTATTTCAAATACAAAGGTTTTGGGTTCTGTGTTTCAGAACTTTCAGGCCAAGGATGCCAGGCAGAAAAAGCACGGCAAGGAGGGGAGGATGCAGAGAAGGCAATCAGTGGTAACTGGAATGAATAACAGCAAGGCTGACAGTAGAGACAGTTTCCAGTCGAACTGCGGAGAGCAGCTTGTTGAGGTTTCTGTCTTCCTTTTTCTTATTGTGCCGTCCATGGCCCTTTCATTTTTTGCAGTGAAACAGGGAAGCTTGAGCTTCGTGCTCGTAGCATTTGCAACCATTCTGCGCGACCTTGCTCTGGTCAGTCTGATTCTCTTCTTTCTCTGGCGTAATGGTGAGCCAATCAATTGGATTGGCTGGACGTTTAAAAACAGCTGGAAAGAGATTGGCCTGGGCATTGGGCTTTACATTCCTTTTTTTATTGCGGCAGGAATCCTCGAAAGGGCCTTGCAGGTGGCCGGGTTCTCTGTCCCTTCGACCCCATTGCCTTCTATGGCCGCCGAGGGCATGGGTGAACTTTTGCTGGCTATTGCCTTAGTTGCAGTTGTTGCCCTGGGAGAGGAGACTATCTTCCGTGGGTACCTCATATTGCGCTTGAAAGCCATCACTACAAGCCCTACTGCTGCTGCCCTGCTGTCGGCGACAATCTTTTCGCTCGGGCACGGCTACGAGGGATCGGCTGGGGTGGTTACTGTTGGCGTTATGGGAGTTATCTTTGCCCTCATTTATATGTGGCGACAGAGCTTAGTTGCTCCGATCGTGATGCACTTTCTCCAGGACTTTATCAGCATTGTCCTTCTTCCCTGGCTTGGGAAAGGGTGATGCAACGTGTAATGGAAGTTCCTGATGATAAATAGGTGTGGAAAGGCAAAGTGCCTGAATTGGTAGGATATATCCATAAACATCCCCGAATTTACCATTCTGATCTGGTGGGCCGGTGAATCGCTCATCCATTTCTCTGATGATTATAATGGTGGCGATCAATGGGCGGTTGTTGCGTAAGGTGCAGTTGAGAATATAAGAAAGGAGATGTGTCCATGCATCATTTGCTTTTGATTTTGCCGCTGCTTGGCTTGATTCTGTTCGTCTTTCTGCTATGGCAGGTAGCATTGCCGTTGTATATGGTCATGTTGGTTGTCTCGCTTGGCATCTACTGGAAAATCATTCAGGCTCAGCGTCGACGCCCGGTCATTGGTAAAAGAGCGATGATTGGGGATCAAGCGGTGGTGGTCAGGGTCGGCGGAGATGCTGTTGAGGTTGAGTACGAAGGTGAAATCTGGCGAGCCGTCTCTCCCGAACCTTTGCATCAAGGCCAACAGGTGATCATCGAGAGTGTGGAAGGATTGATTTTAAGGGTGGCGCCGTTAAAGCCCAGAGATGATTCCACCGCGTAGTATGGACCGTACCAATTCCACCCATAGGGCCAGGAATAGGGTCCGTACCCAACCGTAGTAGCCAGGAGGATATACGTACACGTACAAGGGCTGCCCATACGACTATGATCTGGATGACCGGGACGATTAAATTCAACAGGTATTTTATTAGTCGTTTTTTGACGGGTCACGCCCGGCAAAACATCCGGCATAAACCGTCCGAGGTCTTTCAAATTGGATCAATGAAAACTGACGACAAAAGGAGACGAGAGAAATGAACCGACATACGATTCCATTAGGACGCATTCTGGGTATCCCCATTGGGCTGGACTATTCCTGGTTTTTGATTTTTGTGCTTATCACCTGGACGATGGCCGTTGGCTACTACCCGGCCGAATTTAAGAACTGGCCTGTAGCGCAGTATTGGTTCATGGGAGCGGTGACAGCCATCATGCTTTTTGTGAGTGTGCTGCTCCATGAACTAGGGCATTCGGTGGTGGCGATGCGCTATAAGGTTCCGGTCCGCAGCATCACGCTCTATATTTTCGGTGGTATATCCCTAATTGGCACCGAACCACCGACCGCCGCAGCCGGATTCTGGATTGCCATCGCCGGTCCTTCTATCAGTTTCGCTTTGGCAGCCCTCTTCAGTCTAATACAGCCTTTCTTCGCCGGCGTTGCCCCGCTACTGGCCCTCTCCAAATATCTGGTCTATATCAACGTCGCTCTGGGCCTGTTCAATCTTGTTCCAGGCTTCCCCCTGGACGGAGGTGGTGTCTTACGAGCCATTGTCTGGGGTGTCACCCATGACATGCGCCGAGCCACCCTCATCGCCGCCAATGTGGGGCGATTCATCGCCTACCTCTTCATCCTCTTCGGTGTGTGGCAAATGTTTGGCGGCAACTTCATCAACGGCATGTGGATCGCTTTCATCGGTTGGTTCCTGGAGAGTGCCGCCAGGGGGCAGGTGCAGCAACTGGCGCTCCACGATATTCTGGCCGGCCATAAGGTGTCACAGGCGATGAATCGGCAATATGCAGCCATTCCTGCCGACACTACCTTGCAACACCTAGTGGACGATCACATTTTGGCGAGCGGTCGGCGGAGTTTCGTGGTTAAACGGAGTGACGTGGTTATTGGCTTGCTGACTTTGCATCACGTCAAGGGAACCCCACGTTCTGATTGGCAGACCATGACAGCCGCCCAGGCGATGATACCAGTGGAGCAGATGAAACGGGTGCGGCCCGATGCGGAACTATGGGCAGCTCTGGAAGAGATGGACCGTGATGGTGTCAACCAACTTCCCGTGATGGTAGATGGGCAAATTCAGGGGATGCTCAGCCGGGAGGATGTCGTCGGCTATCTACGCACCTTACGGGAGCTCAGGACTTAGAGGCCAAATAGTTGAGAACATCCAAACTCCTTCCGATCTCTTAAAGCGGGTGTAGAAAGGAGTAATTGAATTGACAAGAACCGAATGGATGAAGATTTTGGCTGGAATATTGATCGTATTTCTGGAAGTGACCCAATTTGTTTTGCCTGCTAACATTCAAATTGTTCGGGCGGAGTCTGTGATTCGTATTAATATCCCAGTAAATCTGAAAAAGGCCAATGTCGTGTTCAATATGGATCATCTTGCCTTTGATGGTGACATGCCAGTAGGCATCAAGTATATGCACCTTTTGGCAAACCGTTTCAAAGAATTAGGAACTGAAGGTCGGATTATTGGTATCTTTCATGCCGATGCGGCTTACATGAGTTTGAATGACAAGGCCTATAATACTTATCGCAAGGTCAGCTTCGGCAACCCTTACAAGGATCTCATTGCAATGCTGATGAAGCAGGGTGTTCAGATAGAAGAGTGTGCGGTCTCTATGAAAGCCCATGGATGGGGTAACGAGGACCTGTTGCCCGGAGTGAAAGTGAACGCTGGAGCTATAGGACGCTTAATCCAATTGGTCCAGGAAGGTTATATTCAGATCCAACCGTAAGAATAGGGTGGACACAGAAGAAGAGTGAGGTTTTAATTCATGATCCCTCTGAAGGATACCATTCCACGCATAGGATTTTCGTTCATCACGTGGACGCTCATCCTTTTAAACGCCATTGTTTTCGTGTTCGAAATATCCATCCCTAAAGATTCCTTACAGCAGTTGTTCTATCTTTTCGGTCTTGTCCCCGCAAGGTATACTTATCCAAAGTGGGCGCTGATCCATGGTCTTTCTCCAGATAATTTTTCGCCCTTCTTAACAAACATGTTTCTGCACGGAGGTTGGCTCCACATTATCGGCAATATGTGGTTTCTTCATCTCTTCGGAAGCACGGTGGAGGATCGCATGGGCCACTTGAGATTTCTATTCTTCTATCTCCTTTCAGGGCTCGCTGCGAATCTAATTTTTTTTATGTTTGATCCCCATTCCACTATTCCTGAATTTGGGGCATCAGGAGCCATCGCAGGGGTCATGGGGGCTTATATTGTGATGTTCCCGAAAGGCCAAATTTTAACATTGATCCCTATCCTCTTTATCCCTTTTTTAGTAAATTTGCCGGCTTTATTCTACCTTGGTTTTTGGTTTCTCATTCAGGTTCTCTCTGGAACCCTTTCCTTTGCCTCTCACGGTGCAGGAGGGGGGATCGCATGGTGGGCACATATTGGTGGGTTTGTCACAGGGATTGTACTTCTTCCTTTCTTCAGGAACAGAAAACTTTCATACCGTAAGTCTTTTCCGGATGAGACCTACCATTACGTCAATCGTTAATCAGGAAGAAAGTCTTGCTTCGGGGAGGATTTATGGAAGGAGGACAAAATGAAATTCGACATCTCCACTATCTTCTGGCTATTTTTCATTTTTGCTGCAATCCAGCCTCTTTTAAAAAAGCGGCTCCTGGTGGGAATGAGACAGAGAATCATCTCCACGTTTGAGAAGAAGAGAGGTTCCAGAGTGATAGTTCTCATCCACAGACAGGAAACGATGAGCCTCTTGGGCTTTCCTATATTCAGATACATTGATATTGATGACTCGGAGGAGGTCATCAGGGCCATCCACATGACAGACCCTGATATGCCCCTTGATCTTGTGCTGCACACCCCTGGAGGCCTGGTACTTGCCGCTTACCAGATCGCTCATGCCATAAGAATGCATCAAGGTAAGATTACGATCTTTGTCCCCCATTATGCGATGTCAGGGGGTACATTGATTGCCCTCGCAGGGGATGAGATCGTAATGGAAGAGCATGCCGTCCTGGGTCCGGTTGATCCACAGCTCGGTGAGTATCCCGCAGTATCCCTTGTGAAGCTAGCTGAGAGTAAACCGATCTCAGACATTGATGACAAATCGTGGCTTCTTGCAGATGTTGGCAGAAAGGCAATCGAACAGATCAGGGTTCAGGTAAAGTCCCTTCTTGACGGGAAATATGCTCCAGAAAAGGCAGAAGAACTGGCTCGAATTCTTACAGGGGGCATGTGGACCCACGATTATCCGATCACTTATGAGGAAGCCGTGAATCTCGGTCTCCATGTCACAAAGGGTATTCCTCCCGAATTATATCAACTGATGAGTCTTTATCCGCAACCGGTCAAGCACCAACCATCGGTTGAATATATCCCTATTCCGAGATTCAAAGGGCCGGCTCATAAATCTTAATCCATCGTACCACTTGATTGGGGGATGCTGCAGAAGGACTAAAGGAAACATGAAGAGGGAAATCGTGTGAGGACTATTTAATAATATCTTATAACCTGAAAAGAATGAATTTAATAAACTTCACATGGATGATCCAAAAGGTTTAAGGCTGATCTTCCGGGCATTGAACCATCGAAATTATCGCCTCTTTTTTGGGGGTCAAGGCATCTCTCTGATCGGCACCTGGATGCAGCAGATTGCAATGAGCTGGTTGGTCTATCGTTTAACCAATTCAGCCTTCTTATTGGGTATGGCTGGATTCTTAGGTCTGATTCCCACCTTTCTTTTAGCTCCTTTTTCGGGTCTTCTATCTGACCGATTGAATCGCCATCGCATCCTCGTCATTACACAAACACTGGCTATGATACAAGCCTTTATCTTAGCTATTCTGGATTTGACCGGCATGATCGATGTTTGGCATCTCATTATCCTCATCCTATTCCTTGGTTTTGTGAATGCCTTTGATGCACCGGCTCGCCAAGCATTCGTCGTGGATATGGTAGAAAAAAAAGAAGACTTATCAAACGCCATTGCCTTGAACTCCTTCCTGTTTAATGGTGCCAGATTGGTTGGGCCCTCCATCGGAGGCATCGTGATTTCGATCCTGGGGGAAGGACTATGTTTTCTTCTCAATGGGCTGAGTTTTCTTGCAGTGATTGTGGCTCTCCTGGCAATGAAAACCACATTTAAAAAAAAAGAAATCCAGAGGACCCGGGTTTGGCATGGTTTGAAAGAAGGATTTACTTATGCCTTTGGTTTTGCCCCCATCCGGTTTATTCTATTTCTCCTTGGTCTGGTCAGCCTAATGGGAATGCCTTACACAGTCCTAATGCCTATTTTTGCCAAAGATATTCTTCATGGCGGCCCTCATACACTCGGTTTTCTTATGGCAGCTTCAGGGATGGGTGCTGTAGCCGGTGCCATTTTTCTGGCATCAAGGAAAAGTGTATTGGGATTGGGCAGAATCATAGTAGCCGCTTCCATTATTTTCGGAAGTGGACTCATTACTTTTTCTCTATCTCATGTCTTATGGTTATCTTTGTTCCTATTGGTATTTACCGGTTTTGGAATGATGGTGCAAATGGCATCGAGCAATACTATTTTACAGACGATTGTTGAGGATGATAAACGTGGTCGGG
>Ga0315277_10008946_pt1 | contig 12834 bp, 7 predicted proteins | sample YL17G05_15_MG_FD_203695 | JGI IMG/M metagenome (GOLD analysis project Ga0315277, IMG submission 203695) | Sediment microbial communities from Yellowstone Lake, YNP, Wyoming, USA - YL17G05_15 | ecosystem: Environmental > Aquatic > Freshwater > Lake > Sediment | place: USA: Wyoming | collected...
TGTCGACGCGGTCGAGCCAGCCGCCGTGGCCGGGGAGCAGGTTGCTGGAGTCCTTCATGCCGGCGCCGCGCTTGAGGGCCGACTCGGCCAGATCGCCGATCTGCCCGGCGAGGTTGACCGCGGCGGCAAGCGCGGCGGCTTCCCACATCGGAACCGCCGGAACCGCCCACGGGAGGTACGCCACTCCGAACAGGACCCCGGCGACCACCGAGCCGGCGGCGCCTTCCCAGGATTTCCTGGGGCTGACGCGAGGCGCAAGGCGATGGCGGCCCATCGCGCTTCCGACATAGAAAGCGGCCATGTCGCCGGCCCAGTTCACCGCCAGTCCGAACACCAGCCAGTGCGGGCTGATGGCGCGCAGCAACGCGCCGCAGCGCCAGGCGCCGAAGACGTAAACCACTCCCAGCAGCGCGGCCGATGCGCGCGGCAGGCCCTTGGCCAGGTCGTCCGGACACATGCCGAGGGTCAACACAATGAGGGCCAGCACAGTCACAAGCGCCAGATCGGCGCGGGGCGCCAGCAACAGCACCAGCCCCGCCGCGTAGGCCACCGGACCGGCGTTGAGGATGCCGTGGGCCGACACAATCTTGTCGTACTCGCGGAAACACACCAGCGCCACGGCCGATAGCATGGCCAAAAACAGCCACTGCGGGGCGGCCAGGACGACAAAGACGACAGCCGGCGCCAGCACCAGCGCGGTCAGGATTCGCTTCATGGTTGGGCAACCGGAAGGGCCGCTTTCAGCCCGGCGCCGGCCTTGATCCCGCCGAAACGGCGGTCCCGCTTCTGATAGTCGAGGATGGCGCGCAAGAGGTCGATCCGCCGGAAGTCCGGCCACAGAGTGTCGGTGACGTAGATCTCGGCGTAGGCGATCTGCCAAAGCAGGAAGTTCGAAACCCGCATCTCGCCCGAAGTCCGGATCAGGAGGTCGGGGTCGGGCACGCCCGCGGTGTAAAGGCGCGACGCGATCAGACCCTCGTCCAGGCAAAGGGACCCCAGCTTCCCGGCCGCGCGAGCCTCCTCCAGGAGGGCGTTCACGGCATCCACCAGCTCGGCGCGCCCGCCGTAGTTGATCGCCAGGTTCACCCGCAACCCGGTCTTGGCGGCCGTCGATTCCACCGCCGCGAGCAACTCCTGCCGAACCCTCTCCGGCAATCCGCCCACGCGGCCAATGGCGGACAGGCGCACGTTGTGTTTCAACAGCGCCGGCAGCTCCTTGCGCAGGTAGACGCGCAACAGGCGCCAGAGCGTGTCCACCTCGGTCCGCGGCCGCTTCCAGTTCTCGACCGAAAACGCATACAGAGTCAGGGCTTTGAGACCCAGCCGGGCGCAGGTTTCCACGGTCTCACGGACCGCGTCGATGCCGGCTTTGTGGCCGGCCGCGCGCGGCAGATTCCGCCGCTTCGCCCAACGCCCGTTCCCGTCCATGATGATCGCGACGTGGGCCGGCAATCGTTTCGGATCGATCGCGCCAGCCAGCGCCCACTCCTCACCCCCGGGCGCCAGGACTTCCAGGAGAGCCTTCATGCGTAGTCCTTCATGGTACACCGTGCGCGGACGCAGTTTCATTGGGGGAACAAACCGGCGGGATCTGCGTATTGGAAGATTGGAGAACCCCACATGTCTCGTTTCGCTATCAGTCTTCTTCTGATCTCGCCGCTGGTGCTCCTGACCGGCTGCGACATTGAGGATTTCGGCAGTGTCAATAATCAAACAGAAGATTTCCAGCGCACCCTCCAGATGAAGCCTGGCGGGCGGCTTTCGGTGGAAAACTTCAATGGTTCCATTGAGATACGGGGAGGTGAAGGCGACGCCGTCGAGATCACCGGCGCCAAGCACGCTCCCACGCACGAGTTGCTCGATGCCATCAAGATCGACATCGTCTCGGGCGCCGATTACGTCCGCATCCGCACCGTCCGGCCCACCGACCGCCGCGGCAACCTGGGCGCCCGCTATGTGATCCGCGTGCCCCGCCGCACCGAACTCGATCGGATCGAATCTTCGAACGGATCGATTCGGGTGGAAACCATCGAGGGCAGCGCCCGCCTGAAGACCTCTAACGGCAGCGTCCGCGTGGATCGGCTCAAGGGCGCGGTCGAGGCGCAGACCTCCAACGCCAGCATCGAACTTCTGGAACCCGGCGGAGCGGCGATTCTGCGCACCTCCAACGGGTCGATCCGCGCCGATGGAGTCCGGGGCGCCTTCGACGCGACCACTTCCAACTCCCGGATCGAGGCGCGCTTGGTTGAACCGGAAGCCCACAAGCCGATCAAGCTGGTCACCTCGAATGGTTCCATCAACCTGACCGTCGACTCGTTGAATGACAATGAGATCCGCGCCAGTACCTCGAACTCGTCCATCACGCTGCGCCTGCCGCCTTCACTGAACGCCAAAGTGATCGCGCGAACCTCGAACGGCGGGATCCAGTCCGACTACGACCTTACGGTCAGGGGTGAGGTGTCGAAGCACCACCTGGAAGGGACGCTGGGCTCGGGTGGACCGCTGATCGACTTGAGCACTTCAAACGGCTCGGTGCGGCTGATGAAACGGTAGCACGGCCTTCAGGCCGTGTGCACAGCCTGAAGGCCGTGCCACCCGCTTGTTACCATGAGTTGCAGCATCAATGGACTCCTGGCAACCAGGCTCCCGATTCGGCGTGACAGCGCCGCCTGGGTTCTATTCGCGGCTGGTGGGATTCATCCTGCTGCTGACGGCGCTGGTCAACGCCGGCAACGTGGTGAGCATCGACGCGAAGCGGAGGCTGCAACAATCGCGCTCCTGGTGGACCTCGGCGCCGGAGGTGAGCGCGTACGGATCCTTCGGGGGTTCTCCCGGCAAAGACGGAATTCCGCGGACGCCGTACGGCATGGGGCACGGGTTGATCCTGATGCCGGCGGACATGGCGGCGGCGGTGATGCTGGGTGCGGCCGGGCGATTGGCGCCGCTGTCGGACCATGTCGCCGAGGGCGCGCGAGAAGTGCTGGCGGCGTTCTTTTCGCAGGCTTTCATCTGCTCGGTAGCCGCACTGTTCGCTTACCTGTTCCTGCGCCGGATGGGATTCCCGCACGCGCCTGCGGCGCTGGGCGTTCTCTCTCTCCTGCTGGCCACGACGTTCCTTCACTACGTGCAGAACTGCCAGGAGAACAACCTGATGCTGGCCTGCGCGCTGGCGGGTGCTCATTTCATCGCGCTGTGGCTGCGGAACGAGCGCCCGCGCGACGCCGCGCTGGCCGGCGCGGCGTTCGGCTATGCCTTACTGATTCGTCCCACCACGCTGGCCGACACCGGCGGCGCGATGGTCTTCCTGTTCCTCTCCCTGCGGTGGACCTCGGCCCGGACCGGCGATGCCGTTCGGCGGTTGCTCGGTTTCGCGCGTAGCTTCCTGCCGGTTCTAGCCGCCTTCGTCTTCCTCGAAAGGTTGTACCAGCATGCCCGATTCGGCGACTGGCTGGGCACTTACCACGGCGGCCTTCCGCTCCCTGGATTCAGCGCTGGCAGACGGATGTTCGGCGGCAACTTCTGGCACGGAATCGGGGCCGCGCTCTGGTTTCCGGACAGCTCCATCTTTCTCTTCGATCCCCTGCTGGTGCTGTCGCTGGTGATGCTGGCCGCCTTCTGGAAAAAGATTGACGTGCAGGTGCGCGCGTTCGCCGCCGGCGCCCTGGCAACGCTTGCCGTCTACCTCTGTTTCTACGCGAAGTTCACCCCGCCGACAGGAGCGACGGCGTGGGGCGATCGCTACACCCAGACCCCGGTTCACCTGCTCTGCCTGCTGGGGGCGCCTCTGCTGTGGACGGCAGGGAGCAATTTGAGCACGCGCGCGCGGGCCGCCGCGCTGGCGCTGATCGCCTGGAGCGTGGTGCAGCAGATCGCCTCCGTACTGCTGATGCTGGGGGTGGAGGAGAAGCAACTCCACAACATCGGGGTGCAATGGGCCATCCCACAACGCTTCGTGAACCTGTGGCTGGTGGTTTGGGGCCAGGCGGATACTTCGCCGCTTTTCTCGGGCCTGCCGCCGGAGTGGCGGCGCATCAGTCTGCTCCCGTTCCAACTCGAGCTGCGCTATCCGGACGTTGCCCGATGGGCGCTCGCCGCCTGGTGTCTGGCGCTGGTTGCGGCTTTGACGCTGCTGGCGCGTTTGCCGCGCCAATCGCTGAACCGGCAGAGTGACGGGTAGAAAAACCGGGGACGGAGTACTCATTCCCCATTCTTTCCACAGCCTGAAGGCTGTGCCACCACTTCCCACAGCCGGAAGGCCGTGCTACTACTTCCCACGGTCTGAAGGCCGTGGTAAATTGAAACCGCCATGAGATTCCGAAAGACCGCAGTCTCCTTTCTTTTGCTTCTTGGCGCCGCCGGAATGTTCGCGGCGGAGGCCGATCTGGATTCCTCCATCGCCAGGCACCGGATGGGCGCCCTGGTTATCCGGACTGCTCCCGGCGCCAAAGTGAGCGTCGAGCAGATACGTCACGAGTTCTGGTTCGGCGCGACCCTGCCCACGGGGGTCTTCACGGGGCGGACCAGCCCGGAAGACATCGCGAAGTACAAAGAGATCTTCGCCAGTCACTTCAACGCCGGCGTTATCGAGGCGGCCTTCAAATGGCACGACATGGAACGGGAAAGAGGCCAGGTCAATTTCTCGATCGTCGACTCGATGCTCGCCTGGGCGGACAAACAGGGTATCCCGCTGCGCGGCCACTGCATTTTCTGGGGAGTGCCAAACTACGTCCAGGCTTGGGTCAAGCAACTGGACGACGAGGAGTTGCGGATGGCCGTCCAGCAGCGGGCCAGAACCATCGGCGCCCGCTATCGGGGGCGCTTCGCCGAGTACGACCTCAACAACGAGATGATTCACGCCAACTACTACGAGCAACGGCTGGGGCCCGAGTTCACCAGGCAGATGGCGCTTTGGGTCAAGGAGGGAGACCCGAACGCAAAGCTGTTTGTCAACGACTACGACATTCTGACCGGGAACCGGCTCGACGATTACGTGAAGCATATTCGGCGATTGCTGGACATGGGCACACCCATTGCGGGTATCGGCGTGCAGGGGCATCTGCACGGCGATACGTTCGATCCGGCGGCCTTGCAGAAGGCGCTCGATGAATTGGCGAAGTTCAGCCTGCCGATTCGGGTGACGGAGTTCAACTTCCCCGGGCAACGGTCCCGTTACTATAAGGGGGACCGGAAAGCGCAGCTCACTCCGGAAGAGGAGCGTGTGAAGGCGGAGTCCCTGAAGCAGTACTTCCGCATCTGTTTCGCCCAACCGGCCGTGACGGGCATTCTGATGTGGGGCTTCTGGGAAGGCGCGAACTGGATTCCCCAATCGTCACTTTACAAGCGGGACTGGACACCGACGCCAGCGGCGGAAGCCTACCGCGAGCTGGTCTTGAATAAGTGGTGGACCCGCTGGACCGGAACCGCCAACTCGGAGGGTTGGGTGGCGCTGCGCGCTTTCTACGGCAAGCACCGGGTCACCGTGAATGGCAAGCAGACGATCGTGAACCTGACCCGGGCGGAGGGGGCCAAGCAGTTGGACGTGGAGTGAAACGGGCGGCGCCCGGGGCCGCCTCTCACTGAACCGGCAGATTGACGGGCGGGGCGTTGACGCCGCCAATCGTCACCACCACCTGCTCCACGCCGGGCGGGGTGTCGGCCGGAACCACGAAGTTGACCTGGTTCAGGCCGGGGAACCCCGGCGCGAGGCCGCTGAAGGAAACGGCCGCGGGCCTTCCGCCGATGGTGACCGAAGGCGTCGCCAGCGTGCGGGAAAGCGTGGCGGACTGCGCCGGATCGCCGGTTGCGGGTTGGTTGTCCACGGGGCCGAGTCCGTCCACGTAAAGCTGGACGACGTGGCCGCGGAGCGCGGGGGCAGCGGACGAGATCACCGCATTGCTCTCGTCCAGAGCGGCGGCTCCGTTGTTGCGGTCCGCGTACACCGCGGGCGAGTAATCGGCCACCTGCACCGTGTAAAGCTGCCCGGATGTGAAGCCGATGTTGACCTTCACCAGCGCGGAGGTCTGGCCGCGCAGTTCCCACGGGACTTGCACGTTGACCTGGTTCGGACTCACGAAAATAATCCGTCCGGGGACACTCAGGTTGGCGGACGGCACGTCAAAGCTCACGTTCACGCCGGCCAGCGAAAGCGGAAGATAATCTGTCGATTCGACCCCGCTGACGTCGCTCAAACCTCTTCCGAAGATCGAGATGTAAGAGCCGGGCGCGATCGGTCCGGAGCGGAAACTGGCGGCATTGACGATGCCGTTGGCGGCGATGGTGGGGCGCACACGCGCGTACCCGGTAAACCCCACCGTCAGATTGCCGGCGACGGCGGCGAACTGCTGCGTTCCGAGCGCCGGCCCGAGGATGGCGTCGGCGCCCGCGATGCCGTATTGATCGGTCCTCGAATCCGCGTTACGCACGACTCCTCCGCCACGGGTGACGCGAAACTGAACGGCCAGTCCTTTCACCGGAGCCCCGTACCGGTCGATGACCCTGAATGCGATTCCGCCGGGAATGTAGTCTCCCGCGACCGCGTCGAAGCCGGCTCCCGTGAGGGCAATGACATCGTTCGGAACGCCGTCCCCGACCACGTACAGGTAGGGCACGCGGCTGACGGTCCCCCCGCCTTGGATCTCAACCGCGCCCTGATAGATGCCCGGCGAGGGAACGCTGCCGGACAATGTAAGCCGCACCGTCTGATCCTGCGCCGTCAGAGTCAGCTCCGTGCGATCGAGCGCGGGCGCCCTCTGCGAGGCGTCCGCGGCGACGACCCGCAGGCTGAGCTCCGCCTGGCCGGTTCCGCCATAGTGCAGCGTGAGAGCGCGTTCCAGCGGCAATGCCGAACTCCGGTCGAGCATTCCGAAGGAGATGGTCGCGGGATCGGCGGTCAGGGTCGCCGCAATCGCGCCGCCGGCGTTGAGCTTGCCATTGCCGGAGGCTAGAACGCCGGCGAGCGAGCTGCCTTCGGCCACATCCTGCGTAGCTGAGTTGACGACGGCCGATTTCAGTTGCGCCGCGGTGAACCCGGGATTCTTCTGTTTCGCCAGCGCCGCCACGCCCGCCGCCATCGGGCCGGAGAAACTGGTGCCCTGCGCCGCCGTGTATCCGCTCCGGTCGAACATCTCGCCGTTCGGATCATAGCGCTGGGTCGCCATGTACACGTCCGTGCCCACGGCCACCAGTTCCGGTTTCAGCAAACCCGTGATAGACGGGCCGTGCGACGAGAACTCGGCGACAGTATTGAACGTCGAGACGTTGAAGGCCGACAGGTTGGGGTCGAGTGTCGCCTGGAGGCCGGGGTGGGACGCAAGATAGCTCTGCAAGGCCGCCCCGGCAGCGCTGCCGACCATCGCGGACGGGATCGAAGTCCCGGTCAGCCCTCCGGGCGTGAAGATCGAGTCCGATCCGGCCACCTGCACGAAAATGACGCCGGCGGCGCCGGCATTCTGCGCGTACACAACCTTGGTGAGGAAGCTGCACCCGCCGGGTGTGCGCAGAATGAGGGCGAATGCGCCGCTCAACGATCCGGAAGGCAGCGGAGAGCAAGCGTTCCCGGTGCCGTCGATGAGCGCGACGTCAAGGACCGGCGCCGTCACGGGAGACGCCGGAGAGGGGCCGTCGCCGAACAGCGCGGGGATGGACTGAAGGCCCGAGGGAAGGTTCGCACCGGAGACCCGCACGGTCGAGATGAAAACGTGCGCGTTGGTCGTGGCGCCGACCGCAAGCGCCGATGGCGCGGTAGCCGGCGATTCGACGGTGCCCAGAGTCGGCAGGATCGTTCCGTAGTCGCCGCTGTTTCCGGCCGAGACGACGACCAACATGCCCGCCTTGGAGGCGGCTTCGACGGCGGCCGCCTCCGGGTCGCAAGGGGTCGATCCGGTTTCCCCGCACGCCGCTCCCTGATCCAGCGGTCCGGTGAAAGCTGGAGAGCCGAGCGAGAGCACCGCCACGTCCATGCCATCGCCGACCGCGTCCTCGAGCGCCCGGATAATTGCGTCCCCGGCGGTCCAGTCATTGACGCCGGGCGAACCGAACACCTTGTAGTTTCCCAGCCAGGCCCTTGGCGCCATGCCAGTGATCGTCGCGGCGGGCCCCGTGTTCGTGAAACCGGCGGCGATCATGGCCAGGGCCGTGCCGTGGCCCACGCGATCGCGCGGCGAATTGTCGTCCGGGCGCGAATCGGCGGCCGGATTGGACGGCGATCCGGCGGCCACCAGCGGAATGTAGCTCCGGGCGACGATGACCTTGTTGTTCGTGAAGGCGCAATCGGCGCCCGCGCACTTCGGATATCCGGCCGGCGCAGTCAGCGACGCATCCTGGAACGCCGGGTGCGCCTGGTCGATTCCGCTGTCGATAATGGCGATCTTCACTCCCGCGCCGGCGTTGGCCGTGCCGCCCAGCGCCTGCCACGCAGCCGGGACGTTCTCAAGCTCGACGGCCTTGTTCAGGTGCATGCGGAACGTGTGCAAGGGCGCCACGGCCTTGACACCCGGAACACTGCGCAGTTCGGCGGCGCGGTCGGGACTTGCTTGCACAAAGACCGCGTTCAGCAGGGTATCGACGGATCCGGTTACGCGCAGGTTGCGGCGCTCGATCTCGCGGCGAACCCCGGCTTGGCTGGCCACCACCCGCCCTCGGTACTCCAGTGCGGCGGCGGACCGCAGACCAGCCTTGCCCGCCATGTGCCGTCCGACCGGCTCGTCCTCCAGAATGACCGCGTACTTTCCGCCCTGCGGTTGCACTGCGGCGAGAAGGGTCCCCGCCGCCAGCGCGAGCGCTCCCCATCCCGGAAACCTCATAGTGCAACCTTCCCGTGGTACAACATAGCCTTCAGATCGAACTTCGTCTTTATCGACAACCGCCCGAGGGTGGTTGAGAAGACCGCCTCGCCGTCGCTGGGACCCAGATCCAGCAATTCCTTCGAGAATCCGAAAAGAATGCTTCCGCCTCCCACACCGGGTTGCCGCTGAACCACGCCGGGTTGGGCGCCGCGCTTGCCTTTGGGCTCCAGAGACGTGAAGGTTTTCAGACGGTCGAGCGCGTCCTGCGAGGTCTGCGAACTGTCTTCTTCCGGTTCGCGATCGGATCCGCGGCCGCGGCCGGCCGGGAAGGGGAACCCACTCACGCTGATAACGTAGTGGCCGGCGAATTCCTCCCCGAGCGATGTCTTCAGCGCTTCCAGGATCGGCTGGGCGCTCTCCCAGCGGACCGTTCCCTTGACCTGGGAACGGCCTGTGGGACGGCCGCCTCCTCGGCCGCCACCCATCCCCGGCCCGCCTCTGCCGCCAATACCAATTCTGGGCAGGCCGAGGCCGCCAATGCCGATGTTGGGTCCGCCGGGCCCAGAGGGCACCCCCCCGCCGCCGCCACGCGGATACCCCGTGCCTGGCGTGCCGCCGCCGGTGGGTTCGCCTGCGCCGCCGGGTGATCCGCCGCGCTCGTAAGCGCTGCCCTCCGCGCTCACCTGCCTGGCCCAGGGCGAACTGGTGATCAGGCGATCGATCTCATCGCTGGACCATTCCGCGGGCGGCTTCTTGTTCCAGAAATCGGAGGGCCGGGCGTAAACGCGATTCCATGCCGTTACGCCTGCGCCGGCCGCGAAGCTCAGCCAGCCCCGCCGGCTGACGACAGTGCGAGTCCACGCATCCAGCATCCCTTCCTCCTAAATACTGGACGCGGCCCGAACGCCGCTGGGTTACGCCGAAGATGTTACAACCGGCCGGTCCACGATCTGCTCGTTCTTCCGGTCCCAGTGCAACTTCTTGCCTTCGCGGTAGCTGCGGGTGGCCATCACCACCGCCACCGCGTGGGCGAACCCGGTCTGGATGCTCCCGTTCGGGGTCTTCCGGTCGCGCATGCAGCGGAACCAGTCGTCGGTGTGGTACTTGAGGTCGTCGCCTTGCGACACCGGCGGCGCTTCGGTGCGTCCCGGGACGGTGACCAGTTGGGGCTTCGGCTTGCCCGCCTTCAGGTCGAAAACCGTGTTCGAGCGCCAGCCGCTTCTGGTCTCGGGGACGAACCACCACTGGGGGCTGCCTTCGCCGCCCGGAGAATACAGCGTGCCGCGGGTACCGCGAATGATGGTGTGATCGCCGTAAGCGTTCCCGAAAGTAGTGCTGTAGCTGTACAGGACTTCTTTCGCGGCGAAAGTGGACAGGCACTGGAAGGTGTCCGGATTCTCGCGAACGTCGTGCCAGGCGAAAATGCCGCCGCTGGCCACGATGTCGTCCGGAATGAACGTGTCCAGGTAGAAGTGCACCAGCCCCGAGCCGTGGCTGAACCACTGGTCCGTAAGGCCTCCGGAGAAATCCTTGAAGATGCGGAACTCGAAGTACACCCGCGGGTCGAACGGCCACGGCGGCCGTCCCAACAGCCAGCGCTTCCAGTCCGTATCCGCCTCGCGAATGGCCAGGATGTTCGGATCCTTTGGGACGTCCCAGCGCGGGCCGTTGAAATTCCAGCTCTGGCTGATCGCGACGATCTTGCCGAGTTTCCCGCTCCGGATCATCTCCCGCACCGCCTGTTGGTACGGGTCGCTGAGCCACTGCGATCCCATCTGTACCACTTGCTTGCTGGCGAGCGCCGTGTCCCGCGCGAGCTTGGCGTCCTCGAGAGTGTTGGCCATGGGCTTCTCGCAGTAGCAGTCCTTGCCGGCCCGCACCACCTCGGCCAGGATCCTGGCGTGCTGGTGGTCCCCGGTGCCGATCATCACGGCGTCCAACTCCGGATCGGCCAGCATTTCCTCGGAGTATTTGTAGGTCTTCGGCCGCCTGCCGAAAAGTTCCTTGGCGTCGTCCGCCGCCTTCTCCCGGTTCACCGACCAGATGTCGCACACGCCGCGCAGATCGAAGTTGGGGTCCGTCTCCATGGACAGCTTCAGCATGCGCCGGTGGCCGGACGCCCGATGACCGCATCCGATCTGGCCGACTTGTATGCGATCGTTTGCGCCGGCGATCCGGCTATAGGACGATGCCGAAATCGCGGCGCTCCCGACAAACGCTCTTCGTGAAACGGCTTCCGCCATTCTCCACCTCTCGCGCTTTATCTTACACCCAAGAAACCGGGGAGAGTACCCTCAATCCCAGTTTTCGCTTCCACGGCCTGAAGGCCGTGCCACTTAGGGCTGGGCTTCCGGCGGAGTTGGGTTGAACAGCGGGAAGATCACGATATTGCTGACGTAGACATCCTGCGCGATGGTCAACTGGGTGGCCGGGTTGGTCGGCAAATCGGAATTCAGCTCGAGATGGACCTCGTAGATTCCGATCGCGCCCGGCTTGAGTCCCGCCAAAAGCACATTGGCCGTCTTGCCTCCCGCAAGCGAGGAGACGAACTCGATCGGCTCGTTCAGCGCCGGGCCTCGGTACGCCTCCCCGTTCACGATCGCCAGCCTGGCTTCGTCCGGCTTCACCAGGCCCAGTCCGGCGGCATAAACGACAATGGTCTCGCCAGGCAGGGCGGGATTGTCCTGGGTCACGCGGCTGTAAGCGATGTTGGCGCAGCAGAGCGCGGGCGTGGTGGCCGTCAGAATCACCTGCGCGCCTTCCACGGCGTTGCCGCTGTAAACGATGCCGTTTCCGGCCGGGCCATCCACGCGCGCGCGGAGGCGAATGCGGGTGAACAGACCCGCCGGATACGCCTCGACCAACGGATCCTGATTGATCTGCCCGATCAGCCCGTCGCGGATACTCTCCAGCGTATCGCCATCTTTGACGGTGTAGCTGTAAGACCGATCCTCGATCTTGACCGTCGCGATGTCGGCTGCTTGCGCCGTACCGTCCACCGAGATGGTTCCGGTGGCTTTGCTGGAGGAATGCAGCGCCACGCCGGGCCGCGGGTCGGGACCGTCTTCGGCGAAGATCCCCGGGTTCTGCGGGATGATGGGAACCGCGGTTGGAGTGGTAACGGTGACGCTGCCATCTTCTCGCTTGGCGCGGATGTAGGCGCTGATGCTGGTGACGTCGAGAACTTCGAACGGAACCTGCGTGTTGATCTGCGTCGGGGACACGTACAGCAGCGGCGCGCGGATGCCGTCGAAGTAAACCTGCACGCCTCCCAACTCCTTCGGAAGGACCTGGGCGTCGGGTGGTGCCGAGGCCGTCTGGTCGGTGAAATCGTCGCCCACAATCGAAACCAGCGTGCCCGGGGCGATCTTCGCGGCGTCCATGCCTCCGGCGAGTGTCGCGCCCCCGGTCGTCGCCGTTATCAGTGCGCCGTCGGATGTGGCGACGGAATAGTTGATGTCGTTGCCCAGTCCGCCTGGCAAGCGCGACGTCAGGACAATCATCTCCAGCGTGATGTTCGGCGTCGCGAAAACGAACGGGTCGCCGCTGTCGGCGTTGATCTTTGCAACCAGGTCGTAGACGATCCTGGTGAAGGTGTCGTCCTTGAGGACCTTGTGCACGTAGTCGTGGCTGACTTCCTGGCCCGCCGAATCCGTTCTCTTGATGGTGAGCGTGAGCTGGTCGCCTTCCTGAATGCTGCCCGCCAGCGTAAGGCTGCCCACCGCGTAGATCTCGCGGCTGGCCGAATTCCGCACACCGGTCACCGGAATGACGTTGTCGCCGACCGAGAAGACCATGACACGGCGGTTGAACGGGTCGGTTACGTATAGGTTCGTTCCATCCCAGGCCAGCCCGAGCGGCGTGCGGAGCGAATCGGAACTGGACCGCCGGAGCTCTTCGGCGCTGTCGGAAACCTGGTTGATCGTGTCGGCGATCTGGCCAAGGATGATGTCGGCCGAGGCGCCGCTGTCGGTCGGCACCTGGTTGAAGACCAACACGCGATCGTTGCCGCCGTCGGCGATGAACAGGCGGCGGCCGTCGGAGAGCGCGA
>Ga0315277_10008947_pt1 | contig 12834 bp, 18 predicted proteins | sample YL17G05_15_MG_FD_203695 | JGI IMG/M metagenome (GOLD analysis project Ga0315277, IMG submission 203695) | Sediment microbial communities from Yellowstone Lake, YNP, Wyoming, USA - YL17G05_15 | ecosystem: Environmental > Aquatic > Freshwater > Lake > Sediment | place: USA: Wyoming | collected...
ACACTCACTTCTTCAGCCACCTCTACCGCATCTACGTAGTTCTCTCTAGACGGCTCAAGGATGGCAATTGTAGGTGCGTGGATCAAATCCCTCATGACCATGTGGCTTTCATGAATAGGCATCGAGGCTTCCAGGATATTTGCCACCTCAGAAACGTGCGTCAAGCTGGTCGCGACTCTCTCACCCGAGTTTATTCGTTTAACAATGACCTTTGCATTCTTCTTCATCTCAGCAACCTCATCCGGGACCGCCTTTCTCGGCTTCAGGTAAGCATACAGGAAAAGAGAAGCGTCCACGAATCTCATTTGCCGCGTCTTCCCAAAACGGCTTTCTTGAATCTGGAGTAATCTGTGAAATCCTTCGGATTAACATCAACCTCGACTGAGTCAAAATGTCGAGTTAGATCAGGCTTTACCCTTGGCTTTACAAGCAAAACGTCTCCTTTCTCGATAACAATGACCTCATCAGAGTCATGGAGCTTCCTACTCCTCCACCGCGCGGGCAGGGATATTCGACCCTGTGCATCCACCTTCTTGATACCCGCCAAGAGAGATTCCCCAACACAACATGAATTCCCCAGATATTTAGTCATTTCCCAAAAGACCAGCATAACTACCTATTCCTTACCTCAAATCGGCGTAACAGGTAAGTTAAACAGCCAACTATTCCCATCAGCAATAACTGTCCGTCCCGAGCAGACATGTTCCTTGGAGATTTGATGCATTCAGGGCTTGCTATGCAAAAAGTTCTGTTCATTTGTACGGCAAATCTACAACGTAGCCCAACCGCCGAGAGGCTCTTTCAAGGATGGAAGGGCAATTGGGAGGCAAAGTCAGCTGGAATCATGCCAGTTCCACAGGGCAATCCATTGACACAGGAACTTATCGATTGGGCCGACATTATCATCGTCATGGAACTGATCCACAACCAGTACATACACGCACATTTCCGTTGCAGCCCAGACAAGATACGAATCCTGAACATACCTGACAGATACTTCCGCGACGACCCAGAACTCGTAAGCATACTTCGGAGGAAGGTCCCACAACTTCTGGAGGAATATTGACGGACGAAGACAAGCTTCTCCTCTTTAGGAGTGGCGGAAAGAGATCAATACAAACAAGACAAGTAATGCCCCAAGAAACAGGGTTGCCCTAAACAAAGCCATAGTCAATTTACTCAGGGAGATCAACGCCACGAGCAGAACTGCGATAATAAACAGCATGATTACATTGCTAGTTCTGGCCCTCAATCGCAAACCCAAGAGAAACAGAATTCCGATTATCACAAGCACAGATAGAAGTTCGATGCCACTCAGCAAACTCATGACTAGCCTTCATCTGACCCACGGACTTTGGTCTGTCTATTTGCCAGTACATCTAGGTTGAACTCCCCTAATTCACAGCCTACGATAAATCTCATGATGCTTTCCTCTATTGATCTAATGATTCAATATGGCTGCGAAGAGAGGAATCAGATAATTTCATTCTATGACAATCGCTGTGAGGGTTGAACGAACGCCTTCAAGCCGTCTTATCTTCCAAGTGACGATCTCCTTCAGTGCATCCATCGAATCGGCTTCAACTTCAACGATCATGTCGTAAACTCCGTAAACTCGATGGCTTCTTTTCACATGTGGAACCTTACGAACCTCACTGAGTACCTTCTCTTCCGAGCCCGGCTCCACGTTCACCAGAACGTAACACAGCGCCATGACGAGACCTCATCAAAACATGTAAGGCACCTTAGTAAGAGCCTTTTCCCCCAACACTCACTGGTGCGAGGGTCTCATTACCGACGCACACTTATCGCGACCTACATGCCTCAGTAGCACTGTTGAGCTGTCCAAGTAAACGTCGCCAAAGCTGACAATTCCAAGCGGCAATCCCAGCAACAACCACAGTATAGTCCAGTAAGACGTAAATTGCAGCACACACATACACACACAGAGAGACAGACCATGGGCACGAAGAATATAGCGATTTCAGACGAGGCATATCAAATGCTTAGGGCCCTCAAGAAGTCTGGAGAGAGCTTCACGGAGGTTATTGAGAGAATTACCCGCAGAAGCGCGATTCTGGACCTCGCAGGAATCATGTCAAAGACAGAAGCCATCAATCTAGAAAACCGTGTCAGGGAGATCAGAAGACAAAGTTCTCAACGAATCCTTAGGACAGCTGAAGGGTTAAAGTAGATTTGCTGGCTGACACCACCTTCATAATCGATGTAATGAAGAACGATGAAGGCGCTGTTCGAAAAGCTAAGGATCTATCAGACGCCTCGGTCTCCATTTTAGTAGGAACGCCGACCATTTTTGAACTCTATGTTGGTGTGGGTCTGAGTGTGAGGTCTAGTGAGGAGAGGGAAAAGGTGCTCAGCATACTCAGGTCGCTACCTCACTTGTCTCTGGACGCCGCATCGGCATCCAAGGCCGGAATGATTTACGCTCAACGGGTCAAAGAGAAAACTAAGATTGACCCTGAAGACGCTATGCTGGCGGGCATTGCGATCCAAAACAACATACCTCTCCTGAGTCGGGACAGAAAACATTTCGCTGGGATACCTGAACTAAAGCTAGAAACATACTAGCGTTCCCTAGGTAGCGTCGTCAATCAGTCTTGCTAGGTCTTTGTTTTCCGAACGGTTCGATGCCTTGAGCCGCTTGAGATATCTGTGGAAGTCCGTAAGCAGTCGTCGTGTGTTTCGGGTGGGTGAGTGAACCTCAGTGTCCCGGAAAAAGTGGGTTCGTTTTGCTGGACGGTGATTTGGATTAGAGGCTGTAAATCACCTCTCGAAATAGGTTGCCTGAGATTGAGCATATTCGCCACGAAAGGCTCACTGCAAACGTCTATTAGTCCAACCCAATCGACATGACAGGTCGACTAGGATGCTCCGATCTTGAAAGCAAAGAAAAGAGTCAGGAAAGAAACCTATAGAATTTCAAAGACCATCAATGCTCCGATCAGCTTCGTGTATGATTGGTGCACTGACTACCGCGAAGACGACTACAAGATCACTGGATCCAAATCGCGAAGAACGTTCCTGGAGAAGACTAGGCAGCGGGTCATTTACGTGATCAGGTACCCAAGTAGTGGAAAGGCTAAGCACGCCGTCAACATAGTCACCTTGCACCCACCCAGAGGTTGGCATCTCGACTCCTTCGGCGAAGAGGACAACGAATTCGGGGAATACCGATTAACGAAGCTCGGTCCCAGAAAGACAAAGCTCAACATGGTCTTCAGGGAAGAGTGGAAGATCGCGAAGATCCCTCCCAAAGCGGAATCCCTGAAGGACATCATCAGAATCTGGGACAAGTACGCGGCTGCACTAGAGAAAGACTACGAGAATCGGAAAAGATAGATTTGGTCTGCGAGTTTCCGTAATCGCTAACCGCGAATTGTACATCGAAAACTAAGCCCAATTCCCTAACTCCATGTGCTGCCTGCGCATGGAACGGGAAACGTGAGATGGGTTTACTGGTGTTCTTGCGCCTTAGATTAGTAAGGCAGCTAAAATGCGGCGCAGGCTGATGCCTTGTGGTTTCCTGTAGGCTCCTTGATCGAATAGTTCTTCTAATCCATCGTATTCCATGGCAGACACCTGTTGACATGTAGTACATGTCAACACTATAAAAGCATTAGCTCGAAATCAAAATCTCCATCCAGTTTTTCATCATCTCAACATGGACTTGTCGCACTCGCGATTTTCTAGTCCGAGATGGAAAGCCAAGATGGAAATATGGAATCACCCAAACCAATGCCAGTGGCCAAACTTGGAAGCCAAGCCGATTACTTTCTGCGGCAGATACCTCTTCGGCAGCAATGCGCTAAACACCATCGGGGATTTCCTTCACGAAGTCGGCGTTGGGGAAAGTAATGCAGTTCTAGTTAATGACGCGAACACATGGAAGATTGCTGGTGAAGGCTTCTCAAAAGCGCTAATCGAAAGCGGATTCAATCGAGTAGAGACTATAATTGTAGAGAAGGGGTCTGTGAGATCGGAGGTTCAGAAGGCGCGCGAGACGATTGAGTCGCTTAAACCATGTTTGGTGTTCGGGATTGGGGGAGGAGTGAACATGGACATTGCCAAGGCTTCGGCGTTCCTTGAAGGATGCCGGTGGATAACTGTCCCAACGATCTTCTCAACCGACGCAATGACCGGAATCAACGCAACATTCAGAGCCGAGCAATTAGGTGTGGATGGGAAATCGCATGAAGGCGACTATGATCTTATGGTCGGTCCTCCATTTGCATGTATAGTCGACACAGACATCGTGAGGAAGGCCCCGTGGCGATTTCAGGCAGCTGGATTTGCCGACTACATCGCAAAGCTATGTGCGATAGAGGATTGGAAGTTAGCCTACTCACACGGAAAGGACGAGGATTATAGCGAATACTCTGTAATGCTCGCGAGCGCCCAAACTCAGTATTTGATTCAGAATGCCTCTCGGATTAGGCAAATGGAGGAACCTGCCTTCAACACATTCCTCTTCGCTATGATGAATGACGGATTTCTGACTCAAATGGGTGGCAGTTCACGTATCTTGTTCGGCAGTGAGCATATGGTGGCGCAAGGTTTGATGGAGGAGCAGATTCGTGTCGGCGCCAAAGGGCTACATGGAGAACAAGTAGGCGTCGGAACTATCCTGATGGCTTACTTGCAGGGCCAAGACTGGATGGAGCTGAAGAGAGCTTTGAAGGAAATCGGTGCGCCAACGACCGCGGCCGAGCTCGGACTTGACGGTCAAGCCGTCGTCAGAACCCTAGCAAGATCTCGCTCAATCAATGAATCCTGGATGCGTGACAGACCAGATATCTACACAATACTCATGGAGAAACGTTTGACGGAAGATTCTGCGAGAGAGATCGGTCTGAAAACTGGAGTCATATGATCTCAAGGCAATGATTGCTTCAATCTAACTTACAGTGATCCGAATTAAGGGAACAGAAGTGCCACCAAAGAAAAAGCTAGGTCTAATTGTCAACCCAATCGCTGGTATGGGCGGGCGAGTTGGCCTAAAGGGAACTGACGGCCAGAAAACTCTCGAAATGGCCAGAGACCTAGGCGCCATCCCAACGGCACCTCAGAGAGCAATTGAAGCTCTACAGCGGCTCACTCGAATCAGCGAGACCTTCGACCTGGTCACTTACCCCGATGAGATGGGAGGAGAGGATGCGAGACAATGCAACTTTGAACCTAGGATCATAGGTTCGATTGCGAGTGGGAAGACGACATCATCCGACACTAAGAAAGCCGCGAAGGAAATGGCGAGCTTGGGAGTTGATCTTATACTCTTCGCAGGGGGCGACGGAACCGCCAGGGACATCTGTGAAGCCGTTGGTGACAGGTTGCTCGTTCTTGGTATTCCTGCAGGCGTTAAGATCCAATCTGCCGTATTTGCGGTTAACCCAAGAGCCGCAGGAGATCTAGCAGCCCAGTACCTTGAGGTGGAAGGGACTGCAACTCACTTGGCAGAAGTCATGGACATTGATGAGGATGCGTTTCGAGATAATAGAATCTCAGCTAAGCTATTCGGATATCTGAAAGTCCCTTACGAGGAGACTATGATTCAAGGAGCGAAAGTCGGCACACCCCTAGACGAACAAGAGGAAGCAGAAGCAATCGCATCGGACCTGATGGAGAGCTGGCAAGATGATTACCTCTACATTCTAGGCCCAGGAACCACGCTACGAGCGGTCGCTGAGAAACTTGGCGTAGCGAAGACGTTGCTTGGCGTGGATATCGTGTATGGAAGAGAACTAGTCGCTACGGACGTGAATGAGAAACAGCTGTTGGAATTGATTGAGGGAAAGAAGGCTAAGATCTTGGTAACCGTGATCGGTGGACAGGGGTTCATCTTTGGTAGAGGAAGTCAGCAAATCAGTCCTGAGGTTATCCGGAAGGTCGGAAGAGAGAATGTCGTTGTGGTCACAACTCCCAACAAGCTTGTAGCATTGAGAGGGCGGTCATTACTTGTCGACACGGGTGATCGCCAAGTCGACGAGATGATGTCGGGGTACATTCGGGTGATAACGGGATACAGAAGAAGGGCAGTGTACCAGGTCAAATCCGACTAACTAAGTTCACAACCGAAATTTCTCCAGTAGATTGAAAAAAGGCGGCAGCCCCTTCCTATTGGGCTGTTTCACCTTGCTGTATTGTGAGAATGGTGAAGATTTCTGACCACACATCAATACATCCCAAACAGTGCCCCTGAAATCAAAAGAAAAATGCTCCAGGAAATTGGTGTAAAGAGCGCCGAGGAGCTTTTCGCAGATATACCTGAAAAAATCAGGTTCAGAGGCAAGCTCAACCTACCATCGTCGAGTTCGGAGTACGAAGTAAGAAGACACATTGAAGAACTCCTATCAAGAAACAAGACCTCCAATGAGCTACTGTCTTTCTTAGGTGCGGGTTGTTGGCCTCACTTCGTCCCAGCAGTCTGTGATGAGATCAATTCTCGCTCAGAGTTTCTAACCGCATACGCGGGCGACGTGTATACGGATCTTGGAAGGTTCCAATCGTTCTTTGAATTCCAGAGCATGATCGGCGAACTTGTCGCTATGGACGTCGCGAGCCTTTCTTGGTATGACTGGGGAACCGTTGCGGCAGACGCGGTTCGCATGGCTCTCATGATTACCGGTCGGCGCGAAGTTCTCGTCCCAAGAACAATCAGCCCTGAAAGGCTGTCCATCCTGCAGACCTATTGTGAAGGGCAGGGAGATGTCAAGCTCATTGACTATGTCACTGAAACCGGGCAACTCAACCTGGAGGATTTGCGGGCCAAGATCTCATCAAAAACTGCAGCAGTCTACATGGAAAACCCGACCTATCTCGGGTTCATCGAAACCGCAGGCGATGAAATCTCCCAGATGACCCACAAGAACGGAGCCCTGTTCATCGTCGGCGTTGAACCCCTTTCCTTAGGAATTTTGACACCGCCTGGAGACTACGGCGCTGACATAGTCTGCGGTGAAGGGCAGCCTCTCGGGATGCACATGTCCTATGGAGGAGCGACCTTGGGATTTCTAGCATGCAAAGATGAGAAGCCACTCGTATCTGCGGTTCCCCACAGGTTGGTCACATTAACGAAGACTCAGCGGGAGGGAGAGTGGGGGTTCGCATATGTCATGCCTGAAAGAACCATGTTCGCAGCACGCGACAAAGCCAAATCGTTCACCGGCACCGGAACAGCTCTCTGGGCGATAACCGCAGCAGTCTACATGTCACTTCTAGGACCACAAGGCATGCAGGAACTCGCGCAAACAATCATCGAAAAATCACACTACGCAATCCAACGAATATCAAAGATCAACGGCCTCAAAGTTCCCATGTTCAACTCCTCTCACTTCGAAGAATTCACAGTCAACTTCGACGCAACTGGGAAGTCAGTACAGGAAATCAACAAGAACCTTCTCGATTCAGGTATCATTGGCGGGAAGGATATTTCACGCGAATTTCCCGAGCTGGGCAACGCAGCTTTGTTTTGCGTGACTGAGGTCCATACCAAGGCAGACATAGACAGGCTGGTGGACTCGTTGAAGGAGGCGGTGCAATGACAGTCGAGAAGATGACAGGGTACCATGCAGTCTCTTGGCGAGAGCCAATCATCTACCAATTGGGTGGAGCTGGGAGGCGCGGCTTTCGAGTGCCGCCAGTTGAAGAAGAGATCAAAGCATCCGTAGGCGACGTCCTATCCCGGCTGCCCGAGAAGATGCGGAGAAGAAATCCTCCGAACTTTCCCGAGCTTTCGGAACCCGAGGTTGTTAGGCATTTCATCCGCTTGTCCCAGGAGACTTACGGGGTTGATTCAGGGATTCACATTCACGGAACCTGTACAATGAAGTACAGCCCGAAAATGAACGACGCGATAGCGCGATCACCAAAACTTGGCGACACCCATCCACTTCAAGATGCTGAAACTGTCCAAGGCACTTTGGCCATAATGTACCAGCTCCAGAAATGGCTGTGTGAGCTTTCTGGGATGGATGAGTTTTCCTTACAACCTCGTGGAGGCGCCCACGCCGTCTTCACTAATGCTCGAATAATCCGCGCATATCACAAACTCAAAGGCCAATCTGAGCAGAGAAATGAAATCATAACCACAGTCCTCTCGCATCCATGCAACGGCGGGTCGCCAGCTGCGGCAGGTTTCAAAGTCATCACGCTGTACCCAGACGAAGAGACCGGCTACCCAGACATCGAGGCGCTAAAGGCGGCGGTCTCAAAACGGACGGCCGGTCTCATGATGACGGATCCCTACGACACGGGAGTATTTGACAGGAACATCGAGGAGTACATCAAGATTATTCACGAGGCAGGCGGGCTCGTCGCCATCGATCAGGCAAACGCCAACTCGATTCTGGCAAGGCTGAGAATTGGCGACGTAGGCGCGGACCTATGCCACTTTAACCTGCACAAATCGTTCTCAACCCCTCACGCGTCCACAGGGCCCGGAAGCGCGGCCATTGGCGTCAAACAAGAACTGACCAAATTCCTACCAGTCCCAATAGTGCAGTTCGACGGAAAGAAGTACTACCTAGACTATGATCGCCCAGACACTATTGGAAAGGTAGGGGAATTCTATGGTGTTGTCCCGAACATGTTGAGAGCTTACGCATGGATATTGTCGATGGGGGCTGAGGGGCTGCGGGAGGCTTCAGAAGTTGCGGTTATCAACAATAACTATCTCATCAAGAAGCTCTTGGAAGTTCGCGGCGTAACCCTACCCTGGTACAAGGCGCATCCATTCAGACTCCAAGAAGCCAGATTCAGTCTTCAGAAGATGAAGGAAGAGACTGGAGTAGGCGTCGAAGACGTTAACCATAGAATTGTCGACTATGGACTTCAGGATATGGAGACAAGTCATGAGCCTTGGATTATCCCAGAACCATTAACCCCAGAGCCACCCGAAACCGTAACGAAAGAGGATCTTGACGGGATCGCTCAAGTCATGGATGACATTTCTCGTGAAGCATACAGTGATCCTGAGCTCGTCAAGACTGCTCCGCACAATGCCGTCATATCCAAAATAGACAAATCTCCAGCCTCGGATCCGACGAAATGGGCAATGACCTGGAGAGCCTACATCAAAAAGAACAGAAGTGAGAGGCAATGACGAAACTTTCCGATAAGATCGCGATTGTAACAGGCGCGCAACGAGGAATAGGCGCGGGAATCGCAAGAGCCCTCGCCCGGCACGGCGCGCAAGTCATACTCACCGACATATCAGACGCCGTCACAAAGACAGCAGAAGACATCGCGAAGGCGGGTCAACAGGCATCAGCCCTCAAGATGGACGTAACTAGCACAGATGAAGTCAACAATGTCGTGAACCAAGTCCTCACTCAGTTCGGTCGAATCGACATACTCGTCAACAATGCCGGGATCTATCCACGATGCGAACTTGTCAATATGACCGATGAGTTTCTTCGGAAAATTTTCGAAGTCAACGTGTTCGGAATGTTCAGATGTGCAAGAGCGGTTCTGCCAACAATGATGAAGCAGAGGTACGGGAAGGTCGTGAACGTCTCGTCTGTAACAGGGCCCCTGGTCGCCGACCCCACGGGAGAGCAGACGTCCTACGCTGCGACCAAGGCTGCGGTGTGGGGATTCACCACCGCATTAGCGTTGGAAGTGGCGCAATATGGGATCAACGTGAATGCCGTCTGTCCCGGTTATGTTGACACCCCCGGGGGAAGAGGTCAAACTACGGAATCTGACTTTCCAGACAAAAGCCTCGAAGAGCTGGGACGGACGATCCCAATGTCCCGGCTTGGCACACCAGAAGATGTCGGGGAACTAGTCGCGTTTCTGGTTTCCGATGAAGCTCGCTATATGACGGGCACGCACTTAGTCATCGACGGGGGAAACATCATACAGGAAACATACCGAGGACCATATTCACAAAGGTAGATTCGATCATTCAACGCTGATTTGGTCCAAGGCTCTCGATGGTTGCCGTTTGAACTTGCAGACGGTACAGGCGACATACCAGGAAACCATGGGCTTTCTGCCGATGAGCTTTTCAACGTGACAAGGGAAGTACCCTTTGTGTATCAGAATGGTTACAGAGACCGTGAATGTGGAAATTCCGAAGGAGATACTTGACCTAGCCACTCGCAGCGGCATTTCGCGGGACAAGATCAGCAAGCTTCTCAGGAGTTTCGCCGTCCTAGAGGTTGTGGCTTCCACTTCAAAATTGACTAAGAGGGATGCCGAGAAACTCTCTCGTGAGATAAAGGTCGCCGCTTGGAAGAGGCTTAATCCATACAGACACTGATTCTCGACACAAACGTCTTGATCTCTTCACTCGTTCGAGCTGAAGGGATCACAAGGGTCAGCCTCACAATCCTCACCCATCAAGAAGGTCAGGAGGTCGTGGTTCCAGCGGAGGTCGTCCAAGAGCTAAAAGCACACGCAAGAACGATTTCTAGCAAAGCAGGCATTTCGGACCGGCTAGTCGAAACAGCCATCGAACAGCTATTGTCCAGAGTCGTTCCTATCTCAGCTTCTACTTACCGGAACAGACTTCCGGAAGCTTCGCAATATGTGCGGGATGAAAGCGACGCTCCCTTCGTGGCCCTCGCACTCACAAAATCACCATCCATCATTCTCACGTACAACAAGAAGCACTTCGTTTCAAGACGGCTCTCACGGCGCGGTGTGAGAGTTCTTACTCCGGTAGAGGCACTCCAACTGCTCACGACATGATGAAATTAGCGAAATCGAAAGGCTTAGCATTTCCTTGATCTAACAGGCGACAAACATGGAACGACCGAAGAATCCCAATGCAGAACTCATCAGGGAACTCATTCTAGAGGACTTGCCGCTTCTGAAAACGCTCGCCACCAACGGGAAGAGTAAATCGGAGCACTCAGAGAAGTAAACTGCTGCCCGATTCGATATGCTTGCAAGCTGTCTAAGATAGACTACAGTCTCGCAGTGCGTTCACCGTAAAGTAACATGTTGTATGCTAGAAGTTGCATACACCCCCCTCCACCGCATCCAAGAAACTGGAGGTAGACTACGTACGTTCCCCAGCAATCAAGCGTGCTGTCCCCACAAAACTAAGCCTCCCCCCCACCCCCCTCTTCCAAGCGTGCGCGCAAGGGAACCGGCTTGAAATGGGCGCCACGATCCCCTTGGTAATCTCCAAGGGTGGTTTCGACGGGCTTAAGGCTCGCCAATAACATACACGCCGAGTACAGGTGGCGAAGATGCCCCGAAAGCTTCCCTCATCATATATTCGAAAACTCAATGAGCAGCGAGAGGTCGAGCGAACAATCGAGGTCAAACGTGTCGAAAAGAAACAGGAAGCCAAAGATCCAGACTCGGGCAAGCTCAAAGGCTTCACCATGATCTGTCAAACGTGCGGCACCCGAGCGAAATTCAGAGTGGACACGCACGGCTATGCGACCTGCACCAACTGCAGAGCCATCGCGAACTTCAGGTTCGGCCATCTAGCCTAGGCTCGCGATCGCCGAAACCGCAACACGACCAGAATCACAATCCCCCTCGCGATCGCCGCAACAACTAACCCGATTGCCAAAACTGGGAAAGGGATGAGAGCGCTGTTCTTTGACTTCAACTGCAAATCCTCATGAGTGTTTGACTGTGACTACTTGGCTCTGAGTTTCTCTGTGTATGCGTCCGCTAACTTACTGGCCTTCCACAGGAAAATCACAACTGCTGCCACAACGACAGCTCCTAGTAGTGTTCGAATGATCAAGCCAGTGAAGAGCAGACCAACTGGAACTGGCACTTCAACCACCTCTGCCGCGCAGGTATGGGCGGCTGATAAAAGGAATTGTGGATGAATCATACACTTCTATTTCAGAATACGAAAATGTGAGCCGCTCTATCTCCTTCCCGATTTCTTGTCCTTCTCAAATTCGCGTTTTAGTTTCCGCTCTTCTTTTTCGATGTAGTCGAATCCTTCCTTAACGACTGTTCCAAGCAGCGGTCCGAAAACAAAAACCAACGCCGAAATGACAATGCCAACTGAAACGAAGGCGATGATGGCCGCGAAAATCTTTCCGACATCTGTTTTTGGGATTAGTGTTGGTCCTTGAGTGGTTGCTATGAGACTGATGAAGTAGAAAGAGTCCACGTACGACCATCCTTCGAGAATATGCATAACTTCAGTGCCTATGGCCAGAATCAAGATCACAAGCAAGATCGAGTAGAGCGTTTTGCGCTTGAAAGGGGAAAGAGGGTGCTTGACAACTTCATGAAGCCTCATTCTGCCTTCGCCTCCTGCAAGGTAGCATTCCACATGGTTAAGGACACTTGGCCATTGATCTCACCAGAATCCAAGAGTCTCCGAAGATTAGCAACCAAAGCTGCTTTCGGCTTGGCTCTGACCAAATATCGTGCCATTAGAATTCAACCCGAGCTTCAACTGTTGATAATCATCCTGAGCTTCACGTGAAAGCCTTTTCCATGGTCGAAAATGGCCGGTTGAGTGAAAGAACTGATAAAGCAAACAAACACTCTACCCACAAAGCCATATCGATTGAGTTGAGAGAACTGAAGCGGAAAAAGAGACCTGTGACGCAGAGAAAGAAACGTCCGATCAGAAGGAAGCGCCCAGCCAGGAAGGTCAAGGAGCGCGCTGCCCCCAGAGAAGTCCACTATAACCCACTAATCGCTCTCCTAATGTTCCTCTACATGCTCAGACTCATCGATAAGAAGACGTTCACGAGAATCCAGCAAGCGCTCTACCCAACCAAGAAGAAACCCAAAAGGCGCACTCGACGAAGAAAAACTAGGTAACCCTGCACAAGCCTAGGGATCCAATCACATCTCATGCTCCTACTTTACTACCATAAG
>Ga0315277_10008948_pt1 | contig 12833 bp, 9 predicted proteins | sample YL17G05_15_MG_FD_203695 | JGI IMG/M metagenome (GOLD analysis project Ga0315277, IMG submission 203695) | Sediment microbial communities from Yellowstone Lake, YNP, Wyoming, USA - YL17G05_15 | ecosystem: Environmental > Aquatic > Freshwater > Lake > Sediment | place: USA: Wyoming | collected...
TCATGGCCAGACGCGGCTGGCTCAACGCTCTCCAGCCCTGTGCCCGCTGGGGAGACCAGGCCAAGCCGTTCAGTGCACCCCCCGGGATCCTCGGCAACAACGTCATCAGCGACCCGGCTAGCTGTTCACTCTGGTTCTATGCCGACCAGGCCTTTTGGATGCCCGAGGTCGCTGAGGGCGTATCCCTCGCGCCCCTGGTCCGCCGGACGATTGACTATTGGCTGGATAAACGGATGCGGAGCGACGCCCAGGGAAGATTAACGGGTGAAATCACAGGCTACTGGGACTACGGGAACTTTCTCGACGCCAACGCCTCGCCGCTCATCGCTTCTTGGGATTATGTCGAATCGACGGGAGACATAAGTTGGCTCGAGAAACGGATCGACCGGCTCGAAATGGTGGCCGATTTTCTGGCCGGCCGGGACACGGACCGCGACGGCATGGTCGAAGCGACCCAGAGCGGCAACCGCGGCACTCTCCTCCAGCCCAACCGCTCCTGCGCCTGGTGGGATGCGCTCAACTGCGGTCATAAAGACGGCTACACCAATGCCCTCATCTATCGGGCCTGGCGATGCCTGGCCGACCTCGAAAAGAAACTGGGTCGGGCCAAAAAACGAGAAGCTTATGGGCGGCTCGCCGACAAGCTCAGGGCCGCTTACAGTCAAACGCTATACAATCCCAAGACCGGCTGGCTGGCCTGGTGGAAGAGCCGGGACGGCGAACTCCACGACTACGCTTCGCCGACACTCAACGGCCTGGCCATCGAATACGGGCTGGTCGAGCCGGGCCTCGGCCGTCAGATCCTCGACCGGCTCTGGGCGAAGATAGAGGAAGTGGGTTTCAGCCGCTTTGACCTGGGGATTCCGCCGATGCTCGTCCCGGTGCGGCGGAGCGATTACCTCCTTCCAGACGCCATTGGGATTCCGCAGCAAGAGGATGGGACCTATACCTTCGGCCAGTACATGAACGGGGGCATCACGGCCGGCCAAGTTCTTCATTTTCTGGCTGCCCACTATGTCTTGGAAGAGCCGGAGCGGGCCGATCGGGTGCTGCTGGCGATGCTCGAGCGCCAGATGCGGGGCGAGTTCCAGAACGGAGTCCGGGACGCCGGCGGCCAGGGCATCGACTGGACGAACTGGGACGGCAAGCCGAGCGGCTACGAAGGGTACCTGGCCGACAGCTTCCGCTTCTTGCAGGCAGTTTTACTGCGAGAGCAATCCTTTCGGGACAGGCTCTACAGGCCTCTATGATCTGGAGAATGAGGGTTGGCCAGAAAAAGAGAGGCGATTGTCCGGGCGGGAATCCTGTTAGAGTGGGCGGGCCTTAGGGGTCCGGCGGCGCCACCAGGAAGCCAGGATTGAGCCAGAGATATTCATCCACGGCCCGAAGATAGCCGGTGCCAGCGCGGCCTTGGCGCTCTTCAGGACATCCATGGCGATCCCGGTGGCCATCCCCCCGTTCTGCATCCCCACTTCGACGGCGACGGTGCGGCTGTCGATCTCATTGAGCCGGAGGGCCCGGGAGCCCCAGTAGCCGAGGAAGTATCCCGTCGCGTTGTGGAGCATGGCGGCGAAAATGAGAAGCAGGCCGGAGGTGAGCAGCTGGTCCCGGGAACGGGCAGTGATGATGGCGATGATCAGGCAGATCCCGGCCATGGACACGATCGGGAGCGCCTTGTCCATCCAGTTTTCGGGACCTTTGATGACGTGCCGCATGACGAGTTTGGCCAGCGACACAAGGCCGATCAACCCCAGCCCGACGAGCAGGCCGCCCTTCATCTGGGCCAAGGGTCCAAGGAAAGCCATGTTCCAGAGAAAAACCGCTGCGGCCAGGAGGACGCATCCGGCCGCAATAGCTCCCAGGACGGCGGCCCGGCCGGCCCAACCCTTTCGGCTGTAGAGAATCCTGTTGGCGATGAGGCCGGCGACGACCGGGACGATGATCATGTTGATGATCGAGAACATCATCGAAAGAAAATCGACGGGCACCATCCGGCCGGCCAAAACCTTCATCCAGAAGGGGGTTATGATCGGCGAGATCAAAGTGGAGACGGCGGTCATGGTCACGGACAGGGCGACGTTGGCGCCGGCCAGATAGTTGATCAGGTTCGAGGCGACGCCTCCCGGCACCGAGCCGATCAGGATAATTCCCGCGCCGATCTCGGGCTCGAACCGGAGGAGCGTCGCGATCCCGAAGCCCACGAGCGGCATGATCGTGTACTGAAGGAACATGCCGATTAGGACCGGCCAGGGCATGGTGATGACACGGCCAAAATCCTTGCCGCTGAGGGTCGTGCCCATGCCAAAGGTGATGACTTGGATGAGGGGCACGATCAGGATCTTGAGGTCCGCCCCGAACCAGGTCCCGAAGGCCGCCGGATAGAACATCGCGGCCGCCACGAAGGCGAAGACCCAGAGAGTGAACGCGTATCTTTTGAAGGTGGCGTGGCTCAGGCTGAGTGCGGCCAGGCCGAAGAGAGCGATGATGATGAAGGCACCGGGCATCACTGCAACCCGTAGACCTCGGCCATTTTCTCATTCGGCTTGAACTTGTACAGGCACTGGTCGAGTGGAGTGCCGGTGACGGAGATCTTTTCCAGGTCGCCCTGGCCCATCCCCGCTTCGTTCATCGAAGCCAAATAGAGGACGCGTTTTGGGTCAAACCCCATGATTTTTGTCGCCACGGTGTCGGCGGCCACGGCGTCGAGGCTGGCCAGGGCCACGTGCGCCGGAAGGGCCGTTCCCCAGGCCGGGCCGTTCCCCTCCATGGCCTCGAACCCGTCGATCACGGCCAGGTCGGGGAAGACGTCCTGGGCGATGTGGAACATGTTGAAGTGGCAGAGGTCGTTAACGGCCGGGGTCGCCGTGTGGAAAAGGGCTTTGTCGTTGCTCTTGTCGTCCTTGATCGGGCAGCCGAGGAGGAGGTTCTTGAGCGACAGGGTGACCAGCACGTAGTTGTGCGTTTTCATCTGGGCGGCGGAGATGATGAAGACGTCGGGGTCCAGGCAGGTCGAGCTGATGCGCACGGGAAGCGGGTTGTGCTCGACGCCGAAGACATACCGGTATTCAAAGGAGTCCTGATTCAAGTCCACGAGCTTGGCGTTGTAGCTTTTTTCGAGCTCGAGATAGCCGGCGTTCTTGTAGCCGTCGAATGTCTTGTGGTGGCCGCCCTCGCCGATGATGATCGTCCTCTTGGTGTGGGGCGTGAGAAAATCGAGGATGGCGCGTACGGCATCGACGTGGGTGACGGCGAGCGGGTTGTCGGCCAGCACGACGTTGGGCTTGAGCAGGACCTTTTTGTTCCCGATGGAACGCAGGATGTCGCTCTCGAAGGCTTTGAGGGCCTGGGTGACGTTCTTGTACCGGTCCTCCCCTTTGACCAGGCTGACCCCCGCCGCGGAGGTGACCTTGATAAAGAGCTGGGGGGCGGAACGAGCTTGCGGAAATCCGGTGAGGAGGCCGGCGGCCCGGCCGGCCGAGCCTCGGCCCAGCGCGAGGCCTCCCAAAGCCCCGAGTCCCAACTTCATGAAACCGCGCCGGCTGAAGGTGTTTCTCCTCATGCTCTCTCCTCTTTCCCTCTCCCGTTTCTCCTCCCCAACCCGCGGGGGGAGGTCGGGAGGAGGGGGATTCTTATGGTCATCCTCATCGGGGCGGATACTGGAATCCTCTCACGCTGGTGTGGATCCTATAAACCTTGTTGTAGCCCACCATGTAAAGGGTCTTCATGTCTTCGCCGCCGAAGCAGCAGCTCACCGGGAAGACCGGGAGGTTGAGGATCCCGATGAACTCGCCCCGGCCGCTGAAGATCTGCAGGCCGGCATAAGTGGCCACATAGATGTTGCCGAGCTCGTCGATCGTCATGCCGTCGGCGCTCGTGCTCCTTCCCTTCCGGTCCAACACCTCCGCCGTAAGTTGGAGCTCGGCGAACTTCCGCTCGTTCCGGAGTGTCCCGTCCTCGTTCACGTCATACGCCCAGACATAATTGTCTTTGTCGGTGTCCACGTTCCAGAAGGTCTCGCTGTCGTAGGTGTTGTTGACGTAGAGCGTCTTCGCGTCCGGGCTGAGAACGATACCGTTGGGCATGGCGAAGACGTTGGGCTCGATCACCCGGATGACTTTTCCATCCGGCATGAGGTAGTAGACGGCCCTGCCGGGCTGGCTCTTCTTGGCGTCGGGCGTAAACTGGGGGTCGGTGAAGTAAATCCCTCCCTTCCGGTCCACGACCAGGTCGTTCGGCCCGTCGATTGGCTTTCCCTCGAAGCTCGTCGCGAGCGTCCGCACGATCGTCCCCTGGGTGGTCAGCTCCACGATCCGGTGACCGAACATGTCGCAGACGGCCAGGTTGCCGGAGCGAAGCGGCATGAGCCCGTTGGCCTGCATCTGACCGTGCGAAATATAGCGGTAGGCCCCGTCCGGGTCCATCTCGACAATCGCGCTCCGCTTCGGGTCGCCCGTCCAATTCTGGTCAAAAAACATGTTCGAGAAGTAGAGCTTGCCGTTGAGCCACTTCGGCCCTTCGGTGAAAGTCAGCCCCGGCCCCTGTGTCGTCCCGTCTATGATCAGCTCGACCCGCGCCTCCTCAGGGATGAGGGCGTGATAAGCGGCCAACCGCGCGGCCATCTTCTCGGCATAGTCGGGCCGGGGCGGCCAGAAGACATCGAGGACGTCGCAGCCGAGCTCGCCGACCTTGCCGCCGTGGACCATGTTGCCAGGCAAAAGGAGGAGGTCGTCTTTCTGCATCGCCGCGACCCCGTCGAGGATGACCTCGTCCATCGATCCCCGGAGGACGAGCATCAGCTGCTCCTCGGGATGGATATGGTCAGGGAAGGTCGCGTTCGGGTTCATCCGCAGGAAGCTCAGCTGCGCGCCCCGGCCGGCGATGAACCTCGAGTTCGCGCCCGGGCTGAGCTCTGTGAATTGCACATCCTGGAGCATGTAGACGACGCCCGGCTTTACAGTCGGCTCGAGCGGAAAACTTCCCGCCTTGATATTCGCCGGCAGGTCCTTGACCCCGGTTTTGACAAGATAGTCGAGCCGCGGCGGCCAATAGACCTCCAGGATTTCCGCTCCCTCGGCCCCGGCTTTGACCGCGTTCTCAGCGCCCTTCTCGAGGTAGACAAAATCATTCCTCTGGGTGCCGCCGTGGGTTCCATCGGGTACGTCCGCGGGCACCGACCGCATGGTCGCGTAGCTCCCGCCGATGAGCTGGTCAACCGCCCCCTTCATCACCACCATGATCCGCTCCCCCGGGAGGACCTCTTTGGGAATCTCTGCGCCCGCCTCGAGTTTCATCCAGGAGACCAGGTTTCCTTTTCCCCAGTAGATCTTGGCGACGGCGCCTGGCGCCACCTCGACCACCGGCACCTTGGCCAGGTTCATGACGGCGCCCGGACCAAGGTTGGAAGCGAGCTTGACTTTCGGGATGTCCGTCCGTACCCGGCCGAAGAGGTTTTTCTCCTGGATGAGCTTCTCGTTCCTAATGGCCCAGTCTGGCTTCTGAGCACAGGTCGAAAGGAAAACGAGGCTAATCCCGAGAGAGCATAAAAATCTGGCTAGTAGACATCCCTTCCGATTCCACTTTATTTTCATGTCTTCTCCTCGCATCTCCGTTTTTTTTGAGAATGGGTGGCATGGCGCCAGTCCCTATTCGGCCGAGCACAATGGGGCGGGTGGGCGGGTCTTGAGCGAGGACGAAAGGGACGCGCCATGACAGGACCCATTCTCAGTCCTACACCTTGTCGTGGCGGTTGCCGAGATAGAGCCAGAGCATGTGTTCCCCCGTGTGATTTATGGAACTGTGCGGCACCTTGCGGTTCGGCGGAATGAGGAACGCCTCACCCGGCTCCTGCTGGAACAACCGGTTGCCGAAGAGGAGCAGGCTCTTTCCTTTAACCTGGCACCAGACTTCCTCGCATCCCGGGCCATGAACGTGGGGCTGGGCGATGTCGAAATTATCGATCGAAACGGCCGCGAACCCCATCGGGTTGACGAACTTCGGCGGGACGTCATAGAGAAAACCCCGGCCGATATGGGCCCAATGCATCCCGACGTCGGGCACAGAATCGTGATAGCTTCCGACAGAGATCTCCGTATTGGGCGCAAACCCCGCCGGGACCTCTTCGACCACCAGGATCATCTCGAGCTGTTCATCGCTAGGGTTGAACAGGCGGTATTCCACCCCCGCCGGCACCACGATCGCGAAGCCGTCTCCAATCTCGGCCTTCTTTCCGGCCGCTTCGACCCGCCCCGTTCCCGCCATCACATAGAAGAAGACTTGCTCTTTATCGCTTGTGTAGGGTACTGTGTTCGTCCGCGGTTGGAGCACGGCGCGCCCGTAGGCCTTCAGGTATTTCAGGACGGCGCCTTTTTGGGGAGGCTTCAGCGGGTCTCCCGGCGTCAGGATGTCCCGCTCGATCAGCCCGCCATGTCCCTCGTGGGGCAGAGAGTTACGCCAATGGTTGATGTAGAGGAAGACGTCGGTATCGACCTCGGGATGCCGATGGTTGGATACGGCATCTTCGGCGAAGGAAGGGTCCGGCTCGACAGTCAGCCTGGGCCGGGATTGTGACGCATCGCTCAAAAAAGACCCACAGCCGAAAACAAGGGCAGCCGCTAAGGCAAAAAGCACTATGACTTTCATGGTCACCTCCGGATGTCAGCTTTTGTAGAAATCCGCCAGTCTTCTATTGATCTTGAACTTATAGAGGCACTGGTCGACCGGCGTTCCAAGGAGGGAGATCTTTTCCGGATCTCCCTGGCCGAGCCCTCCCTCGCGCATGGCGCGAAGATAGAGGATCTTCTGGGGGTCGAAACCCATGATCCTGGTCGCGACGGTATCGGCCGCCAAAGGGTCAGTGCTGGCCAGCGCGACTTTCGCTTCAAAAGGAGTTCCCCAGGCAGGACCGTCCCCTTCCATAGCCTCATACCCGTCGATAACCGCGAGGCCGGGCCAGACCTTGTGCGCCAGGTGAAAGAGGTTGAAATGGAGGATGTCATTGACGGCTGGGGCGGGGCCGTGGAGATACCCCTTGTCGCTCCGCTTGTAGTCGTTGAGCGGCGCGGCCATCAGGACGTTCTTCAACGACAGAGTGACGAGCAGGCAGTCATGCGTCTTCATCCGGGCGAGGGAGATGACATAGACATCGGGGTCGAAGAACGACGAGATGATCCGCACCGGCTGCGGATTCTGCTCCCGTCCGAAGACATAATAATTCTTAGAGGGGCCGGCATTGAGGTCCACAAGTTTGACTTTATATTCCTTCTCCAGAGCCTCATAGCCGTTGTTCTTATATCCCTCGAGGGTGTTGAAAACGCCCGACTCGCCGATGATTATCTGTTTTTTATGGCGCGGCCTGAGGAATTCGAGGACGGCGCGCACGGCATCCACGTGGGTTATGGCCAATGGGTTCTTGGAGACCGCCATGTTGGGCTTGATCAGGACATTCTTGTCCCCGATCCCGGCAAAGACCTCTTCTTCGATCGGCTTCAAGGCATCGAAGACGATCTGTTTGCGGTCTCCGCCTTTGATCAAGCTGACCCGGGCTGGCGGAGCCAGTTTGACCGGAATAGGAGAGGCGGGCGGCGTCTGCTCCGAATAAGGGCTGAGCGACGACGCCGAGCCGCCGGGAGGATCCTTGAAAAGGCGGCCGAATACGCCGACGGCTGCGGCACCGTATCCCAACCGTTCTAAAAAATGACGGCGGTTCATTCTTGCTCCTTTATTCACTTGGCGTCCTCCTCGTGGCGGCAGCCCATGTAGAGCCAGAGCATCGGCTCCTCGGTCTGGTTGATCGAGCAGTGTGGCACCTTGTTGTTGGGCGGGATAAGGAAGGCTTCTCCCGGCTCCTGCCAGAGGAGCCGGTTGCCGAAAAAGAGCAGGCTTCGGCCGCGCACCTGCAGCCAGATCTCCTCGGTCCCGGGGCCGTGGGTGTGGGGCTGGGCGATATCGAAATTGTCGATCGAAACGACGATGAACCCCATCGGGTTCGAGAACTTCGGCTCCACGTCATAGACGAAGGGGTGAGCGATGTGGGCCCAGTGGGCGCCATAGAGCGGCCGGGAATCGTGGTAGCTCCCGACCGAGATCTCCGGATTGGGAACGAAGCCCGGCGCCGTTTCCTCCACGACGAGGAACATCTCGAGCAGCTCATCCAACGGATTGAAAAACCGGTATTCAAGTCCGGCCGGGACGAACACGGCAGTCCCCTCCTCGAGTTCGGCTGTCTTGCCTCCGGCTTCCACCCTCCCCTTTCCTGAGCCGACATAAAAGAAAACCTGCTCGCTTGCGTGTTTCCTGGGCAAGGTGTTTGCCCGGGGCTGGAGGACGCCGCGCCTGTAAGCCTTGACATACTTGAGGACGGCACCCTTCTGAGCGGGGTGGAGCGGGTCTCCCCTTGTCAGGATGTCCCGTTCGATCAACCCGCCGTGGTCCTCGAGCGGAGCCGAGTTTCGCCAGTGGTTGATATAGAGATAGACGTCGGTATCAAGGTCGGGGTGGCGATAAGCCGGCGGGCCGCCTGCAGCGTACGACGGATCCGGAGCGACGGTGAGCTTTTCCTGCGTTTGGGAGGCAGCGGGAAGGGCGGACAACAGTCCCATCAAGACGGCACAACAAAGGCGAGTCCGATTTTGTTTCACGGCACATCCTCCTCGACGGCGCCCAGGCATACGCCCAAGCGGAAAATACCCCCTCCGGGGAGTGTCAGGCTGGCTTTCCTCGTTGGTGGCCAAGGCTTGTGTTTCGGAATGCTCTATACCACAGCCCCTGATTTAGAGTCAAATTGGGCCGAGCTAGCCGGCTCATAACCAGACAGCTGCTCGCCAGTGGAGGGGCTTTTCCACTATAATAGCGCGGGCGTGAGCTAGGTTCGCCGGAATGTCGCCCATCCGGAAAGAGAGCAAATCTCATGGAGCTCAACGTCATCGTCAGAGAATATCGACGGGAAGACCTGGAGCAGGTTCTCGGCCTCGTCCGGGAACTCGAAGAGGAGATGGCCGAGAAGTTCGAGGCCAAGATCAAATCGGGTGTCGAAGACTACCGGACCCGCTATCTCAACCCGGGCAACAAGTACAGAACCTGGGTCGCCCTGGTCGAGAATAAGATCGTCGGGTATCTGATGGCCTATCCTTCGCTCGGGACGCCGGAGATCGACAATATGTATGACATACTTCCCCTGCCGGCCGGCCAGCTTCCGCCCGAGTTCTATATGCAGATCACGTTCGTCTCCAAGCCCTACCGGAAAAAGGGCATCTCGACGCGGCTTCATGAGCAGGTCATCGCCTACGCCAAGAAGAAGGGGTTCAGGGAGATCTATGCCTGCATCGCCAAGTGGAATGATCCCGAGCTCCGCGTCATCCGGTCCCTCAAGTTCCAGTCCAAGGACCTGGGTTATAGGTATCGGCTGAGCCTCAAGCTTTGAGGGAGGTTGGCGCCGGCCTCTTCCCTCGGCTCTTGAAGACGAAAAAGAAAGGAACCCCGATGAGGGCCATGCCTAGGGCGATCGAGGATTCGACGGGCCGCTCAAGAAACCCGAGAACTAGGATAGCGCCTCCGGTCAGGAGATAGACCAGAGGGACGGCCGGAAACCCGGGCATCCGGTAGGTGCTTATCCCCTTTCGCCTCAGCTTATAAACGCCCAAGATTGAGAGGAGCGGGAAAAGCCCCAAGGAGAATCCCATGTAGGTCAGGATCTGGTCGAAGGTCCCGAACATGACCAGGAGGGCGGCGATCAACCCCTGGAGCAGGATGGACCTGGCCGGAACCTTATAACGGGGATGGACCGTTGCGGCGAAGGGGAAAAAACAGCGGTCGCAGGCCATGGCGTAGTAAACCCGCGGCCCGAGAATGATAAAGGCGCTCAGCGATGAAAAGAGGGCCACGGCAATGAGAACACTGAGGACGCGTTCGAAGGAGGGGCCGAATAGATTCCCCACGGCCAGACCTCCGATCGAGATGACGCCTTTCATCTTGTCGGGGGGAAGGGCATAGACATAGAAAACGTTCAGGAGAAGGTAGAGCGCCAGCACGATCCCGGTACCCAGGATGAGGGACCGGGGCAGGTTTTTCCGCGGGTTCTTGATTTCGGAACCGATGTAAGCGGAGGCGTTCCAGCCGCTGTAGGCAAACATAATCCACATCAACGAGAGCCCGATCGTCTTCCACCCGCCGAAATCGAACTTGAACCCGCCGCCTTGGGCGAAATGCCCCATGTCGCCGCGCCCCAGCGAAAACCCCAGGATAATCAGCCCGACGATCAGGATGACTTTGAGTATCGTGAGGAAATTCTGGACTTTGGCCCCGACCTCTATGCCCCTGGCGTGAATGAGAGTGAATATGAAGATGACCAGAATGGAGATCGTCTTTTTGACGATCGTCCCCTCGATCGAGCTTCCAGAGTGGGATAAGCTCAGGAGGCCGGGGAAGGCCCGGGTCAGATATTCCGAAAACCCGATGGCCGAGGCGGCGATGGGCGCCGAGAAACCGGCAAAGAAAGATACCCAGCCGCTCAGAAACCCGAAAACGGGGTGGTAAAGCCGGGAGAGGAAAGCATACTCGCCGCCGGCCTTGGGGATGGCCGCGCCCAGTTCGCCGTAGCTCAGGGCTCCGCAGAGGGCGATGATCCCTCCGACCGCCCAGAGCCCCAGCATAATGAGCGGGTCCTTCAGGTCGGACATCAGGAGCCCGGAGGTCGTGAAGATTCCGGCGCCGATCATGTTGGCAATAACGATGTTGGTCACCGGGAAAAGCCCGAGCTTCCTTTCGAGCCCGTTTTCCATCCTCGTTTCATTCATCGTGCCCTATCTCTGGATGCGATATCGTTCTATCCTATCTGATTTCACATCTTAAAAACAATGACCGGCGTGACAGGCATTTCAAAATCGGCAGGCTGTCACAATCTGCGATATAGGTCTGACCTTGACGGGGGTTTCGGACGTGTGATAATTTCCGGGAGAGGCTTGAGTCATTGGCAACGCGAACAAAGCGGAAGTTTCCGAAGATCGCTGGCGCGGGCGTTTGCTGCCTGGACCATATTTTCGTAGCTCCCCAGGTCACCTGGGGCGGGACGGCCCGAGTCGAGGAATACCGGGTGCAGGGAGGGGGGCTCGTCGGCACCGCCTTGGTCGCCTGCGCGCGCCTGGGGGCTTCGTGCCTTCTCTTCAGCTTCCTCAGCCATGACGAGGTCGGGGCGCAGGTCGCCTCAGAGCTTGCCGCCGAGGGGATCCGGCTCGAGGGAGTGGCCGGAATCCCGCAGGGCACAAGCCCTTTCAGTTTTATCCACGTAGACAGCCGCTCGGGCGAAAGGACGATTTTTCACCGGCCGGCCGCAGGATTGGACCGAGCCGTCCTCCCCCACCTCGGCCGCATCGCGGAATGTGACGTCCTTCTCGTGGATGACTACTATCCGGAGCTGGCCCTGGCCGCCGCCCGGACAGCGCGTCAGAACGGAGTTCCCGTGGTCGCCGACCTGACAGTCAGCCTGAGCAAATGCCCGGACCTTTTCCGCGAGATCAATGTGTTGATCGCGCCCCGGGCTTTCGCCGCCGAGACCGGATATGCCGGCGACCTCCCCGGAGCCCTCCAGGCCATCCACCGGCTCGGGCCGGAGACCGCCCTGATCACCCTGGGCCGGGAAGGATACATGTATTCATCCACCGAGGGGCGGGGCAAAGGCAAAGCCTTTAAGGTCGCGGTCGTGGACACGACCGGTGCGGGGGACGCCTTTCACGGGGCGTTCGCCTACGGATTGGCCCGCCGCTGGAAGATCGAGAGGTGCGCCGAGTTCGCGGCGGCAGTGGCGGCGATCAAGTGCACGAAGCCGGGCGGAAGGACCGGGCTTCCGGCTCTCCCGCAGGCGGTGCATTTTCTGAAAAGGAACGGACGGCTCGACTGGTCGGACTTATAGTCGGAATAGGCCCGGCTGTGGAGGATAGCCCTTCATGAAGACGCGGCAAGATGGCTGCCTGGTCGCCCAGTTCAGCCTGGAGATCGAGGGCGACCTGGTCGAAACGGCTAAAGAGACCGTCCGCCACGAAACGGCGGGAAAGTGGGACCGGCCCGGCGTTCCCAGCGATCTCTTCCAGAGGTCGGCCGGGTATCTCCTGGATCACGAACAGACCGGGCCGAACCAAGGGATCGTCACCTTTGCCTACCCCCTGCACAACCTGGACCTCGAGCAATCGGCCTTCACGGGAATCTGGGTCTCAATGGTCACCGGCATGTCGGCCATGCCGAACCTCAAAAAATACCGCCTGCTGGATTTCACGCTCCCGGATGAAGCGTATGCCCATTTTCCCGGCCCCCGTTTTGGGATCGAAGGCACCCGCGAGATCCTCCGCATTTCTGGGAACGAGCCCATCATCGGCACGATCGTCAAGCCGACGGTCGGGCTGACGGCGGATGAAGTGGCAGAGATCTGCGGCGAGGCCGCAGCCGCGGGAATCAAGTTCATAAAAGACGACGAACGGATGATGAGCCCGGCCTACTGCCCGCTCAAAGACAGGGTCGCCAAGGTCGCCCAGAGGCTGAGGCAGGTTTACGAAGAGACTGGAAACCGGGTGATCTACGCGCCCCATATCACGACAGGCCCCGATAAAATCCTGGACAATGCGAAAATGGCCGTCGAGGCGGGCGCCACCGCCCTGATGTTCGTGTTCATCGCCACCGGTTTCGAAAGCCTGCGCCTCGTCGCCGAAAGCCCCGACATCAAGGTGCCGATCTACGCCCATTGCTGCGGCAAAGAACACTGGTCGCGCGCCGAGGGCCAGGGCATCGACCAGCGGGTGGTGGCCAAGCTCGCCCGGATGATGGGCGGCGATTATTTCCGGATCGGCGCC
>Ga0315277_10008951_pt1 | contig 12831 bp, 3 predicted proteins | sample YL17G05_15_MG_FD_203695 | JGI IMG/M metagenome (GOLD analysis project Ga0315277, IMG submission 203695) | Sediment microbial communities from Yellowstone Lake, YNP, Wyoming, USA - YL17G05_15 | ecosystem: Environmental > Aquatic > Freshwater > Lake > Sediment | place: USA: Wyoming | collected...
CCGCGGCTTCATCCAACCGCCTCACCCGGACGAGTGCGAGAGCGTGCTCCGCGAGCACTTCAGCGCTTCGGGGCTCCAGTTCCTCGGCTTTCTGGAAATGCTGGAACGCCTCGTCCATCCGGTTCAGCTTCTCGAATGTAAGAGCGAGGTTCTTGCGGTACGTGTACTCCTCCGGGTTGAGTTCGGCGGCTTTTTTCAGGGCCTCCAGGGTCCCGGCCAGGTCTCCCTGGTATAGAGATATCGTGGCGAGGGTGAAGTACGTGTCGGCGAAGTCGGGTTTCTGCGTCAATAGATCCCCGCAAAGCTTCCTGGCCTCGATGAACTTCCTCTGGTTGATCAGTCTCTGGACCCGGAAGATTGCCTCATGGAACCCGATCAGATCTTTCGGATCCTTCTTGTCCGTGGAGAAAGTGAAATCTTCCACCACACTGCCCCGGACGTATCCGAGGGCCGCGAGACTGGCGATCGCTTTCGGATCCCATTCCGCGGTCTTTCCTCCTTTGCGGGCGCGGGTGTCTTTCTCGAGCATGGACTTCAGGCGCGCCTGGAAACCGGCCGACAGATCGGGTCTGTCCGGCGCGAGATTCTTTTCCTCCCTGGGATCCTTTTCCAGGTCGTATAGCTCGGGGCGCGTTGTCTGAATGTACTTCCAATTGCCCCGCACGAGCCCCAACAGGCTGTTTGCTCCGTACTTCGTTGGAGTCAGGCTCTCGCAGTAGTAGTCCCGGCCGGGTTGTGCTTTCCTCCCGCCCTTCAGGCTGGGGGTCAGGTCCGCGCCCCGCGCGTGGAGCGGCGGCTTCACCCGAAGAAGGCCGCAGATCGTGGGAACGATATCAATCAGGCCAACCGGTTCCTCCACCACGCGGCCGCCCTTCTGGCCGGGGAGTCTCATAATCAGCACCACCTTGACCCCGCCCTCGTAGATGAAGAACGAGTGGCCCATTTCTCCGTGTTCTCCGAGCATTTCACCGTGATCGCTCGTGATGACGAGCAGGGTGGAATCGAAAAGCCCGAGGTCTTTGAGTTTGGCGGCCACCTGACCGATGCAATCATCCACGTAGGCGATCTCTCCGGCATAAGGCGAATTGGGAAAGCGGGAGGCAAAGGGTTCGGGCGGGGCGTAGGGAGCGTGTGGATCGTAATAATGCAGGAAGAGGAAGAAGGGGTTGTTGACGTTTCGCTGGAGGAAGTCGAGGGCGAGACGCGTGGTATCGCCGCCTTTCCGTTCGTCCGCCGGGGTCCCGCGCGGGCCAGGCGGCATGTTGTCCACGTAATCGTCAAAGCCTTGGTCAAGACCATACCGGTGGCTGAGGACAAATGTGCTGACTACGCCGCCCGTGTGAAAACCCCGGCTTTTCAGGATTTCCGCAAGGGTCGCTTCCTCGTCGGCGAAGCCGTACTCGGGATTGTCGTGGATGCCGTGGTAGGGAGGGATGGTTCCGGTGAGCATGGAACAGTGCGCCGGAAGGGTCATGGGAACCGGAGTAATCGCGTTCCGAAAGAGCACGCCTTCCGAGGCAATCGCGTCCACGTTGGGAGTGGTTTTCAGGGGGTAGCCGTAACAGCTCAGATAGTCGGGGCGGCAGGTGTCTATGCTGATCAAAAGCACGTTGCGGATCTTCGGAGCCTTGTGGAACGTCTGCCATGCAATCCAGGCACCCACCGCCAAGGCGGCGAGGAGGGAACCAACACCGAGAATGGCGCCCCAGCGCGGTTTCCGTTTCCTGCCTCTGTTGCTTTTCCCCGGTCTCGTCATGAGTCTCGCTCACGCGGCTTTTCACTTTTCCTCCGCCGCCCTGCGCGTGCGAAGCTGCGTTCAAGGGGCGCCGCCTCCCGCCGGACCCGGCTGGGCGCGCGCGCAGGACTCCAGGAGCGCTCTGATGTTTGCCTGGACAGCGGAATCACCGGCGGCCTCCGCGAGTTTCAAAGCCTTGGAGGCCGCCTCGGCCGCTTCCTGGAATCGTTGAGACGCGGCGAGAGACACCGCAAGCGCGTAGAGGGGAAGGAAATCCCGTTGGCCGGTGATCTCGCAGGCCCGCCGCGCCAGTGCCAATGCCTCGGCGGGATTCGCGTGACGCGGATACTTCGGATTGGCCTTGACCAGGGCGATCCGGCTCATCATCAGGGAATTGCCCGGGTCCGCCTTAAGGAAGCTCTGGTAGCATTCCAGCGCCTGATCCACTCGCCCCTGTTCGAGGAGATTCAGGGCAAAAAGGTCCAGGATCGCCGGCTGGTTGGGATTGAGACGCAGCGAATCCCCCCAATAGCCGGCGGCCTTTTGGCGATCCCCCTTTTGCGAGTAGAGCCTGGCCAAGTTGTTGCGTATCAGGCTATTGGAGGGATTCAGCTCGAGGGCTTTCGTACTTTCGAGAATGGCATCGTCCATCTTGCCCTGGGCCAGATAGGACTGGGCCAGTCCCTGGTGAGGCAGGTCGCTCTTGGGATCCAGCTCGATAGCCTTCTGGAATTTCCGTATGGCCTCGTCGAATCGCCCCAGCCGGTTCAGGGCGAGCCCAAAGTGCGCGGGAACCTCGCTGCTGCGGGGCTCCAGTTTCTCCGCTTCCTGGAAGTGCTGGAACGCCTCATCCATTCGCCCGAGTTCGACCAGGGTAGTGGCCATGTCCTTCTGATACGTAAACTCTTGCGGATTCAGCTCGATGGCCTTTGTCAAGGCCTCCGCGGCGGCGGCGAAATCGCGCCGCTCAAAGGCGATCGTGGCGAGCGAGGAATACGTCTTGTCGTAGGCGGGCCGCTGCGCCACCAGTTGCCGGCACAATTCCCCGGCTTTGGCGTACTGCTTTTGTCTGATCAGGACCAGGACGGATTCAGTGGATTCGTGGAACCCAATCAGATCCGCCGGATCCTCCTTGTCCTCGGAAAAGGTGAAATCCTCCGTCACGCTGCCCCGGACGTATCCGAGAGCCGCGAGATTGGCGATGGCTTTGGCATCCCACTCGGCGGTGTTTCCCCCCTTGCGGGCACGGGCCTCTCTCTCAAGCAGGGACTTGAGTTGGCTCTTGAAACCGGCGGCCAGCTCGGGCCGGCTTGACACGAGGTTGTTCTCCTCCCCGGGGTCCTTTTCCAGGTCGTAGAGGCGGGGATGGGTTGTCTGGATGTACTTCCAGTTGTTCTGAACGAGTCCCAGCAGGCTATTGGCTCCGTATTTCGTCGGGGTCAGGCTCTCGCAGTAGTAGTACCGGCCGGGTTGCGCCTTCTTGCCGCCCTTCAGGCGGGAGGTCAGGTCCACCCCCTGGACGTGAGAGGGCAGTTCCACGCGAAGAAGGCCGCAGATGGTGGGAACGATGTCAATCAGGCCAACCGGCTCCTCCACTACGCGCCCGTGCTTCTGTCCCGGGCGTCTCACAACCAGCGGCACCTTGACCGCCCCCTCGTAGATGAAGAACGAATGGTACGCCTCGCCGTGTTCTCCGAGCAGTTCCCCGTGGTCCCCCGTGATGACGAGGAGGGTGGAATCGTAGAGTCCAAGTTCCTTGAGCTTGGCAACCACCCGTCCGATGCAGTCATCCACGTAGGCGATCTCTCCCGCGTAAGGGGAGTCCCGAAAGCGGGACGCAAAGGGTTCGGGCGGCTCGTAGGGCGCGTGGGGATCGTAGTAATGCAGAAAGAGGAAGAAGGGCTTGTTGCGGCTGCCCTGCAGGAAGTCGAGCGCGAGGCGCGTGGTGTCCCCGCCTTTCCGTTCTTCCGCCGCCTTGTCGTGCGGACCGGGCGGCATGTTGTCCATGTACTCGTCAAAGCCCTGGTCAAGCCCGTATCGGCGGTCAAGGATGAACGCGCTGATAATGCCGCTCGTGCGGAATCCCCGCGCCTTTAGAATCTTCGCAAGAGGCGCCTCTTCGCCCGGGAAACCATGCTCGAGATTGTCGTGGATGCCGTGAACCGGGGGAATGGTTCCAGTGAGCATGGAACAGTGCGCCGGAAACGTCATCGGCACCGGGCTGACCACGTTCCGAAAGAGCGTTCCTTCCGAGGCAATCGCGTCCATGTTGGGAGTGGTTTTGGAGGAGTAGCCGTAGCAGCTGAGATAGTCGGCTCGGCACGTGTCAATGCTGATCAGGAGCACGTTGCGAATCTCAAGTGTTTTGAAGCACGTCCGCCAGAGGATCCAGCCGCCCGCGATGGCGGCAAGCAGGGCGCCCACCATGAGAAGGAGACCCCACTGTTTCGGCCTTTTCGCTGTCCCTTTTGGTCCCTTTGTTTTCTTTGCGCTCTTGGCGCTTGTGACTCTCTTGGTGTTCTTGGAAACCACAAGGACTCTCCCCCACGCGTCATACAATCCTGTTGCCGGCCCAGCTTCCCAGTCCTGGACTTTCCCCGGCTCACAAGACGGTATCGAGATCAACATAGGCACGGCGCGGGGAAACGGCAAGGGAAAATCGCGAATCACCGGGGAATGAGGCGCATCTCGATGAAGCTACCAAATCCAAGCGCTGGATAAAGTAGCGCGGGCGTCTCGCCTGCCTCTTTCAAACGCCCCCCGCCGACTTTATGTCGGTGGAGCGATGATTTTGCTCCAGAGCAGACACGCTCTCCATATCGCCCCCGCCGACTTCATGTCGGTGGAGCGGTGGTTTTCTTTCCATTTGCGAACCGAGGCGCAACAACGCGAGAGAGGGCGTGGATGAGCGCCCGAGAATTCATGGCAAGAAGCGATGGGTCTCAATCATCGCTCCACCGACATAAAGTCGGCGGGGGCGCGGATGAACAATATGCCCGATTCTGGAGCAGAACCACCGCTCCACCGACCTAAAGTCGGAGGGGGCGATTTGGTAGCGGAGTCAAGATGCGCCCCAGGGAATGAGATGGGCCTGCAGTAGCGGGAAGGGGGCGTGACGAAAAATCTAAAAAGAAAAGAGGCACCTATGCGCGGATGGATGTGACTTCTGGATAGGGGGACCTTCTCTTGGCCACAAGGTCCCGCGGGGAATCCAGCGCGGCTGCGGCCAGATGGATGTCGGTTGTTGGCGCAGCGGATAGGGAGATGGTGGAGCCTCGCCGCAGCACAGATGACGGAAACGCCGGCAGATAAGCACATTCTCCCTTGCATTGCGGGAACGCATGGGTCTATACTTGCATCAGGTAGCTGAACTTGGGGTATCTGCCGCAAAATCAGGAGCCCGCGTGCGGGAAACGCGGGGTTTTCGGCTATTGGAGGTGGAAACCGGATTCTTGATGAAAGGAGGAGAAAGGCGGGGTTACCCATGCGAGCGGTCAACTGGAGGCCCCCGGGGACATGATGTTCCGTTCCGCGGCGGGGCTCGCTCGAAGCGCGGGCGAATTCAACACGCACTCAGCCTGGCGGACACAAAGCGCGCGGGCTGCCATACCCAAAGGAAATCAAAGGAAATGAAGGAGGTACAAGACTATGAAACGCATGAACACACAGAGGATTCTGCTGTTGGCCGTCCTCGGGGTCGTCGGACTCCTGGCCACGGCACAAGCCGTTGATCAGTATGCCCAGTGGGATTTCAACGGCAACCTCAATAGCAGCGTTGCCGGTGGCCAAGCCGGCAACGTCGAGAGCGGGGTGACTGTCACCTTCAAAACCGCCACCCTTCCCGACGGGACAGCCAATGTCGCGGAGGTGAGCTGCGATTGGAACGTGTACCTCAACCTACCGTTCAACTTCGCCCCCAACGGGGGACAAACGGACAGATTGGCCCAGTTTACCGTGATCAGCGACATGATGATCCCGGACACGACGACGGACTGGGAAGACCTCCAGCCCTGCGTGGACAAGTACCCCATTGCCTGGACTTTGGATGCGGCGATCTATGCCCCCAATTACATAGCCGGATGGGTGGAAGGCCCAAACGACGTCATAAATGGTGGTGAGTGGTACCGTGTCGTATACGCGGTGGACAAGACGAAGTCCACAGGAGGCGTCGGGTGGTACCTCAACGGCCAGCTGGCCGGTACGGCGGATGACACCAACGTGGGTCATCTTCTTCCCACCACACACTCCGAGATCGGGTATAAGGGCTATATCTCTGGCTACGAGTTCAACAGCATCCAGATTCTGCCCTACACCCTGACGGAGGCGGAGATCGTGGCACTCGGCGGTCCCAAGGTCGCGGGAATCCCCGTTCCCGCCGTGCCCAAGGTGCTCTCCATCAAGGAGGCGAGCCAGGTCCCGTTCCCCAACCAGCTGGGTTCGGCACCCAAAGAGGTAAAGACGGCAACAGTCATCATCGGGAATGCCGGCTATACCCAGCCAGTCCATGTGACTGCCAGCCTCTCGGGTACGATGGCCGCGGAATTCAGCGTGACGCCTACCTCGACCATCACCCTGGACCCGGGGACCACCGCGACGCTGACGGTGACCTGGGATCCGACAGTGGGGGGAACCGTGCCGAATCCCGCCGTTGGCGCGCGTGACGTCCAGCTTGCGCTCACGCACGACGACGGCCGGACGGCAAACCCGCAGACCATCAAGCTCGGAGGGACGATTGTTCCGAGTATCACGACCGACCTGGTCGCTCACCTCAAGTTTGACGGCAACGCGAATGACTCCTCCGGCAGAGGCAACACCCCCACCGCTTCCGGCTCTCCCACCTACCTGGGTTCCGGCAATGGCGTGATCGGGGACGCGATTTCGCTGCATGGGTCTGATACGAACGATTTCCTCACGTTCGGCAAGCCCGCCGATCTCCAGTTCGGAGACGCAACGGATTTCACCATTTCCGTCTGGTGCAAACTGGCCGCGGAGAACCGGACCGACTGGGGCGTGCTCATTTCCAACAAGAACTGGTATAGCGGCAGCAACACGGGCTGGATCCTGGGCACGGGCAGCGGCGCCGACAACGAATACTTCACGTGGAACATCAAGGCCGTCGGGAGTGGCCGTCAGGACTTCTGGTTTACACCGGCTCTCGGGGCGGGCTGGCACCTGCTCACGACCACCGTCCAGCGCACGGGCGATGTTGCCACGTACCTCGACGGCACGCTGAGGACCCGGGCTGCGATGCGGCCTGGCACCGTGGACGCGGATCTGGACACCGCCATCGGCACGGACGGCACGCTGACCACCGCCTATTGCATTCGTGCCGACATAGACGACGTTGGAATCTGGCGGCGCGCCCTCGCGCCGGAAGAAGTGGCGGGTGTATATACCTATGGTCTAAAAGGCCAGGATCTGACCCAGCCGACTGCCACCGCGCCGGTTCTGACCAGCCCCGCCGACGGCGCCACGGGTCAGAATCCGGACTATGTCTCCGCCCAATGGGAGCATACCCCGTACTTCACCACGGAGTACAGGGTGTACCTGACCAGCGGAACGACGATCAACACGGCGACGGACCTGTATGCCACCGTGACGGACCTGTCGGTGCGCGAGGCGATCTTCACGGGTCTGGAAGCCAGCCACGCCTACAAGTGGCGAGTGGACACCAACAACACCGAGTGCCCGGCGCCGCGCACTTTCACCACGGGTGCCAGGGGAACCCGGCCGACGGTCACCATCAACCAGGCTTCGACGACCCTGGATCCGACTTCCGTCCTGCCCGTCGAGTTTGACATTGTCTTCTCGGAGGGCGTGACGGGACTGACTCCCCAGGACATCGTGTGGACCGGGAGCGTCGCTGCAACCAGCATCACGGCCTCTCTCGCTCCGCTCGACCCGGCTGGCGCGCGGTACCGCCTCTCGGTCACGGGTTTCTCGGATACGCTTGACGGATCCGCCTTCACGCTGGTTCCGACGGTACCCGCCCTGGCGGCCATTACGGCCTTCAGCAACCCGAACCTGGACTCCACGAGTACGGACAATTCCGTCACCTACGACAAGGAAAACCTGGGTGTCACGATTGTTTCCAACGACGGCCCAGTCACCAATGCCGCAACGGTGACCTACCGCGTCACCTTCACGGAACCGGTTATGTCCTTCACTTCGGCAACCCTGTCCCTGGCGGGGACGATAGGCGACGCCTCGATCGAGCAGTGCCTGGTCGTGAACCCCTCGACGGCGTTCGACGTAGTCGTCAACACGGGAACCACGGACGGGCAGCTGGCGTTGGTCCTGACTGATAACGACACGGTGGGCACACCCTCCAACGATTATGCCCAGTGGGATTTCAACGACAACCTCCTGAGCAGCGTTCCCGGCGGCCAAACCGGCACTGTTGACGCGGGGGTGACGCTCAGCTACGTCGAAACCACCATTGATGGGCAGACAGCCACCGTCGCGGAGGTGACCACCGGAGGTAGTGATAAATACGTCAACCTGCCGTTCAGCTTCAGCCCCAACGGGGGACAGACGGACCATCTAGGCCAGTTCACGGTGATCTCCGACATGAAGAACCCGAACGCGAGTGGCTGGGGAGTCCTGCAGCCCAGCATCAACTCTCTCCATATGGCCTGGACCTATGATGATTACATTGACAACACTTACGGGTACATGAGCGGATGGGTGTCAGGTCCGAACAACTCGATGAATGCCGGCGACTGGAACCGGGTTGTGATGACAGTGGACAAGACGCAGTCTACAGGGGGCATCAAGTTCTACTTCAACGGTCAACTGGCCGGTAAGTGTAATAACACCGATGAGGTCTCCCAGAGTTCTCTTCTTCCCGCTACCGGCTCCGAGATCGGAGCGAGCAGTTACGGCGGCTATGTGGCGAACTTCCAGTTCAACAGCATCCAGTTCCTTCCCTACACCCTCTCCGCGGCGCAAGTCGAGGCGCTCGGCGGTCCCAAGGCCGCGGGAATCCCCAAATCCCAGAAGCCCGGCAAAGTGCTGAACGGAACCAACACGGGCGGTGCGGTTCTTCTCTATGGGAACACCCTGATAGTGGACAAGACGCCTCCGACGGTGGTTTCGATCAAGCGCGCGTTTGGCGCTTCCTGGAAGACCGTTTCTCCGTCGGTCTTGTTTGAGGTCACGTTCTCCGACGCAGTCACGGGCGTTGACGCGGCGGACTTCACCCTCAACACCGCCGGCGTGACCATCAACCGGGTGGTTGGCGCAGGGAATACCTGGTACGTCAGCTGTCTGACCGGGACGTACACGGGCGAGCTGAGCCTTGCGGTCAAATCGGACGCAACGCTCGAGAATGCGTTGGCCGCCGGATACGTTGCCGGCACCCCGGACCCCAACCAGACCTACCTGGTGGGTGCGGCGCCGGTACCCACGGCGGCATCCAACTGGATGCTTTACTGATGGGATGGTGTATGTTGAATGCGGGCAAATACAGGGAGGGCCCACCGGCCCTCCCTGCTTTTCTGTGCGAACCGGAGTCAGAGCAAAAGGGAGAGGATTATGAGAAGGAGTGTGTGGCGGAAGCGATCGAGGAAGGCTCTCGCGACGTGGGTCTGCGTGGTCTGCGCCTGGGTGGCGCTCACGTGGACCGCGCCGGGCCGGGCGGAAGACTGGCCCACCTACCGGCATGATAACCGGAGAAGCGGCGTCACATCGCAGGACCTTGTTTTCCCTCTCAAGCCGCACGACGTCTGGGTGCACAAGGCGAGCCAGATACCCCAGCCCGTCTCGCTGGATGAGCCGGCTCAACAGGATTTCTGGAACGGCCATCCGAACCTCGTTCCCAAGCAAACCCACGACCGCGCCTTTCACGTCGCGGTCGTTCAAGATAGAGCCTACGTCGGCTCCTATGCCAACGATAAGGTTTACTGCCTCGACATTACTACCGGCGCCGTGCGGTGGAGCTTCTTCACTGACGGGCCGGTGAGAATGGCGCCCACGGTGGACTCCGGCCGGGTCTATGCCGGTTCCGATGACGGGTGGGTGTACTGTCTGGACGGGATGAACGGTTCCCCGATCTGGAAATACCGGGCTTCGGGGAAAGACGAGCGCCTTTTCGCCCACGGCCGCATGGCGTCCCGCTGGCCCGTGCGGACCGGCGTGGCGATCGAGGGAGGAATCGCCTATTTCTGTTCCGGCGTCTTTCCTGAAGAAGGCGTTTACATGTGCGGCGTCAACGCGGCGACCGGCGCCGACGTGGGAACCGGCCTCTGGAAACGGAGCGTTCCTTTCGTCGCCCAGGGCTATGTGCTTGCCACGGCGTCCCAACTCTTCTTTCCCGGCGCGCGGAATTCCCCCGAAGTCTACACCCGCGCCACGGGCGACCACCTGGGGACGTTTCCCGGCAAGGGCGGCACCTTCGCGCTGATCGTGGGGAACGATCTCGCCTACGGGCCCAACCTGGAAGGCACCGTGGACGAGTACCCCCAGAACGCCGGAACCCGGGTCGCCACTTTCAATGGGCTGCAAATGGTTGCCACCGCCACGCGCTCCTATCTGCTCCAACCGTCCTCCCTTTCCGCGGTCCAACGCCCCTCGGGTTCTGCCGTGTGGCAAAAGCAAGTCAGTTATCCCTACTGCCTGATCCTGGCGGGTCAGACGCTGTTCGCCGGAGGCGAGGACCAGGTGGCAGCCTTCCGCGCCTCCGACGGCGAGATGATCTGGTCGGCGGACGTCGAGGGAAGGGCCTACGGGCTCGCCGTCGCCAACAAGCGGCTCTTTGTCAGTACGGACCGCGGGGCCATCTACTGCTTTGCGGATGCCACCGTTGTCTTCTCTCCCGCTAGAGCCTCCACGTGGATCTACTATTGAACCGAGAGAAATCAGGAGAGGAAGCATGACGAGCGAAAAGAGAAACACCCGATATATCCGCAACACCCGCAGCATGCGCTGCCTGTGCGCGGTGGTGTGTCTGATTCTGACGGCGGGTGTCTGCCGTGCGGGAGATGACTTCGGACGGTGGAGACTCGTGCCGGCCCAAGTCACCGGAACCACGCTCAACGCCCTCGAAGGCGGCCGCAACGGAACCATCCACGGTCCCACCGCCTACACCTCGGCGCCGGAAGCGATGATCTTCGATGGAATCGCGAATAACGTGGAGATCCCGGGCGTTCAGCCCGCGGATCTCCCCCCTCAGGACCTGACGCTCGAAGCTTGGGTATCCGTTTCCTCCGCGGTATCCTGGGCGGGCGCGGTGAATTACATCCAGGACAATGGGAGCTCCGAACACGGATGGATCCTGGGTCAGCTGGGCGGATCCTTCCTGTTTGGGCTGTCCACCTCCCAACTGACTTATCTGAGCGCCGCGGCGGCCTTCCAGACGAATCGCTGGTACTACCTGGTGGGAACCTATGACGGCGCCCAGATGAGGCTTTACGTCAACGGGCAACTCTCGGCTTCTTCCAGCGCCCAGTCCGGCCCCATTGATTATCTGCCTTCCACTTTCATGATCGGCGCCTACAAGGACGACAACGAGGAGTACGAGTGGAACGGCGCGATCCACGAAGTGGCCGTTCTGGGCCAGGTTCTGTCCGCCAGCGAGGTTCAGCAACGCTTCGATGCCAGGAAGGCTGAATTCGCGTACGAGGACCTGGCGGAGGTGGCGGCCGGACCCTATGCCGTCTTTTCCGACGAGGATTACGCCGCCACCGTGTACTGGGAGACGAAGGAGGACAGTAAGAGTATTCTGGAGTATGGAATCCAGAGCGTGGCAGAGCATCGCGTAGAGGATGCGGCGCTCAAGACAACCCACACAATCACCCTTCAGGGATTGAAAGGGGACACGGTTTACAAGTACCGCATGCGCATCACGGGGGTCCCCGCGGAGAAGAGCACCGAGGAATTCGCGCTGGACACCACCTACGATTGGGGAGTCGGGACATTCCCTGACAATCCCTCTCCCTATCCCGCGGATGGACTGACGGCGCTTTACGAAACGGCGGCGCAGGAGATCCTGTCCAAGACCGGTATCACCCAGGGGGTGTGCCTGGTTCTCGGAAGCGGTGAAGGCCGGCTGGCCTGCGAGATAGTGAAACGCAGCCGCCTCAAGGTTATCGGCATTGAGGAAAGCGCGGCGAAGGTGGCCGCGGCCCGGCAGGCTCTTGACGAGGCCGGCATCTACGGCGAAATGGCCACGATCCAGCAGGGAAGTCTCTCCACGCTCCCCTACGTGTCGAACCTGGCTAACCTGATTGTGTCCGATCTCCTGATGACCTCGAGCACTCTCCCGGGGTCGGCCCAGGAAATGTGGCGGGTGCTCCGGCCCTATGGAGGGACTTTCTGTCTGGGGTATCCGGCGGGGGCGCCCGCCCCCGTCTCCCGCGCGGCGCTCGAGAACTGGCTCAGCACCGCGACAACCGGTTACACGGTCACCGAGTCGGGCGGAGCGCTGTGGGCGCTTCAGACAAAGCCCGCTCCGCCCGGCGCGGGAGAATGGACCCATCAGTACGCGAACCCCGCGAACACCTCCTGCAGCGAAGACCAGAACATCTCGGACCAGCTGCAAGTGGCCTGGTACGGCCGCCCCGGACCGCACCACATCCTGGACCGGCACAACCGGCCCATGGCGCCTCTGTTCCGAAACGGCCGCCTGGTCATCCCCGGCAACGACCGCATCCTCGCGGTGGATGCCTACAACGGGACGCGGCTCTGGGACGTGGCGATTCCCGGAAGCAGGCGAGTGGCCGTCCTGCGGGATACGGGTTGGGTGGCGCTGGCCGGGGACTCGGTGTACGCCACCGTGGGTCCACGATGCGTGCGGCTGGACGCACAAACCGGAGTACCGGGGAAGACCCTCCGCACGCCGGAGTTCACACCGGGCGAGACCCGGGAGTGGGGCTACCTGGCTGCCGAGTCCGGCCGCCTCTACGGCAGCGGACAGAGGGTGGGAGCATCCAGGAGAAACCACGGCTACGCCGTGATCATGGAGGCGTGCTACGGCGACAACTGTCCCTTGGTTTGCAGCGAATACCTCTTCTGCCTGAACCCCTCGACGTCCGCTGAGATATGGCGTTACAAGAACCCCGGCGGGGGGTTGATCCCCAACGCCGCAATCGCCATCG
>Ga0315277_10008953_pt1 | contig 12830 bp, 9 predicted proteins | sample YL17G05_15_MG_FD_203695 | JGI IMG/M metagenome (GOLD analysis project Ga0315277, IMG submission 203695) | Sediment microbial communities from Yellowstone Lake, YNP, Wyoming, USA - YL17G05_15 | ecosystem: Environmental > Aquatic > Freshwater > Lake > Sediment | place: USA: Wyoming | collected...
GTGACCGGAAAAAGTGCCGACTTCTGCCAGGCGATCAGGAAAGCGGATCCCAAGGCGGTGATCTTCTCTTCATTTCCGAGTCCCGAGTTGCTCGCAAAGATCGGCGGTTCCGTCAGTTACCTCTGCCCGCACTACTACACCGCTGATCTCGCCTGGGTCGAGTCGGATATCCGCAGCCATCAGGACCTTATCCGGAATTCCGCCTGGCGCAATACGATCAAACTGGCCGTGACCGAATGGAACATCAACGCAGGCAACTGGGGACTTGGCCGCGGCAAGCTGTACACGCTCGACTGTGCCTTGTTTGAGGCGAGATTCCTCAATCTGCTCCACCGCCATAGTGACATCGTCGAAATCGCCTGCCGCTCGAATCTGGCCAACAGCTTCTGCGGCGGCACAATCCAGACGAACGCCGCCGGGCTTTACAGGATTCCGGCGTTCTACGTCATGAAGCTGTTCCGCGACCACGCCAAGCCGGTGCCGCTGACGATCTCGCAGTCGCCGCAGGGTCTGGATGTCATGGCGTGCGCCTCCGGGGACCGCCGGATGCTGACTGTCTTCGCAGTCAACTCACGCAGAGACCCCGTCGAGGTCCGGCTTGATCTGAGCGGGTTCGGTGTAGGAACGAGCATTGCAGGAGGCGAAGTCGTGGCCGACACCCAGGACCGCCGCCAGATCGACGTCACGAACGGCTGGGACCATCCCGACCGGGTGCGGACCCTGCCTCTGCAGTTTCAGGGCCGCACGTGTACACTGCCGGCGTTATCCGTCGCCGCCGTAGAAATCAGGTAGTGGCGCCGATCAGGGCGTGGGCTTGGCCGACGCGCGCAGCAGTGACCACATCTGCCACTCATGCGACGCCTGTCGATACTCCCTGCCGTCAAATACTGCCAGCGCCGACCCATGGACCCACACGCTCTTCTTCAGCAGGTACCAGTTCGGATCGCCCCGGTTGCCGCCGAGTAGATAGACGGCGATGGCGTTCTTACTGGCAGCGCCGTCAATTGCCTGCTGGATAGCCGGAGCAGCATGCTGATCAACGCAACTGCCCACGGAATCTTCGTACTTCTCATGGTTACCCTTTCAATGCCCGTTGGCCTAGTCACTTGGTATTGTGACTGAGCCGAATGACAACCGTCAAGAGCCGCCGTTCGTAGTGTGCCTGTAAGGGCATGAAAGAGGGAACGCCTTACGGCGTCACTACGAACGCGGGCCACGCCAGCCAAAACGATTACTGCCTTGACTTCAAGGGGACTCTCAGATATCAGTAGCTTCGCGGTGTACCCGAGCCGGTGATGCCGGCCGGGCGTTCGCAGCGTGTCCGTAGGGGCATGCTGTAGAGACGCAATATATTGCGTCTCTGCGACGTCATTATAAAGGCTGCCATATACTCAGCCAGTCTGCTGCGACTCACTACCGACAGCACGCACAGTAAAGGGAATTCTATGAGAAACGCTGTCCTAAGTTCCATCCTTCTTGCCTTAGTCGCTCACGCCCAGGTTTTCGCAGAGGCGACTGATACCGGCGTGGCTGCTTTCGAGGCCAGACTTCTTGCGGCCCGGCCCCTGGAGATTGGTCACGTGCGGCTGCTTGGCGGGCCTCTCAAGCGGGCCCAAGATCTGAACGCTGAGTACCTGCTCAAACTTGAGCCCGACCGGATGATGGCGGGCTACCGCCGCCGCGCCGGTTTGCAGCCCAAGGCAGAGGGCTACAGCGGATGGGACTCGGTCAGTGGCAAGCAACTCACGGGCCATATCGCGGGACACTACCTCTCGGCCGTGAGCCTGATGTACGCCGCCACGGGCGATCCCCGCTTTAAGGAGCGGGCGGACTACCTCGTCAAGGAGATGAAAGAGGTTCAGGACAAGCGAGGCAACGGCTACTGCGGTGCTCTGACGGATCAGCAGGGCACCGACGGCGAAACGCTCTTTCAGCAGGTGGCCCAGGGCAACATCCGCTCGGGTGGCTTCGATCTCAATGGCATGTGGTCGCCGTGGTACACGCTGCACAAGACCTACGCGGGCCTGCGCGACGCATATCGCTACACCGGAAACAAGACGGCGCTGGACATCGAGATCAAGTTCGCCGTGTGGGCTGAAGGCATTGTCTCCAAGCTCAGCGACGCCCAAGTCCAGCGGATGCTGAACACCGAGTTCGGCGGCATGAACGAAATCTTCGCCGATCTCTACGGTGACACGGGCGACAAACGCTGGCTGGACCTCTCGTACAAATTCGAGCATCGTTCCTTCATCGATCCGCTCCAGCGTCACCAGGACAATCTGGAAGGCAAGCACGGCAACACGCAGGTGCCCAAGCTCATCGGCTCGGCGGATCGCTTCGCCTACACGAGCGACGCCGCGGATATCATGGCCGCAAGTTTCTTCTGGGACCGCGTTGTGCAACACCACAGCTTTGCCACAGGCGGCCACGGCAAGGACGAGTACTTCGCCACGCCCGATGTGCTCAACGAACGGGTGGACGGGCGCACGGCGGAAACGTGCAACGTCTATAACATGCTCAAGCTGACCCGTCGGCTTTTTGCGCTGCGGCCTGACGCGCACTACGCCGATTTCCTCGAGCGGGCCTTGTTCAACCACATCCTGGCCTCCATCGATCCCAACGATGGCCGGACCTGTTACATGGTACCGGTCGGTCGGGGCGTGCAACATGAGTACCAGGACATGTTCCGCAGCTTCACCTGCTGCGTCGGATCAGGCATGGAAAGCCACGCGCTTCACGGCGACGGAATCTACTATGAATCCGGCGGCAAGTTCTGGGTGAACCTGTATGCACCCTCCACAGCGGACTGGACCGCGGCAGGCGTGAAGATGATGATGGAAACTGACTTTCCGGAAGGTGAATCAGCCAAGCTCACGCTGACGCTCGAATCGCCGAAGGAATTCACGCTGGCCCTGCGCCGGCCGTCCTGGGTTGGTGAAGGCTTCGCGGTAAAGGTCAATGGCGAGGTGGTGGATACCGCAGTGAAACAAGCTTCCCCTGCCGGCGAGCCAAGCCGTCAGCGAAGCAATCGGCGCAGCGTGGAGCAGTCGCTTCCGCCCTGCGGCTCTTACGTGGAGCTCAAGCGAACGTGGAAAAGCGGCGACACCGTAGAGCTGACTCTGCCCAAGACGCTGCGCCTGGAGCCGCTGCCCGATAATCCGCGTCGCGTGGCCATTCTGTGGGGTCCGCTGGTGCTGGCCGGCGATCTGGGCCCGGAGGTCCAGAGGCGAGGTAGAGGTGCCCGCTCCGAGCAGCCACAAGTGCCTGTGTTCGTCGCGGCGGAGCAGCCCGTGACGGAGTGGCTCAAACCTGTCGCCAACCAATCAGGCCAGTTCCGCACCGAGGGCGTCGGACGCGAGAAGGATGTGGACTTCGTGCCGTTCTATCGCCTGCATCGACGTACCTACGGCGTGTACTGGGACCTGTTCACGCCTGCCGAGTGGGACAGGAGAGCGGCCGAGATCGCTGCCGAACGACAACGCCAGCGCAAGCTCGAACAGGCCACGGTCGCTTTTGTCCAGCCGGGCGAGATGCAGCCCGAGCGCGACTTCAACTACCAGGGCGAGGAAAGCTCGCCCGACCGGACGATGGGACGCCCGGGGCGTCGCGGGACAAAATGGTTCTCCTTTGATGTCCCCGTAGAGCCCGCCCATCCGATGACGTTGGTTGTGACGTACAACAGCGACGAGTGGCGAAAGCGCACTTTCGATATTCTCGTTGACGGCCAGCGCATCGGCGAGCAGACGGTCGAGAGAGGCGGTCCCGTGCGGTTCTTCGACGTCGAGTACGCCGTGCCCGCGGAGTTGGTCAAGGATAAGCAGAAAGTGACCGTGCGTTTCCAGGCCACCGGCGGAAACGAGATCGCCGCCGTGTTCGGCATCCGCATGATCCGCGCCGACGCGGAACGGTAACTGAGATCATAGGGGCCGAGAATTTGTAGGGTGGGCAGAGCCCATCCTACTTTTGATGAACTGAGGAGATGTCCAATGAGAACAACGCGATTCGTTGGGTTCACTTCGTTGCTTGCGGCTGGGGTGACGGTGGCTCTTGTCTGCATGGCTGCCGCACAGCAGAAAGCAGCCACGGAATCGGCGGGTGTGAATCTCGCCGTCGTGGCACAGCCGTCCAGCTCCTACGTGTCCGGTGACACGAGGCTCACGGCGCTCAACGACGGTTACGATCCCCGAAGCTCGCGCGATAACCGCCGGGGATCGTACGGCAACTGGCCCAGGAGAGGCACGCAGTGGGTGCAGTACGACTGGAGCCAGCCGATCAGCAGCAACAAGATCGACGTGTACTGGTGGGCCGACGGCCAAGGTGTCAACGTGCCGAAGGCGTGCCGATTGCTGCGATGGGACGGCAATGCGTTCGTTCCCGTGGCCAACCCGTCCGGCCTCGGCGTGGCGAGGAATCAGTACAACACGACGACATTCGATGAAGTGACCACATCGAAGCTCCGGCTCGAAATCGACTCCAACGACACGTTCTCGACGGGTGTTCTGGAATGGAGAGTCTATGACACCGGTAAGTCGCCTGAGTTTCCGCCGATGGTTACGGCCGGAATCGACCGCTGCGCCGTGCTGGGAGGAAAGACCTATCTGAACGGAACGGTGAAAATGCTGTCCGGCAAGGCTGGGACCTCATCGGCCGTGATCTGGAGCAAGGAATCCGGGCCCGGCGATGTCACCTTCGCAGATGCCACCGAGCCGACGACGACAGCGGCTTTTTCCGCCGTGGGCGACTACGTCCTCAAGTTGACCGCAGGCAAGGTCCCACTGAACAGCTCATCCACGCTGGCCGTCAAAGTGGTCCTGCCGCCTCCGACGGACCGCCTGGACGTGGTCTACACGAAAAAGTACAAGATCGACAATCCGCTGTGGAACGCCAGAGCCAAGGCCCTGATCGTGAACTGGATTCCCCATTGCATCGACAAGATCAACGATCCAAACCTGAGGCAGGGACAGGGCGGAATCGACAACTTCATCGAGGCGGCCAAGGCGATACGCGGCGAGCCGCATGGTCGCCACAAGGGCTACGTGTTCTCCAACGCCTGGGTCCATCAGACGGTCGAGTCGATGTCCATCGCGCTGATGGTCGATCCGCAGGGCGATCCGGAGATCATCAAGGCCCAGGAGCGGATGAAGGCGACACTGGAGGACTGGATTCCGAAGATCCTCGCCGCCCAGGAGCCCGACGGATATCTGCAGACGGCCTACACGCTGGCCGATCGCAGCCGATGGCCCGAGCGATGGTCGCCGCGGAATCGGGGCGATCATGAAGGTTACGTCGCCGGCTATTTCATCGAGTCGGCAATCAATCATTACACGCTGACCAACGGCACGGACAAGCGGCTGTACGATGCAGCCAAGAAACTGGCCGACTGCTGGGTCGCCAACCTCGGTCCAGGCAAAAAGGACTGGTATGACGGCCACCAGGAGATGGAGCAGGCCCTGGTGCGGTTCGGCCGATTCGTCAATGACATGGAAGGCCGGGGCAGCCACGGCGACAGCTACATCCGACTGGCCAAGTTCCTGCTCGACTGCCGTCGCGACGACAGCGAGTACGACCAGAGCCACGTCCCGGTGCAGCAACAATATGAGGCGGTGGGCCACGCCGTGCGTGCGGCCTACAATTACTCGGCCATGGCCGATGTGGCCGCCGAGACACACGATCTCGATTACCAGAGCGCCGTCATGAGCCTGTGGGACAACATGGTCAACAGGAAGTATTACGTCACCGGCGGGATCGGCAGCGGCGAGAGCTCTGAAGGCTTCGGCCCCAATTACTCGCTGCGAAATGAAGCGTACTGCGAATCGTGCTCGACCTGCGGCCTGATCTTCTTCCAGTACAAGATGAACCTGGCCTACCATGACGCCAGGTACGCGGATCTGTACGAGGAATCGCTGTACAACGCGCTGCTGGGCTCGGTCGATCTGGCGGGCAAGAACTTCTACTATCAGAACCCGCTGGATTCACGGGGCCCGCGCTACGAATGGCACGCCTGCCCCTGCTGCGTCGGCAACATTCCGCGCACCCTGCTGATGCTGCCCACCTGGATGTACGTCAAAGGCGCCGACGGAATTTACGTCAATCTCTTCGTCGGAAGCACCGTGATGGTGGAGAAGGTCGCCGGCACCGATGTTCAGATGATCCAGAAGACGGACTACCCCTGGAGCGGCAACATCTCGATCACCGTCAATCCCACGGCTCAGAAGGGCTTCAGCATCAGAATCCGCGTGCCGGACCGCAGCGTCAGTGAGCTGTACACCAGCACGCCGGAATCGAACGGGATCACGTCGATTGCCGTCAACGGCTCCGCGATCACGCCGCCCATTGAGAAGAGTTACGCCGTGATCACGCGGAATTGGAAGGCCGGCGACAAGATCGATCTGGTGCTGCCGATGAGGGTCCAGAGAATCAAGGCCAGCGACAAGATCGCCGCCACGGCCGGTCGGGTGGCCCTGCGCTACGGCCCGTTGCTCTACAGCGTCGAGCAGGCAGACCAGGACATTATGAAAGTCCTGAGCCCCGATTCTGCCTTGACCAGCGAGTGGAAAGGCGATCTGCTCGATGGGGTGATGGTAATCAAGGGCACTTGGGCCGACGGGTCCGCGTTGACGGCGATCCCCAATTACGCCCGGGACAATCGCAACTCCACCGTTGCCCGCGCCTCCGGCCCGGCCGGCGCCGGTGAAGGCAGCGGCGCGACCGCCGGTCCCGAGGCTCGCCGCCGCGGATTCCGTGCCGTCAACTCGATCGTCTGGATCAAGGACCGCTGAGGTTCAGCCGTAACAAATGGTCCGGAGTCTCCCACAGGAGCTTCTCGGCGATCTGCACGGCTTTGTCGAGGGTGTACTGTCCGCGTTCGACCCTGTGCGCCAACGCCCGCGCAAGCTCCGTTCTTACGAGGATCGATTTCGCGTAGAGCCATTCGACGCAATAGGCATCGGAGAAGAACCCGATCTGCCGGTTCGTCGGGAGCATGTCCAGCCGCTCGTCGATCACCTGAGCGATCGAGTGCGGGAAGAAGTTGTGCCACCAGTATCCGGCAAGGCACAGGTTCGGCAACTCCCGGCATAACGTGCACAGGGATTGATTCGCCTGCAGGCTGGAAAGATAGCAGTGGAACTGTATCTTCGGGTGACGCGAGATGACCTCGGCGAGCTCCCGTATGGTCGCCTGGCGGAGTCTGCTGGCGGTCTCAAAGGGAAGTGGCTCGGCGCCCAGCGAGAATTGAAACGCAATATCCGAGTGCCCTTCTTCCAACTCCAGCAGCAGATTCTCGAATAGATATGAGGCGTATGCATCCCGCTCCGCAGGGCCGGCAATGTCCCGGCGATCCAGGGCCTTCTGCATCTGCTCGTCCGTCACCAGGGAATAATGCATGTCGGTCGAGACGTGGTGAGCGTGATACGCTCTTTCCACCCGTACAGGTCTGCAAGGATGGTCCGCATCAGCCAGTAGCAGGAGGTGTTCTGGATGTGCTCAAGCAGAGGTATCGCTTCCTCGATACGGCCGGCGGCTTCACCGTCATCGGGATTCTCTGACAAGCGCTGGCCGCTCGGGCAGCCGGCGGCGTAAAGCTCGCTGATCACCATGTGATAGAGCATCACGTCATGCAGTCCGCGGGCCGCCATATGAGAGGAGTTGATGTGCGTGTGTGCATCGATGGCCTCAATCTCACCGATCTGCTGACTCAGAACATGCAATGCTTCACGATAATCCACGCGAGACCTCCATGATATGAACAGGGCGAATCATGATTCGCCCCTACAGGCCTGCAAACAGCCGTATCTTCTTCTCGACCAGCTTTCTCGCCGCCGCTCGGGGCTTCATGAACACGCCCGGGACATTGTACCGGAAATCCTGCTCGCTGTGCTCATTGGCGAAGGTATCGGCAAAGGCCGCGACAAACTCGGTGCATATGTTCACTTTGGTGATGCCGCGCGATATGGCCCCGCGCACGTCGGCGTCGGGCGTGCCGGAACCGCCGTGCAACACCAACGGGATGGGCACCCGTGCGGCAATCTTCTCAAGCAGCCCCAGCCTGATATTGGGCTCGCCCTTGTAGAATCCGTGCACCGTGCCGATAGCCACGGCGAAGGCATCAATTCCCGTCTCGGTAACGAATTTGAGGGCCTGATCGGGATTCGTCAGGTTCGCATCATCATCGGCCACATCCGTGCCGGCCTCCCCGCCCCCGATCCTGTCCATCTCGCCTTCCACCGTCACGCCGCAGGCGTGCGCCGCGCGAACCACTTCTTTCGTGGCGGCAACGTTCTCGGCGTATGGCAGGTGCGATACGTCCAGCATCACGGAGGTAAAGCCATGATTGATACACCGCATGACCCGCTCGAACGTGTCTCCGTGATCCAGATGCAGCGAAATGGGCACCTTGGCCCACCTGGCGTGGTAAATCGCCATGTGCGAGATGTCGTCCAGCCCTGCGTAATCCGCCTCGCCGGGCCCGACCTGCAGAATCACAGGCTGTGCAAGTCCCTCCGCCGCGCCGATCACGGCCTGCATGGATTCGAGGTTCCAGATTTCAAACGCCCCGACGGCATAGCCGCCGCGGCGGGCGAGAGTCAGTATTTCAGACATTGGCACTAAGCTCATTCGGTTCTCCAATAAGGATCAGGATTCATGTTCGCTCAGAAACCGCGCCAACTGTGCGGCCGTCGGAATCCCGGCGCGGCCGCCCAACTGCGTCGCGCACAGCGCCGCCGCACCCGAGGCAAATCTTGCAGCGGGCACCACGGCCTGCCCCCGCGCAAGGGCCAGCGCAAAGGCACCGTGGAACGTATCGCCGCAGCCGGTCGTGTCTACAACGTCCACCCTGAAGGCGGGCAGCGAAAAATCCCCCTCGCCGGTCGAGCCGACGCAGCCGTTCTCCCCTCGCGTGACGATGACCACCTGCTCCGGATCGCTCCGCAACGCCGCGAGCATGTCAGCGACGTCGCTGCGGCCTGTGTAGCCGCCGGCGAAGTCCTCCGATACGATGATGTGTGAGGAGACCCGCATCGCCTCGGCCACGTGGGGCTCATCGCGCTCCACGTCGATCACAACGGGGATATTGTGCCGCCGGGCTACCTTTGCCGCTTCGATCCCCGCGGGTCCCGACTCAAAATCAATCAAAAGCACTTTGGTTCTCTTGAACCAGTCCTGTTCCGGGAACTCCCAGGGCATCGGGTACTGCACGTTCTGGCGAGTCCAGAAGACGTTTCGCTGTCCACTGGTGCGGTCGATAAGGATAATCGCAATGATCGGTTCGGCGTCTTGCGTCTCCATCACAAACGAGGTATCGATGGACTCGCTGCGAAACGCATCCAGCGCACGCCTTGCCATTTCCGACCGCCCCAACTTACCGGCAAAGGCGGCCCTGCCGCCCAGCCTCGCCGCTGCCACCAGAGCCGTCCCGACCAAGCCGCCATCACAGATCGTAAAGCGATCGAGCATCGTCTTGACGCCTCTGCCGGGCCAGACCTCGACAGTCCCGACGAAATCCACCGTCACCGAGCCGAGCCCCAGGACATCTATGATGCTGTCGGGTCCCATGTGCATTCATTGCCCTTGTCTGAATACGGCCATACCGATCACAATACGTCACCAGTTGACGGTTTCGGGCCTTTAGCTTACACTGAACCGCCGCCGACGCAAGCTGTGTTTGCCTGGGTCGGCCGCGAGAGGCACTGTCACGCGGTTCTGGTCGCCCGGCGGCATCCGGGCAAGGAGAATGAAGCGATGAGCAGACCCATCACAATCGTCACCGGCCAATGGGGCGACGTACCGCTGGAGAAACTGGCCCCGATGATGGCCGAATTCGGGTACGAGGGCCTGGAGCTCGGAGGCGGCCATTTCGATATCACGCGAGGGGCAAAGGACCGAGAGTACTGCGACGGGATACTCGCCCTGCTCGACAGGCACAATCTCAAGGTCTGGGCGATCAGCGGCCACGTCGTCGGCCAGCAGGTGTGCGACCCGAACGACTCGCGTTCCGATGTATTCGCTCCGCCGGAGATGGCGGGTAAGTCCGAAGAGAAAAGGAAGTGGGCCGTGGCGACGATGAAGGATGCCGCCCGGGCGGCCCGGAATCTGGGCATCAAGATCGTGACCGGCTTTACCGGCTCATCCATCTGGCATCTCCTCTACAGTTGGCCCCCGGTCCCTGACCAGATGATTGAGGCGGGATTCCGGTACTTCGCACAGATGTGGAACCCGATTCTCGACGTGTTCGATGAATGCGGCGTGCGGTTCGCCCTGGAGGTGCATCCGACCGAAATCGCCTTTGACGCGATCACTACGAAACGCACTATGGAAGCAGTGGGGAACCGCGAGGCCTTCGGTATCAATTTCGACCCCAGTCATCTTCAATGGCAGATGGTGGACCCGGCGCGATTCATTCATGAGTTCCCCAGCCGCATCTATCACGTGCACGTGAAGGACGTAGCCGTGCAGTTGACCGGCACAAACAGCGTCCTCGGCTCGCACCTGAACTTCGGGTCCGCCGAGCGGGGCTGGGACTTCCGCTCACCCGGCCACGGCGACGTGGATTTCGAGGCCATCATCCGGGCCCTCAACCACATCAACTATCAGGGCCCGCTTTCCGTGGAGTGGGAAGATTCCGGCATGGACCGCGAATTCGGGGCAAAAGAAGCTCTCGAATTCGTCAGAAAGCTGAACTTCTCGCCCTCGTCCATTGCGTTCGATGCGAATTTCTGATCGAGCCAGAAACGCGGAGTCCTGAGAGCGTATCCCGGTAGGCTTATTGCTTGGTCGGGTGGCATCGTCAAGCGCAGCTTGGCGATGGTCTTCCGGCCCTGCGAAGAAGCCATCGCCAAGACCTTCGGTCTTGACGCTGCCACCCGGAGCACGGCTCTATGCCTTCGAGAGGTGTGACGGCGTGCTCCTAATGGGATAGACTCTAAGCCATGCTGCACGGGCCGCCACCAACGCCGACGAAAGACTTGGCGTCGCGACTTTCCTATCTCACCTCCAGCACCAGCACAGAGTCCATCTTGTCCGGCGCCGTCTGCGGCAGCGAGATCGACCATCTCTGGCCGTTCTGCTTCACCGACAGGGCCTGCTTCTGAGGGTCGGCCAGCAGGTACGCCCGGGTCACCTTCTCCTTGATCGTCGGCAGCTCGAATGGGCCGGCGGGCCACTTGAATAGGTGAATGTACAGCTTGCCGGGTTTTGTCGTGCACCGCCAATCGGTCCTGGCCTTGAAGGCAGGCTTGCCGCTCTTGTCCTTTTCCGTCTCGCTGAGGCTACCAAGCTCCTCGCCGAATGGAGTGGGCTTGGCCCCATAGATGGCCTCGCCGTTGACCTTGAGCCAGCGTCCCACGGCCCGCAGATTGTCCTGGCTGGGCTGCGGGATAAGGCCCTCGGCGGTCGGGCCGACGTTCAGGAGGTAGTTGCCGCCCTTGCTGACGATGTCCACCAGCTTGAACGTCAGGTCCTCGGGACTTTTCCAGTTGTTGTCGTAGCTCTTGTAGCCCCATGTATTGTTGAGCGTGGCCGGCACCTCCCAGTCTTCGTGCACCACCTCATTGGGAATCCGGTTGTCGCCCATGGAGCGGTAGTCGCCCTCGCCGCCGAGCCGGCCATCGATCAGGCAGGCGGGCTGCAACGTGTGGACGATGTCGATGAACCGCTGGGCGCGGTCGCCGACGTTCATCATGCGAGGCGTGTCAAACCAGATCAGGCAGACCGGGCCGTAACCTGTGAGCAACTCCTTCACCTGCGGCTCAGCCTTGCTGCGCAGGTATTGGTCGTAGGCGCCGCTCTTGTCCTTCTCGGCATCGGGCGGGAAGTCCCACGTGTTGCCCGCACCGCCGGGCTCATGCCAATCCTGGGCCTGCGAGTAGTAGAAGCCAAGGCGGATGTTGTGCTTGGCGCACGCCGCCGCCAGTTCTTTCAGAGGGTCGCGTTTGAACGGCGTGGCGTCCACAATGTTGTACCTGGTCACCTTCGAGCCATACATGGCGAAGCCGTCGTGGTGCTTGCTCGTGATGACGATGTATTTCATTCCTGCGTCTTCGGCGAGTTGCACCCATTCCTCCGCGTTGAACTTCACGGGATTGAATTGAGTGGTCAACTGCTCATACTCCTTGACCGGGATTTTGGCCCGGTTCATGATCCACTCGCCGATGCCCTGGATCTGCTGGCCCTTCCACGTCCCGGCGGGCACGGCGTAAAGCCCCCAATGGATGAACAGCCCGAATTTCGCCTCGCGGAACCACTGCATCTTTTCATCCTGCGACAAGGGCTTCGACGCAGTCGCTCCGCCGGCGGGTGACGCGGCGGGCTGAGCGGCCAACGTGGAGTACGAAGCGGCGATGCACAAACATGCCATCGCAAGAGATAGTTGAAGATTCCGTCTGAAAGTGCAGGTCGGTGTCGTTCTCATGCAAGATTCTCCTTTCGGACCATTTCGGTCATCTGCGTCACGATCGTCATATCACGTCACTCACGGTTGAGGGCGGCTCCGCGCCGGTCACCTGCCGCTGATCCTTGTCGCCGAGCGACTGACGAATCGTATCGATATCATTCTGGAGGCTCCGCTGAAAGAGGAAGAGATCGGAACTGTGCAATACGATGTTCAGGCCCCGGTGCGACCACTTGATTTGCAGGTCGCAGCGGCCGGGGAAGTGAATCCCTATGCCCAGGCCCTTTTCCCGCACTTTTGAGATGATTTCCTGCAGCGCCTCCTCAAACTTCGGATTGGTGTACTGCTCGGGCACTCCAAGACTCACGGACAGATCATGCGGGCCGATGATGACGCCGTCGAGTCCGGGCACGGCCAATATCTGCTCCAGCCTCATCAACGC